>WFLX010125538.1_pt1 | contig 12363 bp, 7 predicted proteins | sample 4967041 | NCBI WGS metagenome assembly WFLX01 (sample SAMN12857096, study PRJNA449069) | gut metagenome | isolation source: stool from male and female vole | host: Microtus ochrogaster | place: USA:Florida | collected 2017 | reverse complement strand
ATACGTAAGGCCTACAGTGGACGGGGCTCCTGTGGACACACTGCGCCCCGCAAGGACGCAAACCTTGATCCTGTCGTTCGGTCTTAAGATCTCGCCGGGAACCATCTCTGACTCCATCAGAAGCGCGTCCGCTTTTCCCAGATTGATACTCCAGTTTCTTCCGATACGACGCTGTACTACGCCAGTCATGATCTCCTTCTCCTTAGCATGGAACTGGTTGTAGATAACATTTCTTTCTTCTTCTCTGATCTTCTGTGTGATCACATTCTTGGCGTTCTGTGTGGCAATACGCCCAAACTCCTTAGAATTGATCTCGACGTCCACCATATCGCCCACCTTGGCATCCGGATCAATCTTCTTCGCTTCCTCCAGAGATATCTCTATCGCCGGATCCATAACGTCCTCTTCCAGCTCGATAACTTCCTTAGTCGCAATCACATGATAATCACAGGTTTCATAATCAATATCGACACGGATATTGTCAGCGCTTTTAAAATGATTCTTACATGCAGTAACTAACGAATTACTGATCGCCTCAAACAGGGCTTCCTTACTGATCTCCCTCTCCCGCTCCAGAATTTCCAGCGCCTCCCTCAATTCTCTTGTCGCTTTCTCCCGATCCTGTGCTTCCACTGCTGCTTTCTGCTCTCTTGCCATTTTTCTTTCCTCCTGATTAAAAGTCTATCTTTAACCGCACCTGCGCAATCTTGTTACGTTCCAGTTCCATCTCGCTGCCATCCTCTGCCATGATCGTGATCTTCCGCTGATCATAGGCATGCAGCACGCCCTCCAGCTCCTTAACACCCTCTATGGGTTCAAACAGCTTTACCTCCACCATTTCCTGAAGGCTCTTCTCAAAATGTCTGTCTTTCTTCAGCTGCCTTCCCAAACCGGGACTGCTTACTTCAAGGATATAAGCGTCCGGGATAAAATCTTCTCTGTCAAGTGCNTCCGANAAAGCNCGGCTGACCTTTTCACAATCTTTGATCGTAACGCCGCCCGCCTTGTCTATATNTGCCCTGAGATACCATTCCCTNCCTTCCTTGACGTATTCCACATCATAGATCTCNACCTGATACTCAGCGGCAACCGGCTCCAAAAGCGCCTCCGTCCTTNCCTCATATTCCCGTTTTCCAGCCATGCCAATTATTTCCTATTCTCTGCCATAAATAAGAGTAGGCTTTCGCCTACTCTTGTCAACCACCTGCAATTACTTTATAAAGCATAACACTAAACTACGCTAATTGCAAGCACTTTTTCCATTTTATTACAGCTTTTTGCGTCAGATTTATTGTAATCCCAGAAACGGCGACCGGTAAAACGCCATTCCCGCAAGATCCTCCTCTATGCGAAGAAGCTTGTTGTATTTTACCACCCGGTCACTTCTACAAGGCGCTCCGGTCTTGATCTGGCCGGCATTTAACGCCACTGCAATATCCGCAATCGTCGCGTCTTCGGATTCACCGGAGCGGTGGGAAATCACTGCCCGATATCCCGCGCGGTGGGCGCACTCCACAGCATTAAAGGCCTCCGTCATCGTACCAATCTGATTGACTTTAACTAAAATCGCATTGGCAGCGGCAAGTTCAATTCCCTGCTTTAACCTTTTTTCATTTGTAACAAACAGATCATCTCCAACAAGCTGCACTCTGTCTCCCAGCCGTTTGGTCAACTCCACCCAGCCATTCCAGTCTTCTTCATCCAGACCGTCTTCAATGGATCGGATCGGGTATCTGTCGCAAAGTTTCACGTACATATCGATCATTTCCTCCGTGGTACGTATTACACCGGTTTCTTTGGTATCCGATACGCCTGCATAAACACCTTCCTTTTCATTGGCGGGATCAATACCCCGTTCTTTTTTCAGGATCTCTGATTCTCCTGGGAAATAATACATACCGGAATTTTCTTCATGAAGCTCTGACGCTGCAGCATCCATCGCAAATACTACATCGCTGCCGCAGGCATAACCTGCGTCCGTTACGGCGCGCGTCAGATAATCAAATACCTCAAAAGCATCCCTAAGGTCCGGGGCAAAACCGCCCTCATCACCAACGGCCGTGGCTTTTCCATCCTTGGCCAGTATCTTTTTTAAGCTGTGATAGATCTCTGTGCCCATACGGAGCGCGTCAGAAAAAGAATCCGCCCCTACCGGCATGATCATAAACTCCTGAAAATCAATGGTATTCTTTGCATGAACGCCGCAATTTAAAATATTCATCATGGGCGCCGGCAGAATGTTTGCATTGGTTCCGCCAAGATATCTGTATAAAGGAAGACCAAGCGCCTTAGCACATGCTTTGGCATTTGCCATGGATACTGCCAAAATCGCATTAGCGCCCAATCTTTTCTTATTCTCCGTTCCATCCAGCTTGATCATCATCTCATCGATCAACGGCTGGTTCAATCCGTTTTTTCCGATCAGGCATTCCCTGATCTCCGTATTTACATTCTTGACTGCATGGAGGACGCCTTTACCGCCATAGCGTTTCCCCCATGTCACTCTGGTATCTCCAGTGACTGAATCCTCCTGTTCCAGCATGGAATCCCTAAGTTCCACTGCTTCAAACTTACCCGTTGATGCGCCGGACGGTACGATTGCCGATCCCGTATAACGGTTGCATACCGTCACCGCAGCCTCTACCGTCGGATTGCCTCTGGAATCCAGAACTTCTCTGGCATGCACATCTGTAATTTCCAATTCATGCATAAAATAAAACCCTCCGAATCGTTTTTAATTATTGTTTACGATTTGGAGGGTTATATACACTTATTTTAAATCTTATGCCTTCTTTACAAGAAGCGACTTTCCGGTCATCTCAGCCGGCTGCTCCTTACCCATGATCTGGATCAGCGTCGGAATGATATCCGCCAGACATCCGCCTTCGCGAAGCGTATAAGCAGGATCATAATTCACAAGGATAAACGGCACCGGATTGGTGGTATGTGCTGTAAATGGCGCTTTCGTATCATAATCAACCAATTGCTCCGCATTGCCGTGATCCGCACAGATGAACATTGCACCGCCGTTTCTCTTGATCGCTTCCACTGCACGGCCGACACATTCATCAACCGCTTCTACAGCTTTAACCGCCGCAGCTTCCACACCGGTATGTCCTACCATGTCCGGATTCGCAAAGTTGATAATGATAACATCATAGTTTCCGCTGTCAATGGCTTCTACCAGTTTATCGCAGACACCGTAAGCGCTCATTTCCGGTTTCTGATCATAGGTTGCCACTTCCTTCGGGGAAGGAACAAGCACCCTGTCTTCGCCGGGATTGGGTTCTTCCACACCACCATTGAAGAAAAAGGTAACGTGAGCATATTTTTCCGTCTCGGCAATACGTGCCTGGGTCATATGATTGGCCGCAAGCCACTCACCAAAGGTATTTGTCACTGCAATCTTGTGGAATGCGATCTCTTTATTCGGAATCGTCGGATCATACTCTGAAAAGCNCACATACTTGATGTCCAATTTTTTCTCTCTTGCAAATCCTTTGNAATCATCATCGCAGAACGCCCTTGTGATCTCCCTNGCACGGTCAGGTCTGAANTTAAAGAANANCACGGAATCNCCNTCNCCNATCANNGCNNNCGGCTTNCCGCCTTCCAGNACAACNGTCGGCTTTACAAATTCATCTGTCTCATCCCTGTCATAAGAAGCCTGAATACCGTCTGCCGCACTGTCCGCTGTCAGTCCTTCGCCTTTGGTCANNGCAAGATATGCCTTTTCCACACGATCATAGTTATTATCACGATCCATTGCATAGTAACGNCCNGTTACGGTAGCCACNTTGCCGACGCCGATCTTCTTCATCTCATNTTCCAGGGCNATCACAAAATCCNTNCCGCTTGCGGGAGGTGTGTCACGTCCNTCCAGAAAGGCATGTACATACACCTTAGAAAGATTATTTCTCTTTGCCAGCTCCAGCAATCCGTATAAATGCGTATTGTGACTGTGTACGCCGCCATCGGACAGCAATCCGAACATATGAAGCGCGGAATCATTCTTTTTACAGTTCTCTACTGCATGCAGCAGAGCAGGATTCTCAAAAAATGTGCCGTCCTGAATCTCCTTTGTAATCCTGGTCAGTTCCTGATATACGATACGTCCTGCACCCATATTCAAATGACCGACTTCGGAATTGCCCATCTGTCCGTCGGGAAGTCCGACTGCCATACCGCTTGCGTTTCCCTTCACAAATGGATATTCCGCCATCAGCTTATCCATTACCGGCGTCTTTGCCTGTTTTACTGCATTGCCTTCGGTCTTATCATTGAGACCGTAACCATCCAAGATCATAAGTACCGTTGTTTTCTTAGCCATCATTATTCTCCTTCTTTATCATATTAAATTTGTTTACTTAACTTAAAATTCTGCAATCCGGCAAAATTTATACCAACTTATATTTTTCCTCAAATTGTTCCGTCGGCATCGGCTTATCAAAATAATACCCCTGAAACATATCGCAGCCGGCAGTCCTTAAAAACGAAACCTGTTCCTCCGTTTCGACGCCCTCTGTAATGACGGCAATGCCAAGCTTTTTCGACATCGTGATCATTGCGTCCATAATGATACGGCTCCGCTCCTGATGCTCCGTCTTTTTCAAAAATCCCATATCCATCTTGACCACGTCTACATTCATATCCTTCAACGTATTCAGAGAAGAATAACCGCTTCCGAAATCATCGATCTCTATATGGAAGCCAAATTCCCTCAGTCTGTCTAGCAGCTTTAATTGCTTGCTCATCTCTGTCATAACCGCCGTTTCCGTAATCTCCAGTTTCAGATTCTTAGGCGAGATCTCATATTTCTTTACCAATCCGGTAAATGTCTCATAAAGATCCACATAGTAAAAATCTTTTGCGGATATATTGACTGAAATATGAAGATCTTCCCTGCCCATCTTCTTCCACTCCGCCAGTTTCCTGCAGGCAAGCTCCCATACACACATATCCAGCTTGTGAATATATCCTGTCTGCTCAAACAATGGAATAAACGCGATTGGCGGGATCAGTCCGTCAACAGGATGCTGCCAGCGCACCAATGCCTCCGCTCCCAGCAACGCACCATCCACAGCAATCTGCGGCTGAAGGTACATCTTAAACTGCCCATCATCCATCGCTTCCTCAAAACTGCTGATCAGCTTTTTCTCCTTGTGAAGCTGATCTCCCAGCTTTTCATCATAATATGCCACATACTTCTGATAATCCTGTTTAATGGAATGGATTGCGATCATGCCGCGGTCGCACATCACCGAAACATCCATGGNNGGATCCGTNATGAAATANATGCCCAGCTGGATATGGACATGATATACTTCATTTCCTCCCTTTTCAGCAGCTGTCTTGATATAATTGGTTATCCTCTGTTCATCAAAACGTTCCACCGGCATGCATACTGCAAACCTGTCGCCGGACAAACGTCCATAAACAATATTCTCCGAATATTCCTTCCGCAGGATTCCGGCGATCTTGATCAAAAGTTTATCTCCGGCTTTCACGCCGAACATTTCATTGTACAGTTTAAAATCTTTGACATCCACACACATCATGCACCGTTTCGTATCGGGATCATTTTCCAATACCATATGCGTCTGCTCCACGAATCCGACCCTATTGAATATTCCGGTCAATTCATCATGGGTCGCGCGGTAACGCTCCTTCTCGTATTTTGTGATTTCCTCCGTCATATCCACGATACTGAAATATGCGCCGACAAAATTCCCATCATCGTCCAGCAGCCTTTTAAACTTTGTTTCATAATAGTTTATCTGATCCCCATTGATCTGCTGTTCCCGCCATGTCGTATCCACCAGTTCCTCATCGCCCTGTTCTTCCAGCCAATCCGCATAATATTTTTCAAAAAACTCATAATCTTTACACCCGGTCTGCCCAAACAAACGCTTTGCCATATCGTTGACATAGATGCAGTTTCCCACCAGGTCAAAACAGAGAATCCCCATGCTCATATCCTTAACGGAAAATGATAACAGCCTCGCCGTCAGCCCTTTGGGAATATAAAGAAGTCCGAAATAACCGATTGCTATCGCTAAAAGAACATAAAAAATCACGGAAATATCAATTGCAATATTTACAAAACGATAAACAATGTTGACTCCCAGAATGATCACAAAAGAATACAGGATCACATCATATTTTCTGCGGTACAGCTTTATCGTATTCCTTGCTTTTACAAAAAATACAGCTATAACAAATAACGCCATGGAATATACGATCAGAATATGCGAAAGATATCCCGGCATCCTAGTATGTACAGCATAACAGGAATACTCAAAAGCTCCTTGTTGTATATCTGTCCATTCACAGTAAAAAATATGTTTGAAATAAAGATTTGCCAGCAAAGATATAGTATCCACAATGGAAAGGAACGAAAAAAGCCTGACCACAGTCTTATTCTTCTCAAAATAACCTGTGTAGTTTTTCGCGAAATAGAACAAAGCCACAACCAGCCAATCGGTAAGTGCAAAATAAAGACCATGCATCAGCACCGCGACTGCTTCATCAACCGTAAGTACCGCCGCTATATTGCAAAGCACGGTCAGGATCGCAACAACAAACAAAAAACGCATCGTGTTGACGATCTCTTTCTTGATGCGCCCCATCATAACGATACAGACAGNCATAAAAACCACTAATATAANTCCGNTAATACAAAATCCTTGGATCATATCCGTTCCCGCCTTTTCCTATCTTGTAACTCTCCCACATANNCCATCACAAGCAGGCAATCACACAACTTCACATATAGAAAATTATACCGATTTATCAGTTAACTGTCAAGAATNGGCAATAAATCGGCATGGCTGTCCCGTAAACCATCCAGAGCAGCATCAGGATCGTGCCTGCCATCGCAAGGATCACCGCAATCCTCATAACATTTTCCCAGATCACCGGCCGACTCTCCCTGCCGGACTTCCCTGCGTTTCCAAGCACCACCCTCCGCGCAAGCGAAGCCAGCCGTTCCAGTCCCTTCACAACATATATCATAAGTGGCAGGAGCATCGGCATCATATATCTTCCCTGCGCCTGAAAATCCGATGTATATGCATAATAAACCATCAGAAATACCGGCATAAAAATGCAGAAAATCAGATTGACATGAAAAAACAACCGTTTCCCTTCATGCTGCTTTCTATAAACTGGAATCGTAACGATATATCCAAGCAATCCTCCATAAAAGAACAGCTTATAAAATCGATAGATCCAGATATCTGCAAAAATTGACAAGGAGCCGTAGGCACCGACAAAGGAAGCATATGCAATCGTCAGATAATCTGTTTCCCGTATCATCTGCCAGATTGTATATCCCATCTGCTGATACGTCTGGGACGTCAATGGATTGACCTTATCCACCGCATACATTTCCATCATTTTGTCCGCCGTGCGAAATCCAAGAATGTCACCGTCATACAGGATATAACTGCGTATAAACCACCACGCCGTACCCAATAAGATAACCGCGGTGATAGGCACTGCATGGCGGAACATGTTTTTCCAATCATAAGATATCCTCAGGCTTCTCTGTCCTGTCTCATGCTGCTTTCCGGAAACAGTTTTTGCAAAATAAGCAAGGCAAAGCAGCACCGCACTGACGATATAACTGTACGCATTGTAATAGGAAAGCGTGCATGATATCACCCCGGCGCATAAAACGCCGCTATTAAATACGCGAAATCCATCCTGATAGATACTGACCAGCGCATATAGGATCAGGGCAGTTGAAAGCATTGCCAGAGAATCCGTATTCACATAAGTATGAAGGAACAAGCTCTGTGGCATAAACATCACCAAAAAGCAAAACAGCCAGTCCAGACAGATTTTTTTCGCTTCCTCATCGAAAATCCTGACCGCCAGTTTTCTGACCACAAAAGCCATGGCTACGCCAAACAGGACATTGACAAAACGTGCACTATACAATAAGTATAATTCGTTGTCTGTAAACAGATTCACAAATCTCATTACCCATCCCATAAAAATATACGGCAGCACATTATAAAGCGCATAGGAGGAACCATATCCCGGAATACGCACTTCCTCGTCATAAGCGGTAGGGAGTTTACCATGTTCACAGATGTACTTCGGGACCAGATACCTTGCGTGTTCATCCGGCGCATTGGCATAGACGGGCGGCGTATCATTAAGAGGCTGCGCCAGTGCAATAGAAGATGCCACAATCAGAAAAATAAAAAGATAAAGCCCCATCAGCATCCGCTCTCTTTTGTCCGACTGTTCCAAGATCCTCTTTTCTCCCATGGCAGTATCTCTTTCCTTTCCTATTTCTAAGGAAGCACTGATGTAATCAGCGTTTTCCTAAAAAAGAACCGGACGACACTGTCTCGTCCGGCTCTCTGTATTCAACTCTTTTTTGTCCGGAAATGCTTACCGCAATACCTGGCTCCAATCGCTGATACCGATCACNCCCTTTGCCCACTCCATGTAAGCAGCTTCCTGAGGAGTTCCAAATGAATTATATACGGCTGCAGCCTGGCCTGTCATGGTATAATCCAGACCCGGACCGTGATTTTCCCCTAAGAAGATGACCTGCGACAAGCCATTTCTCCTTGCCGACTCATAAGCAGCAGCAATCGCTGCACCCTGCACAGCATCGCCCTGTGTATTTACCAGACCTTCCTCACTATCGATCATGTAACGTCTGCTGCCGTCAGGAGCTAAGAACTGCGGCTGTGACAGATAATTGACTATTACACTGAGGTTCTCAAAAGTAATCATCCTATTACTGTTAATCTGCGCCCTCTCATAAGAACCGGTTGCCCAGAACTTCGCGTTGGTCAGTGGAACGGGATGAGGATGCACAGCAATACCCCAATCAATATTTCCGCCTGATGAAATAATGGAATTAAACATATCGCAGAAATCTTTTCCATCGATGTAATTGTATCTGTCTACGGCACGGTCTCTATCCCAGCACTGGTCAAGACAAATCAGCACTTCTGCGCCCGCATTCTGACTCTTGATTGCATTATACATNACACGGAATGCATCTGCATACTGATCTACATAATATTCNCATGAAANACCATTCTGCCACTGAATATAATTCCACTTACNCACATTTACTTCGTTTCCGATGATGAATACGTCGGCGCTGCCATTTTTTGCCAGCCAGCTTGCCTCGCTTGTCAATGCGTTGACGCCCGCCTGATCGGTTGCATTAAACATGAAAATATTGAACTGCTCATCAACCGGATGCGGATCCCCTGCATAACCGGAGCGTCCAAGGGGATGCGTGATAGTAGGATTGCCGGAATTATTTAACAGAGCAACCGTCTTCGCCAGATATCCAATGGGATAACCATTGTTAGCGCCACCCTGCATCGGGTAATTATTAAACTGATACTCATGGGTAGGTCCCTGTAAGCCCTGGAATGTTGTAGGTCTGGAAACATTCTTATCCGCCAGCACTTCAGGATTTGTGATAAACTGAGGATTACCCACAATTGTAGGAACACCACCCTTAATTGTAACAAAAGCAAATTTCTCATACAGTCTTGCTGCTGTATAAGGGAATGTAACCACCGGATCAGCAGTCATCGGCAGGCTTGTGATAGGCGCGCGTCCTGCAGGTACCGCATCCTCAAAAACAGCCAGCTCATATACATACAGCACACCGTCATCAGAAGCAGGCAGGCTTGTAAAATGCGCTGAAAACTGAATCGTAGATCTGTCCAGCAGTCTTGCGCCAGGACCTGCAGCAACAGTACCCACGCTGGGTGTAGCAGCCGGTGTTGCACCTGCATACGGCAATCTGCCTTCTGCCCTGCCAAAATTAACATAATGCTGATATAANGNATTNGCGTCNNNTCCGANTNCCGCTNCAACATCCGGATTGCTCTGCGCATAATATTCAGCATCAAAAACGGTTCCATCCGGCATCGTCTGAGGCGCGGCGCTAACAACCATGCAGTTCCCGATCAGCATCACAGCCACCAACAATGCGGACAATAATGATCTTCCTATTCTCCTTTTTTTCATTATGGATTATCCTCCTTTTTTTACCAGAAACTATTTTAAATTTTATCATTATTTATTTGTTCAGTCAATTATTTTCATGAAGCAAATTGGGCATTCTTATCTTAGAGAGGAATATTGCCGTGTTTTTTCTTCATCCCAAAGATGCTTTTCCTTTTATGTTTCACAATCACGTCATAAATCTTATCCCTTGTCTGCTCCGGCATGATCAATTCATCGATATAACCATGTTCCATACCAAGCTTGTAACCGACTACCTCTCTCTGGTACTCCTCCGCCTTTTCAGCAAGAAAGGCTTGACGGGCTTCCTTATCCATCTGTTTTACTTCCTTAGCGTAAAGGATCTCAACAGCTCCCTGTTCTCCCATCACCGCAATCTTGGCGGACGGCCATGCGAATACCTTGTCAGCCCGCATTGTCCGGCTGTTCATGGCAATGTATGCCCCTCCATATGCTTTGCGAACGATTACATTGACCTTAGGTACCGTTGACTCCGCAAAGGCATACAACAGCTTTGCTCCATGCCGGATCACGCCCTTGCTCTCCTGTTCCAGTCCCGGCATAAATCCGGTCACATCCGTAAACGTAACCACCGGAATGTGAAATGCATCGCAGAACCTAACCAATCTTGCCGCCTTATCACTTGTATCACAGTCCAACGTACCGGCATTGCAGATCGACTGATTAGCTATCAACCCCACCGTAACTCCATACAGCTTTGCAAATCCCACGATCACAGACTGCGCAAACATGGAATGAATCTCTATAAAACTGTCATCATCTACAATATCGCGGATCAACTCGCGAATATCATAACCATGCCGGTCGCTTTCCGGAAGCTGAAATGAAAATTCCTTTTGTTTGATGAAATTCTCTTTTGCGGGAACAGCTGTATTACTCTTGCTGCATGGCGGAATGATGGAAATCATTTTCCTTAATTCCTGAAAACAGGTTTTTTCATCTTCATAATTGAAGTGCGCGCAGCCACTGACCTCCGAATGAAGCTTCACACCACCCAGCTCCTCCGCTGTAACAGAGCCCAGTCCGACGCTTTTGACCACCTTAGGTCCAGTCACATACATCTGACCGATCCCCTGTACCATAAATACAAAGTCGGAAAGTCCCGCGGCATAAGCGATCCCGCCTGCGCATGGTCCCAAAATCACCGAATACTGCGGTATATACCCTGACGCATCTACCATATTGCAGAACATATCGCCAAGCCCAGCAAGACCGTCGATCCCCTCCTGTATCCTTGCGCCGCCGGAATCATTCAGCATGACATACGGACACCTTTTCTTGATTGCCAGCTTCTGCGCTTTGATAATGTTTCTGCTCTGCTGTATTCCGAAACTGCCGCCCTTATATGTGAAATCATGGGTAACAGAAACAACCTCCTGACCAAAAACCTTGCCGATGCATACATATACGCCGTCTCTGGCATTTGGATTAGTCAATTCCCGGTACTCCCCGTCATCATACAATAACGCTAATCTTTCCGTGGCAAATAATTTTCCTTTTGCATGCTGTTTTTCTTTCCTTCTGGCTTCCTTGTTTAACTTTTCCGCATCTTCCATAACTAAACCTCTATCATCCATTTTTTTCATCTTCCCCAGGTTTCATCATCCATAAAACCCAGACTAATACATCTTAACAAAACTCATTTCTCCATATTTTACCACCGCAAAAGAACGGATACAACCAAAAAGAAACTAAAATACTCCGCAAAAAATATGCATATTTTGTTTAATATAATAAATAAACCTATCATAAAAAATGATACCGTTCATTTTGAACGATATCATTTTTATGATTATGATTTTTTGTTCTAATCCCTACTTATAGCAAACGATCTTCCCAAAATCAGCCTTGAGTGATGCGCCGCCCACAAGTCCGCCGTCAATATCCGGCTGTGCAAACAGCTCTGCTGCATTGCCGGCATTAACAGATCCACCGTACTGGATGCGGACAGCCTCTGCTGTTGCTCCATCGTACATCTCTGCGATGCAGTCACGGATGCCCTTGCACACTTCTTCAGCCTGCTCTGTTGTAGCTGTCTTGCCTGTTCCAATCGCCCAGATCGGCTCATAAGCAATGACAATACCCTTTACCTGATCTGCAGTAACGCCGTCCAGATCGGATTTGATCTGCAGCCTGATCCAGTCCATGGTCACGCCCATTTCCCTCTGCTCAAGGGTTTCACCGCAGCAAAGGATAGGAACAAGCCCAGCTTCCAATGCCTTCTTCACTTTCTTATTCAGAAGGCAGTCGCACTCCTTAAAGTAATCACGTCTCTCAGAATGTCCGATGATAACATACTTAACGCCTGCATCAACTAACATTGCA
>WFLX010095547.1_pt1 | contig 12367 bp, 12 predicted proteins | sample 4967041 | NCBI WGS metagenome assembly WFLX01 (sample SAMN12857096, study PRJNA449069) | gut metagenome | isolation source: stool from male and female vole | host: Microtus ochrogaster | place: USA:Florida | collected 2017 | reverse complement strand
TATTCAAACATTACAACATATTACCACAAAGATACAAAATAAATTTGACACTACAAAATATTTAGTGCCAATTATTTAAAATATTCTTTTAACAGTAAAAGTGTTCAAAACCCGACTTATAACAAGNTNAATTTAANACAANTTAAACTAATAGTCCCTAGATACCTATGGTACAATAAATTAAAAAATGTCATGTACTGTAGCCGAAGGCATGTCCGTNCGTTCGGGGGGGACTACAGGATTGGACACATTCGGGTGGCATCGGGGGGATGTTTTTAAAAATGTGGTGATGAAAATGGGGGAAAATTTTCTTATATGGATTTTTCGTCGTATATTTGCATATTCGGTAATAGGCGGTTGCCGGTTTTTTATTTTTAACCGTCTAATAGTTACCGGTTTTTTGGTTTAAACCTGCTCTAATTATGAAAGATCACCACAAATTGCTGGCAGAAAAACTTCTGCATATCAGCGCTATCAAGCTTCAGCCGGAGGCTCCTTTTGTATGGGGGTCGGGCTGGACGTCGCCAATATATACGGATATCCGCAGGACTCTCTCTTATCCGGATATCCGCAACTTCCTCAAAATCGAGCTTTCCCGCCTCATCATAGAGCATTTTCCGGAGGTGAACGCTATTGCGGGCGTAGCCACGGGCGCTATCGCCATAGGTGGCATTGTGGCCGATGCTCTCTCCCTCCCATACGCTTACGTGCGCAACAGACCCAAGGATCACGGTCTGGAAAATCTGATAGAGGGTAATCTGAAGATAGGCTGGAAGGTAGTGGTAATCGACGAACTGATCTCCACCGGTGCGGCAGCAATCAAATGTGTGGATGCTATTGCTAATGCCGGATGTGAGCCCGTGGGACTCTGCACGGTGTTTGATTTCGAATTTCCGGAGGCTATCAAGCGTTTCAACGACGCCAACATTCCCCTACTCTCGCTCCTGACTTACACGGAGATGCTGGAGGTGGCTTCCCGAATNAACTATATCAACCCTGCGGAGCTTGAGGNACNGCAGCAGTGGAGAAAAGACCCGACTGCATGGTCGCCCGAGTCGCTCTGATTTTTAATTCATTCTCTAATCATGGCAAATTTCCAATCGCCGGTGGCCAACATCAATGCCCCGGCACAGGTGGTGTTCGACCGCCTGTCTAATCTGAATAATCTCAAGGAACTGATGGCTCGTGTGCCGGAAGACAGAATTCCGGCCGACCAGCGAGATATGTTTAATGCCGTAAAGGTAGACGCTGACTCTATCACCTTTCCGGCCGGACCGGTGGGAGAGATTACGCTCCGTATGGCTGAGAAGATTGAGCCGAAGCTCATTAAGCTCGTAGGCGTCGGCACGCCTGTAGACCTCTCGCTGAGTCTTGACATAGATGACGTCGATGAGTCTCACTCTACGGGTCGCGTCAACGTAGACGTAGCCATTCCGGCAATGCTCAAGCCGATGGTGGCCGGTCCGCTCAATAAGCTTGTCACTCAGTTTGCACAACTATTGCCCGCCGTAGCCGGGAATAAGGATTGAGAGGTCTCGCAGACATATTGACTCTTCCCCCGGCCCGTGCACTCTATGGGCTGTTGCTCTTGCTTTGTCTGAGTGCGTGTGACACGGTGGTGGAAAACCGCATTCCGGCCATGCCCGTATCGATTGACCTTACCAATGTCGGTGTATGGAACACCTACGGCGTCTCCGGAATGGGCGACTACAATTATTTCGTCAACATATCAGGCGAGGAGCGTCTGCCTGCGGGATTTCCTTACAAGATGAATTCAGCCACAGGGTTTGGAGGGGTGTTGCTCATCGAGGGTATGGACCCCTTCACTCTTGATACGATGACCCCTTTGGCATACGACCTGGCGTGTCCCGTAGAGCGCAACAGAACCGTGCGGGTATATATAGATGAAAATCTGGAGGCCGTCTGCCCTGTCTGCGACTCGCATTATAACGTGCTGACAGCCGGAGGTGCGCCGACAGCCGGGCAGGCTCTGACGGGAGAAAAGAAATATGGTCTGCAAAGATATGTCTGCTCTCCCTCCTCTTACGGCGGATATTATATTACGGACAATAGGTAAGACTCAAAACCAAAACACAATATGAGTTTACTGGAGAGTATATTCTACATGGCATGGAGAGGGATAGCGATAGGTGNGCTCATCTNNGCNCCGATGGGTNCCGNGGGAATACTCTGCATACNGCGCACTNTTGAGAAGGGAAGGAAAGCTGGATTTTACACGGGCATAGGTGCGGCGCTGTCCGATTTTTTTTACTGTCTGCTCACCGCGTTTGGACTGTCATTTATTGAAGACTTCATCGAGCGTAATCAGGATGTGATACAGCTCTTCGGAAGTGTTGTGCTGATAGCCTTCAGTATCTATCTATTCCGGAAAAGCCCTTCGTCATCGCTGCGCCGACCGGTGCCTCAGGGCATCTCTCCGGGCAAGAATATTTTAGGGGGATTTCTCTTCACCTTCTCTAATCCGCTGATACTATTTCTCACCATCGGACTCTTCGCCCGGTTTAACTTCCTGACGCCGGAGATGCACTTCTTTCATTATCTGATAGGCTTTATCTTTCTGATGGGAGGGGCGTTAGGCTGGTGGTATGGCGTGACCTTCGTCATCGACAAGATACGCAAGCGCTTCTCTTACCGCACGATGAAGAAGATCAATATCGGCATCGGCGTGGTGATACTTGCCTTTGCGATAGTGGGTATCATAACCGGTATCATGGGTCTGACTACCCCGAAAGCGTCGGCCGCTCCCACGCCGCCGGCTGTTATGGAGAGCAACGTGCGGCATTGGAATGAACATCGAGGTTATCATCCATTTGCGGATACTACGGGCGTGAAGGCCATCACACTCACCAACGATAAAACTGCCCCGGCGGTTTTTTCTGTTTATATGGGTGACTATTCCGGCAATTCTCTGATTGACTTCAGATTTACAGCGGCCAATAAGGCGGCTCATCCCATGAAGCGTTATCCGGCATATACAGAGGATGGCAAAAGGCAAACGAGTTCACTGCCACCCTGGGGACTGATACTATCGACAACAGGAAATGAGCGGCTGGTCCTCATGCTGCCGCTGTCAGAAAATACGGATGATGCGCTCAATTCAGGTATCGCCATACACCCATGCCTTAAGCATACACTAAGAGACTCGGTAATCAGCAGTAAATACGGGAAGAGAGTCACGGATATTGACTGCGGAAACGGCGAAAATCGCTTCCGCCTTACGCTGCTCAACGGATTGCTCCAACTTTACGGCGGAAAAAGATGCGATACGGAGATAATGAGCAGTGATATCGGGCAATTTTTCCCTGACAGCATCGGTTTTATTCTCGGCCCGGGAGCATCCGTAGAGGTGAGTGATATATCGCTCTCAAAAGGAGAGGCTCCGCATTACAACGTTTCGCATGACACATTTCCGGATCTTGGCACCCTCGACGAATATCTGTCGCATCAGCATGATCTGACGGAAGGATATTGGCATATCTTCGATTATAATCTTGATGACGAGCTGCTTAAAACGGGAGGTGATTATAGCATGGCGATCGTGAGACGTGGCAGTGGATATGACGTGCTTTATCTGAGCGGCGCGAGTGTAAATGCGGACGCATGGGAGCCGCTTATGCTTAAGGCGGAATTGCGCGACACGCCGGTGAGAGGAGTGTATGATTTGGTGTGGTATGATGCTCAGGGTCGGGCGATGACTAAGGGTCTAAAAGCGCAGCGGAGCGATGATGATATCATCTCGCTCCACTTTCCTGCACAGACCTCATCCCTCAGACTGCGCCGCATTTCTTTTCGGTGAATTATTGTTCGGTGATATGGAAGATATGGCGGGCTACATTCTCGGTGAGGATGTCGGAGACCTCGTATGCTTTCAGGGGCACTTCCACTTCTCCGGAAGAATATGGCGCTACGGCATACAGTCCGTAAACGAATGTGACGCCATCAGCTGTAACTCGGAATGTCTCGGGAATCTCTATGTCATCGGGATATACGATCAGGTCTTCTCTTTCTGCAAGTGATGCACGCAGCAGAGCGAGAAGTTGGTCGTCAGTGTCAGCCTTGAAAATGTCTTGACGGGTGAGTATCTTGCCGTCTACGAGAGAATAATTGACGTATGTGTTGACATAATTACCGTGAGCGGCGCCGTGGGGATATGCGTAGTTAAAGTTGCGCCACACCATGACTTCGGGGGTGATGAGCACAACGGAGAGTTCGTTGACCACCTGCGAACGAGTATCTGTGGTATCGTTGTCAGCTATGATATTTTTATACCCGTAAGGGAGACGGGGTATGGCGGTATTTTTATTAAAATCGACGGCTGCGATTTGCATGAGCGTGTCGCGCAGGGTGGTGATGTCTCGTTTGCCGATCTTGACGGGGAGCACTCCGGAGCCGGTGCATTGCCAGAAGCGGTCGGCTTCATCTTCGAGGGTTATACTGTCGGTGTCAACCTCTGCGATGGCAGAATAGCTGTATTTTTCAAACTCTACAACCTCACGGTTGTCATTACCTCCGCAAGAGGAGGAGGTAATAAGGAGTGCTGCGGCTGCTAAAAAGGTTAGTCCTTTTGCTGATTTTGTCATTTTTTGGCTTGAATATTAATTATTTAATTATATCTTTTTTCGGATTGCTTTGAAACATGCCAAAGGCATGTCCGTACGTTTTTGCTCCGGGTGGCATCGAAACATGCCGGAGGCATGTCCGTACGTTGCTCGGAAATCCATTGACGTTGGTTGGATATCCATTCCAAAACGGATTACTNTTTCGATTATTGCACGAAATTAATATAATTTTTCCTACAAATCTTATATGTCAGGATTATTTTGAAAAAAATTTGAAAGTTTCCCTCATTGGCTTGGTAGCTATCAGTGGGTGTGGTAGATTATCGGATTACTTTACGGCCGTTAATAATCCAAACACCTTTGGNCAACTGTCTCAANGAGGAGACANCATNCCTTAANCCNTCNATGGAATAGATANNGTCTGTGGAATAGAGATATNNACTGAGCAAAGCATNGAGANTTGCCTGCATCTCAAGCGTTATTTCAGCAGAGATTGCCGGACGGAAATAAGACTGCTCACCGTTGACTCCGACCACATAATGCTGATATCGATCTGAAGTGCCTGAGATCTTCATGCCATCATTTACCAGAAAAGACCCTCCGTCGTAATAGCCAATGTTTATTCTGTTTCCCATCCGCTCAAAGCCTTCGGAACTTGTGACGTTGACAAGTCCACGCCGGGCGGCATATCGCAACAGTTCCCACAACATATACAATCGTGTACCGGGACATGGCGTCCAGTCACTCCACTGAGCAATACCTTTCTCCACGGGCGCATCAAGATAAGAGTCGGGATAATCATTGACCATCCTACCGGGAATCACCCACTCGTCGGGATACGTTCCACCCTCGGAGACCAGCGCACCGGGCAGGCTATTGACCCAACAGGGACGGTAAGCGTGTAGAGCAAAGATGATCCACCCTCCTTTATCTGCCGCCTCATCAATCTTGGCCTTGAAATACTCGAAATGCTCCTTATTGTAAGTATTGTCGGTATCCATCTCACCCTTGTATCCGGGCAACCAGAGGCCTTCCATCGGAAGACGCGTGACGCCGGAGCGGAATGGGGGAAGATTGCAGGCATTCTCCTCATAATTGGCAAAACCATTGGGAAAAATCTCGTTGATTAAAGGCACATTAGCATGACATGACGTCTCGGCTGGAGTGACCCACGATGTCATCTTGAAACCGAACTCCGGTGCCAGACGTGCCATCTCTCCCCATTGATACTCAATAGGGAAGGCCGGATTATACATTTTCAGTTTGCCGGTATTGTAATCGCGGATATAGCATTTGATGTATTGTTTTGGTGTTTCCTCCCAGCCGGATAGATCGGAATTGACCGAATACTGACGCTGAGTGGAGGCATCATAGACAGAAGTGGTATTATTATTGCCAATCCCCGCGAATTTTCCATTAGCAAGAATGGTGCGGGCAAGGTCACTGTCAAGGCTTTCCACATAATAATTAGCATAATCATATCTTGCGGTCATGGAGTGAGCCATCAGTTCCCAACCCTTTTCATCTTGAAGCCTGAGTGCTACGCGTCCATTGAGATTGAGTTTCGGAGGAGTGCCAGTCATTCCGCAGCGCTGACCCTCTACAGCGAGACAGGCGCGCAGGCCGAGACTCTCCATAAGAGGATATAGAAGAGACTGGTAGCCGCCCGTAATCCATGAAGAAGCTGCCGAACCGGGGATGTATTTATCTATCAGATCATCATCGTGCACGGAAAACATTCCCGGGCCTTTCCAGTCAATGCCGGCGACATGCCAGGCACCTGCAACTTCCATATCGCTGAGTTCATCCTCATCGTAGGGAATAGCATCCGTCTCCACTGTGCGGTAATCAACTCGGAAATAACCTGCGGGTATGGTCAGCGTTATTTTGACGGGAACGTCATCATCACTCGCCTCAAACGAACCATCTTCTTTCTCTTGCAGAGATGCAATTTCAGGCACAAGATTCACACCCAAGCCATCTGGCATTATCTCTGGCATCATCTTTATCTTGTGTTCATCCCAAGACAATAGGATATCCTCATCACCGGAATAATCGGGATTGAGCATCACCCCGGCGTATTTCTCCGGATCGAGACGCATGAGTATGCGGCCTGATTCAAAAAAGAATGACCCTTCTTCGTTTTCTTCTTTTGAAGATCCGAAGATAAAATCGTCAAAGGTGTCATAGCGTGCCAACCCTGCCCCGGGGTGNGCCACGCTTATGGGTCTATACCCATTTCCATAAATGGACAGGGCAATTAGCAGGGACAATGTAAATAAGTATCCGGATTTGGACATATTAAATTCTTTAACGTCTGCGTGACTATTATATTATAGGAATGTAATTATTGTAGGAATGTAATTTTGAAGTGTAGGCAATTCCGATGATTACCAGCCGCCGGAGGCGCCGCCGCCGCTTGATATGCCGCNNCCGAAGCTGCCTCCGCCGCCGANGCCACCGCCGNCTGAACGGCCGCCTNACATGNAGCCGATGACGGCGCCGGCCACGAGTGCTCCTCCGGTATTATCCCGATCTTTCGGTATCTTATAGGGCTTCTCGTGACGATGATGACAGAAGTCACACTCGTATATCCTGACGCCTTCGCCTTCTCTCCGGGTGGTGGGGCGCACCAGCACTTTGTCGCACACAAGTTTTAGGGCCATCGTGCCGCATGAGGGGCATTGAGTGTATTTTGTCTGCTTCTCAAGGAAGGGGAAACGCTCTATCGTGCCACACTCCGGGCATTCCCATACATCGTAATCAATAGTGCCTATCTTTTCCTCNAAATCCTNTGAGGGCGAGAGCAGCAGGTTGTCTTNCTCCTCAGAAANTTTGCGCATCTTGCTGCCACAGGTGGGNCANNTTTCGGGAGCATTTCTGCTATGTCTATATAAGAAAGTGGCAAGCAGGGCAAACGGGAGTGTCGTGCCCATAGAGAGGAGCAGACTCCACCAATAAGTTGTGAGACGCCGGCGCCATATCAAAGCCTTGTGAAACTTGTCTTTATGCCTTGCGTCGCGCCAATCCAAGATAAAGAGAGCGGCGATGAGAAAAAAGACTATTATTCCTATAAATTCGAAAAACTGCAGGATGACATCCTTATTGAGAGCCTTAAGGTTGCCGGAGATAGTCTCACCCTGCTCGGAGCGCAATTCATCAGCGACGGCCGGATTGGTCATCGCATCATAGATAGTCTCCGTAGCGGCATTCAACGCCTGGGATATATTATCGCCAGCCTGCATGGCGGGGCGGATATCGTTGCGTATGATGTTGGCACACGCCATATCGGTGAGCACACCTTCGGCACCGCTGCCTACCTCTATGCGCACTTTATGATCATCGAAAGCCATAACGATGAGGACACCGTTGTTTTTATCAGCCTTTCCTACGCCCCATTTCTTAAACAGATTGTAAGAATAATCTTCTATGCTTTCGCCATCGAGCGACGGGATGATGCAGATGGCCATCTCGCACGTGGTCTTCTCACGCAATTCGGCTATGCGTTCGTTGATTTCCTCGGTAGCGGCCGGAGGAAGATAGTGATTAGGGTCGGAAATATAATTGCCGGCATCCGTAAGATTGGGACGCTCGGGATAGACTGGCGCAGCCGATACGCCCTCCCCGAAAATACCGGAGAAGAGAGTCACTAAAAATACTATTAATATTCTATTACTTTTCAACATAATCCATTAAAATCTTCTACTTCATCACTCATAACTATGACCTATAACCTATCGTCACACTGCCGGCAGACTGAGTCCGCGGAGTTGCCGATATAGATTGAGAGCATACACGTCTGTCATGCCTGAGACATGGTCGAGCATGCCCTGCAGGCGTGTAAAGAGGTCCGGCGAACGCATGGCATACTGCGCCGGCACCTTNTCAAAGAGCAGNCGGGAGAAATTGCGTTCCGGATACATTACAGCCTCGGTCAAGGTGCTGAGCAGATATGTCAGAATTCTATTGCCGGCAATCTCTATATCCACTACCTNGGGGGCGTNGTAGATTCTCGCCCAGNCAGTGGCGGAACAGGCGGNNTAGCCNTCACGCAGCAATTCCGACTGATGTTCCACAAGAGAACCCTCAAACTCTCCGCGCAAGATGCTATCCTGATTTTCAGCGAAGACACGGGCACAGTCGCTCACCATCGCACCGATGACGTTGGAACGCAGATAGCCTATCTGCTCATTGGGGTCTTGCAGTCGGGACATGGTGCGCTCCATGCGGGTCTGACTCTCGGCATCGAAAAATTGGAGCAGCAAGCCTTTCACCTCATCGGTGGATAATATCTTAAGGCGATGAGCATCTTCGATATCCATCACCTGATAACAGATATCGTCGGCAGCCTCCATAATATATACCAACGGATGACGGACATAGATGCCCTCTTCTTTTTGCGGGATACCGAGTTCGGCAGCGATGCGTTTGTATACCTCCTCTTCGCTCTCGAAGAAGCCGAATTTGCCTTTTCTGCCGGCATGGAGCGAACTGTAAGGATATTTTACTACGGATGCCAGTGCGCTGTAGGTCATGGCAAATCCTCCGGCGCGTCGTCCCTCAAACTGGTGCGTGAGAAGCCGGAAACTATTGGCGTTGCCTTCGAAATTGACCACGTCGCTCCATTGACGTTCGGTAAGGCTATTCTTGAGTATCTGTCCCTCTCCTTCGCTGAAGAATGTGGAGATGGTTTTCTCGCCGCTGTGTCCGAAGGGGGGATTGCCCAGATCATGGCACAGACAGGCGGTGGCCACGATGTCACCTATATTATACAACTTGCGGCGTTGCTCTTTATCGGCGATGCCTTCGCGTAGGNTGATTGGNTNNCTCNTTGGCCATGGATCTTCCTACGGATGAGACTTCAAGGCTATGTGTCAGACGATTGTGGACGAAGATGCTGCCCGGCAGCGGGAATACCTGTGTCTTATTCTGCAGGCGCCGGAAAGNGGAAGAGAATATCAGACGGTCGTAATCGCGCTGAAAGTCGCTGCGCGTATGATTGCGAGGGTCATGATATTGCTCCATGCCGAGACGCTTGTCGCTGATGAGTCGGCTCCACTCCATCTTCGGGGCCGGATTATCCTTTTTTATAGAAAATTCGCTCATAGGTAACGAAGATAATAAAAATTTTTCAATCCACAGGCTTAATTATAGGGAAATTATATGTCCGTACGTTCGGCAGAAATCTCACTGTCATAATTATGCGGAATATCTTTGGGATTGTCACAATAATGTGGGCGGTGTGGCGTTTACTATACTGTATATTTGTATTTAATAATCATGAACGTGCACTCCCGTCTTTGCTTCCACCTTTCTCATCGCCTGCATCTGAGGATATTGGCGGCGCTCTTTACGGTGGTCATCGCTCCGGCTATCTTAAGCGTCGGTAAGGCGGATGCGCGTCCCCGCAATAAGGAACTCAACCGCCAGTATGCCGATCAGAAACTGTGGCACCTCGGCTTCTCTGTCGGCGCTCATTTCCAGGACCTCAGTTTCACTCACAACGGCTACGTCACTCCCGACGGTCAGCAATGGGTGGCGGAGGTGCCGGCCTTTTCTCCCGGCTTCTGCGTCAACGTATTGGCCGACCTCCGTCTGCACCGCTATCTGAACCTGCGTCTTACGCCGGGCATGTATTTCGGCTCCAAGACCGCACAGATGATAGACTACAACAATCCCGACCCGGTAATTAATCCCGATGAAGGATTTCCTTCGCGTGTGGAACAGACCATCAAGAGCGCTTACGTAGTAGTGCCCATAGACTTGAAAATCTCCGGCGACCGTCAGACGAACGTCCGTCCCTTTGTCACTGCCGGCACGATGGCCTCCTTTGACGTCTCAAAGAAGCGATCCGACTATCTGACCTTCAATACGGCCGACGTCTATCTCACTGTAGGCCTCGGATGCGAATTTTACCTCCCCTATTTCAAATTCATACCGGAGATAAAATTCTGTTTCGGCCTTACCGATATCCTGAAACACGACCGTCCCGACCTCGTGGATAATCCTCACCAGTATATCATGACCCAATCCTTGCGTAAGGTAAAGTCAAACATGGTGGTAATCAACTTCTATTTTGAATAACGACACAGTTTTCTATCAGCGAAATATGCCTCATCACAGCATTATAAGACTTTTTTCTTCCGCTATGCGCGGCTCACGAATAAGGGCCGGACGCGCGGCTGCTGTCATCGTGATGCTGATGGGGGCTGTCATGACTCTCTGCGCTCAGAGCGACATGATGCTGACGCAGAGCTGGGCTGTGCCAACATATTACAATCCGGCGGCCACCGGTTCAACAGACTATGTTCGCATCCGCGCGGGCGCCAAACTCCAGTGGCTCGGCATCACAAATGCTCCGAAATCCTTCTTTGGAGTGGCAGACTCGCCCCTGAAGATAGGCACCAAACGCATCGGTGTAGGCGTAAATCTCAGTCAGGAGTCGCTCGGTCTTTTCTCCAATCTTCTGGCCAACGTGCAGGCCTCATATAAATTCAAGCTCTTCAAAGGCACATTCTCTGTAGGCCTCCAGGGAGGATATTACAATTCCCGCTTCCGGGCGACAGACATCTACATACCGGATGAGGATGACTACCACCAGAGCACCGACACGTCGCTGCCCACTCAGGATCTCTCAGGCAATGCCTTCGATTTCTCGGCCGGCGTGCATTATCAGCACAAATATTTTTCTGTAGGCGTGGCCGGACTGCATCTGCTCAACCCGGTGGTGAAGATGAACGTGCAGGGCACGGAAGCCTCCGACTCTCATGAATATGAGACCGAACTGCAGCGCTCCATTTATTTGACCGCCGATGGCAATATTCCACTAAAAAATACGTTATTCTCTTTGCAGCCCTCCATATTGGCAAACACCAACTTTGACAAATTCAGCGTGCAGGCCTCCATGAGAGCTACGTATAATAAGCTTATCACCTTCGGAGCGGGCTACCGCTGGCCGGAAGCCATCTTCGCAATGGTGGGCGCTGAGTTTAAGAATTTTTTTGTAGGCTACGCTTACGATTATCCTCTCTCAGCGATAGGCAAAGCCTCTTCAGGCAGCCACGAACTTATTCTGGGATATCAACTGAAACTTGATTTCTCAGGCAAAAACAAGAATAAACACCGTTCCATTCGTATAATGTAGCGACTATGATGATAAAGAAATCAAATATAGGTCTGTCTTCGCGTCTCGGCGGCGTAGCCCGTCGCAGCCTCGGAGCTTTGACGATTACAACGACTGCCCTTACCCTGCTGGCATCCTGCGCGGCAACACGCGGTGGAGGTGCCGGCGGTGAAGTGACCGGCGTGGGTGGTTCTTCGTTAGCGGAACCTACGCCTTACGGCATGGTGCTCGTAGACCGTGGCGCTTATGCCATGGGCGCTGCCAAGGATGACTCCATATGGGGCGTAAAAGCCAACTCCAGAGGCGTCTCCATCGACTCTTTCTGGATGGATGAGACAGAGATCACCAACTCCAAATACAAGCAGTTTGTATTCTGGGTGCGCGACTCCATCATCCGTGAGCGTCTTGCCGACCCGGCCTTCGGCGGCAACGAGGCCTTCAAGATCGAGGAGGACAAGGAGGGCAACCCAATCAAGCCTTACCTCAACTGGAACAAGCCCATACCCTGGCGCAATGCCAACGAGGATGAGCAGCGTGCCATCGAGAGCGTTTACCGCACGAATCCCATCACTCCTTATTTGAATTGGAATAAGCCCATCCCATGGCGCAATGCAAATGAAGATGAGTAGCGTGCCATCGTGAGCGTGTATCGCACTAATCCTAT
>WFLX010302564.1_pt1 | contig 12369 bp, 7 predicted proteins | sample 4967041 | NCBI WGS metagenome assembly WFLX01 (sample SAMN12857096, study PRJNA449069) | gut metagenome | isolation source: stool from male and female vole | host: Microtus ochrogaster | place: USA:Florida | collected 2017 | reverse complement strand
TATACAGAAATTATTTCCTCTGAAATCAAAGAGGGAGATAATGTAATCATGAATCCGGACAATTACAAAGATGGCGATATACTTCCGGTTACTTATTCCGGTGATGGAAATGGGGCTGATATCAATGAGTAAGACAGTAATTTCCATGAGTAATATTATCAAGCGTTATTATATCGGAAAACCTAACGAATTACAGATTCTGAACGGCATTTCTATTGACATTCGTGAGGGAGAATTTGTTTCGATTGTCGGACANTCCGGCTCGGGAAAAAGTACTCTTATGAACATAATCGGAGCTTTGGANAGACCAACAGAGGGAAGTTATTCATTGAACGGTATTGATATCAGTACATTAAATGATGTAGAATTAAGCCGTATAAGAAATAAGGAAATCGGATTTGTTTTCCAGACGTTTAATTTAATCTCCAGAACAGACGCAGTAAAAAATGTTGAAATGCCCATGATGTATGCAGGTATTCCGAGAAAACAGCGTTTACAGCGAGCAATGGAACTGCTGGAAATTGTCGGTATGTCAGGACGTGAAAGTCACCAACCTAATGAACTTTCAGGCGGTCAGAAACAGCGTGTTGCGATTGCGAGAGCCATGGCAAACAGACCGTCCATTCTGCTTGCAGACGAGCCTACGGGAGCGTTGGACTCCAAAACCGGTCGCATGATTATGGATTTGTTTCATAAACTACACAAAGAAGAAGGTACAACTATTGTATTGATTACGCATAGTCCGGAGCTTGCGGAAGAAACACAACGTATTATTACAATCAGTGACGGAAGCATTATTGCAGATACGGGGGTCAGAGACAATGCAGTTTCTTGAAAATATCCGTCTCGCATTTACGTCTATTCTTGCAAACAAAATGCGGGCATTGCTTACAATGCTGGGAATTATCATCGGAATAAGTGCCGTTATTACAATCACGACAATTGGTTCGTCCATTCAGAAAACGCTTACCAATACTTTTAATTCTCTGGGTTCAACGAACTACTTTGATGTTTATTCGCAGATTAATTATGAGTACGTCGAGGACATAGACAACTTTATATATAAAGAGGAAGATATGATTTCCCGTGAAATGCTCAATGAACTGGTTGAGACATATCCGGATTATTTCAGTCTGAATCTGACGGACAATTTTGGTGCGTCAGAATTACGCAACTGGAAAGACCAGTCTATGAAAGCTTCAATCAACGGAGTTATCAGCTTTGACAGCATGAAAGACCTCAAATTCATATCCGGCAGAGGTATAAATTATCAGGACGGTCTTAATAATAAGCAGACAATAGCTGTATCGGACTTGTTTGTTTCACAATATTTCGCACCGAATACAAATCCGCTGGGACAAACAATTACACTGGAACTGGAAGCAACGGGGCAGACAGAAGATTTTGTTATCGTAGGCGTATTTGAACTGCCGTCACTATATACTAAATTTGCCTACACACCGGGTATGAAAGATATTGAAAAAGTTACGCCTGTATATGTACCACTGGATACTATGAATAATCTGCTTCATCAGGAAAACAGCTACTACGGATATGCGGACATTTATTATAATACTGACTATGATATTGATATGCTTCAAAATATATTGCAGGACTTCTTCAGAGAACAATATGAAAAGGCTGAAAAGCCATATATGACTGTTGATATTGAAAATATGCAGAAACAGATGGGTATGATTAATTCTGTTATAAACGTTGTTACTATTGCGATTTCTGTTATTGCGGCTATTTCACTGATTGTCGGCGGTGTAGGCGTTATGAACATCATGCTGGTAAGCATTACGGAGCGTACAAAGGAAATCGGTATCAGAAAGGCTCTCGGAGCGCAGAACTCATCTATCCGTATGCAGTTTGTCATTGAAGCGATTCTTATATGTCTGATTGGTGGAATAATAGGTATTCTTATTGGTCTTATGAACGGATTTTTAATTGGCTTGATTGCCAAAACACTTATAACGGATATGTATCCGGAGTATGCAGAATTATTTGCTATTACTGTACAGCCGTCTGTACCGGCAATTATTATTTCTGTTGCATTCTCTGTTATGACGGGAGTATTTTTCGGTTACTATCCGGCAAACAAGGCTGCCAAAATGAATCCTATTGACGCATTGCGTTACGATTAAATAATGTAACAATTTGGTAGTGTAGGTGTTGTACCAAAACAGTTGAAAAAAGAGAAAAAAGGAAATTTGCCAATACTCTTTGTGGTTTTAGAACAGATCTATTATATCACATTAATATATTTAGCGAAAGCACTTTGCATTACCTGATTGGTGCCTTTCGCAGAAAGGTGGATTATAGAAATGAAAGTTTTGATTATTGAAGATGAAAAAAGCCTTTCTATGGCTTTGAAGGAACTGCTTGTATGTGAAGGATTTCTTGTTGATACTGCTTTTAACGGAATCGACGGTCTCGATGACGCATTGAGCGGTATTTATGATATAATAATTCTTGATATAACGCTACCTAAAATGAATGGCATTGAAGTTTTGCAGGAAATACGTAGAAATCGTATATCTTCTTCTGTTCTCATGCTTACAGCAAAATCAGAGATGAACGAAAAAATAAAAAGCTTTAAATCAGGGGCTGACGATTATTTGACAAAACCGTTTGTTACAGAAGAACTTATTGCCCGTGTTCACGCACTTTCGAGAAGAAACACAATGGAGTATGTTACAGATATATTGCGTTTCAGCGATATTGAGCTTGACAGAAAGCATCACGAGCTGAAAAAGGATGAGCAGAGGATTAAATTAAGTACAAAAGAATATCAGCTTATGGAAATACTATTTCTTAATAAGGGAAGTGTAGTAAAGCGTGAATACTGCATAAATAAGATATGGGGCTATGAATCGGACGTTGAATATAATTCTACCGATGTATATATATCATTTCTCCGTAAAAAGCTAAAAGCTCTTAAATCTGATATAACCATAAAATCAGTAAGAGGAATAGGCTATTCTCTCGGTGAAGCAAAATGAATACATCGCTGTGTAAATTAAGAAAAAAATATATTATAACTGCCTCTGTAATTGTTTTTGCGGTTATTCTTCTGATGATATCAACGCTTAATATTTTAGTCAGGGCAAGTTACAATAACGATAGAAAAATGATTGAAAATGTTATTGAACAGTCGGCAGTTTCTCATATAAACCAGCCGACTAACGAACATTTTGAACTCTCCGAAGTCGAACAGACAGAAAACGGCGACTATAAAATTCCAAGAAACATAAAAGATATTTCAAAAATCACTGTTTATGGCAATATAAGCTATAAAGAACCGGCTTTATGGTATTCGGCAGGCGGTGGAATACTTTTTGAAGCTGAAACCGACGACGGAACTATATGGCTTTATAAGGATTATTCATTCAGCCGTGACGCTACAAGTGTTTCAATAAGTTTTGACAGCTACGATAATTTAAAAAATAACCGTGATAATATTTCTATTGAAGAATCTCAGATAGTGGGCGATTATTTTCTTGTTTCCGTCATATGGTGGAAGAACTCCAGCAATCATGACAGCTATGATGAAGATGTCGAAATATCTGTTGACAGTATAGATATAAGTTATAAGAATAAGGCAAATATCGAATATCTTGATNCTCCCGNGATATCGCATNGTAATTTTTCGGATATATTTGAANATTATATCCCCGAAATACTTAACAGCACAGGAGCATTTTATCTCGTGACGGACAGCAAAAAACGTCTTTTGTCCGTTAACGACGGCAACCTTATGAATCCCCTTGACAACGACGAGGCAGAAAAGTATGCAAGAACTGTTATGGATTCTGACAAGACAATCGGAAAAATATCCAAAGACAAAACTTCTTATACATACAATATATATCATGTGGGTAAATTTGACCTGATTATTTTTATAAATGAAAGTTTCGCTCATACGGTTAACGCTAATCTGATAAAAATTTCAATTTTTGTCGGGATAATTATTTTCCTGATTTTATTTGTTATGATTATTATTATTTCGAACTATGTTATTAAACCTGTTGCCGACAGCATAGAAAGACAGAATCGTTTATTTCGGACGCAAGTCATGAACTCAAAACTCCTATAACTGTTATTTCCGCTACTATCGACATTATCCGCAACAAAAACGGCGTAGACCGCTGGAATGAATGTATAAAAGAGCAGGCTGTAAAAATGCAGAGACTTGTTAAAGAATTGCTTGACCTCTCACGGCTTCTTGAAACTAATATTGCACGTTCTGATTTTAAAGTCTGTGATATCAGCAACACCGTGAATAATTCGCTTCTTTATTTTGAAAGTCTTTTCTTTGAGAGCAGAAAAACTCTCGTTCAGGACATTGAGGAGAATATTACTATAAACTGTGACGAAAACAAGATTTCACAGCTTGTATGTATACTGCTTGACAATGCACTTAAATATTCCGACGATGAAAGCAAAATAAGATTCAGCCTTAAAAAAAGCGGTGATTACGCTGTGGTACGCTGTTCAAATCCCTGTACGGAGTTTTCAGCGAGCGATACATCAAAGCTTTTTGAAAGATTTTTCCGGAGCGACAACGACCAGATTCACGAGCAGGAAGGCTTCGGGCTTGGTCTCTCAATTGCTCAGGCTATCGCTGAACTTCACGGCGGTAAGATATCAGCCGATTATGAAAATAACATTATAACGTTTACCGTTATACTTAATAGCTGAAAACCAAAAGGTCCGCTGTATTGTGCAGAAAACAGCAGACCNTTTGATNATTATTGATTTGTCCCACAAAACAAAGCCCTTTCATAAATTAAGAAATATAGTTTTTTAAAGGGCTTTGTTTCAACTACAAATTTTTTTGAATAAAGGGTGTGANTAGAGAGNAACTAATCACACCCTTTNTTTTTNGAGGATTATATGAAATTACTTAATAAATTATCAGTTACATTTTGTATAAATCTGTCCGCCATTGAGTTCCTTGCCGTTTACTGCAAAAAGTTCTGAAATTGTAACTATCTGCCAACCCTGTTCTTTGAGGTATGGACAAAGGTATTCCATTGCCTCTGCTGTGGAATCGTAAGTTTCGTGACAAAGTACGATTGCATTATTGAGTGAACCGTTTGACATAGCGTTTTTTACTGTGTCAATTATCTGACTGCTTGTAGCACCGTTCCAGTCCTGAGTGTCAATGGAACAGGTGATAAGCGGTACATCGCTGAGAGTGGATTTTACTGTGTCGTTTGATGCAAGGTATGGAAGTCTGAGCAGTTTTGACGGCTCTGTGCCTATGATATTTTTCAGAGCAGTTGCACATGAATCATATTCACTACGTATTTCGGAAGCTGATTTTTCTGAAAGATTGGGGTGTGACTTTGTGTGGTTGGCAACTTCCATGCCCATATCATAAGCTGTTTTTACTTCTGCCTGATTGTTGCGAATCCAGTCACTTACATAGAAGAATGTAGCGTGGAATCCGGAATTTTTAAGAGCGTTTAAAATTCTCATTGATGAAGAATTTGCGTCTGTACCTACTGCACCGTCGTTTGTACCGCCTGTAATCATAAGGAGATATGGGTCATATGCGTGATTCTGAATTTTAAACTCAGACGGCTGCATATTTCCTTCGTGAACCATGAATGAATCTTGTGCCGGAGTAATACCCGGAGCAGGACAAGCTGCACCGATATAACCAAAATATTCAGGACGTGTAATGCCGATATAGAGAGATTCTCTGCCGCCCATTGAGAAACCGCATATAGCAGTATTTTCCCTGCCAGTTTTAACGGAATAGTTCTTTTCAATGTAAGGCATAAGGCATTCGATGAGGTCTTCTCTGAAAGCATCATAATTTTTTGCTTCTTCGGGGGTAATGCCTGAACACTGGTCTGAAGTTTTGCTTGTGTACATTGCAGTACTTACAAGAATCATATCTACAGCTTCGCCGTTTTTCATAAGGTTACCGCCGATTGTTTTACAATAGCTGACCATATCATTATGACTTCCCATAATGCCGTGGTTTACATAAACAACGGGATATTTCTTGCTTGTTGAATAGTTTTCCGGAAGTATTACAACAGCTTGTTTGTTTTTTCCGGCAACTGTTNANTNATAGGTTATTNCCTGTNTGGTAACACCGTTANTACCGTTTGNGATACTGCTCGGAACATCANNTGTTATGCTTGACTTTATTTTTNTCATANAAGCGGAAGAATCAGTATTTATACTTGGTGTCTGAGGGGTAGACTGCTGAGGATTTACAACTGTCTGTCTGAGAAGAACGAGGTCAAATGAATTTATAACGCCGTCGCCGTTCATATCAGAAACTTCAAGAGTAGCTGTTGCTTTTTTGCCAAGAATAAAATTCTGTAATTCCTGTAAATCAGCTGCATCAACCTTGCCATCACCGTTCAGGTCACCGNGCTTTGAAGANGANGGCGAACTGAANGGAATAACTTTTCCTTTTTCAGCACCGATTGCTTCGTCCATAAAGTAATCAGTAGTTGTACCGTCTGTTTCTGTGTAGATGATTAAGTTTGTTGCACCTGCCGGAATGGTATAGCTTGTATTTGCAAGCTGAACCCATTCACCTTTAGCACCTGTTGCTGTAGCGATTGTGCTGTAATTTGTTTCACCGTCCTTGTCATACTGGAGAGTGAGTTTAAAGTCTTCGGACGCTGTTTTGTTCTGCATTACTGCCACACTGAAACTATAGGAGTTTTCGGGAACGAAAACGGAAGTACTTAACGAACGGGCTGCACCGNTCCACGAATCAGTACGTCCTGTTACGCCGAGTGACTTGTTTCNTGCGAAAGTTTNGGCAGAGGTTTCTTTTACAGAAGCGTCANCTCTTGCGCTCCAGCTGTCNACAGTGCTTTCAAAATCAGAGTGGAAGAAATAGCCGTTTTCGTCCGGTTCAACAGGTGTCGGAGGTGTTACTATTGAACTTCCACCGTCTCCGTCGCCTTCTCCGATAACAAGACCGTTCTTTTTAACGTTTGCACTGCCGTTTGACTGATAGCCTTCGATGTTAAGTGCTACTTCGTACATTGTACCACTCATGTCAAGACCAGCCTTTTCCCACGCTTCAAAATGCTTGGAAACGCTTATTCTGCCGGTGATTTCCTTTTTGACATTGTTCTGTGCTGGATTGTCCTGACGAACGCTCCAATACTGATAGAACGTTTCAGTACCGTGAATTGACGGCTGATTTTCTCTTACTGTCTTGTAAATATCGTATGTGTGACCGTTTGCTTCAACTGTACCGAGTGGATTGTTTGAACCGGGCGGTCTCCATGAACCCCATGCCTCTACTATATAATATTCAACGGTAGGGTTTTCCGTCCAACCGTAAACACACATATAGGAGTTGCCTTTCGGTTCATATTCAACATCATAGTCGATATACATACCGTTGTATTCGCTGTACTTCTTTGTTTTTTCGAGCTTCTTGCCNGTACGGAAAAGACAGTTTTCNATNNCGTCCCAGCTACAGGAGAATGCACCGTTGCTTCCGACCTGCATTGTCGCACTACCCTGTCCCCNCTGGTTCCAGAGTTCANAGTCGAAANCGTCCTTGTTTCCGAGTTCCTGCTGGTCAGCAGCGAAAGTCTCAGTGACAGGTGTTACAAAGAAGCANGCAAATGTCATCATCATTGTTACAAAAACACTGACGAATCTGTTGATTGCACCTTGTTTCATGTGAATCATTCCTCACTTTCATATAAATTTGACGTGTAACTTGATTTTCACCTAAGCACGTCTTTTCTTGATGATTTAATTATATCACAGAAACATTGAAATTTTATTGAATTTTCACAAATTATTGAATAAAATATATTATATTACAAAAATAAGTCGGCGACTATATTTCAAATAGACTTTGTGGATTAAGGCATTCATATAAAATAACAATCAGATTGCATTATTCTCAATCAAAGCTTTTTTCATCAGGCACAAATCAAATACATTTAAAATATCATCATTTGTGAAATCAGCAGCTTTCCAGTTAGCAAGTTTTATATCTGGAACTGCTAAAAGCCATTTCTGAAAAAGAACAGCATCAGCAATGTCAAATTTACCATCAGCATTAACATCGCCCATTATCAAACCTTCTGCTATATTGTCAAAATCAAGCCACAGCTGTACATCATTACTGTCTGTAGGATATGCAGGATTTGAAGTGTTCTGCGAAGCAAGTTCAGCTGCGGATAATGCCTTGCTGTAAAGCCTTATATCATAAAATTCAGCCTGTGAGCTTCTTCCGGTTTCGGGACACGCTCCTATTGTAAGGTTATATCCTGAATGGGCTATACCTGAAGCCGATTCAACTTTCTGTTCTCCGAGTATTTTTCCGTCTGCATATACATATATCATTTCTTTTTCAGCATCGTATATTCCGGCTATCTGATGCTTTTTTCCTACCCAGCCACTTGCCTCATCGGTAGGCATTGCACAGTACAGACTCTTCCAGTTGCCGTCAGCATAAATAAAGAAGTCAAGATAGCCCTTTCTTGTTCTAAGTGCAAATGCACTGTCACCTTTTCCTGCAAACATATTAAATTCAGGTTCTCCCGTAGGAATGACATTGGCTTCAATAGTGAAGGATTTTTTACCCTCTATATACTTATCAAGAACATTACTGGAAGGAATATCAAGTTGACCTGTAATTGCTTTTCCGGATGATGTTTCTTTAAAATGTGCAGCTGTACCTACGGGAATAACCATATTATTATGGCTCTTATCCTGTATCGAAACGCCACTGGATTTCAGACGAGCAGCTTTATTTGAGATTACCGAATCACTGTCAGTGCTGTTTATTGGTATGATAGTATAACTCCAGCTGTAGACCTTATCTGAGGGCAGACGATACTTTTCAAGAGTTCCCTGTCCGCAGGTAGCACTTCCTGTACCCATTGAACCGTAGTCCACGCTGAGTATTGTTTCAGCTCTCGGTGAAAGCTCATAAGGGTGATTTGCACTGAAATCAGATGGCTTGAAATGAAGTACACTTCCCTCAACAGTACCCTCTGCGGCAATAAGAAGAGCTGATTTTTTAGAGCTGTCCTTTACGGATATCCACTTTACATCGGTAAGATTGCCTGTATCGTCTGCTTTCATATAAGGGTAGAACATTTCAGAAACAGTACTTTTCCATATACCTTGTTTACCGTTTGTTTTTCGGTCATTGAATGTTTCAACAGGTCCGTTGCCATACCAGCTTACCTGCTCTGCACCCTTTGGAAGAGTCATCATTGAACCTACACGCAAGAAATTACCCATTCCCGATGATGAAGCATCTACAGACATATCGACCTTTATGTTTCCGTCCCCACTTATTGTGTATCGCTGAGAAGCTTTGGTATTTCCGGCACTCGGAAGCACCAGCTGTATATCAACAATCTTGTTTCCGTTTTCGCCATCGCTTACTTTAACGCTGTCAACCTTGATACCGTTTAGTGCGTTTTCCCATGCGGCATCAAAAAGTTTCTGTTCAGCGGAATTTGTATCGTTTTCAACATATCCTCGCCAGAAATTGAAAGAAGGTCCGTCATTAATANGTATATCGCCTTTATNGCTGTATTTACTCATAAGTCCTGTATTCTTATTTACAACGAAACTAAAGTCCTTTCCTGAGAAAATATAATCGTCTGTACCTTCAGTCATAACAACTTCATTGTCGGAAGATGTATTTACGGTCATGCCGGAATTATTCAGACGGAACTGAGCATATGATATTTCCTTGCCCGAACCAAGAATATCATTTCCCGATTTTGTTGATACTGATATATTCAAGTAAAATTCATCGCCGGCAAGACTACTCGACGGAAGCTTAAAAGGTACGCTGAGCTTACCCCATGAAAGAGGTGCAACACTTGCATTTTTTATTTCACCACTGTCAACAGCGATACCGTTTTTCAGAAGTTCCCATGTTACTTTGTATGCTGAAAGGTCAGTGAAATTATTTTCATTGTATACTGATACTTCATGATTCTGAAGCTGTGCGTCATCTGCTGTGAACCAGAAATCCTGATACTGGAACTTTACTTCAGCAAGTTCAGGTTGAGGGTCACGGTCAGGGCTTACAATACCGTTTTGACAGAAGCTGTTGTCGTTCGGATTATCACCCCAGTCGCCACCGTAGCCGTAGAATTTTCCCTTGATTTCCTCTGAATAGAGATTTTTATGGGCGTATGGCTCGGAATAATAATCCCATTTGCTGTCTACTTTGTCAAGACTTACTGCTCTTGACTGGTCAGCCCAGTCCCAGATAAAACCACCGAGCATATTATCTGAACTTCTTATAACGTCCCAGTATTCTTTCAAAGCACCAAGAGAATTTCCCATNGCATGGTCGTATTCGCACATAACATACGGGATTTTTCCTTCGCCTGCATTCAGTCCTATCCATTGTGAAGCCGGATACATATTACTTCCCATATCTACGCCCATACTGCTTCCCTGCCCTTCGCTGTGTACAGGACGTGTGGGGTCGTTGTCCTTGAAATACCATATCATATCACGGAACATTCCGTTTGCAGCATTCGGGTCACTTGTATATGCCATTTCATTGCCTATAGACCATGCAATGATAGACGGCTCATTTTTCAGTCTCTTGTATGCGGTTTCTGTTCTGTCCATTGCAAGTTCTTTGNAAAGTCCCTTTAATTCATCGTCACCCATAAGAGCGTGAGACTCCATATTCGTTTCAGCCATGACATACATTCCATATTTGTTACACAGCCAGTAGAGATAGGAATCATTGCTGTAGTGGGAGGTACGTATAGCATTGATATTATTTTCCTGCATGAGACGTATATCTTCTTCCATTACATTCTGAGGAACTGTTTTTCCGTTGAATGGGTCGGTATCATGCCTGTTTACTCCTTTTAAAAGTAGACGTTTGCCGTTTATTGTAATAGGCTGCCAACTTTTTGTGGTTACATTATAGTTGCTGTCTACCTGAGTAGAAGTAAAACCTATCTCACGGAATCCGAGTTGTGATGAAACATTCTCAACAACATTTCCATTTTCATCTTTAAGAGTAAGTACAAGAGCATATATATTCGGATTTTCCGCAGACCACAGCTTTGGTGAACTTACAGGAATATTCATCTGCAAATTCTTTGCCTGCCATTCGCCTAAATCCGGAACTTTATCCGATGCATTGGCAAGGATATTTTTTCCCGATTCATCGTATGCCGCCGCTTCTATCGTCCANCCTTTGCGGGNGGATGAGGTANTATTCNCAATATCAATACTAAGCTGCAATTCGGCGTTTNTATAGGANTNGTCANGNNCTGTACGGACAGTANAGNCATNNATACGGACAGAAGGTGTACTTACAANGAANACATCACGGAAAATTCCNCNATCNNATANCATATCCTGCCCTTCAAACCATGTTCCGTCACAAAACTTATGTACTTCAACTGCAAGAGTATTCTCACCGTCCTTGATATAGTCGGTTATATCAAAACGATGGGGACTGAAAGTATCCTCGCTATATCCTACTTCCTTGCCATTGAGATATACATAATATGCCGATTCTACACCATCAAACTGAATATAAACACGTCTTCCGGATTCTTTTATACTGCTGTCAACAGTAAATGTCTTACGGTAAAGTCCCACGGGATTATAATTATTAGGAGCTGCCGGACAAAAAACATATTCATTATACTTGCTTTGCCAAGGCATAATAACATTGGCATATATGGGAAAATCAAAGTCCTGACAAGTCCAGCTTTTTGGAAGCTCCACGTTTTTCCAGCCATCTGCGGCATTCGGTGAATAATTTGCATTCATAAAACCGCCGTCAAGATATTTCTGTGCCTGTTCTGCATTTTGTACAACGTTTAGTTGCCAATCTTCTCCTTTTCCCGTAAGCATTTGCATATAGCTTGATTTTTCACGGGCATTATAGTCCCATACGGCTGCCACTGCCGCCTCAGTATTTTGATATGGGACAGAGTTTACGGTAGCTCCCTCACGGTTTACTGCAAAAACATCTTCGGCATTGACCTGTTTCCCACTTTTATCAGTATAAGCCGTTCCTGTCCACTCCTTATGGGTGAAAACAGATGTATCTGCAGCTTCAGATTTGGCAGGTACAACGCCACCTATGACTGTTGACACAACCATAATTGCCGTTACATCAGAAACAATTTTTTTCATTTTCCATGCTCTAAAATTCATTATTGTAAAGCCTTTCTTATTTTACTTTTGCCAACCACAACCTGATATGCCATTATCAGATTAATTTTCTCTTAATATAGTCAATCCACTTTACAAACGAACACAAAAGTGATATAATAAAAATATGAGTAAAAGTAAAGATTTAAGAGAAACAGCAGTAGCATATCAAAAAGAAGGACATACATATGAAGA
>WFLX010066806.1_pt1 | contig 12374 bp, 1 predicted proteins | sample 4967041 | NCBI WGS metagenome assembly WFLX01 (sample SAMN12857096, study PRJNA449069) | gut metagenome | isolation source: stool from male and female vole | host: Microtus ochrogaster | place: USA:Florida | collected 2017 | reverse complement strand
ATAAATACACTGACACTAAAAATANGGTGACAGNAAATCTCTTGGACAATAATAANGATACCGNGTGGATTTCNTGGCGAGNNAACATTATCTGGGCTGAGGATTATAANCAGGNACGTTATTTTTCTGNTTTCANAGNCGATGGTAAAAATGATGTAGTGGAGAATGGATGGACAGTTCAGGGAACTAATAAGACTACATCTATTACTGGCAACAATCTCTTATTGCTCAATAATCGTGGAGGAATATATAGACAATATAGAATTTTTGAACCTCGAGCAGAGTATCCAGAGCTCCAAGGTGAATTAAAAGCCGGTACGTATAAGCTCAGACTCAGAGTTAAAGGAGACGTAGCTGGAAATGTATACGCATTTTTNGGTAATTACAACGCTAACTCGCCAGTACNTATATCTTTTCCGGTTACAACAGAATGGGCGGAACCAGAAATAGTATTTGAAGTGAAATCTGGTGTTAATCTTACAAATGCTTTTTGTTGCGTTCAACCGGAAGGCTATGCCGGGACTCTTGAAGTGGACTGGGCAGAACTGTCAAGTTCAGATTATGAGACTGTTGTATATACTAAAGATTATTCTTCCTTGGGAGCAGATGCACCATTTATGGGAGCAAGTATTAATAATGGTATATTAGTTGCCTCGGCTAATGGATGGTATCAATTTGATTGTACTCCAGACGATCTTGAGTTAAAACCTAACACTACATATAAAGTTACGTTCAATATAAGAGGTGAACATAATCAAACTAATGTTAAAGTGTGGATTGGTTCAAGAAGACAGATTGAAGGCAAAGATGTGGGATATGTAGATAGTGATGATAGTTTGGTTGACTTGCCTTCATACACTACTGAGTTTGAAGANCAAACATTTCAGTTTACAACTAACGGAAATGTTGTTGATTTTACAACCAGTCCTGCCGCAATAAGATTACAACCGGCAAGAACTAGCATCACAGATAAAATTGAGATAAAAAGTGTCAAAATAGAAGAACTTGGAGGGGGATGGACACTAAGAAATGAAGGTAATAGTACATATGGAACTGACAATCCGGACCATAGAGAGATAAAAACTGTAACCGAAAACGGATCAGAGAACAGCATAATCTATTCTTATCCATTGCCTACCACAAGAAAAGTGATTGCTGCGGTAGGAAATGAAGCAAACAGGAACCAACAATATGATAACAAAGCTGGATTTGCTCTTGAAAATAATCATATATATACGGTTTCTTATAAGATAAGGAGTGATAAGGCTGGCACGGTAACGACTCTGCTTGCAAATAGCGATGATCTGAACAATGCCAACCAGAGTGGAAATGTCTGGAATAATCCCATTGGCAAAAGTGATGCCGTGGAGCTTGAACCCGGCGTCACCAAGACCGTTTATACCACTATCCGAACTACCGAGGCTGCCAACAGTGGTGCAGTCGTCCTTGACTTAGGCTATAACCTTGGTAGTGTCGAAGTGACCGACCTGAAGGTAATGGATAATTACGATTCTGCCATCACCGATCATACAGAAAAAGACACTCTCATTGGGAGTCAAAGTGGATCAATTTCCGGAAATGTTGAAATGACAACGCAGCAGGTAACGGTAATGAACGGTCTTACTCTTCACAATGATGAGACTTATACAGTGACTTTTATAATGAAAGCCACAAAAGCCGGAAAGCTCTGCATGAAATTAGGAAATGCTTATCCCGATCATTCTCGTCGTGTTTTATACCAGAATTNTNGTGNTCCTGGAGATAACCAGACTGAANCGGGATGGCNGNTATTGAAATTTGAAGCATCTGCGGNCAATAATGATAAAGGAACCCCTCTGGAATATAATAACGATGGCACGCTTTCTCTTCAATTACAGAGTGAAGCCGGAGACAATGAATACGACGGTACAGTGACAATTCAGTTGGTGAAAATCACTTCATCTAATTGGGTGGATGATAAGTCGCTGGAAGTTGCATTGAATTATGCTAATGGGGATAAATACACGGGCTCAACTTTCAGTAATTCCGTTTATCCTAAAGTAGAAGATGGTAAACTTATTTTTGATGAAATTAATGGAGAGCCTAAATTCATTGTCAAGGATGGTCTGGGTGATATTGATCAGGCAAAGACATATAAAATATATTTGAAGTCTAAAGGAACCAAAAATACTCAATTCAGAGTGTTGTTTGGTTCAAACGGAGCAAATGCTGTTGGCTTTGTTGGAGTTGCTGCCTCCTCAACTGACTTCATTGAAAAAGACGCAATACTTGATGATACTAATGGCCAATACAACACAATAGCTCATAATAGTGCCTTGCAACTTCAAACTCAAGGAACTCAAGGTAGAATTGAAATTGAAAGTTTGCGTGTTGCACCTAACGCCAATGAGCATGTAAAGTGGTTTACAAATGGCTCCGGTTCTGCATCTGGTATTCTTGATTACGATAATTTTCAGATTACGAACGATGGCCTTATATTAAATTTCCAAGCTAAAGCCAAGAATATCATTGAGAATTTCAATCTTGGATTAGGTATGGATTATGTGGCTGAATTTGATATCAACGCAGCTGCCGGAAAATACCTTTTGACTGTTAACAATGGTGAGGAAAACCAATACATTCCAATTGAAATCACAGAAAAAGAAATTCAGGATAACTCTGATTCCGATGGATATTTACATAAGTCTGTAAGATTAAGATCGGATTTGTCAGGAAAATCCAATCTATCTATAACCCCTATGGTGTATAGTAATTCGATGAGTGTAAAAAATGGTAAGATTTCGCAGTCAACCCCGACTTTCAACTCTGGCGAAAAAATCGGTACCGATTTCTTTGATGTGGAACTTGGAGAGAATTACACTTTAGATGGAGATGGAAAGTATGTTTTCCATATCGGATATGTAGCTAATGGCACAAATAAAGCTAATGCTACTCCGAAAAATATAATGATATACGGAAGTAATAACGGAAACGACTATAAAAAATTAGGAACATACGAGATAGGAGAAGGGAAAAATGGCAATGTATTTGTCAGCACTGTCAACAATCCTCTACGGAACATTTCCGGAGACATGAAATATCTCCGTTTCTATTGTCTTGACAACGAGGGTGGAGAGACTGCCATTTGTTTCCCTAAAGAAAATGGAATTTACAATTCTGATAAGGCATACATTGGAAGCATGTTGCGCCTGACACGCTTAGGGATATATAAGCAGAGCACNATGTTTGNAGANGATAAGGAAAAATATGGATATGATCTGAAAGATGAGACATACGAAAANTTTGATAAGTGGGCAATCCCTGTGATCACTCGCTTCCAGATAGAGGCGCTTGGACAGCAGTATGNTTATCCGGGGGCAACTCTCACCGATATGCTNGGAGTGAGGAAGGATGTCGAAATATGTGGCGACCTGTTTGATAATGATGATCATAGNTATCNCNGTNATACATACTGGGATACAACACTGCCATTCTTGAAGGACACGGATCTTGGCACCGACAAATATCAGTATCTTGACTATGAAAAATTCCAATATCCAGCCGATGATGAAGGTAATACAAACTATGACTGTATAGACCTTCTTTTGCCTAATTTGGAAAAACTGGGAGTTGTCAAGAAACTGAATGGTAAAATTGATGATAATGGTTATTATCANATTGTCNTGANNNTGAAGANGAGTACCGGTGATGTGGATATATGGAATAACCGTATGACATATCAGATTACAAAAACTGAGAAATATAATGCGCCGGTATTGAATGAAGATGGTACTGAGAAAAAAAATGAGGACGGAACTATTGTTACGGAGGAGAAAGAACGGGAGGTCATCGTTTCAGATGAGACTGCGTTGTTTAAGAATAAGGCAAACGGTTTCCCGATTGAAATTAGCTATCAAGGTTTTACCATTGGCGATAACTATACCAAAAATATTCAAAAGTTAGATGATACCGAAAAAGTAATCACTTTCCCAAATGTTGCTGCTGGCGATAGTATCCGTTTTGCCCTAAAGGTTAATAAAGATTGGAATGGAGTAAGAATTTTCTGCCGAGAGAATGAAGGAAATCTCGAGAGAAGAGCTGGTGGAATTAAGTATACGAAAGAATATCAGAATACTGACAATCTCCGCATAGTGTATGCTAAAAACAACGAAGTAGTTCCAAATACACGTATTATGCGACTCAGCGATATCCGGGCTTACGTGGAGCTGAATAAATTTGATCTTGAAACTAAGTCAGGCAGGGAAAGCTATGACCTTCTCTATAACAACCGCGAGGACTTCAATACAAGAAAGTGGAAGCACACCAAGGGCATTATAGATGATATCAACAATGTCAATTCAATACATGACGCAACCACTGATAGATATATGCCTATTGTAAATAATGAGAATTGGGAAGATGTAATTAATAAATATAAGGATTTCTTTGAAGAAGAGGGTATCGAATATCCTGATTTCAGTCTGCTCAATAATCCGTTTAATGATGAGAATGTAGTTCCATCCAATGGTATGCAACGAATAAAAGGTTCTTATGATGGACAGGAAAGACAACGCTCATACACCATTCTTCACGAAGTGCTTGCTCTTCCCGGAGAGCGGGTTGACCTTTATCCGCAGTCTGATATTTGGCAAGCGAACGGCTACAATTATCAGGAGCAGTTCGTAAGATGGTATGATTATCTGACTGACAAAGCACCTGACTACCTGTATTTCTTTGCAGAACCTAAGTCAGTAATAAAGACTAAAGATGCCGGATTTATAGGAGGAAAGACGCTTCTTGACCATGGTCTCCGTGGTAAGGGAACTGTGGCTTCTGTATATTTTAACACAACAGACCCGAATAATGATTGGTCGTATGATGACAATGGTACAAAGAGAATGAAAGACCAGTGGGTGGCAGCTGACTTCTCATTGGCATTCAACAATAAGCTTCAAAAGCGCCTTGGAAGAGAGGATGGTCAGACTGGCGAAGAGATTCAGGAACCAATCGTCAATTTCCGTCATCTTTTCCATATCACGAGCGGTTCACTTTTTGCTGATCGCTNTATGGCAACTGCNGAAGNCAACCAACATTATGCTAAGTNTAACCGACGCTACATCTCAACTTTCGCANACAAGACNTTCANGATTCNTCNTGAGCAGGCGATGCCTGAAGAAGAAACTACTAAGTCTCCATTCTATTACAAGACGGAGGAAATGGATGACAAAGGGAATCCTGTATATAAGCGCGTGCGTGGATATGATATATATACATATAAATTAGGAGACAACCAGAAATCAGACGATGTTATAAAAGATATCAAATTCACCGCAGGGGTAAATGATGAAGAAGCCCTGAAAGATAATGCTGTCGGCGCTAAATACCGTATGTTTATTATGGATGACTCCAGTATATTCCCTCATATTGATTCTTATGTGGAGACCACTACCGATGCTTCGAAGTGGCTTCGCAACAGCAAGCGGTTTGCACGTTCTATCAAGTGTGACGAAAATGATGCAAAAAAAGGTAGATATCTTGTGAGAATATACGGTAAGGATGAGAATAAACGTATTATACATCTCAAAAATAGTGATAATGAAGAAGTACCTTTGGTTATCGCTGAGTATGAGGTGGAATTTTTGGGAGAGGAGTACGCATCGTTCAAATCTGAAGCATTTTTAAATACTCTTTCTGGAGAAGATGTACTGACATATGGTCATCATACTGAGGCATATCTTGATGAGCATTACGGCAATGGAAAAAGTGACTACAAGGCGGTTAATTTTGACAAATATGCTATCTTGAAATCTGATAACGTTATTGTCGACAAGGGAGCAGCTCCGGTTAACTTTAAGCAATATGGATTCTTCGAGTCCAAGGAATGGGGGCAACGAGCTCAACGACTGAAATTGCCTATTGCTTGGGGTAACAGTAACTATGGCTTCGGATATTCTGATCAAGGTGACTATAATATGTTCCGACTTGCTGACCATTCAGCAATCACTGCATATAGAACAGCTGCGGATAAGAAACCTGAGAGTGAAAATCCATATGATACTGAATGGAAGCTTAGCCAGGGTGGTGTATATGACAGACTCTTCTATAATACGAATGGCACTGAAAAAGGTCTGTTCTATTACGTGAATGCCGCTGCCGACCCGGGTGATATTGTAAAGATTGACTTTGACTATCTTTGCCCCGGCTCAACCATCTATGTCTCTGGTTGGGTCAACGAGTTTAATGAAGGACAGTCTGAGACAGCTAATGTGATCTTCAACTTCTATGCTAATGTGGCAAAGGATGAAAATGGAGTAAAGACTATACTTCGTCAGGAACAGATACATGGTTTCGCAACAGGATATGTNAANAAGAATNNGGACGGAAGCTATGAGAGTGGNGNCGCTACAGGTGGCGATCAGGGTAANTGGATGCACGTCTACTATTCNTTTGTNCCNGACATGAACCATGCCGATGTGATNCAGGCTGATGGCGAGTATATTGATTCGTACTACCTNGTGCTTGAAAACAACTGTCTTAGCTCTTCNGGTGCTGACTATGCGATCGANGATATCCGTGCATACGTCGTGGCTCCGCGTGTGGAAGCACGTCAGAGCAATGTGCTCTGTGAAAAGGATGACTCAAAAATCGATATTCAGGTGGAATTGCCATTGGCAGCTCTTGAACAGTCTGTTGCGGGTCAGGCAAATGAAAATGGTATCGTGCATCTGCAATATTCATTGGTGGATAAAGTGATTTATGATGAGTATTTGGAAGATGTGAAGAAGCAGCATGAAGGAGAAGATCCGGAATATCAATTTACATCCGATGATTACTACTCAGCATTTGCAAAGGGAGTGCTTCACTATAAGCATGAACATATCTTGTCTGATGAACATAAGGATGCAAATGGTAACCCTAATGTTGAGTATCCCGTATCTTGGGGTGTGATTGACTTCTACATGGACTATAAAGACAAGGCAGATTACTATGAAATTACTCTGAATGGTGAGACTTTGAAAATTAAGGATTATAAGGCAAAATACATTCAAAAAATCGAAGGTGAGGATTGCTTCGTCTTTACTACTCATCCAGTTTCTCAGACTGAGGATGGGAAGGAGAATTACAATGAGTTTATAAAGACACACCGCGACTATTACGTTGTGGTTGACAATATCGGTTCTACAAAGGTATTCTCTTCATTATTCTATAAGTATGATGAGGAGGGTAATCTTGTGAAAGAAAATGAGCAACCCGTGTTTGCTAATGGTTTTTCAAGCGATGATCTTGAGAGGAAAAACTCAGATTTATATCCTCATAAAGAACCATACAATGAGAGACTTGAGGTATGGACTCCTTATGACAAAGAGCTTGCAAAAGCTTACCAGATTGGAACTGACTGCGCCAGAATGTCGGAATTCTCTCTTAGGAGTGCTGCCCAGATTGTTGTCGACGGTGTTCTTCATGAGACGGACGATAACATCACTTGCTGTGAAAACCAACGTCCTGTAGTTCAGATCAACCTCAAGACAAAAAAGAAGGATGATAATACTAATAAAGATGATAATACTACAGAGATTCCAACTCTTGGAGTGATTGATGGCGAGGCTGCAAGTGAGAATCCATATCTCGACTGGTGGAATGGTCCGTTTGAGGAGTTTGCTGAGCAGACAAGCGAGATAATCAGAAATAATGAAAATTTGTTACTATGGGATATCCTTGATGATTTCCGCTCTGATTATCCGAATGCTGACACATGGAATGTGCCTACTAAAGAAGATGGCGATCCTACAGGCGAAACGGATCAGGATGGCAATCCTATTTATCCTCAAAAGTATACGAATGCAATGAGGGATTATCTGAAGGGGCTCTGTGCCACAACGAAGGTTGATGAGACTACTAAGGAGACGATTCCTGTGGAGCCAAAGCTTGTGCTCCACCAGAGTTCGTATATGTTCCCGCAGTCGAAGACCATCCTCGTGGATGAGAATGGAAAGAAGGTGAAATCAAAGGAGATATATGTGACTGCTATTCCAAAGTCAACTCCTACGATGATTGAAAAGGATGACATAGAGTATGTAATCTGTACTCAGCCTCGCGAGATAAAGATTACAGTTACCAATACATCTCCTACGATGTTCAATGGATTCCTTGGTATTACTTATCCTGAGGTGATCGAGGATGTGCCTCTGCGTATAGGCCTTAAACAGCTTGACAAGATTGTTGCAGACAAATCGGCAGATGGAAACGACCTTTACGTTCCGCTGCGCAATATCAATCCGGCTACCTTTGACGTGACAAACTTCCATGCCATTGAAAAGAATATGGATGTATATCTTGTGGAAACTAATGACCCTGCTTATCGTCAGATCTCGGATTATACTGATCCTGCAGAGGGAGAAACGCGTGGCGACTATTACAATGTGGATACAAGGGTTGTCGGAAAAGTTAAGTCGATTTCCGCAAACTTTACCAGAGGAACCAATGGTTCAGTGAATCTGGCTGAGAATGCTGCCCCGATGGCTCAAATAGGATTCTTTACTGAAACCGCTACAGGCAAGGATCTAAGTACAGGTATAACTTTCCGCGAAGGTTACTATTATAAGTTCAGGTTCCACTTTGAAGAAGGTGGTAGCGATATGTATAATCAGCCCGGCTTTGAGGAGCCATGTAATGGACAGACAGTATTCTCCATCAAGGTAGTACCCGAATATCAGGAATGGACAGGCAAGGCTTCTCTCAACTATAATAATGATGAAAATTGGACGCGCGTATCGAAGGAAACTCTTCTCGCTAATTCCGACACACCTTCAAGTTTGTCTTCTGGTGTTACTAACGGTGATCGTTTTACTGTCAATACAAATCATCCCAATACCCATTCCTACGCACCTCTTAACTTCACGAAGGTGATTATTCCTGCCGGTGCTACTTATCCGCAGTTGGCTGCGCGTTTGCACAGCAATAGCGGTGTTGGTACATCTGATGATATTGCTAATGGTAAGGAAATAGCCAAATATGTGTGGTCTTATGATAATCCAAAGGCCGTTAAGACTGCAGGTGCTGGAAATGACAGTTCTGTTGTGGGAGAGACGGCTAATACAAGCTATCAACCGACACTCTACATCCAGTATGACATGGCTTATACAACCTATGATGACAATAACAACGTCTATTGCCGCCCATGGTATGCGAATGCTTGCGAGCAGATTCATTTCAATTCGAATGCGGAGATTCTGAATCAGCAGTATCTTGACTATCGGAAGGCTTGGGTCGATATGGAGATGAAGCCACGCCGTTGGTATACGGTCGCTTCTCCGCTTTACGGCGTCGTTGCCGGAGATATGTATCTGCCGGCTAAGAAGGAGGGCAATGATATTCCCGGTCGTCAGGAGACAGAGTTGTTTACTCCCATTGAGTATAAACAGAATCTCAATGACCGATTCGCTCCTGCTGTATATCAGCGCGGTTGGGATAAGGGAACAGAGACTGTCTATACTGTTCATAATGATGTAATAACGGAGACTGAGAGTGTTGCTCTCGCAAGCACATGGAGCCATGTCTACAATGACGTTACGGAAGTGTATGCTCCGGGTATGGGCTATTCGGTCAAGACGGATGTTACACGCCTCACTAACTTCATGGATGATACCGTTCAGGAAGATACTCCGTCAACTCAGGATGATGAGGCTAATTCTACTGCGATGCAGTCTTATGTCAAGTTCCGCTTCCCAAAGGATGATCGTAACTATAACTACTTCGAGGATGGTAACGCCACTCCCGGAGAATCAAATCATAAAATTTTGCCCAGAAATAAGGAAGGAAGGCTCTTTGAGATGTCCGGGACAGAACAGACCGTGAAATTGGAGAAAGCCACTGATGGAAAACTCTTCCTCGTAGGTAATCCATTCATGGCTCACCTCGATATGGCGAAGTTCCTTACTGCTAATGAAGGCGTGATCGCTCAGAAGTTTTGGATTCTTACGGAAGGTGAGCAGATTACCGGTGTTATTGACCATACAAAAGAAGGTAGCATTCTTGCTAATGATGTGATGACTTCCGGCGATTTGTCTTCTTCAGTTGCTAATACTGGCTTGATAGCTCCAATGCAGGGCTTCTTCGTGCAGGCTAAGAATGCTGTAAGAGAACTCTCTATCAAGTTTAAGCCGGAGATGATGGCAGTGCTTAATGTTCCGGATGCGCCAGATAACTATAAGCCCGGTCATCTGTTGAAGGCTCCGGCTGTGAGGGCTGTTGATGAGGATATCATTCGGGTGACTGCGCGTGACGCATGCGGAGCATGCTCTGCTACTAATTATGCTACTGAGGAATCTGCTGCTATAATCCGTCTGTCGGCGAATGCGGATAAGGGTTATGCGGCTTCGGAGGATGTGGAGATGATAGATGATTCCAACCAGCGCGGCATACGCCGTATATATACAGTGGCGGGCACTATGGCTTCTGCCATCAACCAGACGCCGGATGCGGATGGGGTAGAGGTAGGCCTGATGGCTCCGACGGATTCTGTGACGACTGTCGTGTTTAACGGTCTTGCCTTGGAGGATTATCTGCTCTATGACACTGAGACCGGTGAGCTGACGCAGCTGTATGACGGTTTTGAGATGGAAATGATCGGCGCGGTGAGCGGACGTTATTTCCTTACTGCCGGCATTGACACTACGGAGATTGAGGATAACACGATACGCATTGTGCCTGTCGGGCATGAGGCACTGGTGACAGCTCCGGCTGTGTGCGGGGAGATGACGGTGCGTGTGTTTGACACTCTCGGTAGAGAGGTTGCAAAGGCGGAGGGGATCATGCAAGAGGTGCGTATCCCGCTTGATCCGGGCATCTATACTGTGGAGGCTGTGGGCTCCGACGCGGGGCGCAAGAGCGCGAAGGTTCAGATACGCTGATTCCAAATAAAAATGGCACCGATCTCCTCGGTGCCATTTTTGTTGATATTTATGGATTCTAAAGCAATGCTGATTCGGCTGCGCCGTTGATTTCGCCGATGGGGCGGAGTTTTCGCGGATTTTTTTTCTCGCAATATTGCATTTGCTAATAAAATTTTGTAATTTAGGGGTCTAATTTGATGATATGAGGAAAAAGTTGTCTAAAACACAGGAAAAGGAGGTCGAAGAGCTGCTGAAAAAGACATTCATCAGACTTCGCTCTGACTATGGCTTCAAACGGGCATACTCCTCTCCGGAACATTCTGAAGTGTTGAGGAAATTTCTCAATGCCCTGTTTGAGGGGAAAATGGAAATTACGGATGTAACCTTTAAGGATAAGGAGATAACTCCTCCAACGCAGAAAGGGAAGCGCATCTATTATGACGCTTACTGCACTACGAGTACCGGGCAGCATTTCATAGTGGAGATGCAGCGTAGACCGTCGGATTTTTTCGGCAAGCGAATGGTATTCTACATATCAGCGTGTGTATTCAGTCAAGGGTTAAGTGGGGGCACTTATGAGTTCAGTCCTGTATATCTGATAGTGATAACGGATTTTGATATGCAACCATTTGAAAAAAGACTTGTTAATGAAGTAGTGCTGATGGAAAGAGAGACGCACGTAATTTTCTCGGAAGACTTCAAGATATATTTCTTGTCGATGGATCAGGTAGGCAAGAAATGGGAGGATTGCAAGACAGAATTGGAAAAAAGACTTTATATTACGAAGAATATGGAAAATTTAGATAAGAAATCAAAGCCCTATTTGACAGGGGAATATGACGAGATGTTTAACGCAGCGGAAANTGCGTNCATGGCAGCGGAANATATANTNGAGTATANGACATCCATCATNCGAGANATGGAATACCAATCAGAANTGGAATATCAAAGGAAAGAAGGAATGAAAGAAGGAATGAAAGAAGGAGAGGAAAAGGGTATAAAAAAAGGACGGAAAGAAGGACGGAAAGAAGGACGGAAAGAAGGACGGAAAGAAGAAAAATATTATATGGCTGCGAAAATGAAGAAACATGGTATGCCAATAGGGGAAATAATGCTATTGACAGAGTTGTCGAAAGAAGAAATAGAAAATTTATAAAATTTCTTCATTCATTGAATGTCTCCTGTGTCTGCCAATCTTAAAAAAATCCTGTGCTTTATAATTGGATAAGAAGGGAATCTAAAGCAATGCTGATTCGGCTGCGCCGTTGATGTCGCTGATAGGGGCGGAGTTTACGCGGATCCCACAAGTTGAAACTTGGGGTTAACAATCAGTGGAATACCTCTCCGAGGTGGTTGTTATCAGGATTGACTCNNGCGTTCGCACGCGGAGCNGGGCNGAGCGTCGCTNCGCTCGCTCTCGCGGATTATGGCGCCTACGGCGCAAGGGTCAAGATGCGAGCAAAGGATCCGCGATAGCGAGCGCAGCGATGCTCAGACTATGTC
>WFLX010060415.1_pt1 | contig 12374 bp, 5 predicted proteins | sample 4967041 | NCBI WGS metagenome assembly WFLX01 (sample SAMN12857096, study PRJNA449069) | gut metagenome | isolation source: stool from male and female vole | host: Microtus ochrogaster | place: USA:Florida | collected 2017 | reverse complement strand
TGGTTTCGTGATATACTCCACTGCACCTGAAGTGAGAACTTAGATCTTTATTCCCAAATCATGCTTTGCTGTCAATATAATGATTGGGATTGAGACCGTCTCAGGCGTAGATTTGAGTCGTCGGCATAATTCTATGCCATCCATCCCGGGCATCATCAGGTCGGTCACAATAATAGACGGCTTTACTGTCTCGATTTTCTTAAGAGCGTCATTTCCGTCAGCTGCAGTAATTACTACAAACTCATTCTCGAGCTCAAATTTCAGCATTTCTGTCAGGTCAGGATTGTCATCTACAACGAGGGCTATCGGCAGAGAATTCCCATCTTTATCTTTCTTAGATTCAATCGTTGCTTCAGAGTCAAGGTCGTTTTTTTCAGATTCATCGGCCTGATCTTCGGCGATGCTTTCCCTTTCGTTGTGGTCATCATCGGGATGTGAGATGTGTAGGATTGGTATTTCGATGATAAATACGCTTCCGTATTCGACATTGTCTGTCACCCTGACGGTGCCGTCGTGTAGCCTTACATATTCTTTCACCATGCTCAGGCCGATTCCGCTTCCCATCTGGACTTGCGACCCACTCTTCTCATTCGACTGATAGAACTGGTCGAAAATCTTCTCCTTATCCTCATCCGGAATGCCGGGTCCGGAATCAGCAACCTTTATTCTCAGCTTCTGTGCATCATCGCCTATGACTTCAAGCGACACGTCCACCCGTCCGTAGGATGGCGTGAATTTGAAGGCGTTTCCAAGGAGATTCATGAAAATTTTCTCAATCTTGTCTTTGTCGAAACTCATCATGATCTCATCTCTGTCAGAATAGAAAGAGAAATTGACCTTCTTCCTTTCAGACATTGCAGTGAAAGAGTTGCACACCTCTTTGCTGAAACTAACTATATCCCCTTCTTCCGACTTAAATTGAAGTCCGGCTACTTCATTCTTGCGGAAATCAAGAAGTTGGTTGACGAGTGTGAGGAGCCTATGTGCATTGTCTTTAAGAAGTTTAAGTCTCTTTTTCTGGCGAGCGTCTTCGGTCTCCTTTATCATCTGGTCAAGCGGGGAGACTATTAGAGTAAGAGGAGTTCGCAGGTCATGGCTTATATTGGTGAAAAATTGGAATTTAAGCTGATTAATTTCTTCTTGCTTTTTCCTCTCTTCTTCTTTCATCCTCTCTTGTACGCGCTTCTTCGCGACTCTATTTGTGAGAAAATATATGCCTAATCCGATTAATAAAAGGATTACAGCGTATATGATAATAGCCCATATTGATGTCCAGAATGAAGCTCCGACTGTGATGTTGAGAATCCCGGGGATCTCACTCTCATACCCGTCGCTGTTTATGCCGGTGACCAACAGTCGGTAGTGTCCGGAGGAGAGGTTGGTATAGGTCACGCTGTGTTGACCTTCCGGCAGTGTAAGCCAGTCGTTGTCATATCCTTCAAGCTTATAGTGATATGTGGTCTTTTCGGGCAGGGCATAGTTGTCGGTGGTAAAATAGATAGTGAAGTCTTTTGTCCCGTGTGGCAAATAGACATTTCCACCGTCATGTAAAGACGTTGTCAAGATCGGTTTCCCATTTGCTTCGTCGCCCGGCCTTATAAGTTTGTTGCTGATGTAGAGATGGGTGAATATCACCCGAGGATTGATGGCATTGTACTTTATGTCGGCCGGGATAAAACGGTTTGCTCCGTAAAGCCCACCGACGAGAATTTCTCCTGAGGGAGTCTTGGCAAANGAACGCTGNTTGAATTCGCTGTCCATANGNCCGTCAGAGGTGTCATAATGCCTTTGGGAGAGTTCCAGCTCTCCTGTCTTGTCGGTATAGTTTATCGTAATGTTGGTTAGGGTTCTACCCTCTGTTACCCATAAAGAACCACCATTATCTTCGATTATGCCGAAAATGTTGTTGTTCTTGTTTTGAAATGTCTTGACATCTTTCATCGTGCCATGAGTACGGTCGATTACCTTAAGACCTTTCACTGTTGCAACCCAAAGGAGCCCCCTTGAGTCTTCGAATATCTGAGCCACTTTCCATCCGGCTGAGTTTAGATCCGTTATTTTCTCCTTGAGATCATGGATTTGACCATCGGCAGGCTCAAAGAATGCGATGCCGTCAGAATGTCCGAAATATATGCGTCCGTCTTTCGATCGAATTCCGGTGTTGACATATGGCGACGCAAGTCCGCTGTTGGTGTCGGTAAATTGTCTGACTTCTCCGGTCTTGGTGTCATAATGAAAAACTCCGGCACCGAGAGTTGCGATCCAGAGTCCGCCGGCATTGTCGGAGATCAACGACCATGCAAAGCTTGTGTCAAGTGGTGTACCGGTTTTAATTTTTTCAAATTTGCCGTTATGGACTCTTCTGATGCCATGGGCGAATGCACCGACATATAGAGTGTTATCATCGGTAGAAACGAGACNTGTGATTGCTGCAGGGGTGCCTTGCTCTGAGGGGTCTACCACCGGATACTTTTCTCCCGTGGCAGTGTTCCATCTCCAAAGACCGGAGGTGTCGGTGCCGACCCACACCCAAGTTCCATTGGATGCAAGCATGCAGTTGACGTCAGGTAGCTCCTCAAGATCGAATTTGCGTACACATTCGTTGAATGTTAGAAGACCTTTCTTTAGAGTGCCGAGCCATACAGTGCCTGTATTGTCTTCAAAGAATGAGGTGACGGTGTTTTTATAAGTGATATCCCCTTCTTTGTCGGCTGTGACAAAGTGAGGGGTCAATCCATCTTTTACTACTCTCTCGAGTCCATGATTGTCGCGGGCAAGCCACACTTCTCCCTTTTTGTCTTGGTATACGGCTTTAATGTTTACGTGTTGCTCTTTCTNNGGAATTAGGTTAGTGATNCATTTTTCCTCGGTTCCATCGTAAATTCCNANTATTGNCGGGGAGTAAATCCAATATCNATTGTTTTTGTCTACCGTAGAAAGCTGGTAGTATTCTTTCTGGTTGGGACTGATCGGATGATCGGGTTTGGCTTGCTCCATGACATTGAGTGTACTGGGGTCGATCCAAGTCAGAGTGCCGCTTTCATCGACGAGTACCGGCGATCCGTACTTGTTGAATGTGATATGGCAGACATTGAAGTTCTTGTCTTGCGCGAATGAAGATTTTTGAGCTTTGCCGACTCCTCCGGGTATTTTATATACTCCATCACCTGCTACCGCAACCCATATTGAACCCTCCTTATCTGCTTCTATATCGTTGACCACGCCATCCGGTATTCCTGCATCTTCAAGTATTTTAGTGATATCCCCATTTTCAGTGAGGCTTTTGGGGTCGTAGATGCCATAATTGCTTTGAGTTCTGATCCATAGTCGACCCTGGGAATCTTCGCATATCTTATTGACATACTCATTGATGAAAGTCGCAGAATCCGGATGCTGGGTCAGTACCGGCATTATTGAATAGCCATCGTAGGTGCAAAGCCCATTGGCTGTGCCTATCCACATCAGCCCATTGCTGTGCTGATGTATAGCTGTGATCATATGGTTGTATTGTCCTGGAATAGCTTCGAAATGCCGATTGTCGACAGCTGCAAAAGCCTTTTCTAAGGCACCGGTCAGCAATGTCGGAACCAATATCGAAAGGAGTATATTCTTAAGTTTCATGGATCGATTATTTATCTTCACGGTGCAAAATAAATGAAACTTTCCCAAATATACAACCCCCTTTTTTGCCTTCTAATTAGGTCTTAAATATTAATTGTTGATATTCAATATAATATGTTTATATAAAAATAACATTTAACCTATCCATTGTTAACATTCGAGCCATATGTCAAATATATAAGGGAGGCTTCGAAAAGCCTCCCTTCCAAGTCGAAAATTAGATGGGCTCTTAGTCCTTTTGGAATTGTATCCTCTCAAGAGTGCATAAGGATTCGCCGCTTGGAGTGTTGAATACCAAGTAGAGTGGGTGTTTCCCCAGGAGCTTTGCCACAGGAGTCACATCAGCTTTAATTTTCAGCGGCTTGATAGGGTCGGAATCTTTTATCTCGAACTTCCCTACAGGAGTAGGATTCCCTTTCCAAGGAGCTTCTGTAAATACGGTTATAGTCCCATTCACTCCAGCGGGAATCAGGTCGATTGCAAGTTGCACTTTCTCGGCGCCATTAAGCTTGTCAAAGTTGAAATATTTATAGCCCACTATGCTGCCGTCTGTGTTGTTGACCACCGGGTTTATGTTGATGTCAGGGTGATAGGGCTCGCTGATGTTGTGGTCGTCATAATACACAGGCAAGAAGTGAGATCCGCTGTAGTGCAATCGGGGGTAGGTCTGATATGCTCCATCCTTCCCGGTGAAGTGGGAGGCAATCGCTGCAGGATACAGTTTGAGCGGATCAAGCCCGTCGATTTCAAAACCTTCAGATGTATATTCAGCCTCAGTGATGGTCACCTTGCCACCTTTGCCTTTCTCAACAGTCACATCTATAGGGGCCACCATAGCCTGTCGGGAATACTCGTCTGTGCCACACTGGCGGTGATAGAACACCCACCATTGATTGCCGATCTTCAGTATAGAACCGTGTGTGTTGCCATTAGGAGTAGCTGTGTAGATAGTCTTTCCATTTGCGTCAGTGTCGCGTCCGCGTCCATCTATGATTGTTCCGCCATATGTCCAAGGTCCGAGAGGATTGTCGCTGTAAGCGTAAGCAAGGGTGAAGTTTGATTGGGGCAGATCCCACTCTCCGTCTTTTGTCATGCGGGAGTAAATAAGTACGTATTTATCGTCGATTTTGCGTATCGAAGAGGCTTCAAAGAAACGGAATTTATTGTCATCTCCATCCTCAAATCCTCCGATCATTCTTTCCTTGATTTCTGTGCCGGGTTTCACGGTCGCCATTGTCTGAGGGTCAAGCTCAGCTCCATAGCTTGTCCCGAATCCCCAGTATCCATAGANACGTCCGTCATCATCGACGAAAACAGCGGGGTCGAATCTTAAAATTCCATCGCATTCATCGAGGTTTTTGCTATCCCAATTGATCACTTCAAAGGGGTCGTCGGGGCGCTTTGACTTTGCTGCCTGTCCGTTGCGTCCGCCACGCTGGTTGTTGGGATAGAGGAAATATTCCTTTGTCCCATCGGGAAGAGTCTTCACTGCGATGTCAGGGGCAAAGAGCACATCTGCAGGTTGAGGGTTGCCATTTCCGTCTTTGTCGCTTTTGAATATTATGCCGTCGTAGCGCCAATTGTTCAGGGAGTCAGGGTCAGCCGACCACACTACGAGATCGGTGCCACAATACATAGTGCGCAGCATGTCATGGCTCCCATATATATACACACGTTGCTTTCCCGGATTATCCGGATCTTCAAAAAGATATGGCTCTCCATCAGGGATGTGCTCCCAAAGCGGAAGATATGGATTCATACCGCCGGCTGCCATGGCCATCCCCATCATCACTCCCAAAATCGTCTTTCTCATTTTTTATAGTTTAATATTTAGAATCATTTTCTATTTCCCAGGATTCGATGCATCGGGTTTCTGAGGAAAAGTTAACTCCAATTTTGAAAATCTGACGCGGGTCTGTCTGGAATTGACGCGCATATTTCTTTTCTTCAATCTGCTTGAGGGCTTCTTGCGGAGATGAATCGAATTTCAGCTCAATTATATAGATGAAATTAGGAGTTTCTATCAGAAGATCCATCCTTCCATCGGATGTGTGGACTTCGGCTTTGGTGTCGAGTCCTAATAGAGTCATGAGGATGTAGAAAGCATTGTGGAAATTATTCTCGTTGTCCATTTTTAGGTCGTAAGGGACACTTGCGAAGTAAGAATCGAGATATTTCATCAACTGCTCCGGCTTACCTAATCTTATTCCATTTTTGATTCCGTCAAGCAGATTCTTTAGAGTGCCGTGTTTCACTTTGATATAGCATTCAAGTAGGTCTTTAAACAGGCCTTTCTTGACTTCCTCATTCGGTACTTTGAGTCTAACTGAATCTGAATCGAAGTCATAATCTGCGATGGTCAGGTAGCCGGCTTGATAAAGGAGCGCTGTAGGATCGGCATTTAGCAGGTCAAGTCCGGCAAGATCCTCAAGATTCCAGTCGGCATTTAGTGTGGCCTCAATATCCACGTCAGCGTCACGAAGTGCCTCTGCCACGACGGAAGCGGCACCAGTTGCGTTCCAAAAGTTGCGAATATGCTTCTTTGAGAGGCAATTCAATACCGACCAGGGATTGTAGATATCGCTTCCCTTCTTTGCAAATCGATAGCCATCATAGTTATGTTTCAGAAGTAGGCACGCTTGGTCATAGCTGGTTTTATATTCTCTTGAGAGTTCTTCAATACCATTCTGGAAGTTATCGAGCAGTTCCTTCTCTGTGATGCCGCAAATATCGGAGTATTCATCATCGAATGAGATGTCGTTGAGATTGTTGAGGTCAGAGAACACACTGAGCTTGCTGAACCGGCTTACTCCAGTCAGGAAGACAAGTTTGATATATTCTGCCGAACTTTTGAAGTTGGAGTAAATAGAAGCTAATTTCTTTCGGTAATGTTGGAAGTTCTCATCATTATGGAGGTTGCCCACAAGAGGTTTGTCGTATTCGTCAACAAGAATTACAACTTGCCTGCCGGTATTTTCGTATGCGCTCCTGATAATTGTCTTGAATCTTTGGGAATAGTCTGTGTCTTTTACATCCACTTCATATTTCTTTTCCCATTCTCTGAAGATATGGTCAAGCACACCGTCAAGTGTCCCTTGTTCTGCATATCTGTCAGTGTTCAAATCAAGGTGTAAGACTGGATATGGCTCCCAGTCCCAATCGGTGGAGTCGATGTGAAGTCCTTTGAAAAGTTCGCGTTCCCCTTTAAAGAAATATTCAAGCATCGACAGGAATAAGCTTTTACCGAATCGTCGCGGACGAGCGAGGAATAGATATTTATTCCCTTCCAGAATTTTGGTAATGAAGTGGGTTTTGTCTACATATATGAAACCCTCTTTCCTTACTGATCTAAAATCCTGATCACCTATTGGGTATTTGACCTTTCCTGACTCCATAATTCTCAAATTTTTGCAAATATACTTAAAATACTCCATATATACAACTTCTTTTATTAGCATGGATCTTAAATTTTAATGATAAAAGGTTAAACATACTCATCTCTATGGCGTTAGATGATTATAATGAAATTTATGAGATGAACTCTTATAATCTAAATTCTATGAAATTAAAGAAAGTGTTTTTAATGTTTGCAGTGCTTAGCGCCGGACTTTTGAGTTCCTGCGGTGAGCATGATACACCCTCTTTGCCCTCAGGCGGAGAGGGGGGTATGAATGTCAAAGATGAAGTGTTGTTTACCGATAATTCAACTTTCTCCATCAATATCAAGGCATCTGTAAAGCCGGTGCTTACTACTGAGGCTGCGTGGCTCCATATTGGGGAAGTCAAAAATTTGACCACCGGAATATTTTCTGTCGAACTCCGTGCAGATGTCAACGACACCGGAGAAACGCGCACGACCGAAGTACATGTCACAGCCGGAAAGGAAAAATCCACTATAAAGGTCACTCAAGAATTTAGTGATCTTATTCAAGTGACAAGCGTTCAGCCCGGTGGCAACCTGGATCCGAGAGGGGGGACACTCGTCATCAAGTATGTTTCCACTGCTGCCCCATCCACAAATCTGCCAGACTGGATAAAGATCAATGATACTCGTGCCATAAATGAAGGAAATTTATCGTTGACATATTCCGCTAATGACACGGGCAGTGAGCGTGAGGCTCTTATAGTGCTTGCGGTGGGCACAAGTGTGACAAACGTCACCGTCCATCAGGATGCTCTTTGATATATGTGATTCATTGTATATTATGTAAAGGGAGGCTGCAGAGCCTCCTTTTTTTGTGGACATGTTTCTTAAAAGTGCCTCTTTTGGTATAGCTGCGTTAATTAAAAAAGGTATAAAATGTTTCAAGGATATGTCAAAATAGTATCATTATCGGATAAAATGGTATTAGTATCACTAAGTTTTAACCGCTAATTTTGTATTTGCATTTGTTAACACAAAATTTAATATTTTAAGGAAAAGGAAAAACTCTCATCACCCTTGACTGCTTTTTATTGGAATTTTGCTCTTCAACTGCTGTGATTCAATGAATTAATATTGAAAGATGGTTCGCCACTAAACTACCATAGAATTCATTAATGTATAACCATAATAGACATCTATGAACCTGAAAAAGAAAAATGCAGTACTCTTGACAGGCGCAGTCTTATCTGCGCTTGCATGTAGTGTGCCTCAGGCTTACGNGGNCCCCGTCCCACAGGCGGCNAATACCGCANAGGCTGAGNGCAAAATCCGGGGCNCCGTCACGGNTCAAAATGGAGAGCCACTCATCGGCGCCACTGTAATGGTGAAAGGGACACAGAAAGGCACAGCTACCGACCTTGAAGGTAACTACACCATCGATGCCAAACCGGGCGACGTTTTGGTGGTCAGCTATGTAGGCTATATCCCTTCAGAAGTGAAAGTCGGCAAAACATTCTTTGTTGACATAGAGCTTCAAGAAAACAACAACAACCTCGACGAGCTCGTGGTGGTTGGTTACGGCACACAGAAGAAGAAACTCGTCACAGGTGCCACTTTCCAGGTTGCCGGTGACCAGCTCGCTAAGATGAACACCTCTAACGCGCTTACCGCGATGCAGACTACGGCACCCGGTGTCCAGATTACTCAGTCTTCTACTCAGCCGGGTAAAGGATTCAAGGTTAATATTCGTGGTATGGGTACTATCGGTGAGTCCTCGCCGCTACTTGTAATAGATGGGATCGTTTCCGGCACAGCTAATGACGGCCTCAACGGTATCAACCCTAACGACATTGAGACTATTGACGTGCTGAAAGACGCGGCTTCGGCTGCTATCTACGGTGCGCGTGCTGCCAACGGTGTCATCCTCGTCACCACAAAGCAGGGTAAGGAAGGCAAGATCTCCCTCACCTACGACGGCTTCGTAGGCTGGTCAAATCCCTACCGCGTGCCCGGCACGCTCGGGGCGAAGCAGTACATGCAGGTGATCGACGAAACCAACTTCAACACCTATGGTTACGCTACACCCTGGAATCTGTATATGCCGCAGGATATCATTGACAAGGTGAACGCAGGATGGAAAGGTCAGGATTGGAATGAACTCTATCGCAACAAGAATGCCTTCCAGCAGAGCCACGCCGCCACCCTCGCCGGCGGTAACGAGCGTAGCAAATTCTCCATCTCGGTCAACTACAGCAAGCAGAACGGTATAATGGGCGGTGAAAACGCATCCAGTTTCGAGCGTTACGGTGGTCGTATCAATTCAGAGCATATTCTTCTCAAAGGTAAAGATCATAGTATAATCACACTTGGTGAGAACCTGTCTTATTGGTATCATTCAAGCCATGATCTTCCGGAAGGTAACGGCTATTGGAACATCATGCAGCCCGTTTACACCGCTTCCCCGCTGGTGCCCGCCTTCAATGAAGATGGAACCCTCAGTGACGGTGCCGGCTTTAACTCGAATATCTTCAGCAATCCCTATGCAGGCCTGATCAACGGCCAGTACGGCTCGATAAACCGTAACCGCACTTGGGGTGTCGGTGCCACGTTCTACTGGATTGTGGAGCCGATAAAGAACCTCAAGTATCGCGGTCAGGTCAATACTGGCTACAGCGGCTACAACCATCGCCAGATGGAGAAGCCTTACGTAGCGAGCGCAACCACTCACAACGATATCTACTCTATGAGCATGAATGCGTCTCAGAGTTCGAGCCTCTCGTTTGAGAACACTATCTCTTACGTACTTCCCACATTCGGAAAGAACAATATCGACGTTCTTGTCGGTCAGTCTATCGAGAAGTCGAACTGGTCTACTGCGATGAACATGAGCTTCAAGGATTCTCCCGAAAGCGACGCATTCAACACCCTTATCCTCAACGGCTGGAATTTCGTCATTCCTTCCAACATGACCACTATGGACGGTTATGGTGGCTATGATAATCCCAAAGAGGGTAGAATTGCATCATTCTTTGGGCGTCTCAACTACAACTACGACGAGAAATATCTTCTCACCGCTATCGTGCGCCGTGATGGCTCGAACAACTTTGCACGTGGACATCGTTGGCACACTTATCCATCGGTATCTGCAGGTTGGGTACTCACAAATGAGTCTTTCATGGAGAATGCTGTCAACGTTATGGATTTCTTCAAGGTCCGCGCAAGCTGGGGTCAGAACGGTAACTGCCAGATCGACAACTTCAAATACATGACCAACATCGGTTTCTCTCCGACAGACTATGCCGACTATGGCTATAAGTTCAGCAGCGACATGCAGGCTACTATAGAAGGTAAGTACCAAACAGGTGCATACGCCAAGAACCTACCTAATCCCGATCTGACGTGGGAAACCTCGGAGCAGATCGACCTCGGTTTTGATGCCCGCTTCCTCCAGAGTCGCTTGGCTCTGACATTTGACTGGTACAGAAAGACTACGAAAGACTGGCTCGTACAGGCTCCCCTCAACGACGTGCTCGGATATGAGCAGGCTGCCATGATCAACGGTGGCGACGTGAAGAACCAGGGTGTCGAGATGGCTCTCTCATGGAACGACAACATCGGAGGCGATTTCCTATATCATATCAACGTCAGCGCTGCCTACAACCGCAACCGCGTGACCCGTCTGGCCACAGCATCGGGCAAAATAGGAGATGACGTGACAAGCGCCCTTTTCCAGAATTCTTCTTACGTATCGCTTGTTGAGGTTGGTCACCCCATTGGCTACTTCAGTGGTATGAGCCACAGCGGAATTTGGCAGAATCAGCAGCAGATCGACGATGCTCGCGCAGCTGGCAACGCAGTGCTTGAAACTGCTCAGCCCGGTGACTTTATCTGGGACGATTACAACCATGACGGAGTAATCACTCTTGATGGAGATCGCCATGAAATCGGCGATCCAAACCCTGATTGGACTCTTGGTATCAATCTTGGTTTCTCTTATAAGGGCTTTGATTTCAGCGCTGCCGGCTCAGGTGCGTTTGGAATGCAGGCTATGCAGTGCTACCGCACCGCCCTGCTGGCCAATCCTTATGTAAACTATACAGCAGACATCCTTGATCGCTGGCATGGTGAAGGCACAAGTAATACAGTGCCACGCCTTGTGGTAGGAAGTGAGAACAATAGCTGGGTTTCTACATATTATATGCAGAATGCTGACTACTTCAAGATGCAAAACCTCACTCTTGGCTACGACTTCGCAAGTCAATTTAAGACTCCGTTCTCACAGCTTCGCGTCTACGCTCAGCTCCAGAACCTCTTCACCATCACCAAATACACAGGTGTGGATCCCGAAATTGGCTCTAACGGCGGTAAAGATGAAAACGGCACATGGAACCGCGGTATCGACGTAGGTCTTTATCCCTCAGCACGTTCATTCCTTATCGGTGTGACTATTAAATATTAAACCCAAACATCAAGAGAAACTTTATAAAATTATGAAAAAATATCTTTTGATAGGCTTGGCGGCGCTCGGAATGCTCTCGCTCACATCGTGCGAGGACTTCCTCGACTCCACCAACTATAAAGAGGCCAACACCGACAACTATCCTGCTGCGGCGTCTGACCTCAACAAGGAACTTTCCGCACTCTATGGAGTGCTGAACCAGTTGAACCACTATCCGCTCGAGACTCCGTGGCTGGTGTGGAACATTATGAGTGACGACTCAAACGGCGCCGGCGGCACAGGTGACGTGGAGTGCCATGCCATAGGCCACCTGATGCAGAGCAACGACAATCTCTATGCCAACGCATGGCATGGCGTCTATGTCGGCATCTCACGCGCGAGCGCTATAATCTACACCATCGACAATTTCGACTGGACCGGCAACGAGGCTCGTCGCAACCAGATTCTCGGCGAGGCTTACTTCATGCGCGGACTCTTCTATCTATGGGGCACTCAGTTCTGGGGCGATATCCCCGGCTACTGGGCTTCAGAGGCTCCCGATCCCTGCCCGCAGGTGAGCGCTAAGGACGTGATCTTCCCCCATATACTTGCTGACTTCACCTCAGCTTACAACCTGATGCAAAACGGTGGCACCACCTGGGGCGACGGACACGCCATGAAGGGTACGGCTGCAGGCTACCTTGCCCGTGCTTACATGTTCTATCAGGGCTTCTACAACAAAGCCGGCGAACTCGCCACTGCCAACCTTGCCGATGTGACTTTCGACTTCGAGCAAGAAGGCGTAGAGGGACCGCTTACAAAGGCTTTCGTGGTGTCGGCTCTTGAAGACTGTATCCAGAAGTCGGGTGCCGAACTCGTTTCAGACTATCGCTGCCTTTGGCAATACACCAATGAACTGACCGCTCCCGGATATGCCTACACCCAAGATCT
>WFLX010036937.1_pt1 | contig 12374 bp, 8 predicted proteins | sample 4967041 | NCBI WGS metagenome assembly WFLX01 (sample SAMN12857096, study PRJNA449069) | gut metagenome | isolation source: stool from male and female vole | host: Microtus ochrogaster | place: USA:Florida | collected 2017 | reverse complement strand
CCCTCTGCGCCTTTGCGTGAGATTATAGATCTTGCGAACGTTGAGTTAATTCACTCTCTTAGGACTAACTTCCATGATACTTCCATCCGGATTGAATTTCAGCGGAGAAATGCAAACCTCACGGTGAACACCAGGTCCATTCTCCTTAGCCTTATAGTCAGGATTGATTCGGTGATAAACAATATACCAACGGTCGGCCTCTCCATTCTTCCCGGGCACCTTCAGTACTGAATTATGAGCCGTACCAATCATACCATTTCGGTCATTCTGAATCAGAACAATCGGACGCTCAGCCACTTGTATCGGACCAAGCGGAGAATCAGAAGTGCCGTAAGCCACATGGTAGTTAGGTGATCCCGTATCATCTACCGACCACATGAAATAATATTTCCCATCCTTATAGAACACGTATGGGGCCTCACGATAATTGTAATCCTGAAGCGTACCACCTTCCGGTGTCATCACTGTGATAGTCTCCTCCTTGATCGACTTCATATCTGGATTCAACTCTGCCCCGGCCATATATCCGTTACCCCAATACAGGTATGGTTTTCCGGATACAGGGTCTGTAAAGACATCGACATCGATCTGCTGACCATGGCCTACCGGCGAATTGGTGATGAACGGTTCGGGTTCAGCCTTGAATGGACCGGTAGGGGAGTCGGCAACAGCCACACCAATCTTCTTAGCCTCTTCACCCTTCGGTTTTGCGCTGAAATAGAGGAAATACTTGTATTTGCCATCTATCTTCTTCTCTTCTATAGCGGGAGCCCAAAGGTTACCGTCTGCCCAAGGTATTGACTCGGTAGCTGCATCCAGTGCCACACCCTCGTATTTCCAGTCTTTCAGATTATCGCTGCTGTAGCAGGTATAGTAAGTGCCACCCCATCCCGGAAAACCGTCAGTAGTGGAGTATATATAATACTTACCGGTGTTCTCGCTATGCAGGATATCAGGATCCGCATGGAATTCAGGAAGTACTGGATTCGAAATCTTTACGTCTGCACTCGGGAAAGCTTTTTCAAGTCTCTGATATTCAGCCTCGGTGATTGGAATCACAGTTCCGTGCCTTGGATGGAAATCCATTGTCACGTCAGAGTCGATATTCTTGAAATTGTCAAGGTCGGTAGACTCCGTAAACTGATATGCCCCGTTCATATATACGTCATACATCAGGATATACTTGTCGGAATCAATCATCTTGAAAGTACCCGCACCCTCCACCGCATGTGGAGTCTGCTGCTTATAGTCGTCAGATTCAACCCACTTGCCGGAAGTCAGTTTGTCAGTTACAGCTTTCTTGATTCCGTTGCCGTCCCCCTCTGTCTTATAAAAGAGATGATACTTCCCATCTTTGTAGACGATGTCGCCATCGATGCAACTCTTCTTATTGGAAGGGATAAAAAGAGGCTTCGGTTTGCCGATGAAGTCGGTGAAATCATCGTTGGTGTAGACATAATAGATGATATCCGGACCATTGCCATGCTGCATTGAGAAATATACCATATACTTCCCGGCATCCTTGTCATAGATGGTCTGCGGTGCCCACACTCGCTTCAGATCCTCATTTCCCTTATATCGCTTTTGGATGTTGATAACCGAAGGAGTCCAGTTTACCAAATCCTTAGACTTCAGGAGTGTTAGTCCGCGGTTGGAATCCCAACCTTTGTAGCAGGTCATGTCGGTGACCACCATATAAAACTCCTTACCATCCTCGCTGCGCAAGATATGTGGGTCGCGCACGCCCCCCGTCTCGCTAATCAGCTTCGAATCGATTATTGGAGCATTGTCGTTGAGAGCCCTGTAATTAAGGCCGTCGCGACTCAGCGCATAATTGATCGACTCATCGCGGGGGTCATTCCCCGTGAAATACACAAAAAGATAGCCGGCCATATCATCCTCAGCGCCCCACATTGGAGCCCCGAACGCCAACGCCGCCATCAAGCTGCAAAAAATTCTCTTTTTCATGATACCTATAGGTTATNTTAANATTATTACTCTGTCTTTTTAGGNAGTAAGCATGCTCCNCATGCGTCCCACGCCGTCAAGAACAANCTTCCCCAATTGCAAACTAAGNAATAGANCATGCTCCGCATGCGTCCAGGCGCATGTTAGGTAACTTNCTTTTACCAGCATTGTACTTTAGTCTGAGGCTTTCTATGCAAAAGCACAGTAGCCTCGGAGATGCGCTTTATGGAAATAGCTTTGTTCGTCCAAAATTACAATAATTTTTTGAAATAAAAGGCATATAACGTCAAAAAAGTATTAACTTTGCAAAAAAAATTAATCTCATGAGACTATCAAGTTATATTTTAGCGTCTGTCGCCGCCCTATCGTTGATGCCCGCAGCTGCTGCTCAGACCTCAAAAAACATAATCTCCGCCAATCCAGAGAAGGCTGGAGGCATCTACTACGCCTACGACGTAGAAAAAGATTCTCTCCCCTCAGCCCCCGAAGGCTACGCCCCTGCATATATCAGCCACTACGGACGCCACGGCTCCCGCTGGCCCGTAAACCAGAAAATCTATAAGAATGCCGGCGACTTCTTCCAGCAGCAACAGCTCGCCGAAAACANCNCCCCNGANGAGAAAGGCCCTTTGGAAGCAGGTCACTCTGTGTGCCGGAAACGCCTANGGNCATCTCGGCGAACTGACCCCGATGGGNGAGAGGCAACACAAGGCNATTGCNGAAAGAATGTATAGCNGTTTCCCTGAATTATTCGCGAATGGATCTCAAATCGTCGCACGTAGCTCCGTCGANCCACGTTGTATCATGAGTATGGTCGCATTNACCGACCNACTCAANNATCTCAANCCCTCTGCCAACATCAAAAAGCACGCNTCCCCAGGCGACATGGAATTCATCCATCACAACACCGACGATGCCAAACTCAACACTGGTGAAGATGCCCCGTGGATGTGGGACTTCAGCAATTATCGTGATTCCGTTTCCCAATGCGGTAAAGTAGCTGCAAAACTCTTCAAGAAAGTTCCCGAATCCGACTCAATCCCCATTTTCATGCGCAGCCTCTACGACGTAGCCATCTCCGTCCAAGATATCGACAGCCTCAATGCCGACATTCTCAGCATATTCGACACCGAAGATCTTCANGCTCTTTGGAAGGCCTCCAACTACATGCAGTATATCGCCAACGCCAAGTCNCCCGTCAGCATGAACTCCGGCACCGAAAGCGTCCGCCCGCTCCTCAATGAAATCAACGAACGCGCCGACGAAATGCTCGCATCCGGCGAAGCCACCGTCGACCTCCGCTTCGGACATGACACCGACCTCCTCCGCCTCGTATCCCTCATCGACCTCAACGGATATGGAGTGGAACTCGAAGACCCCGACGAAGCAGCCGAAAAATGGCGTAACTTCGAAATCTCCCCCATGGGCGCAAACCTCCAGCTAATCTTCTACAAAAACAAAGCCGGCAACATCCTCGTCCATCCCCGCCTAAACGAGCACCCCGCCCAAATCAGCGACGTTCCCCAAGCCTTCCCCACCTTCTACGATTGGGACCTCCTCAAGACCTACTTCTCCTCCCTCTGACTCACCCCTCCTGTGGGGCGAGCAATCCTCCCTGTCTTCATGTCCAAGGTCTACATACTCAATTGACTCTCAATCCGGCTTCCCCTTACCGAAGCCGGATTTTTTATCTACAATAAACTCAATATAAGGCCAACGCCATACGACCAATGTCATGCAACCCTTTAATTATACGTGCTCGTGATGAAGGCCTCGGCTGTTTAAGCCCTGTTGCATAGTGAGAGAGCTGCTTTTGGTTAATGCCAGTTGCCCTGCTGATAGCTGCTAATGTAGTGAATTTTTCCGCTTCTTTCAGCAATGCGGTTGCTTCAAGATCATAAATAATATGGTAATTTCCTGATAAAATATAATCAGGAATGTGGTCTCCGCTTTCTCTTAAACCCTCTATGTGAAATTCAAAAGATTCCTCNAATTCTTTCTNAAANTNATCNANAGTAGAAGCTGCCACCATGATAGCGCCCAGTTCAGGGTCTCCCACCCCTCCATTATAATTTTCACCTGACCAACCGACCAATACTTTTATTTCTTTTGATTCCATAATATTTATTTTTTGATTTTTATTTCCAACCGGCTTGTTTCCAAATGCTATTCAAAATAAATTGCTCTAACACTTGGTTAGGTTTTCCATTGACGGTTACTGTTCCTGATTTTGAGGAATGCTTAAATTGACGATGGCTGCCCCTCGTTCTTACAAGAAACCATCCATCATCTTCAAGTATCTTAATGACATCCTTTGTTTTATATTTATTCATAACCCTTTCTGAATTGTATTGCAAAGGTAGTTATTATTCTACTATTAAACAATTAATATGGTGATAAAGTTTCTAGGGTGTTAAGTTAAGCGTCCCAACCGCTTGCCTCGGCAAAAAAAGCAGCAAAGCGTCGAAATCCGTGTTGAGCACCAATCAAAAATATCTATATATCAAATAGAACCATCTTATCTTCAAAGATTGATTCTGAATTATCAGAAATTTTTGATTTTATCAAAAATATTTGGAAACTTCGCAAAAAAGAATTAATTTTGCACTCTCAAAACAGAAACAAATGGCAATAAAACATCGCAACATATTACCAATCAACTGTATTCAAGGCTTTAATAGCTTTGAACGCTTGATNTGTGCGACCATGCCGTCTTATGTCGCATATCTAANTTCAGGATACCGCCGACACGTTTGTTTCAGTTCTACTGATATCAGTTAGNCTATAGACAAGGCTAAATAAGATACAACGACTGNCGGAAAGTTCCTGCCAAGCTTCCCGACAGTCGTTTTTTTGTGTCCCATTGGTAACCAACCTTCTCCACCATGATTAGCTGCGGACACACNGATAACTCTCTTCTCAATTTTCACAACCGCGCTNAANGCGTATAAAATCAAAATCAACTATGCTAAAATTCAAAAAGTACAGCTCCATAGAAAATGCCATCACCCGTGAATTCATGGAGCGGGTCAAGGAAGAACTTCCTGTCGACCTCGAATGGGTAGTGCAAGAGAAAGTGCATGGTTCCAACACCAGCTTCCTCTGCGACGGCGTAGACGTTGGTTTCGCAAAGCGAACCTCAGTCCTTGCCGATGATGAAAAATTCTACGACTTCCAATCTCTATTGGAGACCTATAAGCCAAAGGTTATTTCACTCTATCAGCGTGTGAAACAGTCTCATCCAGAAATGGATACGATCTCAGTATTCGGAGAAATGTTCGGAGGCCGTTATGCCCATGAAGGAGTGCCATCAGAAAAGGGAATCACCCTCATCCAGAAAGGAGTAAACTACACTCCCGGCCATGAATTCTANGGNTTNGANATCTACGTCCANGAAGGNGANAAAGGCTACTACCTNCCTGTNGATGAAGTGAATGAAATCTTCGAAGCNGAAGGATTCTTCTACGCAAAGACCCTCTTCCGTGGCTCNCTGACTGAATGTCTGAACTATCCAAACGCCTTCCAGAGCAAAATCTCACAGTGGCTTGGACTTCCAGACATCGACGACAACATCTGCGAAGGAGTCGTAATCCGTCCGGTAGTTTCTCAGTATCTTAGAAATGGTTCAAGAGTACTCATCAAGAACAAGAATGCCCGATTTGCTGAGAAAAAGAGCGTCAAGAAGCGCAACAAGCTCTTCTCCGAACCTATCCCTTATAGCGAAGCCCTGCAGGTTCTCCTCCCCGAAGTAGAGACATACGTGACAGAAAACCGACTCAACAACGTAGTGAGCCACATTGGGGAAGTATCCCTACCAAAAGATTTCGGAAAGATCATGGGACTTTACGCCAAAGACATCCTCGAAGACTTCCTGAAAGAACACGGAGGCGAATACTCAGCCCTCGACAAATGCGAGCAGAAAACCCTCAACCGCGAGCTCAACAAGCAGGCCACCGACCTCGTGAAATCNGTCTTCATGTCNAAGGCCTACATCCTCAATTGACCCTCCATCCGGCTTCNCCTTCCNGAAGCCGGATTTTTNATCTTCNTTNCCCAAATGCGCCAGCAACCTTATCCCAACCTGAAATCCNATAGTCCCAAAATTCCCTTACCCCATATATCCTTTCAAAGCCTCCATCATCTTCTCCCCCCTCCGTTGAATTATACTATTTACAAAATCAATATATCTATTCGCCTCCGTCAAATACTCCCCAGCTGAGACATCCTTAATCCAATGATAAAAACCCTTAGACGATACAATCGGGTTGCCCTCCTCATCCAAATAATCATCAAAATATAAACTCGAAGCCAACTCTCGAAAACCATTCTCACTCATGAATGGATTAAGATACTCAGCATTCGCATCAACGATATCTCTGAGGTTGTCATCTGCTGTCGGCTCTCCTGTCAAAACATCCTTGAAATCTCTTAGAAACCGGTCAAAGAAATCGGCACTTGTGCAAAATCAATTAGAACGCATGGAGTCGCTGCTATTATGAGAGCATCATCAACATGCAATCTCCCATCCGCCGCCTTAATAGCTGCCGCCAAATCAAATTGTATCCGCGAAAAAACAAACTTCGGTTCCGTCATGATTGTATAGTTATATTTTAAATTTCATTTGAGCGATTCCTTTTTCTTTCACTCTTCAAAATCTATGTTATCAAACAAAGATTCATTGCTCGACATTTCCTCTTTATCTGCATCAGTCATAACTTCTGGCATAAGTTCTTCTCTTCCACCCACAGTTTTTCCTGTGGCATTCTCTATAAGGTCAAGAAGAGCATTCCTACGCTTCCCAAAGTATGTTTCGAAATCATCAGCCTTAATGGCCTCAACATCTATTTGATGTGAACGAAGAGACTCATCAAGTTCTTCTTCATTGGAATTATGATTGCGAACAATGCTATCCAAATACTTTGAAGGAGCCCATCCTCCGATAATCCTGTTAGTCCTCGCACAGATAGGAGTCTTATTGATTACAGAATTCCATCTGGAGCGTTCAATACCATGTTTCTCACAATAGCTTGCTGGGAAAATATGATGAATATCAGTGGCCTCACCTACAAAAGTGACAATATCCATTTCTTTATTCGAAATGAAATCCCTTGCATGATTCTTAAGCACCAGTGCCATAACTCCTTTATAAGCAGCGGAATTTCGTGTATATAGATTTTGTAGACGGCTTGCATGGAAATTGCCTCGGGCTACTGTGTCAGGAATGTCTGAATCATCTTTCACCCAATCAAATAGCTTTTGAATATCATTGACATAGCGCGTCTCATTAGCACTGCCATAGAGTTCACCGAATACTCCGCACCAAAACCACTGTTCAAGTTTCTTACGGTTGGATCCATCATGCCATACATTAGGATTCACAGCAAATGCCACCGATAATGGTATCAGTTGTGAGGTATAAGGAATATCTACCGCTGTATATATACGTTGCTCCAAGAGGAACTGTATTCCTAAATTCAATCCATCCAGCAGACGTTGCTTATTATGCTCATAATCTTCAAATTTTAGATTTAGCACATCACGCTTCTTGCAGCTAACGGCTTTGGCATTCTCATTCTGATTGTTTAGATATGAAGTCAATAGTGTGATTGCTGTCAAAAATGACGTGCTATCAAACGATACGACATTCTTATAATTGATTAGACGATTTGTTTTCAGTGAACTCCATATTTCTTCCCAGTCTTTTCGTAATTCAAAATTGTTAGCTGCAAAGCTGGCTGTGACAAGTTCAAATACTGTCAGAGAAACTCCTCCCTGATTGACATTTTCAAACACCTGACAAACCGCTTCTTTGGGCACATCATTCCCTAACTCTATGACAGGTATCTGATACTGTGACATTGGCTGGATGATTTTGCTATAAAACTCCTTCCAATAATTCCTTGACTCTTCGGAAAAATGATGAGCAGTTAAATAATCCATCTGCCACTGCATCATTCCATTTGAATCAAATATCAAATTTAATGGGAAGTAATGTTGTTCATATTCTTTCTCAGGTGTAGACAAATCAAGTTTGACATCTCGTCCGATATTTGTCCTTACAATCCGATCCTCAGGTACGGATACTATCGCATCTATTCTATCTGTCAATGTATTGAGGGCAGACGGAATATCCATATAATAATACCGATTAATAGGTTTCTTCTTAGAGTCGCACGTTTCCACTGGAAGTTTAGAATACATGGCTCTATAAATTGAAGTATTTCGCTGTTGACCATCAAGCACCAGGCTTTCTGGTTGCACAGACTCTTTTGACTTGTCAACGCCCTCGAAAAGACGAGTCTTAAAATGCACACTCGGTCCTCCAGCCTTTAAAAACATAGCTGCCCCAATGGGATATCCATTTGATATAGACGCTATGAGTGCGCGTATGCGTCCATCTTCCCATACCCAGCCTCGCTGAAAGTCCGGAAGCTGAACTTTCCCCTCATCAATCTTCTTCAGAATCTCCGCAATCGATATATTGTTCGATGTTATCATTCCTTCAAATTTTTATAGTTGTCAACTGGCAATTTTAAAGCCTCAATATTTCAATCCGTAAAAATACAAAAATTCCCCGGTCCCTCCAAACTATTTGGAAAAATTCCCATTTTTCAAATTTCAAATGTCGTATTTGTCCTCGCCAGGCCTCCCGTGGCTCGCCATAGTCGGTGCACTCCATTCAGGTTCAAGCCAAAAGACCAATCCAATCATCCATATTTTTCATTGCGCCGAGGCTTCAAGTTGATATCCTATCAAGCACATCCAATACTCCCCAGAAATCTTCCACTTGAGCATGAGGATCGCGGTTGCGAGTCTGGATGTCAGTTGGGATAATCCGTCTGATTCTTGAAGGCAAGGTTTTCTTCAATATCTTCCTCCCAGTACTCCCATAGCTCCCAGCATTCATAGTCCTCCCAGCACTCTCAGTATTCCTTCACCTCCCTCCGTATCTCGTCCTTATTCATTTCTTTCTGTATTCTTTTATTTTCCACCTCCATATATTTTTGCGGAAATTTTGCGTTTTTTACAGATTTTCATAAAATTTAACATATTTGGTTAAATAGTTTAGATATAACTGATTAATTAAATTTTCGAGAAAATTTCGCATCTTTTTTCGTTTTTTCGCAGAATTCTCGCGTTTTTTCGTCTTTTGTGTTTTTTACATTTATAACTCATTCCAAGGAAATTCCATACCCACATCTCAATTAAACAAATCAGTTAAGAAATTATTCACAAAAAGGAGTGACTGCAACATCAAATTTTATGTTTTCTTTCCTTGCAAGACCTATCGGATTGGAGACTTTCATATCCTCAAAACCAAGTAGGCGTGAATCCTTGAGTTTCCATCCGTTTATGAAACCTCCATCCGGATAGATCGACAGCACAGTGTCTCCCAATCTNAAACTCAACTCNCGCCAATGNGTCAANGCNCCCTTTTCTTGTGAGATNGAGTCAAGCATATCTCCNTANGGATATGGATCAAGTGTNGNNANCCATTGNTNGGTCATATCGGAAAGCATNCTGTCTCTGGTGCCTGAGTCAAGGAGATTCTTTGTGATGGACTTGTGTGGATAACCTTTGTCAAAATATGATTCCACCTTAAAGCGAATTTTAAACGGCAGATTGAATTTCTTGACAAACCAATCGATAGTCTGAAGAGCTACCGTGATTCCAAGCATGCTCTTCAGATGTTCATCTTGATATTCGACAATTAGAGTCTCCTCCGAGTCTTTACAAAGTTTTGTAAACTGATCAATGACCCCTTTTGCATGATTGTAGATAATTTCTCCGAGTTCATTACTCTTTATAGTGGCTGAATCATTACCCTCGAGCTTGAAAAGCGTGGCTGTTTCTTTATTGCTTGTCTTTAGTTCCAGAGTTTTATATTTGAAATCTGTATTTTTCAGTCCGCTCGAATACAGGAAACCATTACCCCAGAATTCATTGAGAGATGAGTAATCAGGATTGTTGGTGACAAAGAGTTTGCCATCTACCATAGCCACGGGGTAGACTCCTTCTTCCTTATAAGGATTGTGTGATTCTTGAAGTGTATACCCAAGTGCCTTGAAGTTGCGAAGCATTTCAACTGCAGGAATTGATAATTCCTTTTGGTTGTCGCGCAGTATACATACACGTATCGCTCCAGCTTTATTCATCCTGCTTCCGTGATAACCTCTCCAACCTGTCTCTTGATTACCATAATTCCAATTTTTGATACTGTCATTGAAGAATAATACAACACTTCCCTTGGCTTCCATGATTGCTTCTGTTAACTTCTCAATTGAGCTTTCTATTGCTGAAACACCGATTGCTGAAGCTACTTCCGTAGGCACCACATCATTTTCCTGTATTTCAGCACATAGCCATGAATATGCGGCTTCAAGATCTATTTTCTGTGCGAGATGGATTGTAAAGCGGTCAAGGAGGATATCGCTTGATTTCCTTGCCATTGCTGTGGCGATTATATCTATAGAAGCACGTATTACCTCGCTCATGACATCAATCTGAGCAAGTTGGTTGGAGTAGCCAGCTCCTCCTGGATTGGTATCGAAGATACAGATATGCCCGTTAGGTGTAATGGCAAACCCAAATGCCTCACGTTCCTTTCCAAGATATTCGGCGAAAGCCTGAGTGAAGACAAGTGCGAGAGTGGTCAGGAGTTTTTCATGTGTCTCTTTGTTGTCAGATATCCATTTTTGGTCGCCTGAATATCTAATTTTTATTTCGGTGTAGTCTGTGAGAATTGTATCGGCCAGCACTACATTTCTCTGAATGGATTTTGGGTGTCTGCTTCCACGGCAATATAAAGGTTCTCCTTGTTTGTTAAGTTCTCCCACTTGATAGTGGAAATTTGAATTTTCCTTATTGTGGGGTTCCTTGTTATTCATCTCAGCNGGNAGNTTTTCAAGAGTATTTATTCCCTTNGCNACGNCAGTTTNCATCACGATTTTTCCGCATTCNATNCAGTGGCAGAATCCATAGCCGATTCCGTCGTTATAGTAAAGGATTTCCGAATTGCCTGACTGCCGCGAACTCCTTGCCGAATATAGATGTGGCTCAGTGGCCAAAGTCGTCCACTTTGANGCGCCNATCANNTGNGCATTCACTCTTGTGAATACNCGTCTNTCAATGATNCGGTTTTCNGTTTCNGTTACNTCNGGNAGAAACTCNGTAGGNTGAATCATNTTCAACCCTTGCTGTCCATTGACATTCCAAGGAATAAGGTTTGAGATTTCATCCTTATTGTCAATTACAGTCCGCTCTGCATTGCGATAGATGGTCTTGAATGTGACCAGTTTCTTCGCAAAGAAGTCATGATATCTTACGCCTCTAACTACACTTACTCGTCCGTCTATGACTACCGAACTGCCGGGTACATACTGAGCTAATGCATTCCTTAGATCGTAGGATGGATTGGAAGTGGAGGCAGTATAGTATTTGAGTTTTGCACTGTTCACATCATAGTTCACTACATTCACNGGCATATTNGCATTGGGNGTGAATCTTGTAGTGGCCCAGAACCCTATAAGCTGGGTCATCAAAGGCTCGTAANACTTCATNTTGAAAAATCCCTGTTGAGCTTCTGTCAGATTTTTCCAGTCAAGATTGACTACAAAATCGATTTTCTTAAGTAGTTCATTTCTTGATTGTTTGTTTGCAGCGAGCGCATGGGCAATGACACTNTTTTGTTGTCCTTCGAAGATAGTGTCTTGNAGGAGTATATTGAGCCTTTTTTGTAAGNTTGGGGAAGGTATTGTTCGGCAGAATTTGTTAAACAATATATATGGGATGCNTTCGTCATCCTGAAGATGGATAATATGGGAGGTTTCTTCGTTTTGCTCATCNATTGGAAGNACCTCATGGCNGTCTTTACCTACCAGCCNTGAATGNCCACCNTGCTCTTCNTATTTGAGGTTTGTATAGTAATGAAACACCCGTTGGGATATTTTCCCCCCTTTATCACCCATGTCGAACACTCCTGATTCTCGGATCAGGAATGCATTTACATGTCGTTGCACTACTTGAGGACTCTGAAGGTCTACAGTTGGAGCACTCACAATTCTGTCTATTATGTTGGCCAATGGGTCGAATAGGGTTCTAAGTCCTATAGTGTCAGATCCACAAAGAGTTATGGCCACACTTTTAAGTCTATTGAGACTTCGTCCACTGCGACCGGATCTCTGCTTGTAGTTGGATGGCATCGGGGGTACGCTGCTCATCATCACAAGTTCAAGGTTTCCAAGATCTACACCCATCTCCATGGTTGTTGAGCAGGCAAGGATGTTGAGTCTTCTTTTCTTAAATTCTTCCTGCACATTTCTGGCGATGATTTTGTCTACTTGTGCTGTATGCTCGGCTTGTATGAATATTTCTGGACTCTGATGGATGTCTTCAAGCCGGTTGGC
>WFLX010038838.1_pt1 | contig 12378 bp, 7 predicted proteins | sample 4967041 | NCBI WGS metagenome assembly WFLX01 (sample SAMN12857096, study PRJNA449069) | gut metagenome | isolation source: stool from male and female vole | host: Microtus ochrogaster | place: USA:Florida | collected 2017 | reverse complement strand
TTAACGCGAACACCCATGAGGTTGTAGATAGGAGCATGAGATTATTCTGGACGCTTTTCCTTTCATATATAAAATATTTTATATATAAAAATTTTTATATATAAATATTTTTATATATCTTTGCAAAAAAGATTTCTTATGGCAATATCGAATAAAGTTGGGCCTCCGGTAACAGGAGAAGATTTTTACGGAAGACACGCAGAGCTTAAAAAAGCACATGAATACCTTGANACCAATCATTCCNTNGTNTTATCNGCACCAAGACGTATAGGNAAATCTTCTTTTGCTAAAAAACTCATAGAGGAAAAGAAATCGCAAGGTTGGAAATGCGTGTATATCGACTTAGAAGGAATTCAGACTCAAGATGAATTCTTAAAGCTTTTAGTTGACAAATTCAACAATTCTAAAATATGGACTCAAGCTGCAGTAGCAGCTGAGGGATTAATAGATCGCCTAATGTCTGGTATAAAGGAAATCGGACCTATTAAACTTGACTTTTCAAAACCAGAGATTGCCAAAAGCCTTTATATCACTCTTGCGGAATCAATCGATCATAAAAAGGACACACTCGTAGTAATGGATGAACTTCCATTGTTTCTAAATATTATTGATAAAGAAGATACAGACCACTCCAAAGCTGGATTTCTTTTGAACTGGTTTAGGAGTCTTCGACAAGTATCATCTTCCAATATTAGATGGATATTCTGCGGCTCTGTGGGTCTTCATAACTTTACCAGCATGCGGAATCTGTCTATGACAATCAATGACATGATTNCTTTTGATTTCNATGCNCTATNNCTTTTAGAAGNGCAAGGCCTCATAAANGCNTTATCGGAATCATTANAGANTCCTATTAATGATAAGATGTCCCAGTATATCTTAGACCAGCTTGAATGGCACATACCATATTTTATCCAACTTCTTTTTACTACCATAAAAAATAATACTGATATTGAGAAAGGAGTTACTGAATCAATGATTGATACAGCAATTAACCAATTAGCACACGCAGACTTCCTCAATACATGGTACGAAAGGCTTGTGGAATACAATGGATATCGCGAAATCGCAGAAATCTTACTAAATATCATTAGCGAAACGGACTTAGGTCTCTCAAAGGAAGAACTCCTCAAGATCTACACACAATACACAGAAGATTCTATATTTAAGGCTAATACTAAATTAAGTCTTATTCTCAACATGCTGGAACATGACGGGTATTTAATGCGTATGTCAGGAGGTGTTAGAAGGTTCCGTTCTCCGCTTCTTAAAAGATGGTGGTATTCAAAGTTTGTTGAATGATGAGTATGTTGCTGAAGGATTTTAAAGCGAATAAAGATGCTTACGCATCGATTTGCAAAGAGATTGAGGAAAATTATGGCTCCTTGATTCCCCAACCTGTGATAATAATAGGAGAAACTGGATCAGGGAAAACAACCTTACTGCACAGTATTGTTGATGCATTTAAGGATAGACCATGCGTATGGATTAAAGGGCGCTCAATTTTTTCTTCTGCAGACATTATAGGCTCCCATAGCTTCAAAAAGAATTCACTTCTTATAATCGACGATATGGATTACTTCTTTCAAAGATGCGATTACCAAGAACAATACAAACTACGGAATTTCCTTTACAATGAGGGGGCACCTATGCTGATCGGGACATGCAGTAAAATATTACCAGCCCTCACTGAATATAAAGCTCCTTTTTTTGAGGGAGTAAAGCTCACTTACTTATTCCCTATCTCAGTTGATGAACTTACATCATATTTTGATAATAAATCATTCCAAAGGGTTGTTTTATTGTTCGAACTCACTTCACATACTATCAAATCTTTACAATTAATTGATAATATTATTAACACTAATCCCACTCCCCAAAAGGACTTGGACTTATTCTTAACATATTATACAGACATTTTTACAGATATCTATAGAAGCAATCCTAAGAATTCTCAGATAATTCTTAATATTCTCAGCCAAACTGAAGATGGAATGACCATTCCTGAAATGAGAAATGTCCATGGCGTCACGGCAAACATTCTAACTGCTTATCTTAAAAGCCTTCGAAAGCAAGGAATTGTATCCGCAGATAAATCAGTTAAGAAACGAACCAAATATTATATTAAAGATGCTCTATTCAGAATATGGCTGAAGCAATTAATATAATGGCCAAATGCTCAAANAGGCGGCTTCCGGGGGGAAGTCGCCTTTGGATTTTATTCATTTGCAATTATGATCTGATCATCGATAATTGATCGTTGATCGTTAATCGTTAATCGTTGATCGTTGCTTCTTACTTGCGGATGAATTTCTTGCCGTTCTGGATGAGGACACCCTTAGCGTCAGCGTTAACGCGAACACCCATGAGGTTGTAGATAGGAGCATTCTCGTTAGCTACTTCGATAGTTTCAACTGCATCAGGAAGAAGAGTACCGAATTCAACTGGAGTAGGAGCAGGAGTTACTTCACCAGTCTCTTCATTTGTCTTTTCTTCACCAGAGAATACGATGTAAGGAATTTCCTCAAGAGTTGGCTCTTCTGCAGGCACAAAGATGAAGCCGTTGTTAGCCATCTTAGAACCCTGAGCCCAATAGTAGAATGTGCAAGGAGCATCTTCTTCNGCNTAGCTTGNGATGCAGANGAAGCCAGAACCTTCACCTACGTTTCCGCAACCNAANGTNTCACCNGGAGTNTTGAGTTTNGTGAAATCNGGAGCNTCACCAGCNAANTANNTNNNNGCGTCAGTNGCAGCCANNTCNACNTTACCGAANCGNTCTTCNGGAAGAGTGTAATAGATTTTGTTGAGACCAGCATCATTTTTGGCTGGATCAAGTGCAACACCAAGAGCGTATGCGAGGAGGTTGTTCTGACCTTCCATCACATAGTAGTTCTTATTTGTGTTGAGCTTTGTGAGGAAGATGAAATAACCAGTCTTGGTTGTCTCGAGCTTGTAAACACAGCCACCATCGATCATAGCAGGTGTACCAGGAGTAGCAGCAAAAGGAGAAGAACCATTAGTTGAGCCTGTGCATCCCGGAGTAATTTTTGAAGCTTCACTACCGAAGATTGCTACGTTAGTGTAAGGAGAAGCAGAAGGAGTGAAAGTCTTCATGGTGTCGTCGAAAGCAAGAGAGAGAGTGCCATTCTCATCTTGACAANGCACTNTACCTGCTTCGATTACTGCGGATCCGTCGAAACCGAGGGCANCCATGTCCANGAAACAAGCCTNAGACTGTGCAGATGCACNNAGGCTAACAGCGAGAGCTGAAAGAAGAAGTGAAAATTTTTTCATAAGAAAAATTTTAGAGATTAGAAAAATGTTGATTTATTAAGTTTTGTCTCATAATCGGCATTGGCATTCACCAATGCCGATTATGGAGACTTTAAGATTATTTTTTCTTATACCNAACAAAAGTGTAATCCTGANCGCAGTNTACNTTCTTTGGACGTTTTAGGGTTCCAGCATCATACTGGTAATTGTAAGTGAAACTGATTGAGAGCATTTTGTCAGCATCTGCAGGGAATGAATCAGCTTCAGTCTTACGGTCAGAAGGAAGTACATATCCCGTGACTACACTTCCCATGCTCATCAAGGTCTCTTCAAATGCAGTCCCATCATCATTGAGTTTTGGAACTGTAATATCCTTGTCGAATCCGTTAGGAACAACTGAGTTGTAGACAAGATAACGTCCGGCTGTGTTAAGAGGAGCAATATTGACAGCTGTCGTAAGCTGATGATCCAGAAGGGGCTGTTCTTCAACTACAGCATAAGAAGTCATCATTCCCTTATAAGCCGTTCCTGCTTGGTCGGGAGCAAGAGTCATAGTGCCAGGAATAGAGTATGAAGTGGTTTCTGTTCCCTCAGTGAAGTTGATTGTCCAAATGCCTTCGTNGACNCCNNCAACTTCTTTNTCGGGATTAGCCTGCGGTCCNCGATTTGNTGTATCAATTTCTTCCACACNNNAAGTGCAGCAGANACCGATAAGGGCAACCGACAATAATTTAAGTATCTTTTTCATTGTTGTAAATGATTTCAGAAGTGAATAGAATTAATAACCGGGGTTCTGATCTGCAGAGGTGATAGCAGTGTTATTGTCGATTTCAGTCTGCGGAATCGGACGAAGGAGTTTGTATTCTCCATCTGGGCCTTTCATTTCATTGGCATTCTTNATAGTGCGGCTGAAAGCAAGGTTATATCTGATAAGCTGCTTNGTGCGACGGAGATCTTCATANCGGGTTCTTTCTGCATAACATTCANGGGCTTTCTCATCGAGGATAAGGTCGNGAGTAGTAAGATTGAATNTAACGCCTGAATTGACGAGTGGCAGATATGTCACGTCGCTCTTATATGCCTCAAAGCTCTGCTGTAATTCAGCTTTAGCACGAGTGCGGACAGCATTGATCTTAGCGAGCGCATCAGCCTCTTTATCGCTCATATAGTATGCCTCAGCAGCAACGATATACATTTCGCTGAGATGAAGCATCGGGATGTCGCGATAAGTCTGATCGCGAGTTACATTTTCTGCATTGGGATCATCATACTTGCGCACACACACACCTCCGTATGCTGGAGCTATATATGCAGCTGTGGTTTGCTGTGAAGCAGTTCCTAAAGAGCCGTCAAGATTGAACGGAATGATGGTAACAGCAGGATAGTCGAGTATNACANCACGTGCCACNTCATTNAAGATACCGTAACCNTCCGTGAATGAATGTGTATTATTNGCATAGTTGGTAGCAAGATCCTGACGAACCTCTGCCTCTGTATAATATGATGGATAAAATTTGAATGCAAGGTTCTTTTTTGCCAGTTCTTCACGAGTGCAGTTGTAGAACGCAAGATATCCTTCCTTACCCCAAAGAGCATTCTTAACATTATCAAGAGGTGCATTCCAGTATTCAGTCATGAAAGTGCCATTGTAGCGTTCATCGCCTGGACCCCATAGACGCATAGCCTTGTAGCTCTGACGATGCTTACCACCTGANGGNGTACCTTTCTGACCNATNATCACGCAGTTGCCATAATAGCTCATATACTGGTTCATCATTGAAGAACCACCAGTCGAAACGTCGCCCGGATATCCTGCTCTATCCCATTGCATAGAGAAGATTTCCTCATTGTTGCCTTCGTTGAAGGGAGACCATTTATCCGCGAAAGAGATCGTCAGTGCCTGACCGCCGATAGCTTTCTCAGCCCATTCGGCTGCATTGACGAAGTGTTGACGGCTATTTACTTTATATGTTCCAGCTACATAGTCTTGAGCTTCTACATCAAGATCCCATCCTGCAGAAAGTTCAACTTTTGCCAAAAGAGCAGCCACAGCTTGGATACTTGGTTTACCCTCATGGTTTGTTTTAGGTAGGATATTGGCGTTGTAGACTTCTGTGAGGTCTGCAATTATACTAGCATACAACTCATCGAGAGGAGTACGAGGATAATCACGGCTTGAATCTTGAATAAAGTCTGTCACGTATGGCACACTGCCGAATTGCTGTATAAGATAGTAGTAGCCTAATGCGCGGAGGAAGCGGCCCTCATGACCCAGCTCGGAGTCTTTTCCGTTATACTGAATCATGCAGTTGGCATAGTTGATGGCCTTATAAGCCTTGGTGTAATAATCTTTTACTGTTCCGTCTTCAGGATTAATCTGGAAGTCACCATAACCATCTGCAGCAGAAGTCACAAAGTAAAGGTCGGTAGCCTCCTCATGAAGATCTATATGAGTGGCAAAATACTTGAAAGCGTCGAAGGCGACCGGACGCAGAGTCTCAGGATGAGCTGAGAGATAAGCATCCGCATTGTCATTGTTGGTCATCTTATTGTCAGGATCGAGGAAATCGCTACAACTTGAAAGCGAGAGCGAAGTCACGGCTGCCAATCCTATATATTTATATAATTTCATCGTTGTTTCAGATATTTAGAAGTTAGAACTTGATGCTTGCGCCAAACTGATATGAAACCACAGAGGGACCGTCGTCCTTCCCGCTTGCAGATGCCCATTCTGGGTCGAAGCCAGGATATTTTGTAAATACGAATGGGTTAGTGATGGTGCAGTAGAGACGCAGGTTTTGGCATCCGATTGACTTGAGCAAATTCGGTGAGAAGTTATAGCCAAGAGTAATNTNTTTCANCNTAGCGAAGCNAANCTTTGTAAGACCACGCNCNGNNTGATAGNATNAGNCNTGGGGACCGNGACCATCGTTTGTGCCACNGGAAAGCATTGGGTATTTNCCATAGTGAGTAGTAGTCTGATATACTGGGTTCACAAATGTACCGTCAGGGTTGATACCTGCCGCATCTACGAGAGTACCTGCGGGAATATAATAGTCCATCTGCATTTTACCACGGCCACGGTCGTGAAGGTCATAATAGTCGCCATTGAGGAATGATGAATTCACCCAGAAATTATCCTTGATATAGATATTGAAGTTGAAGTCGATTGAGCCACCCTTACCTGGAAAACGATACATCATGTTGGACGTGATAGATCCTTGCCACTTTGGATCAGCACAGAAAATTTTCTTATCTGCGTCATCAATTTGGCCATCACCGTTTTGGTCAACCATCTTGGGCTGTCCTTCACCTACACCATATACCTTGTAGTAGTAGTCGTATTCACGCACCTGAGAGCCAGGGGTAAAGCCATTGTCCAAAGCACACTGGTGGTTAGGCACTGTCATATAGCGATCGGTAACGACACCGTCCCATACATACTGATAGATGTTGTTGGCAGAATAACCAATGAACAAAGATTTTGTAACATTGGAGTCGATATACTGATCACTGATACCATTAATCTCCCTAACCTTGTTCTTGTTGTGGTTGAAAGTAAATGTCGTCGACCAAGTGAAGTTCGGGTTCTCGATATTGACAGTGGTAAGAGAGAGTTCGACACCTGTGTTACGAACCTTACCGATATTGGTGGACATCTTCACACCACCAGACTCAAGAGGAAGATCTACCTGATAAAGAAGTTTTTCTGAATTCTTCTGATAGAACTCGAGGGTACCGGTGATACGGTCGCGAAGGAATCCAAAGTCAAGACCAACGTTCCATTCCTTTGAAGTTTCCCAGGTAAGAGATTTATCTACGATGCCGTTTGCATACATACCGCTGTACCAAGTCGGACCGAAAGGATAGTACACTGGACCTCCGATACCTATCATAGAGGCATAATTGCCGACACCTTTGTTATTGCCCGTCACACCATAGCTGAGACGAAGCTTGAGGTTGTTGATCCAATTTACATCGCGGAGGAATGCTTCCTCATTTGCGCGCCATGCAGCAGCGACAGAGGGGAAGCTGTGCCAACGGTGTCCCTCGGCAAGTTTGGATGATCCATCCCAGCGGATGGTTGCAGTCAGCAAGTAACGATCTAAGAAACCATAGTTGGCACGCAAAGCGTATGACAACATTGAGTTTTCACCGTAGGATGATTTGGAATCATCGGCATTGTATGTGCCTGTACCCATGTTCCACCAATCTGAACCTTCAAGAGGATTGGAAGCCACCCAGGTATATGATTCTCCAGTATATTTCTCTGAAGAGAAAAGGAACATAGCGCCTATTGAATGGATCTCATTGAAGTTATTGTTATAGCTGAGCATGTTGTCCCATGTCCAAGACAGACCTGAACTGTTAACAACTGTTGCCGAATGTACGTCATTATCAACATAAGTCAGACCAGTTTCTGGATTTGTATAGCCAACGTATTTACCATCGCGATAGCTTGAATAGCTTGGTGAGAAAGTTGACTTGAAGAAGAGCTCAGGGAGGAAGTTTAATTGGAGGTAAACATTACCGAGAGCTCTGTAGGATGTNCGCTTTTGTGTAGAATTGCGNATACGGTCGANNGGGTTNATNAAATCANANAACTNATGNTCATCGGTTCCGAGTGTATTCTTATTACCCGGNAAGTGCTNTATCTCTCCTGTCTCAGTAAAAGGAATCATATAAGGATTCACACGATAAGCCTGGGAGATAGCATTGCCATCGGCATAACCGTTCTTAATCTGCGCAAGGTTGAAACTGAAACCTGCAGAAATGACCTTGTTGATTCTTGCGTCAACTGATCCTTTGAAGGAGATAGTGTTTTGTGAGTCACCCTCATACATACCCTTCTCGCCATTGTAGCCAAGGCCGAAGTGGTAGTTGACAGTTTCGCTTGAACCGGCAACGGATACATAGTGGTTCTGCTGGCTACCTGTGCGAGTGACGAGATCAATCCAGTCAGTGGTTTTTCCTTCAGCGAGGAGCTGCTTCATGACATAAGGAGACTGGAGATTGGAAATCTGCTGCTGCAGAAGAGCTTGGCCAAGACCGTAAGAAGCTGGCTTCATCCACTGGGAAGTCTGGGCTGCAAAGTTGTTGGAGCCGCCCATTGGCTCAAGGAATTTGCCTAAACGATAGTAATACCAGTCTTCTCCCATCATAAAGTGAGGCTTGTGGCTGGCTTTGTTGATACCATAATAACCGTCGTAAGAAACAGTTGCTTTCTGATTCTTCTTTACGTTAAGACCACCTTTGGTAGTGACCATGATCACACCGGCAGTACCACGAGAACCATAGATAGCTGTTGAAGAAGCATCCTTAAGCACATCAATTCGTTCGATATCCTGAGGATTGAGGAAGTCGATGTTATCAGACATCACACCATCAACTACATAAAGTGGTGTTGTAGACGAATTTATTGAGGAGCGTCCACGGATCTCAACATTGATACCACCATTGGTACGACCGGTTTGCTTTGTGATGCTCACACCAGGAGTGGTACCCTGAAGGTTTTCAAGAATAGTAGCAGCACCCTTGGCATTAAGTTTTTCAGTGCCAACGGTTGAGACTGCACCAGTGAGGTCAGTACGTTTAATGACACCGTAACCCACGACTACCACCTCTTCGAGGAGTTCTGCATTGTCTGTGAGGACGACATCAATGGTAGTCTGTCCTTTGACATCAATTTCGAGACTGTTGTATCCGATGTAGGACACTATAATCTTACCTTTGGGATTGACATTATGGAGGGTATATCTACCGTCCAGGTCTGTTGCAGTACCGTTGGAAGAGCCTGCAATCATTACGGTAGCTCCAATAAGAGGTTCGCCTTCAACATCCGTCACAACGCCGGACACGTCAATGTTCTGTGCGAACGCAGGAATCGCCATCAGCATGGCGATCAAGGTCAGGAACGTCTTCCGCAAGAAGACTCCACCTTTTTCTCGTTTCGATGTTAGTTTAAGTAAGTAGGTCATAATATAGATTTATGATGTTTAGTATAATTGTCTAATTATTAGGGTGTTTGCCAACATTTTCATGCCAGCAGATGTAGGTATCAATTTAAGATTTTTTAGTTAATCTTAAGGTCTACGATAGGTTTAGCGCACAAAATTACAGAAAGTTCTTAATATTTCCAAATAATTCTGCAAAAATTTTGAATTTTTTTATCTTAAGTGCAGTAAGCATGCACTGCATGCGTTTGCGTTACACGCACACGCCCGCAAACGCACCGGGACGGTGCTTACTACCCTGGGGACGGTGATTGCTACCCCAGAGACGGTGATTACTACCTTGAGTTAGTTATATTTTGTTAAAAATTGGCGGAACACCTATATTATTAGAAATTTTTATATTAATTTTACAAGTTGGTTTGAAAAAGTTATCAGTTATCAGTTATCAGCTATCAGCTATCAGCTATCAGCGGCCAGCCAAAAACTGACAACTGAAAACTGACACCTGAAAACTGAAAACTGACACCTGAAAACTGAAAACTGACACCTGAAACCCGAAAACTGACACCTGAAACCCGACACCTGACAACTTATAACTGACAACTGACAACTGACAACTTATAACTGACAACTGACAACTTATAACTGACAACTTATAACTGACAACTGATAACTAAATACATCATGAAGAAATCTTTACTTTTAGCTGGAGCCCTTGCGCTCTCCTTGCCTCTCTTCGCAGAGGATGCGGCGCCGGCTTTCCCTGGCGCTGAAGGCCACGGACGATACGTCACTGGCGGCCGCGGCGGCAAAATCATCCATGTCACAAACCTCCACGACAGCGGGGAAGGTTCGCTGCGTTGGGCCCTCTCTCAGAGTGGTCCGAAGACCATCGTGTTTGACGTAAGCGGCTACATCGACCTGAAAAGCCAGCTCGACGTAACATCAAACACCACTATCGCCGGACAGACAGCTCCCGATGGTGGCATTACTCTCCGCTACTACACCCTTTATTTCGGCAAAGCCGACAACGTGATCGTGCGCTTTATCCGCAGCCGCCGCTCACAAGTGAAGGACGTAAACGACGGTGCTGACGCCACATGGGGTCGCCGCAAGAAAAATATCATCATCGACCACTGCTCTTTCTCTTGGAGCATCGATGAAGTGGCTTCTTTCTACGACAATGAGAAATTCACCATGCAATGGTGTACTATCGGAGAAGGCCTTGCCAACCCAGGCCACTCCAAGGGTGCGCACAGTTATGGCGGAATCTGGGGCGGAAAGGAAGCTTCTTTCCACCACAACTACCTGACCCATATCCAGAACCGAGCCCCACGCTTCAATGGCGCACGCTATGAATGGACCGGTTGGGATCGCGACCGCTTTGAAAACACCGTGGATGCTGAGCGAGTTGACTTCCGCAACAATGTGATGTATAACTGGGGCAACGGCTCGGCCTGCTACGGTGGCCCGGGCGGAGGCTATATCAACATGGTCAACAACTACTACCAGGCAGGTCCCGGCACTAAGAACAAGACCCGCGTGACTGACGTTTCTGTAGGCAGCAGCGGCAACTCCACCAACGAGCCGCTTCGCGGTCTCTGCTCCCGCTATTTCATCGAGGGCAACTACATGGCAGCGGCTGCTGAACCAGAGAATTATGACTGGAAAGGAGTAAATTATGATGGAGGCCTCAAGACTATCGATGGCGTCAGATATATGCCGGATCCAAACCACAAGTTTGGAGAAAAGGTGGAATATGTCGATATCGACGGCAAAGACTACCTTTGCGTGAAGCTCGATGAGCCTATCGACGCAGGCGTAGTGACTACACAAAGCGCCCAAACAGTCTACGACAAGGTGCTCGACTACTGCGGAGCATCTCTCTANCGCGATGCAGTAGACGCACGCTATATGGAAGAAGCACGCACTGGCACAGTGACTTACCATGGGAAAGAACCATACGTAGACAAAGACGGCAAGACATACCCTACTTCAAATACTGAAGGCATACTCGACTTCATCAACGACCCAGATGGCGAAGAGAATCCAAACACCGCAAGCTTCCCCTCTCTCTATAGCACATGCCGACCAGATGGATATGACACCGACCGCGACGGCATGCCGGATGAATGGGAGATTTCCAATGGTCTCGACCCCAATTCTGCAGATGATGCCAACGAATATACAGTCGACACCAAGGGGATATATACTAATGTGGAAGTATTTCTCAACCAGCTCGTGGAAGACATCATGAAAGCCGGCAATGCCGACGCTCTTTCAGAAGTGGATGAATACTATCCGGAATGCGTGCGCATGAGCGGAGTGGAAAGCATCGAGGCTGCAAAGGGTGAAGTGGTAGCAGTGGAATACTACGACCTCAATGGCATGCGTCTTGCTGAGCCGGCTCAGGGCATCAGCATCCGTCGAATTGTATTTGCTAACGGAACATCTGAAACCGACAAAGTTATAAAGAAATGAATATAAAGAAATTAATGATGATGGCAGCTGCAGCGGTTGCCGTCGCAACTCCGGCTTTTGCCGACGACNTAATNCTCCCCTCTTTCCCCGGAGCAGAGGGATTCGGNGCCATNNCCACNGGNGGACGTGGAGGAAAAGTGTATCATGTGACTAACCTTGACGACAGCGGAGAAGGNTCTTTCCGCTGGGCTTGCAGCCAGAGCGGAGCCCGCACTATCGTATTCGACGTNAGCGGCACNATCCATCTTNAATCAGAACTCAAACTCAAGCAAGGGAATGTGACGATTGCCGGNCAGACTGCCCCNGGCGACGGAATCTGCGTGGCTGACTATCCTTTCGTGATCAGCGCGCCAAACGTAATCATCCGCTTCATGCGCTTNCGCCTTGGAAATGAGGCNTTGAAAACCAACAACAAAGCCCATGAAGGCGACGGACTNGGAGGAATGGACGGATCTAAGATNATGATCGACCACTGCTCCGTAAGCTGGAGTATCGANGAGTGCCTCTCNGTNTATGGNTCAAAAAANATNACNGTNCANTGGTGTATGGNNACCCAGAGCCTNGTNAATTCNGGNCANAGCAAGGGNNCACACGGCTANGGCGGCAACTGGGGCGGTGCTGGCGCAAGCTACCACCACAATCTGCTTGCCCATCACGGCTCACGCACTCC
>WFLX010161213.1_pt1 | contig 12381 bp, 9 predicted proteins | sample 4967041 | NCBI WGS metagenome assembly WFLX01 (sample SAMN12857096, study PRJNA449069) | gut metagenome | isolation source: stool from male and female vole | host: Microtus ochrogaster | place: USA:Florida | collected 2017 | reverse complement strand
CTCTCGTTTGCGGGTGCAAAGGTACAGCTTTCTGATATATCTACAAAAATTATATACACTTTTTTTATAACTTAAATAACCCTTTTAACTTTATACATTATTTATATTATATAATACAGCAAAAAACACAGTACCATAATACTACAACAAGAGGAGGCAATGCCGACAGCCTTTGAATTGACAACCCAGGCTTCGACATTGCCTCCTTTTTTCCTATTTCTTCAAATCTTTCAGAATATGCAGAGCAGCAGGATAATAAGTTGCGCCGTGAGGATGCGAAGGAACATACTCAAAGGATAAACTGCGGAATATCCCACAGCGGGTGCATCGTTGGCCGCCGACTGATTGGCAAAAGCCAATGCCGGCGGATCGGTGTAGGCGCCTGCGATAAGGCCCATTAGGGAGAAATAGTTTATCTTGACAAACTTCCTGCCGATGAAACCCATTATCAGAATGGGAACGACGGTGATGATAAACCCACACCAAACATATGTAAGACCACCATTGACAACTGTGTTCCAGAAGTTTGCGCCAGCCTTGATGCCCACACTGGCAAGGAAGAGTGCCAAGCCAATCTCGCGTAGCATCATGTTAGCGCTGGTAGTGGTATAAGCGTTCAGTTTGAACTTCCATCCATACGCACCGATAAGAATCGAGACGATGAGCGGTCCACCTGCCAAACCGAGCTTAACGGGAGTGGGCACACCAGGGATGGCCAAGGGGATGGCACCAAAAATGATGCCGACGAAGACGCCAACGAAGATGCCCATGAGATTGGGATGGTCCAGTTTCTTGACCGAGTTGCCCATCTTTGCAGCCACACGGTCAACACCATCTTCCGGACCATTCACCACAATTCTGTCGCCTATTTGAATGCGGAGGTTCTGCTCTGCATAAAGATTCTGGTCGCCACGGCGCACGCGGGTGACGGTGACACCATAGATGCTGGAGAAGTGCATCTCGCCAATGGTTTTGCCATTCACAGAAGACTGAGTAACAAGGATATGTTTCGAAACGAGCTGAGCATCCTGCTCATCCCACTCTACCACCTCCGTAGTGCCTTCCGGATCAATGAAGGCGGTAATGGCCTCTGCATCATCCTGTGCACAGTTCATATACATTTTGTCGCCTATACTGATTATGGTGTTGCGATTGGGGATGCTGACATGTCCTTCGTGGAGCAAACGACTGCATACGAAATCACGTCCGATAAAAGTACGGATTTGCATGATGCTTTTACCCGCGAGGGTAGCATTGGTAGCCGTCAGGGTCATTCGATGCGGTGTTGCATGAGGATTGGCTGCCTTTTCTCTTTCTATTTCCTGCTGTGCCTCTTTCAATGTCGTGCGTGTCAGGAATCTAATGGCTATGGTGGCGAGAATTATGCCCACGACACCAAGGGGATATGCACAGGCGTAGGCGTTGGCTATGGCAGGTGTGCCCGTTTGGGCAAACGTGCCGAGCTGCGGGGCGGAAGCCANTGTATTCACAGCCTCGCCTGCAGCACCCAAACCCGGCGTATTGGTGACGGCGCCGCACAGGGCACCGACCATCATTGCCANATTGTAGTTATTNTCNCCAGGCAAAGCGTTTTGCTTGTAGAACACCAGNAAAAAAAGGCCTATGCAAAGTGCGACATTCAGGAAGATGATACCCATAGCTATGCCATTCATCTTCAGGCCGCCACTTTTGAAACTCTCAAAGAATCCCGGACCGACCTGCAAGCCTATGCAGTACACAAACAAAATAAGGCCAAAGTCCATAATAAACGAGAGTACATTGCCGGGGGCTGCAAAGGCTCCATCCGGCGAACATATTCCCAAATAGTTATAGATGTGGCCCAGGAGAATGCCGGCGAAAAGGACGAATGTTACGCCCAGCGAGATGCCCGCCACTTTGATGCGGCCGAGGAGCAGGCCAACGCTGATAACCAGAGCATAGGCCACTACAATGTGACCCACACTCTCTGTGTTAGTAAAAAGGGTAATTAACCAATCCATAGGATGTCATTTAGTGAAGATTGTTTTTCTGAAGGTGCAAATATACGATTATTTGCGTTCCTTTGTTGAACATCGTCCCTATTTCTTACAATTACGCCATTGAAAAGGCCGATTTTGGAAGAATTGTTTTGTTCGTACTTCAAAAATGAGTACCTTTGCATGCTATTTTGCAAAAAACGATACACATAATTATATATATACACATACATTGATTAAATATGGCAGATAGTAAAGAAAAACTCTTTTCTGATTTCGTTGCCCCGAGCGCACAGGAATGGCGTAACAAGATTGAGGCAGACCTCAAGGGAGCGGACTATCAGAAGAAAATGGTATGGAGAACCAACGAGGGCTTCTGCATGGAGCCTTTCTATCGCAAAGAAGATGTGGACCAGCTGGCCTCTGTCAACGCTTTGCCCGGAGAGTTCCCCTACGTTCGTGGCAACAAAGTTGCAGACAACGAGTGGCATGTCCGCCAGGACATCAAATGCGAATGTCCAAAGGACGCTAACGCAAAAGCGCTGGACATTCTGAACAAGGGCGTAACCAGTCTCGGTTTCATCATCCCCAAAGAGAAAGTAAGCGTCGAGTACATCGAGACGCTCCTCGATGGCATTTATGTGGAATGCGTTGAACTCAATTTCTCGACCTGCCAGTGCAAGTCGCTCGAGCTCGCCAAAACACTTGCCGCTTACTTCGAAAAGATTGGTGCCGATGCCCAGAAGATAGAAGGCAGCATCTGCTTCGACCCTATCGAAAAGATTGTCAGCAAGGGTAAGGACACCACTGGCGTACTGTCAAACGCCAAAGCGCTGGTAGAGACTCTGGCTGCCTATCCCAAATTCCGCCCCATCGCCGTCAACGCCTACAAGCTGACCGATGCAGGCGCATATAGCTATCAGGACTTGGGCTATGCCTTAGCTTGGGGCAATGAGTACTTGGCAGAACTGACAGAAGCAGGCGTCGCTCCCGAACTTGCCGCACAAAGCATCAAGTTCAATCTGGGCATCAACGGCGTATATTTCATGGAAATAGCCAAGATTCGCGCTGCCCGCATGCTTTGGGCTCAGATTGTCAGCCAGTACACCAACTGCAAAGAGAGTGCCAAGATGCACGTCTGTGCCATCACCACGACTTACAATCAGACCGTCTTCGACTCTTATGTAAACATGCTCCGTTCTCAGACCGAAGCCATGAGCGCAGCATTGGGAGGCGTAGAAAGCATCATCGTCACGCCCTTCAATGCTCCCTACGAGGAGGCAACCGAGTTTGCAGAGCGCATAGCCCGCAACCAGCAGTTGCTACTGAAGGAGGAGAGCCACTTCGGCCGCATTGTTGACGTAGCCGGCGGATCATATTTCCTTGAAACCCTCACCAAGTCGCTTGCGGAGCAGGTTTGGAAGCTCTTCCTCGACGTAGAGGAGAAGGGAGGATTCCTGAAGGAGGCTCTGGCGGGCAACATCCAAAACGTCATTAACGAGACCAACGCCTGCCGCCATGCCAATGCCGGCAAGCGCAAGGAATTCCTACTCGGCACCAACCAATTCCCCAACTTCACAGAAAAGAGCGAAGGCAAGCAACCTCTTCAGGCTTGCTGCAAGGGCTGCGGCTGCGAGAGCAACATTCCTGCCATCCGGACGACCCGTTTGGCAAGCGACTTCGAAACGTTGCGCCTCACCACAGAGGCTGCTGCCAAGGTTCCTGTAGCCTTCATGCTCACCATTGGCAATTTAGCCATGCGTCAGGCACGCGCACAATTCAGCTGCAACTTCCTCTCTGCTGCCGGCTATCAGGTCATTGACAATCTGGGCTTCCCCACCGTAGAGGAAGGCATCGACAAGGCACTGGAAGCTGGTGCGGACATCGTGGTCATCTGCTCAAGCGATGACGAATACGCAGAATATGCCATCCCCGCCTATAAGTACCTGAACGGCCGCGCCATGTTCGTGGTAGCAGGTGCACCCACCTGCGCAGAGGAACTGAAGGCAGCAGGCATCGAGAACTTCATCAATGTAAGGTCTAACCAGCTTGAGACTCTCAAAGAGTACAACGCAAAACTCGGAATCTGACATTATGGCACGTAAACAATTCAACAACATAGATATCTTTGCAGGCATTGACGCCAGAAACGGTCACGACTGGCAAAAAGAGGCTGGCATCACTGCCAACTGGAGAACTCCCGAGCAGATTGACGTACAGCCCGTATATACCAAGGAAGACCTTGACGGCATGGAACACCTTGATTTTGCAGCCGGCANTCCTCCTTTCCTCCGCGGTCCCTACAGTATGATGTACCCCTTCCGCCCATGGACCATCCGCCAGTACGCCGGATTCTCCACAGCCGAAGAGTCCAACGCATTCTACCGCCGCAANCTTGCCGCCGGACAAAAAGGTCTGAGCGTGGCATTCGACCTCCCCACACACCGCGGTTACGACCCCGACAATCAGCGTGTTGTCGGCGATGTAGGTAAGGCCGGAGTCTCCATTTGCTCTCTTGAGAACATGAAGACACTCTTTGCAGGCATCCCTCTGAACAAGATGTCCGTGTCCATGACCATGAACGGCGGCGTGCTCCCCGTATTGGCATTCTACATCAACGCCGGCCTGGAGCAGGGCGCAAAACTCGAGGAGATGGCAGGCACCATCCAGAACGACATCCTCAAGGAGTTCATGGTGCGCAACACCTACATCTACCCCCCTGCATTCTCCATGAAAATCATCGCCGACATCTTCGAGTTTACAAGCCAGAAGATGCCCAAGTTCAACAGCATCTCCATCTCCGGCTACCACATGCAGGAAGCAGGTGCCACTGCCGACATCGAATTGGCCTACACCCTGGCCGACGGCATGGACTACCTTCGCGCCGGCATCAACGCCGGCATCGATGTCGATGCGTTTGCTCCCCGTCTGAGCTTCTTCTGGGCCATCGGCATGAACCACTTCATGGAAATTGCCAAGATGCGTGCCGGACGTCTGCTGTGGGCAAAGATAGTGAAAAGTTTCGGCGCCAAGAACCCCAAGTCGATGGCACTGCGCACCCACTCACAGACCTCCGGCTGGTCGCTCACCGAGCAAGACCCCTTCAACAACGTGGGCCGCACCTGCATCGAGGCAATGGCGGCCGTATTGGGCCACACCCAGTCGCTGCACACCAATGCTCTTGACGAGGCCATAGCCCTGCCCACCGACTTCTCTGCCCGCATTGCACGCAATACACAGATTTACATACAAAACGAGACACAGGTTTGCAAGCACATCGACCCCTGGGCAGGTTCCTACTATGTGGAGAAACTCACGCAAGAGCTCTACACCAAAGCATGGGAGCATATTCAGGAAATCGAGAAGCTCGGCGGCATGGCCAAGGCTATTGAGACGGGCCTCCCCAAGATGCGCATCGAAGAGGCAGCAGCCCGCACACAGGCCCGCATCGACTCCGGTGTCCAGACCATTGTGGGTACCAACAAGTACCGTCTGGAGCACGAGGACCCCATCGACATCCTCGAAATCGACAACACCGCAGTACGTCTGCAACAGGAAGCAGCCCTCAAGGAGCTCAAGGCCAACCGCGACGAAGAGCAGGTGAAGAAGGATTTGGCGGCCATAACCGAATGCGTACGTGAATTTCAAGAGGGCAAGAAGAGCGAAAGCAATCTGCTCGACCTCGCCGTCATCGCAGCCGGACACCGTGCCACTTTGGGCGAAATCAGTGATGCCTGCGAAGCCATCGTAGGCCGTTACAAAGCAGTAATCAGAACTATTTCAGGCGTGTATAGAAGTGAAAGCAAGAACGACGAACTGTTTGACAAGGCATGTGCCATGACCGACGAGTTCGCCAAGAAGGAAGGCCGTCGTCCCCGTATCATGGTAGCCAAGATGGGTCAGGACGGTCACGACCGTGGCGCAAAAGTAGTGGCCACGGGTTATGCCGACTGCGGCTTCGATGTGGACATGGGACCCCTTTTCCAGACACCCGCCGAGGCTGCGCGTCAGGCAGTGGAGAACGACGTGGACATTGTCGGTGCAAGCTCATTGGCAGCTGGCCACAAGACATTGATTCCCCAGCTCATCGAAGAACTGAAGAAGCTGGGACGCGAGGATATTATGGTCATTGCCGGCGGTGTAATCCCCGCGCAGGACTATGACTTCCTCTATCAGGCCGGCGTCGCTGCCATCTTCGGCCCTGGCACTCCTGTCCCCTACTCGGCTGTTGAGATGATGAAAATCCTGATGGGCACAGAGGAATAGACCTGCGTCCTATAGAGGAACCATAAAGAATGACCCCCTTTGCTGATAAGTGTTCAGCAAAGGGGGTCATTCTTTATCCGGCACGACTCTCGCCGCACACCTTTATGACTTTCACACTCGGTCAGGCAGTCCGCCCTGTCATGTTGAGTCCGGGAACGGACGGTCTTTCCTACAAACGATTATTTCTGGGAAAGACCACCTTGGGGCGGAAAGAGCGCGCCTCCTCGAAGTCCATGAGGGCATATGAGATAATGATAACCACATCGCCCACCAGCACTTTTCGCGCTGCCGCACCGTTGAGACAGATGCATCCCGAACCGCGCTCGCCCCGGATGACATAAGTCTCGAAGCGTTCGCCGTTGTTATTATTCACCACCTGCACCTTCTCTCCTGCTATGAGACCTGCAGCATCCATCAAGTCCTCGTCAATGGTGATGCTGCCCATATAGTTGAGATTTGCCTCCGTCACAGTGACGCAATGCAGTTTCGATTTCAGCACTTCTATCATCATAGTGATCCGATTCTGTTCTATGTTTTGCTTACTTATAGCGTATGTGGTCGATGAGACGTATGGGCTTGTTGCCACAGAACACCGTGATACAGCCCACGATGCTTGGAGCATCGTCCCAAGAAGACACATCAGTCAGGCTGTCACCGTCCACGATGCTGAAATACTGTACCTCCAGTCCGGGTATGGCATTTATCTGCTCCACAACATAATCGTGTGTCTGCTGCACGGAAAGTTGCATGTCGCATTTCTCTTTCATCNCACGNTAGATNTTGNNCGCCACCNTGCGTTCTNCNGGAGTAAGGANCATGTTGCGGNTACNCATGGCAAGNNCGTCNCTCTGACGAATGACAGGACAAGGCACTATCTCCACCTTGAAGCCTTGATCGGCCACCATACGGCGGATGACAGCTATCTGCTGATAGTCCTTCTCGCCAAAATAGGCGCGATGGGCATCAACGTAGGAGAAGAGTTTGCTCACGATCTGACACACGCCATTGAAATGGCCGGGACGCATGGCACCTTCCATGACGCTGTCAGTGGGAGGATAGCTGAACTGACGGTTGTCAGGCTCAGGGTAAATCTCCTGCACATCCGGTGCAAAGACGATGTCTGCCCCACACTTCTCCAGCAGCAGGCAGTCCGCTTCCAGCGTGCGCGGATAGCGTTCCAAATCCTTTGGGTCGTTGAATTGGGTGGGATTGAGGAAGATGCTCACCACAGTAACATCGTTCTCTTTCACACTTCTCACCACAAGCGATGCGTGCCCGTCATGAAGGGCCCCCATCGTGGGCACAAGTCCTATGCTTTTGCCTTCGGTGCGATACCGGTCCAGACACTCACGCAGGACACTGATTTTACCAATTATTTCCATGACTGCTTATGAAAAATCATGCAAAGTAACACAGAATCCGCGAAACGGAAAAGCATTTGGCGCTTTTTTATTATAAAAAGTGTGAAAAGGCGCCGCTTTTCATGGCAAATCGGAGAAAAAGGCGTACCTTTGCAAAGAATATATAGTAGAGAACAGGATGATGAAAGCCAAGAAGATACTCTTCGTAACACAGGAGATGACGCCATACGTACCCGAGACGGACATGGCGAAACTGGGCCGTTACCTTCCTCAGGTCACCCAGGAAAAGAGTCGCGAGATACGCTCTTTCATGCCCAAGTGGGGCACAATCAACGAGCGCCGCAACCAGTTGCACGAAGTCATCAGGCTGAGCGGCATGAACATCGTCGTGGACGACACCGACCATCCTCTCGTCATCAAAGTGGCAAGCATCCCGGCTGCCCGCATGCAGATTTATTTCATAGACAACGACGACTTTTTCGACAAGCGCGAAATGATGCTCGACAAGAACGGCAAGGAGTATGACGACAACGCCGAGCGTGCCGCTTTCTACGCCCGTGGCGTACTGGAAACCATTAAGAAGCTCAAATGGACGCCCGACGTCATTCACTGTCAGGGATGGATGAGCAGCATCATCCCCCTTTATGTCAAGACGGCCTATGCCGAAGAACCCTCGTTCCGCGACTGCAAGGTGATATTCACACCCTCCACCGAGACACTCTCCTCGCCCGTTCCTTCCAACATGGACGGTGTGATAGCCTTCCGCAATGCCACCATCTCCGCCACGCGCGGGCTGGGAGAAAAGAAACTCGTGCCCATGCTCAACAAACTTGGCATCAAGTATGCCGACGGCGTCAGCTTCCTCGCGGAAAACGAAACACTGACAAACTATGCCGAGAGCATGGGGAAGCCTTGTCTGCAACCTGTCAGCGCAGAAGAGTATGGCATCCACTATCCCAATTTCTACGACACCATCTGGAGCGAAGGAAGGGATGGCGATGAAGATACCGACTAACCGAAACACACAAGCATGAAACATACTGTACGGGCAACATTCTTTGCCCTTGCCATACTGTCTTTGGCACTCGCCGGGTGTAGCGAAGACACAGGATTGCTGGGCGTATATCAAGCACAAAACGAGATGACCAATTCCCACGGGATTGTCGGTGTTCTCTCGTCCGACACGCTCAATGCCATTGTGCCCGCCAACAGCACCGTCTGCTACCTCGGCAAAGTCGTCGACCCCGAAACCGGCAAAACGGATACAGCATCTTTTGCGGCACAGTTCCACACTTTCGAAGACTACAAGTTCCCGTCCAAAGACGCCATCGTCACCCATGACGGCATGCTTTGCGACTCCATCGACATACGCATATTCATCAAGAGTTCCTTCGGCGACAAGAACAACCCGATGAAACTCTCCGTCTATCCGCTCAGCAAAACGAAGCTGATGGAGGAGTCCATGACATACTACACGAACACAGACCTCAGAAAAGAATTTGTGGACGACGATGCAGTGCCCATCGCCACCAAGGTCTTCACCACCACCGACTACATCCTGAGTGACGACCAGCGGGACAATAGCAATTACACCGAACACATCCGCATCGTTCTTCCACGCCAATACGGCAACGACATCATGGAGGCTTTCTACAGCCATCCCGAATACTTCCGGGACTCCTACTCCTTCATACGCAATGTCTGCCCCGGCTTCTACTTTTGCATCACGAGCGGCAGCGGCACAATGCTTAGCCTGAGTGTCACCACCATCAATCTCAGCTACAGCTACCGAGACAAAGCCTATCCCGACTCCATCATCGACGGATTCAGCCGATTCTCTGCCACGCCCGAAGTCATACAGAGCACACGATTCGGCAACGGAAACCTCTCCAGTCTCCTCAACAAAGAAGATGCCTACACCACACTGAAAACACCCGCCGGCATCTGCACAGAGCTGACGTTGCCTGTCAATGAAATATACTGCGGCCACGAGAACGACAGCATCAGCCTGGCCTCTCTCTCCCTCAGCCGCTACAACAACCGCCAGCCGACAAACGGCTACGAACTCGACACGCCAAAGAACGTCCTGCTCGTGCGCAAGAAGCGCATGGACAGTTTCTTCAAGAATCATGAGGTCTCCGACAACCAGCAGTCCTTCACCACATCTTTCCAATCTACCTACAACTGCTACACCTTTGCCAACCTTGCCCGACTTCTTTCTTACATCCGACATGAAAAAGAGGCCGGAATGAAGGCCAAANGCTTGNCCNNANAAGNATGGNAAAGGNAGATATCCGNACTGGAACAAGNNGATTGTNGNACCCNTCGNNGTGTCGTCCACCACCGACTCCTACGGCAACACAAAGCAGGTTTCGGTGAATCAGGACCTCAGTCTGTCCAGCATAAAGCTGAAGAGAGGCACAAAGGCGAACCCCATAGACATGCAAGTCATATACAGCCGCTACGCCGGCAACTGACATTAGAGAACAGTCTGACATAACTCTCCCGCAAAAACATAACACAATGAAACATTTCATGCTCATGCTCGGCATGTTGCTTGCCATGGCAACTGTTGCGCCGTCGGCCGTCAAGGCNGNCGGGAAACAGGAAGCACGCATCGCCTATGTTCTGAAGAATCTCAAGTTAAAATCCGACGTTCAGGCCAAGTTCAAGCCGCTGCTCGCTGCCTACTTCAAAGAGCTCTCCGACATCAAGGCGCCCTACAAGGCGCTCAAGCAGAAGTGGGAAATGGCCATCGACAACGACAAACTGTCTGCCGAACAGTGCGACCAGCTTTTTGAACTCAAGAAAAAGCAAGAAGAGGCAGAAGTGGCCTTACAGCGTAAACACTACCAGGCATTCAAGACAGCAGTCACCACGCAGCAAGCCTACAAGGCTCTGAAGCTGNGCGACGACAAAANNAAATAAACAGCAAACANCTNTCNACATTATANAAAAATAATATGGCAACAGTTGATGACAAGAAAATCNTCTTCTCGATGGTTGGGGTAAGCAAGGTAATNCCTCAAAATCAGAAGCAGGNCCTGAAGAACATCTACCTCTCCTTCTTCTACGGAGCAAAGATAGGCATTGTCGGCATGAACGGCGCCGGTAAATCCACACTCATGAAAATCATCGCCGGACTCGACCAGCAATATCAGGGCGATGTGGTGTGGAGTCCCGGGTACAGCGTGGGCTATCTGGAGCAGGAACCCACGCTCGACGACGCCAAAACCGTCATCGAGGTTGTCAAGGAGGGCGTGCAACACATCGTGGACGCCTTGGCGGAATACGAAGACATCAATCAGAAGTTCGGACTGCCCGAATACTACGAAGACGAGAACAAGATGAACCAGCTCTTCGCCCGTCAGGGNGAGTTGCAGGACATCATCGACAGCACCGACGCATGGAACCTGGACAGCAAGCTGGAACGCGCAATGGACGCACTGCGCTGCCCACCCTCCGACCGTCCGGTCAAGAACCTCTCCGGCGGAGAGCGCCGTCGTGTGGCATTGTGCCGCCTGCTCTTGCAAAAGCCCGACGTGTTGCTGCTCGACGAGCCTACGAACCATCTCGATGCGGAAAGCATCGACTGGCTCGAGCAGCACCTCACGCAGTACGAAGGCACCGTCATTGCCGTCACCCACGACCGCTACTTCCTCGACGACGTGGCAGGCTGGATTCTGGAACTGGACCGGGGTGAAGGAATACCCTGGCAGGGCAACTACTCTTCATGGCTGGAACAGAAGACCAAGCGCATGGAGCAGGAAGAGAAGGTGGCAAGCAAACGCCGCAAAACGCTGCAACGAGAACTCGAGTGGGTCCGCATGTCCCCCAAAGCACGTCAGGCAAAGGGCAAGGCACGCCTGAACAGCTACGACAAAATGCTCAACGAGGAGCAGAAAGAGCGCGAAGAGAAGCTCGAGATATTCATCCCCAACGGGCCGCGCCTCGGCAACAAGGTTATCGAAGCACACGGTGTGTGCAAGGCTTACGGAGAACGACAACTCATCAGCAACCTCGACTTCATGCTTCCTCCNGGCGGCATCGTAGGTGTCATCGGCCCCAACGGAGCCGGGAAAACCACCCTGTTCCGCATGATAATGGGTCTTGAGACACCCGATGCAGGCAGTTTCGAAGTGGGCGAGACCGTCAAGATTTCCTACGTCGATCAAAGCCACAAGGACATTAAGCCCGATGAGAGTGTGTTCCAAGTCATAAGCCAAGGCAACGAACTGATGCGCATGGGCGGCCGCGACATCAACTGCCGTGCCTACCTGAGTCGTTTCAACTTCAACGGTGCCGACCAAGAGAAGAAGTGCGGCGTGCTGTCCGGCGGCGAACGCAACCGCCTGCATCTGGCGCTGGCACTCAAACAGGAAGGCAACGTGCTGCTGCTCGACGAGCCGACGAACGACATCGATGTCAACACATTGCGGGCGCTGGAAGAAGGTCTTGAAAACTTTGCGGGCTGCGCCGTGGTCATCAGTCACGACCGTTGGTTCCTCGACCGCATCTGCACCCACATCCTCGCCTACGAAGGCGACGGCAACATTGTTTACTTCGAAGGCGGCTACACCGACTATGAAGCCAACAAGCTGAAACGTCTCGGACTTGAAGAGCCCAAGCGCATCCGCTACCGCAAGTTGATGGAGGACTGAGAAACACGCGTGGCGGCGTGACGCATCAAACCGCAAGGCAGATTTTTCCGCCACCGCAGCTGAAGAAAAGTCCGCAGCAGCCTCTCCGAACACTTCCACTTCAGGGAGGTCGCTCAA
>WFLX010047854.1_pt1 | contig 12381 bp, 14 predicted proteins | sample 4967041 | NCBI WGS metagenome assembly WFLX01 (sample SAMN12857096, study PRJNA449069) | gut metagenome | isolation source: stool from male and female vole | host: Microtus ochrogaster | place: USA:Florida | collected 2017 | reverse complement strand
ATATGCCCAACTACACCACGGTGACACAATGGGTGCCCACCATATACAAGGAGGGCGTACTGACGATGGATCTGGTGGACATCTCCGATGAGAAGCCCGTGTACACGGCATCAGTCGCCACAATCCTTGACAACGGCGACAGCGAGTTGCAGACCCTCTCGGGCATCACCAAGGCCGTGAGCGTCCTCTTCTCCAAATTCCCGGTCGCCATCCAGAAATAAGTCTACGACACATATACGGCAAGCCGGTGCAGCGTGACGCCTGCACCGGCTTGCCGTATATGCCGAGGTAAGGAAAAATTTTTCACGTTTACATGGAGAGCGGGAATCGTATCAATTATTAAAATAGTTTGTCAGTAGTTTTGGTTATATTGCAATTATAGTGTAAATTTGCATATCTGCCTATTTACCTTCTGGCACAATGGCGCTCCTCATATAGTTATCGCCAAGGTGATGAGGATTAGCGATCCTGCCGTCACTTAATTTTTCAACTTAGCAGAAAGTGAGACAATGGACTATCGACAACATTGCATTAATGTATTGAGAAATGCCACAAATACACTTCGTACAGAGTATGAGGTAAAGTCAATGCGCCTATTTGGCTCGGTTGCACGCGGTGAAAATGGTGATAGCAGTGATGTTGACCTATTTGTAGATATGCCTCCTAAAGCCCTGAAGATAATTGCGCTCAAGCTGTATCTACAGGATATTCTCACACGTAGTGTCGATATAGTACGCTACAGATCCACGCTCGACCCGTTTCTACTGAAAGAAATTGATAAAGATGGAATCACGATATTTGCATAATATTCCGCTTATCAACCATATTATAAGCCAAATGATTGAATCATGCAGGCTGATTTCATTGTGGAATATCGACGTAAATAATATTAATGATTATCTTATCTCTCCTGAGGGGATACAGGTAATGGCTGCGTCATGCATGCTGATTGAAAGCATTGGCGAGGGTGTCAAGAAAATAGATCGATTGACACAAGGGTTGCTTTACGAAAATTTCCCAGACACTCCATGGAAGGAGATCATGGGGCTGAGAGACCATATTGCCCATGGATATTTCGATCTTGACGCAGAGATAATTCTTGATGTTGTCAAAAACGAGATTCCTCCTTTACAACAGACCCTTACAGAATTAAAATCATTTTTTTGACAAAAATTCGATAAAAAATTTGGCGGATAAAAAAAGTGTGTCTATCTTTGCAGTGTACTAATCAACTATTATACTATGCTATCAATTAAAGACCTCTCCTTTGTGTATCCGCACAAGCGGCAACCGGTGTTGTCAGGCATCAATCTCGACATCAGCGCCGGCGGAATCTACGGCCTGCTCGGCAGCAACGGTGTAGGCAAGTCGACACTGCTCGGTCTCATAGCCGGGCTCTACACACCCCGCACCGGCAGCGTGGAGCTCAACGGTGTCAACACCCGCCTGCGTCTGCCCTCCACACTCGCCGACATATTCATCGTGCCCGAGGAATTCTCACTGCCCGAGGTGACACTGCGCAAATACATCGACAGCGTCTCGGGTTTCTATCCGCGATTCTCCCAGGCCGACATGCGCAGGTATCTCGACATGTTCGGCATGCCCGAAGACGTGCATCTGGGGCGTCTGTCGATGGGCCAGCGCAAGAAGGTNTACATGAGCTTCGCCCTGGCCGCCAACACTCCCCTGCTGCTGATGGACGAACCCACCAACGGCCTCGACATACCCGGCAAGAGCACATTCAAGAGCTTCGTGGCCGCAGGCATGACCGACGAGCGCNCCATCATCATCTCCACACACCAGGTGCAGGACATCAACCTGCTGCTCGACCATGTGATAATCATGGAGAACCAAGGTGTGCTGCTCAACGCCCCGATAGCCGAGATCACCGCGAAATTGGCGTTCGAGACCACCAACGACCCCTCGCGCCGGCAGAGCGCCCTGTTTGCCGTGCCGTCACTGCAGGGCGACAACATCGTCAGCCTCAACAACGACGGGCGCGAGACAGCCGTCAATCTCGAGACCCTCTTCTCATTTGTCGTATCGCGGCCCGATATGGCGGCCTCGATGTTCGGCAACATGAATGTGAATAACCAGTNCACACAAANAAACAGGANATCATGAGCCNGACATTCGACATACAGAGATTCAACAACTATTTAGTCTATTTCCTGAAGACAGGAATCAAACGCCACACGGCCATCGTGGGAGCACTGCTCGGAGCCACACTGCTGATGGTCATAGTCCCCCCGCTGATGTTTGATATGTTCGAATCCCAATACCAAGGCGCCCCATACAATCTTTACTCAGGAGGAGATGACCCGATGTGGGATATGGAGATCTCCATATGCACCTTTATGTTGGGACTGATAGTGATTGTCTCTGCCTCAATGATGTTTTCTGATTTCGGCAACAAGGCATCGCGACTCGACGCCCTGATGCTGCCGGCCTCAGCCCTCGAGAAATACCTTACGCGCTGGATTGTGTTCGTTCCGCTCACAGGCCTGGCTTGCATGATCGGATTCGAGATTATCNATGTCATCCGCTGTTTNCTGATCACACTGAAATATGGCCCTGGCGNGCCGGTGCATCTNATCGGATTCCATANGTTTTCTGNCAATCTCTTCGCTGAGATGATGNCNTTCCTGGTATTAAATCTGTATATCGCGATATTTGCCCTCGGTGCTATCGTATGGCCCCGTCTGTCATGCATCAAGACATTCGGTATTGTCTCACTCCTGCAGGTGGTGTACAGCTGGTGGTTAGTGATGCTGATGCCGTTGCTCATCGGTGACATGGTTATACATTACAAAGAATCACTGATTTACCAGGAAATAATAATACTGGCGGTGACACTGGCGATATACGTGATCGCCTACTACAGGCTTAAGGAAATCGAACTCGTGCAAAGATGGTGANNNNGCCTATGGAATTCAATGAAAATACAAAACCCATATATCTGCAGATNGCNGACNGGATATGCGACCAGGTGACCGCNGGCNCNTATCCGCCCGGCGAGNGNATACCCTCGGTGAGGACNCTCGCGGCCGAGATGCAGGTAAANTTCAACACNGTGATGCGNTCGTTTGAATATCTGGCATCACGCGAGATCATCGCCAACCGACGTGGCGTGGGATACTTCATCACACCTGACGCTATCGCCAAGATAGAGATCGAGCGCAAAGCGACATTCTACAACGACGAGCTCAAATATTTTTTCTCTCGTCTGACAGGCATGGGCATCACTCCTGCCGAGCTGGAGAATCTGTATACTAACTATATCAACGACAACAGATAATGAAAAAGACTACATACGCAATAATTGCCCTGATGGCATCAGGTTTTCTGATTATTCCGGGCATAATGCTGATCGGACGCGCCACTTCCCCGGCCACAGACAACTCACCTATCATAATATCCGAAGAAATCTTCGATCAGATTAACGAAGATGTGGAGGTGGTGGCTCCCGACGACACCGTATTGTCCGCGGCTCTGGACACTGCCGCACGCAATCAAGCCGATACCATACTGTAGCCCACGTCAGTCCATAGCAGCGATATCAGCAACCAAACCGCTGTAACAAAGATATATACATCTGCGATAATCATTAATACGCGACCACCCGATAAGATCACATGACAGCCGGACTGTGATTTTATGAGTGGTCGCTCGCTGATATTTCCGTAAAAATCATTAGCTTTGCGGTAGGATATCCTCCGGCCCACTGTCAGCGGCCGGCGGATTGGGCGATAGCTAAAAATTTTTATCAGATATGACAATGCGCAAATTCTTACTTTCGATCGTGGCCATGGCCGGTATGCTGTGTGCCTCGGCTCAGGAGGCCGCTCCCGACAGCCTCGCCTTCGTGGCCGACGTGCTGGCCATGCAGGCTCCGGTATTTCCCGACTATTCTCTCGACATCACAAAATGTGGCGCCAGACAGGATCGCCCCGCCACGGTCGCCATACAGAAGGCCATCGACCGCGTCGCAGCCAAGGGCGGCGGCAATGTGGTGGTACCCGCCGGCACCTGGAGCTCGGGCCGGATCGTACTAAAGAGCAATGTCAATCTCAGGATTGAGGATGGGGCAACCATAGTGTTTTCAGGCAACGTGGCCGACTACCTGCCGCTTGTAGATTCGCGATATGAAGGAGCCGACGTGAAATCGCTCGGAGCCATGATATATGCCTTCGGAGCCGAGAATATCGCCGTCACGGGCAAAGGACACCTCCAGGGACCCGACCGCGAGTGTGAGATCACGGGCAAGATGGATACCGGCCTGTCGGTATCGGCCGAGAAGAAGATCGAATCGGGTGCGGCCCGCGAGGCTACCTTCGACAAGATATATATGCCTACGTTTATCGGTCCGGTAGGGTGCCGCGGCGTGCTGATCGAGGATGTGACCCTCGACGGCTCGATATTCTGGAACATCGCGCCTGTGTATTGCGAAAACGTCATAATACGCGGGGTGACGGTCAACAGCCACGGTCATCCGCGCACCGACGGCATCGACATCGATTCCAGCGTCAACGTGCTGGTAGAGAACACCACGCTCGACTGCGGTGACGACTGCTTCACCCTCAAGGCCGGTCGCGGCCTGGAGGCAGTGAAGCTCGCGCGCCCCACTCAGAATGTCGTGATCCGCGACTGCCGCGTGATCCGCGGTGTGGGCGGTGTCACAATCGGCACCGAGACCGCCGGATACATACGCAACGTATATGTGGACAATGTGGTGATGGAGAATCCGCGNATGCCNCTGTATTTCAAGACNCGCCGTCCGCGAGGCGGAGGCGCNGAGCATATCTACATCAACAATATCAAGGTGGGNNCCGCCACAGGTCCNGCCATACAGATCGACATGCTCGGCAGCCCGGGTGCNGTGGGCGCGCTGGCNCAGCGTCTGCCCGCNCAGCCNGTAAATGAGGTGACNCCNCGATTCTCCGATATCCATATCGACGGCATAGAGGTGGACGAGTGCCGCATCTTCATTCAGGCCAAGTCGCTGCCCGAGATGCCAATCGAGAACATGACCATCACCGGTGTGAAATCGAAGAACAAGAATGTGAAGCTGCAGGATATCGGCACCATCACGATCACGTATGACGAATGACCGCCGGTATGAAAGCCATGATGAGATTACTGCTGGGGGCCGTGTGTGCCCTCGCCGCCGCTGACGCCACGGCAGCGGTGTACGACATCACAGCGTACGGAGCCGTAAGCGACACCACTCGCCTGAGCACAGCCGCCGTACAGCGGGCCATCGACGAGTGCGCGGCCGGCGGCGGAGGCACGGTCACCGTGCCGGCGGGCGATTACAAGATAGGCAGCATATTCCTNAAGAGCAATGTCACGCTCAATCTCGAGACCGGCGCCACNCTCTACGGCAGCACCGATATCGCCGANTACACTCCCGTCACCACCGACTATGTGTCGCTGCGCACCCACACACCCACCATCCAGCTCATNTATGCCGACNAAGCCGGCAATATCGCCATCACGGGCGGNGGCACNATCGACGGACGCGGACGNGCCTTCCCCAAGCTGTCGTGGAACGACGAGGGTATCACCCGCCCGCATCTGCTGCGCATGATCCGATGCCATGATGTGAGGGTGTCGGGTGTCACCCTCAGAAATTCAGGCTGCTGGATGCAGCACTATCTGGCCTGCGACAGGGTGAAGATCGACGGCATTACCGTGGTCAACCGTAACAATTACAACAACGATGCCCTCGATCTCGACGGATGCCATGATGTGACCGTGAGCAACATGATAGCTGACTCTGACGATGATGCCATCACGCTCAAGAGCACGTCGCCGAGGCTCTGCGAGGATATCGTGATCAGCAACTGCGTGGTGTCGAGCCACTGCAATGCCATAAAGCTCGGCACGGAGAGCAACGGAGGATTCCGCAACATCATAATCCGCGGTATCGCCGTCAAGCCGTCGGCCGACCAGTCGACACAATTCTTCGGCTATCCCGGAGGCATAGGCCACGGGGCCATAGTGCTCGAGATCGTGGACGGTGGCACGATGAGCAATATCGACATCGGCGACATCACCATACGCGGCACAGAGTCGCCAATATTCATCNGTCTGGCCGACCGCGCACGCCCGTATGCCCAGNATATACCCGNANAGGNTGTGGGCTCTATNGAGCGTNTGTGCCTTCACGACATNATGATCGACGNAGCANGNCCTACNGGCTCGTCGATTACAGGTCTTGAAGGCCACCCGGTGTGCGATGTGGCCCTGCGCAACATCAGGATACGCCACGCCGGAGGGCAGACGCAGACACCGGCTCCTGACGACGAGAAACGCGCCGAGTATCCCGAGTCAACGATGTGGGGCATCCTGCCGGCGCGCGGATTCTGGCTCAACCACACCCGAGGAGTCACATTCGACAATGTCATAATCGAGACCGTCGCCCCCGACGACAGACCCGACTACGTAAGGATGGATTCTGAATGATCGCGCGAAAAAACCTCGCCGAAAAGTTTCATTATACAAAAAAAAGTAGTATCTTTGCAGACACAAAGCCCAGATGGCGGAATGGGTAGACGCGCTGGTCTCAAACACCAGTGGAGCAATCCATCTCGGTTCGAGCCCGAGTCTGGGTACCGCATTGGAGATTCTCAATTTGAGAATCTCCAATTTGCATTCTCTCCTGATTGTATCTCATCGGTTTAATTATTGAATAGTTTCAGCACATTGCTGTAATAGCCGGGTGTGTATTGTATAGTATTTTTTTAATAATTACCTTTGTCTTATGAAGAAAAAACTTACAATAAAATCATTATTAACTGAAGCTAAAATTTTCTGTAAAGCAAATTCTGGTGTGTATATACCTGAATTATTTGGCGTTACTGATGGGAAGGCAATTGGCACCTTGGTTGAGCATCAATTCCAGAAGCATCTTGAGGAGAAATATGATCTGACACTCGGAAACTCAGCAAATGGTTTAGACCTGCCATCGGTTAATACAGATATTAAGGTTACGTCCATAAAACAGCCGCAATCAAGTTGTCCATTTAAAGACAGCAAACAAAAAATCTTTGGATTAGGGTATAATCTACTGATTTTTATCTATAGGAAGGATGATGACACTACGAAGAAGATGGGAATGTTAGAATTTGTGTCATGTAGCTTTATTGACAAGAATCGTACAGCCGATTTTCAGATTACTACCGGTATACACAATATTATCTCCAACCAGGGTAATCAAGATGACATCTTTGCTTTCCTTGTAGATCATAATATTCCAAGCGATGAAGTGACTTTATATAAAATGGCTGGAGAGATACTTGACAATCCGCCACAGATAGGATACCTCACAATATCCAATGCATTGCAATGGAGACTTCAATATAGCCGTATTGTTTCATTGACAGATAAGATATCAGGGATAGAACAGGTAATCAGATATTCAGAATGAATAAATTGATTAATCAACTCCGCCATTTGAGTTACAATGAAGCTAATACTACTATTTATCGTATTAGTGGTATTGTCAATTTTTTTTCATCAGAAGATGAAAAAAAGGAGTTTATATCTACTTATGAAGGTAACTCTAATATTGTTTGCGAAGACCGCGTGTCTTATGGTGACTGGCAAACACCTATGGAATTAGCTGAAAAAATATGTATATCTCACATCTTGAAATACGATAATCCGGATATTGTGATCGAGCCGACCTGTGGTCTGGGGGCTTTTGTCTTTTCTGCTTTAAAATTGTTTCCGCATCTTTCCGAGATACATGCGATAGAGATAAATAGTCAATATATCCGAGAGTTAAAACTAAACCTGCTCCTATACTTTTTAAATCGGCCATCTAAGACACACCCGGATATATATATTTATAACTCCGACTTTTTTGAATTTGACCTTACCTCCATAATAAAGAAATGCAAACTAAATAATTGGAATCTCGCCATAATCGGAAATCCACCTTGGGTAACCAACAGCAGACAAGGAAAGAATAACTCAAATAATCTTCCAATAAAGACCAATAGCCTAAGGCTAAGAGGGATAGATGCAATTACAGGCAAAAGCAATTTCGATATCAGTGAATACATTACCTTACATTTGTTAAAACTATCATCTCACAATAAGGGTGGGATTTCGTTCCTTTTAAAAAACTCAGTAATCCGGAATATCCTGGTAAAGCAACGTGTCGAGGACATTAATATAGGTGATATTGAGCAGAGACTGATCGATGCTACTGCCGAATTTAATGTCTCGGTTGATGCCTCATGTTTTTCAGCCAGACTCAATACCCCATCATCCTATACATGCAAAGTCGTGGATTTTTACTCTGATAGATTTATCTATGAGTACGGTTGGGCTAAAGATTCCTTTGTATCTGATTTAAAATTATATCACAATTTCTCTAAGTACGACAGAACATCTGCGTATGAATGGCGCTCTGGCATTAAACACGACTGCGCGTCTGTACTGGAGCTCACTATGATAAATGGTGAACTTGTCAATGGATTTGGAGAAATTGTCCGAATTGAAGATGATATGTTTTTCCCTCTCCTGAAGAGCTCGGATATAAACAAATATCCTCAAGACTCGGTCAGGAGATTCATAATAATTCCGCAACGGAGGTTAGGATCTGACACATCCCTACTGCAATATACACGTCCTCAGACCTATGCGTATCTTACCAAATATGAAGATACGTTTAAAAGTAGGAAAAGCAGCATATATAAGAATAAGGATAAATTTAGTATCTTTGGAATTGGCGAATATTCTTTCAGCCAATATAAAATCGTTATTTCATCGTTATATAAGACCCTTGCTTTCAAATTAATTTCCCAAATTGAGGGTAAACCAATTATGGTCGACGACACCTGTTATCAACTTGATTTCAACAATTTAGAAGAAGCTAATTGCATCTTTGACGCACTTAACAGTACTGAAATCCAATCTTTATTAAAGTCATTGGTTTTCAAAGATGCAAAAAGAGTGGTAACCAAAGGGCTATTAATGAGATTGGATTTAGTACAGTACTGCAAAGATAAGGGAGTTGCTCAATCTATAAGTCGGATAAGCCGGCAATTATCCCTGTTCGATTGATTCCATTCCGTATATCCGAATATAACGTAAATGCTCTGTCCGTATTGTTACGAGGCTAATCGATAAACTTGATCCTGGCCTTGTCGCGGGGACGTGCCTCGGGCTGCTCGGCCGGATACCCGAAGCCGATGGCATAGAGCAGCGTGTAGCCGTCGGAGAANTCCAGTTGNCTGAGNTANCCNGCGGCTGTCTCGGAGTTGAGGAATCTGACCGGACCGCCCAGGCAGCATGAGCCGATGCCCATTGACCAGGCGGCAAGTATCATGTTCTCGCCCAGCANACCGCAGTTGACACCNGAATAGGCGCCATCGGGTGCGGCGATGAATACNACCGTGGGTGCGTTGCGGAAGATATTCCTGAATCCGGGNGCCTTTGCCGCATCCGGATTCTCCTTTACATACAGCTCGGTCACGCCATTGATGAATTCCGGGTTATCAACCACCCTGATCTCCCACTCCTGCCGGTTCATCGCATTGGGGGCATTGATACCACACTCGGTGATTATCTCCATCGTGTCGCGGGGCACCGCACGATCCTGATAGTCGCGGATACTCCTGCGGCTCATTATGGTCTCCACCACGGCATTTCCGTCAGTCTCGGCGATTGACGCCGCTGAATCAGCCTGCGCATTGGTACACGACAGCGTACCCGCCGCTACGGCCATAGCCACGCCGATCATCACAAAATCTTTAAGTCTCATAATATCTGTATTAATTGATTTCACATCCCAAAGATAATCATTCTCAACCACATCACAATACACCCCACCCTAAGAGATAATTCGCAATGCCTGTTATATAAGATACTAAATGTCAATGAGCTCCTGATATATCAGTATTTAAACTCAAGTAAGAAATTTTAAGTAAAAACTGCGCAAAACTGCCATTTTATTGTGCAAAACAAAAATTATAATTACCTTTGCAATACTAGAATCCCCCAAGCCTCTTAACAATGCTCAAATGCGGGGGTCGTTTTATTTATATACGACATCATATACTATACCATTCCACAAATCATACGCATGCCCTCACGACCTGATTGAGCTATTGAAAACAAGAGGGTTGGAAATCTCAGACACCAATAAAGCCGAGGACCTCCTTTCTACGATTGGCTATTATCGCCTATATGCTTATATGTTTCCATTTCTGACACTACCAAAATCTAATCATATATATAAGCCCTCATCCACAATCGATAAAGTAATGATGCTCTATAGGTTTGACAAGGAGCTACGTATTTTCATCTTTAGAGAAATTGAAAAGATTGAGATCGCCGTGAGGTGTGCCATTGTCAATATCGGTTGTGAAGTAACAAAAGATCCGTTTGGGATCACAAACAAGTATTATTTTTCAAATCACATTCGCTTTGAAAAAACATTAGAATTGATTAATTATGAGGTAAAGCGATCCCGAGAAGATTTTATCCACCATTTTTATAAGACCTATTCTGACAGTTATCCCCCTGCATGGATTCTGGCGGAGATCTTGCCATTTGGAGTTATGACCAATATTTATTCTAATATCAGAAACAAAAAAATAAAGAAATTGACATCTCAACGATTTGATTTACAAATAGCCCCATTCGAATCTTGGTTAACAATAATGGCCCTGACAAGAAATATTTGTTGTCATCATTCACGAGCATGGAATAAACAATTTTCATTGATTCCGATGGAGCCAAACCGCATGATACGTCCATGGATCACATTATCTACTGATAGATTAAGAATTTATTTCAACCTATGCATCATCAAATACTTCATAAATATCATATCTCCTCAAAATTCAATGTATCAGAATTAAAAAAAAACTTATAGTTGATTTCCCGGATATTGATACAACGGCAATGGGATTTCCCATGGGCTGGGAACAAGAACCATTATGGAAAACATAATAATCTCTTGAAAGTAAACTCAAAGGTGGCATGACGATCAGAGATTTTCATACACAAAGCCACATAATAACCTGACTATATAACCTTACTGTCAAAAATTCTGTGCTTTGCCTCTCCTTAATCACCATACCCTCCCACTACGAGATGAGCTGTTTCACTATAAGATGAGTAATGACAGATAGGGCTATGGCCGATAACAGACCGATAAGCATACGCCATACCCACCAGATCTTCTTTGGCAGAATCCTGATGATAAACACACCGATAATCACGCATATAGTGATGATAAGATCAGATGTTGACTCTTTCATGATACCTTTACTATTACTATTGTTTATTCTTAATAGACACCTCTACATGCGCTCATTCACTATCGGGTGCCATCTATGCTTTATTTACGGGTCCGTAGGTCGCAATCATAAGATTGTACGTGTCAACTCATTGATGCAAAATGACACTTAAGTCAGATTGCTCATTATCAATCTCCTCATATCCGGCAACAGGAAACGCACTATCCAACACTTCCGATTTAAAAGCAACTCTTTTTCTACGGCACACCAATTTACCAATATATGTAATGAGATCATACAATTTATGGCCTTGCATGTGCAGATAAGCATTCTCAGGCGTAAGACTCTCTATTGAAAAATGATCCGGGAATCTTAGTGGTTACATCCTCCATGTAAATGATCTTATCGCCCCAGCCATCACCGAAGATACCGGGAGAATGGGTGGTGATGAAAAACGGAGAATTAGGATTAAGTTTGACAAATAAATTTATCAACTTATACTGCCAACTTATATCAAGCGAGTTTTCAGGCTCATCTATCAATACCACCGACTCCTTTTCTTCCAGCAGGAAGATACCTACAATAATATTCACATCGGGATATGGAGTAAACCTGACTTTGCTCCTGTTCCATAGTTCAATGTCAATTTCCTGAATCTTTATTTGCGTCATATCAACCATTTTTCACATCATTAATTCACCACTTAACGGAATACAACGTCACATCCATTCATCATAACGGTGTACAGTCGACTGGCAAGTGCAAAATTAAGCTTTGAATTCGAAATAATCAATTTTGAAAGTTGAAAATTTCAGCTGTTAAAAATGTATGGGTCAAGGCCGCAGCAAATATTTTTTCGTTTGTCTGATGGCTTACACGATGAGATAAGCCTATCGCTCGGCCCCCATCGCTTCTTATTATTGTAATCCGTCCTTGCTTAAATAGCAAAATGGTGTTGAAAATCAAAGATTTTCAACACCATTTTGCTCGTTGTGCTTGGTGCTTGTGATCCGGCCGGGATTCGAACCCGGGACCCACAGCTTAGAAGGCTGTTGCTCTATCCAGCTGAGCTACCAGACCATTGCGTCTGCAAAGGTAGATGTTTTTGTCGGTATATGCA
>WFLX010097568.1_pt1 | contig 12382 bp, 9 predicted proteins | sample 4967041 | NCBI WGS metagenome assembly WFLX01 (sample SAMN12857096, study PRJNA449069) | gut metagenome | isolation source: stool from male and female vole | host: Microtus ochrogaster | place: USA:Florida | collected 2017 | reverse complement strand
GACAGCGAAAAACTGAAAGTGGGGCAAAAAGTCATCGCGATCGGCAACCCGTTCGCGCTTGAGCGCACGATGACCACGGGCATCATCAGCGGGCTTGGTCGTCCAATCCAAGAAAGCAAGAACGTCATTATCCGCAACATGATTCAGACGGATGCGGCAATCAATCCGGGGAATTCCGGCGGACCGCTCCTCGACACGGCAGGAAAAATGGTCGGCATCAACACGATGATTATGTCCAGTTCGGGAAGTTCTGCGGGCGTTGGCTTTGCCGTGCCCGTGTCCACCGCCCGCCGCGTCATCAATGACCTGCTCCAGTTCGGCAAAGTAAACCGCGGCATTATCAGCATTACGCCCGTGCAGATGACCAGCGCGATTGCCCAGTACGCGGGGGTCGGCATTTCCACGGGCATTTTGGTGAGTGCCGTCAAAAAAGGCAGCGGTGCGGACAAGGGCGGCATCCGGGGCGGAACAAAAGCCGTGCAGTACGGCAGCCGCTGGAATCCCACCACGATTTACCTGGGCGGAGACATCATCACGGCGATTGACAGCGTAACCGTGCGCACGTATGCGGACTACACGAGCGCACTGGAAAGCAAACGCCCCGGCGACACCGTTTCCGTCACCGTGTACCGCGACGGAAAACTGCAAAAGCTGACCGTCACGCTGGACGGCGCAGACCATGCCGCGACCACGCTCTGACAAAGAGGCGGGCGCAAAACCGCATGGCGCACCGGGCAAAGGCCGATGATAGACACCAAAAATATCACCATCCTGTGCAAGGTCGTCGATAATTTTGGCGACATCGGGTTCGTCTATCGCCTGGCTCGCGCATTGACCGAGCAAGACGGGCGGCTGNGCCTGCGCCTCATCGTGAGCGACTTGCCTTCGTTTGCCGCGCTCGCCCCCCTCGTAGCCCCGGACAAAANNGAACAGACCTGCTACGGNTGGCAGGTTTTCGACTGGAACGCCGCCGACGTGTGTACGCGTTCGTTCACGCAACAACCGCCGGCAGTCATTCTGGAATGCTTTCAGTGCGGCAGACCCGACTGGCTGGAGTCGCTGCTGTTCGACAAACCAGCGGGCGGCGCACACAACGACGATTTCGTGCAGATCGTAAACATCGACTACCTGACTGCCGAATCGTATGCCGAAGACTTTCACCTGCTCAAAAGCGGAACGCGGAGCATACGCGTCAAAAAAATCAATGTCATGCCAGGATTCACCGNAAAAACGGGCGGACTGCTCCTCGACAACGCCTTTATGCAGGGCAAAAAAAAGGCGGCACGCGCACGGGCGACCGGCAATGCGCCCCGCACGATGACGGCAGTNTTTTTCAGTTACGAGCGTGACTGTGCGCCNCTGGTACAGGCGTTGGCACGATTTCAGGCACAAAGCGACGTTCCCGTCCGTGTCCTCGTCGCCGCAGGAAAAAGCCGCGCGCCGTTCCTGTCCGCATGGGAACGCGCCGGAAAACCGTTCGCGGCAGAACCGCTGCCGTTCCTGCCGCAAGAAGACTGGGACGCGCTTTTGTGCGCGGCAGACTGGAATTTCGTGCGCGGTGAAGACAGCCTGAGCCGCGCGTGCCTTGCGGGCATTCCGTTCGTGTGGCAGCCGTACCCGCAGGACGACGATTATCACCTTGTCAAACTCGCCGCACTCAACGAACGGCTGCGTCCGTTTTTCTCCCCCGGCGCATTCGCTGCCTATGACGCATACACCCGCGACTACGCGCTCGGCAAAGACCGTGCGGATTCTCTTCTGCGCGTGCTTTCCTTTCTGCCGCAGTTGCGCCAGTATTTTGCGGCGTTCGCGGATCACCTAATTGCAAACGGAAACCTTGCCGACCACCTGCTCGGCTGGCTCGGCGCATTGCACAATCCGTAAAGTCGGTTTATACTGTAAAAAGAGGCAGGATATGATTATAGCACTGTTATACGGCGGAAAATCAGGCGAACACGAAATATCGCTCATTTCGGCGACGGCAATCGCCCGGCACATCGACACATCGGCGCACCAACTCACGCTCATCGGCATAACCAAGACAGGACGATGGTATTTGCAGGANTACGGCGAACTTGCGCGTATCAAGCGCGATCCGCAGGCGACCTTGCAGGTACACGAGGATGCCGCAATGGAAGTGAGCGTCATTCCCGCAGGAGGGAAAAAAGGCGCGCTCGCNGTGGGCGGAAACCGCATTCNCGTGGACGTGGTGATTTCCGCGTTGCACGGCACGTTCGGCGAGGACGGCACGGTGCAAGGACTGCTTGAAATGGCGGACGTTCCCTACGCGGGCTGCGGCGTAACGGCAAGCGCGCTCGCCATGGACAAAGAAAAGACAAAAATCATCCTGCAACATGCGGGCATTCCCGTCGTGCCGTACCTGTGCATCCGCCGCAGCGATTTGGCTTCTTCCCAACGATACGACGAACTNCTCGAAGACGCGCAGCACAAACTCGGCTTNCCNCTGTTCGTNAANCCGTGCGCGGCAGGATCAAGCGACGGNGCGACCCGCGCGGAGGATATGCGCCACCTGAACGGCGCGATTTTGGAAGCATTCGAGTGGGACGATAAAATCCTCATCGAAAAAGCGATCAACGCCCGCGAACTGGAATGCTCGGTCACGGGAAATCCCACGACGGCGGACGGCGCGCACAAAGCGGAGGATACCGTCGTCTACGGACCGGGAGAAATCAACCCCACACACGAATTCTACGATTATGACGCAAAATACCTCGACCCCAACGGCGCGAACCTGCTGATTCCGGCGAACGTCGATGACGCGACGAAAGAAAAAATCCGCGCGTTCGCGGCGGCGGCGTACAAAGCGATTGACGCAAGCGGACTGAGCCGCATCGATTTTTTCCTTGACAAAGACAGCGGCGACATCTACCTGAACGAAATCAACACGATGCCGGGATTTACGGCAATCTCAATGTTCCCCAAACTGTGCGAAAGCGAAGGCATCCCCTTTAACGAGCTGATCGAACTGCTGATACAACAGGCGCAGCTCCGATTCAAGGCGACCCGCAACCTCAAGACATCGCGCGATTAGCGCAAGGAGCGCACCATGAGCGACGATCCCCTGCCCCCCGTTCCGCACACATATCCGCAAGGATGCTGTTTTTCCACGCCCGCCGACATTGCCGGCAAAAACGTGACCGTCATGGGACTGGGGCTGAACGGCGGCGGCGAAGCAACGGTGCGTTTTCTGCTCAACCATGGCGCGAACGTCACCGTAACGGACATGAAAACGGCGGATGCCCTTGCCGCCACTATCGCGTCCCTGCAAAACGATCCGTCGCTAGCCCACGAACGTCTGCGCTATGTGCTGGGCGAACACCGCATCGAAGACTTTGCGAACGCCGACTGCGTGATAAAAAATCCGGGGGTCAAATATGACGGCAACCCGTTCCTTGCCGCGGCAAAGGCGATAGAGACGGACATCAGCCTGTTCCTGCATTTCTCCAAAGCCCCAATTATTGCCGTCACCGGCAGCAAAGGCAAATCGTCCACCGTCAGCGCAATTCATTACGGCCTGCAAAAAGCGGGCTTCACGGCATTTTTGGGCGGAAACATCACCGTCAGCCCGCTCACGTTCCTCGACCAGACGGACGAATCGACCCCCGTTGTCCTGGAACTTTCCAGCTGGCAGCTGGCGGATTTGCGCGGACGCAAGGCACTCAAACCAAAAATCGCGCTTATCACCAAGATTATCCCCGACCATCAGAATTTTTACCACAGCATGCTTGCCTACGTGGCAGACAAAAAACTCATCTACGCGGATCAGACAAAAGACGATGTTACGATTGTCGATTTTGACGACGATCCGGCGGCAGACGGCGGCACGCTCATCACAAACTGGGGCAACATTTTTGCCGCAGAAAGCAAGGCGACCGTCCTGCGCTACAGCAAAAAAACGCTGCCACAAAGCGTACCCGGCATCTGGCAGGACGCAAAAGGCAACGGCATCTGCCGTCTCCCCGCCGCACGGCAAAGCAAAGCGGCAAAAACGAGCGGAAAAGACACCGATATCGTACTNAAAGGCATTGCCGTTCCCGGAAAACANATGCGGCTCAACGTGCTGAACGCCGCGCTCGTGATGAGACTGATGGGTATCGCCCCGGCACGAATTATCGATATCCTCGGACAATGGAACGGCATTGAACACCGGCTGGAATTCTTCCATGTATGGCAGAGCGAAAACCTGACCGTCCGTTTTTACAACGACAGCGCGGCAACCGTTCCTGAGGCGGCGGCAGAATCCACGCAGGCATTCGGCGAACCCGTCATTTTCCTGACCGGCGGCACGGACAAAGGACTGGATGTATCCCCGATTGCACACACGCTCGCCAATCCGCTTGCCATTCAGCCGTCGGCAACCTACCTGCTTGCCGGCACCGCCACCGATAAAATGCTCGCCGACTTTGCCGCGCACGGTATCAGCCACAACGGCGTGTACCCGTCAATCGATAAAATGCTCGCAAAACTCAAGGCCGACATCAGCGCACACAAGGGCGCGCGCGGCACAAAAGTCGTCGTTTTCAGCCCCGGCGCAACAAGTTTCGGTATGTTCCAAAACGAATTTGACCGCGGCAGGCAGTTCAAAGAAAAAGTACGGAAACTGTTCTGTTAGCGCGACGTTCCGGCACGGCAACCGCTATTTTTTCCACGGATTTTTGCGGACAAAAGTCTCGTCCCGCTCATAGCCCACAGAAATAATACCGACCGGCGTCCTACAGTAATCCTCGATAAATTCCACATAGTCGCGCGCGGAACGGGGAAGTTTTTCATAACTGCGGCACGTCTTCAGGCTCGTTTTCCAGCCGCTGAACTTCTGAAGCACGGGCTTCGCCCTTTCCATTGCCTCCACGTTCGCCGGAAAATCCGTCACGATTTTGCCATCGATGTCGTAGGCGATGCAAGCTTCAATCTCATCAAACGTGTCGTAAATATCCAAGTGCGTCAGAACGAGGCTGTCAATCGAATTGACGCGGCACGCATAGCGCAGGGCGACCAAATCCAGGTAGCCGCACCGGCGCGCACGCCCCGTCGTCACGCCGTATTCGCGCCCGGTTTTCCGCACGAACTCGCACAGCTCGCCCTCGCTTTCACTGTTGAATTCCGTGGGCATCGGACCGTTGCCGACGCGCGTCTGATATGCCTTGAACACGCCCATGATAACATCCAAATCATGCGGACCGATACCGCACCCGGTCGCCGCGCCCGCCGCGCACGACGCGCCCGAAGAGACATACGGATACGTACCGCTGTCAATATCCAGCATCGCGCCCTGCGCGCCCTCAAACAGGATATTGTCATCATGGAATTCGTACATTTTTGCGGTCAAATCCACGCGCATTGCCAGCAAGCGGTCTTTGTATGTATCAAGATAGGCTTTGTCCTCGCCGTCGTATTCCGCCATTTTTGCCGCCCAGTCCAAATCGGCAAGGCGCAGCCCGTCGCGCCCGGCTTTTTCCGCATAGGCAATACCAATTCCCCGTCCCGTCGTACCAATCGGGCGTTTGCGGGCGGCATCGCGGTCTTTGTCCATCTGGCGGTAACGCGGCAGAATGATGTGGGCGCGGTCAGAAATAAANACGCGCCCCTCCCAGTCAATGCCGTTNTCCTTGAGCATCTGCAATTCGTTGAACAAAGCCTCAGGGTCAATCACCATGCCCGCGCCCAAAAACACGGACTTGTCCGGGTGCAAAATGCCGGACGGCACCTGATGAAGCGCGTATTCCTTGCCGTCCACCACAATCGTATGCCCGGCGTTCGGTCCGCCCGCATAGCGCACCACGTATTTCGCACTTTCGGCAAGATAATCGACGATTTTGCCTTTTCCCTCATCGCCCCATTGAGCGCCGATGACAACGACCTTCATAAAAAAAGCCCCCAAACTGATATGGGGGCAGTATAGCACATTACGCCGATTGTTTCAATCAACACGCCCCGACGCAGCGCGTCGGGACATCGGACATTCCGCACGAATGACAGACGANTTACTGCATCTGCAAACTCACGTCGCTGAACTCAACCGTCACGCACCGGGACGTGAACAGACCGGCGTACACATAATCCGTGTCGATTTCGTTCAAGTCCGCCGTGTAGGTGACCGGCGGATTTTTGCCGTATTTCAGCGTATAGACATTTCCTTTTTTTACGATAGAAAGGTCAACGACCGTTCCGGCGGCAGGGCGTTTTTCGGCCGTCGTCGTCGTCTGCTCCAATACGCCGTCCTTGCGCTCAAAACTGCTCGTCCATTTGCCCTCATCTTTCGCNACGCCCAGCGCGGCACAGGCGACATACGCGGAATTGATGGACTTGTCATCGCGGTCAATATATATGTCATCGCGCACCATCAGGCCGAACGAAACCTGATTGTTCTGCTGAATGAACACGACTTTTGCCTTTGCCTTGAGCGAAAAGTCCTTGCCAATCGGTATCTGCTGGAAGTACATACACAGCCCGTCATTGCCGCTCGCAATCTTGCCGGAAACCGCGCTGCCGTCGTCAAGNCCGGAATTCATGCGNACCACGCCGTCGCTCTCCACAATGCCGTTAAAGCGCGAGGTCGCGATTTTTGACGCGCTGCCGCAGTCGCCGAACGCCGTACCGAACCAGGGTTCTTTTATTTTCTTGAACGAAGCCTGCACGCTCTTGTCGCCCGGCGTGAATCCGTCGTAAGACGGCACGACATAAGACGGATTGGGCTGGAGCATTGACGGCTGCGGCTCGGCAATGCCCTTNGCCACGAATTTTGCGAACGNCTTGTCCTTGCCCGCAATGTCCCGCACCACGTCGTATGCGTTTACCGCCGCGCCGTACATATTCAGGTGCGTGTTGTCCACGGAATTCTCTTTATGGGAAAGCCATGCATGGAATTTAAGCGTCTCCGACGGCATGAGCTGCGAATAGCGCGCCTTTGTTTTTGCCGTCAAATCGACCACAATCGTCCCCGTCTCCGCTCCCAGATCGCGGATTGCCTGCGGATAGTCGCCGCCTTTGTACGAACCTTGGTCGGCAATGACATGCACGTTCGCGCCCTCGTATTTTATGCTTTCCGCGCGGCGCACGATNGGCGTACAGAGAATCGGAGTTGCGCCCCGGTCCTTTGCCAGCTTGACGTAGTGTTCGTACAGGCTGTTCTTGAACGATCCCGGCTGCTCCTTTGAGCCGTTCGGATCGGTGTAGCGGTCTTCCTCCGCCTTCTCGTCGTTATGCCCGAAGCCGATAATCAGATAGTCGCCCTTCTTGAGGTTTTTCACGAGCGTCTGATAATTCACTTCCGTCGCAAAACTTTTTGACGAACGGCCGCTCATCGCAAGGTTGATGACCTCGATTTTTTTGGGGTTCAGATAATCCTGCAAGCGCATACCATATCCGTTGCGCGGATAATAGTACGGGTCATTGAACGGGCTGAGCGTCGAGTCCCCCACCACGAAGAGTTTCGTCCCCTTCGGATTCGCAATCGTGGCAGTCGCCGCGACGCTCTCCACCTTTTCATTCGCGGCAATCTTTGCGTTCTGCGCAAACGTCGCCGTCGCCAGACAAACTGCCGCAGCAGCAAGCAAAAGTCTTTTCATTATATTACTCCGTAGACTATGGATATATTGTAGTATACCATGACTTCCTGAAAAAGACAAACAGAACTGANGCGCCGAATGCCGCACGGCGGGCGCACTTCCCGGCAGTTTCATTGTATCCTGACGCTTGGAACANNNTGTTTCACGGCGTGAAACAAAGTGTTTTACCGCGTGAAACAGAGTGTTTCACGGCGTGAAACAGAATATGTTACGCCGTGAATTTTTTGCCGCANCCGGNNNCCTTATTTTTCGGTTTGCAAAACCTTTTTTTTCTGCTATACTCGTTTTATGAAGAATGTCANGCTGATTGCCGCCGTCATGCTTTGCGCGGCACNGTTCACCCACTGCAAAAAAGAAACTGCCCANAGCCAGCCGCCCGCCGACGAAACNAAATCGTCGCTCCCGGCTGCCATGCCGCGGCTTTCCGCCGAGGCGAACACGTACTTGCAGGGAAAGCATATTTTTGTCCTGCTCGGCTACGGCTACAACGACAAGGCTTTCGTAGAAAAGACCCGCGCCGAACTGGAAGAACGGTACGGCGTGCAGGACGAAGAAAAAGACGGGCTGATTATGATTGCCGTCTACCCCGACGATTTTATGCGCGGCTCAACAGCACGGATCAGCCTGCTGACCACCGCCGTAGAGGAAACGGAACTTGCGGGCATTATCCTGATCGGCGCGCCGGAATACACGCACCGCTCGCTCGCCAAGCTGCAAGACAAAAACGGCGGCGAGTATCCGTATCCCGTCTATTCGTTCTTTCCGCAGGACGACGTGCTCGGCTCGGAATCCACGGCAGACTTTGTGCTGGACTACGCGCAGAAAACCGACTTGCTTCAGGCAGAAGAACAGCTTGTGGCAGATTTTGACGCGGACAACCTGCTCGCAAACGCCATTGAAACCATGCTGAATCCGCAAGAACCGATTCCGGCAGACAGCGATTTGCGGGCATTCGTGCAGAAACTCGTCGGCAACGGACGGACAATCCGCCCCTACACCGACGGCGAAACGGGGCTACAGGCGCAAAACCATTTTATTTTTGAATAAGCACAAGCCGGCCACTGCGCCGCATCGGTCGGTTCGGGCACGGCTATATGAGGCGCGGATGTTTTCATTTGCACAGCACCAGTCATTTCTTCTCGGAACTTCAGATGCCATCCAAGCAGTGGCGCACCAGAAGACTGCCCGCCTTTTGGTGTTGTCCGATTCCCACGGCAACACAAAAATCGTGCGTGCTATTGTCGGCGCATTCGGCGCAGACTGCGACGCGCTCTGTTTCTGCGGCGACGGCGCGCGTGACGTGCTTTCCGTCCTCGCCTCGTTCTCCAAAGCAGAAAAAAACGCCCTTGTTCCGCCCGTCGGCGCGCTCGCACGGGGAAACGGCGACGCAGAATCGTATATGGTGCAGTCGCGTGACGGTCAGATACCCTATCACGTGCCAAAATTGCAAGAATTTACCGTTGCAGGCAGGCGCATACTCCTCACGCACGGACATCAGCATGACGTGTACTACGGCACAGAGGCGTTCTTCCATGCGGCAAAACGCGAACGCGCGGACGTTGCATTGTTCGGACACACGCACATTCCCTCTGCGGCGCATGAAGACGGCATATTGCTTTTGAATCCCGGCAGCTGTGCGCGCCCCCGGCGCAGTTCTCCCGCTTCGTTTGCGGTCGTGACGGTCGGCGGACACCGCCCGACCTACCAGTTCTATGCGATTGATGAGGAGAGTATGCATTTTTCGGCATATAATCCGCCGCAGGAAGAAATGTCGCTCTTGTGGCAATAAGTCAGCAATTCTCGCCGAACAAAAAACCGCAGCGGTCATGCCCTGGATAGACGCGCGTATCTTTTTCCACGGTCTGGGCAAGACGGCGCAGGCTCTGCTGTATCTGCGATTCGCTGCCGCCATACAAATCAGTCCTGCCCCACGAATGGTAAAACAACGTGTCCCCGCTGATCAGGATTTTTTCGGCCTTATTGTACAGACAGCACGAACCCTTGGTATGACCGGGCGTGTGCAATACCGTCCAGTCCGCAAGCGCGGCNGCAACATCCGCAATCGGCAAGCGATTTTCCGTCCTGCAAAAAGCCTGTCGGACCGGGCAAGCCGCTCACGCTCGGCACAAAGTCGAAAAATCCCATTTGCGCCAGCGCATTTCCTTGCAAAATGCCGCTGTCCGCACCAATCATCCCGGCATCGTCCTGATGAATGACGACCGGAATATGCGGGTATGCCTTGACAAGAAACGGAAGCCCCGCGACATGATCAAAATGACCGTGCGTCAGCACAATTGCGACCGGCTTCCAATGATGCTGCGCCAAGCATGACGAAACCGCAGTCTCGTCATCGCAAAAGGCACAGGCTGCGGGATCCACGACGAACACACGATTGTCCCCCAACGGAACAATCAATGTGTTAACGCCGAACGGTCCCGTATGCAGTATCGTTATTTCCATGAAGTGTCACACAGACAGCAATCACATATCCTCGGAAGAACTTGAGCGCGGTGCGCGGGCAGCCAAGATTTCTTCATCCGTCATCTCAGCCTGCGCCTTTGCAAACGCCGCCTGTTCTGCCATCGTGTCGCTGTTCGTCGTGGTAAAAGCGTCCGCAATCGGCGCAGAAGCGTTCTCCACGCTTGTTTCTTCCGCACGAGGCTCGTGCACAGGCAGAGAAACCTCCCCTTCCTCTTTCTGCCGGGAAAGATTTACCGCCAGCTTGCGTCCACGGAAGTCATAGCCGTTGAGCGCGTCAATCACTTTCTGCGCGTCATCGCGGTACACTTGCACGAACGAATAATTTGCCAGCACCTTAATCTCGCCGATACGCTCGCGCTCAATACCTGCCACGCTACAAAACAATCCCACCAAATCGCGCGGAAACACGCGGCGGTTGCGCCCGACAGAAACGAACACGCTCGTCGCCAACGACGGATCAATCTGCACGCGCGGCATACGGTCATGCACCTCTTCGTTGTAATCGCGCTCACCATACGGTACGCGCTCAGTTCGGCTCTCATAGCGGTTCAAGCGGGGAACATCGCGGCGCGGACGGAAATCCTCACGGGCGTTGTCAAAACTGCCGCGTGCATTAAAGCGGAAAATCGCCCCTGCGCTCTGTTTGAGCAAATACGCCGCAACATAAGAACGGCGCGTGAGCGGAACATTCTCTTTGAATACTTTTTTCAGCTCTTCCAAAGATTCTGGACTAGCCTCAACTTTTGCAACCGCATCTTTCAAAAAAGCGGCGACCTTCTGCATATCAAGATCACCATTACGTCTAAATGCCATTTAAGACTCCTTGTTCAAATCTGCCACAAATCCAATATCGTTTTTTTCAAAACCGAAACGAATCAACGTCGGTTCTAGGATTTGGGGTACTCGTGCCATAATAAACCATCGAATTCCCTGTTCCCGCAACTGCGACAGGCAAAAAGAAAGCAATGCCCGCGCAATNCCAAGTCCACGGTAATTCTGATTCACAAAAAAACGCGTCATAATGACCGTTTTTTTTGCGCAGGACGGAAACGGAGAAACCATAAGACAGCCGGCAAAATCATCAGTCAGCGTGCGGCACACAAAACCGTATGTATCCTCGGCCGTTCCAAAATCACTCCGAGCAAACAGTTCCGCAAACGCCTGCCCTAATTCGCCTTCTGCCGATTTCTCGTATTCTGCAAAAACAGCGTCCGCCCCAAAGGCAACACAATCCCTGTCCTGCATGGGATTGTACGCGCGAAAAACAAAATCTTCTTCAATAAGATCATCGTAATCGTCAAAATCCTCTGACAACACTTCCAGACCCCACGATTCGCGCAACGCATTGTACCACTCCATAAGCCGGAAGCGCAGCTGTTTTTCTTTGTAAAAATGCCACTTCCGCTCCACTTCGGGATACTGTTTTATCACTGTCTTAAAATTCCGAAACACCCCCCTGCCGGCAATCAGCACATTTTTCAGTTCCTGCTTCGCTTTCTGCGTGTGCAGCCCCGAAACAAATGATTCCAGCACCCTGTAACCGTCGTGAGAATCCCACGCCGGCAATGTATATACCGTTTCCTCATCGGCGGATTTTTCTTCGGCAGGAACGACCGATCCGGAACGAGCGTCCAGCACAAAATCGGCTTCCTGGTTTTCCATAGCAAAGACGATACGCTGCGCAATGGAATCCGTCAAATCAAAAACCATATATCCGTACCAAACTGTGCGCGGACTCTCAACGGACGCGCACCATGGCTATGCAATGAGCGGCAAATCCGCACGCCGGGTAATGACCTTGGAAATCAAGCCATACGCGACCGCCTCATCCGCCGTAAGCCAGAAATCACGGTCAGTATCCTGCACCACCTGCTCCTTGCTTTTGCCGGTCTCCACAGCAATAATCTCCACGATTTTTGCCTTGCTTTTGGCAATCTCCTCCGCCTGAATTTCCAAATCAGTTGCCACGCCACGGTACGCCCCGCCAATCAGCGGCTGATGAATCAGGTAGTGGCTGTTGGGCAAGCCCAGCCGCCGCTCCTTTGGCGCGGCAAGCAAAATAAGCGCTCCCATGCTCGCAATCAGCCCCGTGCCGACCGTATACACCGGCGCANTGACAAAACGAATCATATCAAATATGCCGAACCCGTCATCAATCGAACCGCCAGGAGAATCAATATAGATATAAATCGGCTTGTCGCCGTCGGCTTCNANCAGCAGCAACTGCTTTATGGTCTTTTCCGCATTCTCCTGACTAATCTCGCCGCTCAAAATAATCTGACGCGTCTTCAAAAATTTTTCCGCAAGCGCGTCCT
>WFLX010258661.1_pt1 | contig 12383 bp, 7 predicted proteins | sample 4967041 | NCBI WGS metagenome assembly WFLX01 (sample SAMN12857096, study PRJNA449069) | gut metagenome | isolation source: stool from male and female vole | host: Microtus ochrogaster | place: USA:Florida | collected 2017 | reverse complement strand
GACGTGGATGTGGCAGACATCATAGTCACGGCCGGAGGCTCCGAGGCCGTGCTCTTCGCTTTCATGGCCTGTCTTGACCCGGGCGACGAGATAATCGTTCCCGAGCCGGCCTACGCCAACTACATGGCGTTTGCTATTTCGGCAGGCGCTAAGATTGTGTCTATTCCCAGTTCCATAGAACAGGGATTCGCGTTNCCCCCTCTTGAAGAGTTCGAGAAGCTGATCACTCCGCGAACCAAAGGTATTCTCATCTGCAATCCTAACAATCCTACGGGTTATCTGTATTCCATCAAGGAGATGATGCAGATACGCGATCTGGTGAAGAAGTATGATCTGTTTCTCTTCTCAGACGAGGTCTATCGTGAGTTCACCTACACCGGCGCTCCCTACGTCTCGGCCTTCCATCTGCCGGGCATTGAGGAGAATGTGGTGCTTATCGATTCCGTATCAAAACGCTATAACGAGTGCGGTATCCGTATAGGCGCACTGATCACCAAAAATAAGGAACTTCGCGCCAATGTGATGAAATTCTGTCAGGCCCGCCTCAGTCCGCCGTTGATAGGCCAGATCATAGCCGAGGCTTCTGTAGATGCCGACCGCGAATATATGCTGGAGGTATATAACGAATATGTTGCCCGCCGCAATTTCCTCGTTGNCGGNATCAACAAGATTCCCGGCTGCTATTCNCNCATCCCGATGGGCGCTTTCTACACTGTGGCGAGCCTACCCGTAGATGATGCGGATAAGTTCTGCGANTNGTGTCTGAAGGAGTTCAGTTATGAGGGTGCTACCATCTTCATGGCTCCGGCATCGGGCTTCTATACCACTCCCGGAAGCGGACGCAATGAGGTGCGCATAGCATACGTGCTCAAGAAAGAGGATCTTGCCATGGCTCTGAAGGTGCTCGCCGAGGCGCTCAAGGCTTACAATGCACTTCCCGAAAACCGGAAAGAGGCGGAAAATAAGGCATAAAAAAATTGATTGTCNTCCCGACAACCAATCTTNTGTTAACCNTAAAATCTAATACCATGAAAAACTCGNTGCAAAATTAGTGATTATTCCGGAAATAATGTTGTAAAACATATAAAATATTCTCGAAATTAACATTATTTAGCATTTGGGTNTATTTGAACTGTAAAATTGTTANATNTTTTAACATTGNAAGACATAAAATGANAACAGCATTGATAACAGGGGTCACCGGTCAGGATGGATCTTATCTGGCGGAGTTGCTCATAGAGAAAGGCTACGATGTGCATGGCACCATCCGGCGCTCGTCGGTGGATTTCCGCGAGCGTATAGCGCATCTCGAGGGGCACCCTCACTTCCATCTGCACTATGCCGACATGTCAGACTCCATGTCTATCATTAAGGTTCTCAATATGGTGCGTCCCGATGAGGTCTACAATCTGGCTGCCCAGAGCCATGTGCAGGTCAGCTTCGACTCACCTGAATATACTGCCAACGTCGATGCCACCGGCGTGCTTCGCATTCTTGAGGGTATCCGCCAGTGCGGGCTTGCCGAGACGTGCCGGTTTTATCAGGCTTCCACTTCCGAACTCTACGGCAAGGTGGAGCAGGTGCCTCAGAATGAGGAGACTCCGTTTCATCCCTACAGTCCGTATGCGGTGGCCAAACTCTATGGCTTCTGGATAGTGAAGGAATATCGTGAGGCTTACAATATGTATGCATGCTCCGGAATCCTCTTCAATCACGAGTCGGAGCGCCGTGGCGAGACATTCGTCACCCGCAAGATTACGCTTGCTGCAGCCCGGATAGCCCTGGGCAAACAGGAGAAACTTTATCTCGGCAAACTCGACTCGCTCAATGACTGGGGCTATGCCAAAGACTATGTAGAGTGCATGTGGCTGATCCTGCAGCAGCCCAAGCCCGAAGACTATGTGATTGCTACAGGCGTGCAGCACAGTGTGCGTGACTTCGCAACATGTGCCTTCCGCCGCGCCGGTATCGAACTTAGATGGGAAGGTGAGGGCATCGATGAGAAAGGTATCGACACCAAGACCGGCAAGGTTGTGGTGGAGGTGTCGCCCGATTTCTACAGGCCTACAGATGTGGTGAACCTTCTGGGCGATCCTGCCAAGGCTCGTAAGCAACTCGGGTGGAATCCGGCGAAAACAAGTTTTGAAGAACTCGTCAATATCATGGTAGACGCCGACATGGAGAAGGTGGCCGTGGAGAGTGTAGGAGAGAAAGTGCGCACAAATCTGGCTGAATATCTTGAAAAAGGAATCGTGAAATGACCCGTAAGGACATTCGCAAGGGCGTGACATGGATCATGATTCTGGTGTCGGCCTGCAGTGTCGCCATTTTTACTCTCGCATGGCAGAGGCGCGATGAAGTCACGCCGGAGACGCTGGCTGAAGCTGAACTCCCTCCCAACTGGGCTGACAGTCTCACCAACGAGAAGTCGGATTATGCACCGCTCCACAGGATGGATAGCGAGATAGAGCGCTTTCTCGGGCGGTGGAACATAAAGGGAATGTCGCTTGCCGTGACGCGCCATGATTCACTTCTCTATGCCAAAGGGTATGGTATGGCCGATGCGGAAGCGGGCGAGAGGATGACACCTCGAAACATTATGCGTCTCGCCTCGGCGTCAAAACTTGTGACGGCTATCGCCATCATGCGTCTGAAGGAGGAGGGTCGCCTGCGTCTTGACTCAAAAGTGTTCGGCCCTGATGGAATCCTCAATGACACCGCATATACCAACGCCATCAACGACAGGCGACTTTTCGACCTAACGGTAGACCATCTTCTGCAGCATAAGGGTGGGTTCGGCATGGGTGCCGGCGACCCAATGTTCAACACCAAAGACATCATAGCCACCAGGGGGCTTGATGAGCCGCCTACAAATGAGGAACTTGTCTCGATTGTGCTTCCGCGCCGGATCGCGTTCACTCCGGGGCAGGGATTCCGCTATTCAAACTTTGGGTATATGCTCCTGTCGCTCGTGATCGAGAAAGTGACGGGCGAGAGTTACTGGGATTATGTCAGCCGTGATGTGCTTCACCCTGCCGGTTGCTATGGATTNCGCCCTNCCACGAACTATTATGCCGATCGCCATTCTGACGAAGTGCGATATTATGGCCCTGACACGGTTGCCGTGGATGAATGGAACGGCTCGGGCCGTATGGTGGAGCGGGTGTATGGCGGTAGCAATGTAAATGGCCTTGTGGGGGCGGGCGGATGGCTTGCCTCGGCATCCGATCTTGCCAGACTCGTTGCCTCGGTAGATAAATACCCGCATGTGAAAAACATCCTTACCGGGGAAAGCATCGACAGCCTCACTGCCTACGCGAAAGACGACCGAAGGTCGAGAGGATGGAGCGAGGTGGATGAGCACGGAAAGTGGAGGCGTACCGGCACTCTTTCCTCAACCCACACGCTGGTGGAGCGTTTCCCGAATGGCGAGTGCTGGGTGCTGATTACGAATTCAGGAGTGTGGACGGGGCATAATTTCTCGCGTGAGATGACAGGGCTCGTCAGTCGCCTGCGCGCGGCCTATTCAGGCTCCATGCCGAGGCGCGACCTCTTCCGGCCCTGATGTCTTATCCGGCATCGCGCGTAGGGAAGATATAGAATTGCCGGTCAGAATTGTCGTCCCACATCCACTGGTCTACCACAATATTGTCGTCAATGGCGATAATCTCGAGGGTGTGGTTTCCGGCTTTCAGAGTAGCAGGCACTGTCCTGACGTTCTGGCCGCGCATAACGTTCTGTTTCCATTGCTCCGAGCGGAAGGGCTCGCGTATATTAAATATTTCCGGCTCAGAGCCGTCAATGCTGACTCCAAAACGCAGGTCGCCTCCGTCGAGTGGATGAGTAGGTATCACCGCCACGCGAATCACTCCGTCAGTGTCTTCTGAGGTTTGGAATGTGTATTTCAGACGGCTGCCTTTGTTCATATCCACCGCTTTCATGCTGTGGCCAAGCATCCCTATGGCCTGCACGTTGCCTTCGGCATTGTCGAAATCGGCAGCGTTGCGGGCTATTACGTTTCCGGCTATTATTGAATCGGGCTTTTCTATCGGTCTGTCGAGATATCTCCCCATTTCCTGATCGGTGAGAATAACGGGAAGATTCGGAGCATAAAATACCGGAAGATCTCTTGGCCGCATATCCATAAGTCCGGCCCATTTGCCGTCGGCTACGACATAATTGTAATAATCCGTCAGTCTTCTCACTTCCTGATAGGCCAGTTGGCTTGCAGCGCAGCGGACCCTGATTTCCTCTTCAAGAGCCTCCCGGTCGAAAATGGCGTTGCGCCCTGAAGCGAGTGCGCGGGCTTTTTGCGCTTCAAGCAGTGATCGGGCATGAGCGGAAGCGGCACAGACGGGGTAGACCACGGCGGCATACCAGGCATCGTGGAGCGAGGGATCTACATATCTGGTCACAGCATCCACAAGAGTGGCAATATGGTCAAATTCATAGATATAGCGCTGCAGTTCGTCACCGAATTCATTCGTATTGAATTCCGAAGCGCGCACGGGCGAGAGACGCCTTTCGTAGAGGCGGCGGTCTTTCTCCACCTCCGACCAGCCCATGAATTCAGGGCGGCGCTGGGCGCAGAGCCTGTAGAAATCAAGCATGGCGCCGAGCACTCTGTCGGCTGCCGGGGCTCCGAAATTGCGTGTGAGCCATGCATGGTAATGATCGCGCAAGGTGGATCCTGACACGCAGTCGATGTTCCATGCCATGTCGAGGAAAAGTTCAAGATCATAGCCGGCCACTTTGGGGTCGTGCACATTGGCGATCCAGATTTTCCTCGCTCCCCGGTCGAATGCGCGTCGCATCTGATTGAATATGAGCCCCGGCTGTGTAGTTGTGAGCCAAAGATAGTCGTGGGGCTGACCCCAATAGCTGAGATGATAATATACTCCGGCTCCGCCTTTGCGTTTTCGTTCTTCCTTGGTGCTCAGGCGGGTAAGATATCCGTGATTGTCGTCGCACCACATAAGGGTGACATAATCAGGCACTTCGAGTCCTTGCTCGTATAGTTCGAGCACTTCCTTATAGGGCACGAAGACCTGGTCTTGCAACGAAGGGTCTCCGATGTTTTCTGCAATAAGCCGCTGTTGGTCTTTTATAACTTCCTGAAGTCCGTTGAATTTTTCCTGCGTCGTCTTATATCCCTCCATTGAACTGTCGTGGATGCCCCTCATGCCTATGGTTAGCATGTTGCCTCCTTTCGAGTCTTTAACCTCGGCAAGACGCTCGGCCCAGTATCTCTGCACTTCATCTCGGTTCGTAAGATAGTTGAATCGGCCGCGTGCCTTGCTGTCCCATTCCCCAACGTTGTTGCGCAGCAAAGGCTCGCAATGCGAGGTGCCGATGATGATGCCGCAACTGTCGGCCTGTTCTTTTGCTCCGGGAGTGCGGAAGAAAGCTGTAGTGCCTTCGTGCATGGCCGGCCAGAGCGTGTTGGCGCGAAGCCTGAGCAGCAGTTCAAAAATCTTGCGATAGGTCTTAGGGCCTATCTCTGTCTTATCGGAAGGCTCGAAATTCAAATGGCTCCAGGGCCGCAGCGACCAGTCTTCGTCGTTGATGAAGATGCCTCGGCGATTTACTGACGCACCTTGCATAGTCTCAAATGCGCTGTCGATGGTGAGGACTTTCTTCTTCTCCGGAATCACGTCGCCCCACCATATCCACGGACTTACTCCCGCTTTTCTTGAGAGTTCGAGCAGCCCGTAGGCAGTACCTCTGCCGTTTGCACCGGCCACGTATATGATGCCGTCTTTCACCTTGATGGCAAATCCATCAGTGAGTTTTCTCAGTTTCCCAGTGTCTATTCCGGCATTGCGTGCACTTTTCAATTCCGCATCATCGGCGGTGTCAAGTTGAATCAGTCGTATCCGGGCCTGTGTGGTGGGGGCTTCCTCCGCACTATGGCCTGTAACGGCGAGCATATCGTCGGCAAACATCCCCGCAGCCGTGGCCACCACAGGATCGGCTTCGGCCGGCAGTGAATACGTCACGGGATTCTTCCCGTCATACCATATAATTTCTGCGGCGCTTGCCGTCAAGATAAATAAAAGTGCCAGAGACGTCAGTAATGTGCGCAGCGGGATCATAATCATCTGTTATGGGAATGAGGGGATGTACGGATCATTTTATCTTGAGCATTCGGCCCGGTTGGAGAGGTGCCGATTCCTTAATCATGTTGAGCTGACATAGTCTGGCCACCGAGATTCCGGCGCGCTTCGCTATGCTCTTTGGGGTGTCGCCCTGACGCACAACGTATGTGCGTTTTCCGGTTAGAGACTTTCTCGGATCAACTCCAGGCGGAGGGGTGTCGTCTTCTTCTGTGCCGGCCATTTGCGCTCTTCCGTAGAAGTCAAAAATCAAGGTGGGATCGATAGCCATATCTCCACGCCTAACTTCAAAATGAAGGTGTGGCCCGGTAGAATTTCCGGTGTTGCCTCCTATGGCGATGGGAGCGCCGGCATAGACCTCCTGGCCTTGACCCGCCAGTGCGTAAGACAAGTGGCCGTAGAGCGTGCTGAGTCCGTCGGGATGAGTCAGTATCAGATAATTACCATAGCCATGAGGGTCATATCCGATTCTCTCTACAGTGCCTGACAATGCCGCCCGCACCGTATCGCCCACATTCAGGTGGAGGTCAATGCCGTGGTGAAGCCTGCCAAACTGCGGGCGCCATCCATACATTGAAGTGATCGTGCCCGGCACCGGGCGGAAGAAACCGTGCATCCCGAGTGTGGGCCGAGCAGCGCGGCGTTCATATTCCATGGCGAGGCGGCGCGTCTCCCGGCGCGAGTCTTCGGTGGCATCGTACGCGTTAAGAATATAATCCAACGTACTGCTCACGGCCATGGCCTGATATATGCCCTCAAGAAACGAGGAGTCGATTTCCCGTTTTTTCGATGGTACATATTCCGGCAGCGAGTCGAACGTAAGTATTAAGCCGTCGCCCGTGCGGTGAAGTGGTTTGCTGTCGGCAGCGACAGCCGCCACAAGATCCGAAAGGTCGTCGGCTCTTGTGGCGGATATGCCTGCGGCTATCGCCGTAAACAGAATTAGTAAGCGTATCGATATTCTGAATTCTGACACTTAACTGTTTGATGCTTCGTTTTCAAGTTTTTTCTGTCTCATCTCTTCGATGAGGGGCTTGCCATAGAGAATCCATGCCGAGCACGCCACGAAAGCGAGAAACACGAATCCTATGAGAATCATGGGCTTCTTGGGCGATGCCGGGCGCACAGGCACTGAAGCCGGCGACACTGTGGCATAGACCGGGGTCACCTCCTGCACTTTTGCCTTTGCAAGCTGCACCTGCTGGCTGGTCTGGTTGTAGAGATTGAAGGCAAGAGTGGCTTCGTTCTCCAGTCTGTCGCGTGTGGTCTGGGCCGAATGGAGTATGAGTCCCTGGTTGCGATCCTGATAGTCGGCATATTTCTGCTGAGCCTCATAGTAGGCCTGCTGAGCCTCTTCATTCACAAGTTCGGCATATTCCAGATCTTTGCGGGCCTTGTTAGTACGGTAGTCGGTGATATATTCCTGAAGACGATATACCACTGTGTCGGCAAGCATGGCCGAGACCATAGGGTCTTGCATCTGCACCGAGATGGTGATGACCGAAGTTTTGGTGTCTACCGATGCGGAGATACGCTTGGTCAAAGCCTGAACCACACTATATTCTTTTGGTGTGAGACGGAATACGTCTGTTCCTTTCTTGCCATTGTCTTCGTCTTCATCGCTTCCGCGNAGCGCACCGATANGTTTGAATGGNGCTCCTAACACGACCGACCACCAAGGTGAGCGGATATCATCTTCCATGTATTCTTTGAGTGTGCCGATCTTCTCACCATCCTCATTTTCGAGAGGGACATTGAAGAGCCCTACGAGAAACGGCGTGGAGCTTACCACATCGGGATATAGCATCGGATTTACCGCGTCCGAACCCGACTGGCCGATATTGCCTATGCCCATCATTGCCGCCATGGCTCCGAGACCGCTGCCCATCTTCTGGCTGCCACTGCTCTCGGGAGCAAGTTTTACTGAGGTGTCGTATTCCTTTGGGATGCTGAATGCAACTATCAATCCGAGGATGGCGCCTACACAGCACCAGATGGCAATTTTCTTCTTCTGCGCCCAAAGCTTCATCGCCAGTTCGAGAAGGTCGATTTCCTGCTCTTCCTCGTTCTCTTCGGGCGAAGTGCGCAATGCTATGTCGGCGTCCTTTAACTCTTTTTCTTCAGCTTTCATCGGTGATCTCAGTGTTGGATTTGGCATATTATTATACTCTGGTGGTGGCGTAGATCGTCGCCGCCACAGACGCAAGCGAGCCGAGAGTAGAGGTTATGGAGAATACCTTCGACCAGTCAAATGGTCGTCCTTCCGGCTTCGTCGGCACTATGATCTGGCATCCCGGTTCTATCACCGTATTCCTCTTGGCTTTGGCCACAGAGCCGTTCATGTATACCACGAATGCCTTGTTCTTGCGGGCTTGTTCGCCATATCCACCGGCCTGATCGATATAGTATGAGAGTTTCTTGCCGGGTACGAAGACCACTGAGTTGGGATAGAGCACATCACCGGAGATCTTGACGGTGCTCTGCAACTCAGGTATCGTGATGATGTCGCCCGGCTGCACGGTGAAGTCGAAGGTAGTACCGGGGTTTTCCAAAGCTTTTTTGAGGTCGATGCCGATATGGTCACGATCAGAGAGCATCAGCGAGTCGATAGCGATGGTGTCTTTCGACAATGATTGTGCACGCGCCAGACGTAAGATCTCGTTGCGCATTTCCTTCTGTTCTTCGGTCAGCACGCGGGTTAGATAAGCACCCTGCACGTACGCGCTCTCAAGCACGCCTCCGGCGCGTTTGATGACTTCGGAAATACGTTCGTTGCGCGACTGAAGGATGTATTTTCCAGGGAAGAGAACTTCACCAACCACCTGCATCTGATCCTGAGGATTAGAGGTGGGGCTTTTGCGGATGTTCACGATGTCGTATGGCTTCAGGGTGAACTGGCGTGCCTTATCATCGGCGTTGTCTCCGATATTGAAATAGAAGATCTCTGCAAGCTTGTTAGTGCCAACTGTGTCGGTGGGGTCCACAATTCGGCGTGCCACTTCCACACGTGCGGTAGACGCGCCTTCGAGAAGGCCGCCGGCTCGCAGGATAAGGTCTTCAATCGTCATGCCGTCGGCGTATGGGAAGAGACCGTAGTTCTTCACATAGCCCTGAATCTGGACATCGCCGCGCTCGGTGAGTGTGTTCACATTGGCGATCTCGATCACGTCGTTCTTGCTTAGGGGAATATCGGCGACGGTGCCGTTCATTATGTCAGCCACATTGAACGATACCACCTCGAGCGATTTGTCGGGCTTCTCGCGCATGATGATGGCGCGCTCCATATATGCATCTTCAGCAAGTCCGTCGGCTTTCTGAAGCAATTCCTTCACAGTGGTGATGCCTCCGCCGATGGCGTAGGTGCCGGGACGGTTGACAGCGCCTTTCAGTTCCACTTTGTTGGAGTATTTGTCGGTGACGGCGCCGATAGTTACCACGTCGCCATCCTGCAGTAAGTATGATGGGAACTGAGTCTTATCTACGGTGAGGATCTGCTTCTCCGATCCATTAAGGCGCTCGATGCGCACCAAGTCGCTGTAGGCGTTGCCCGCGAAGCCTCCGGCATATTCCAGAAGTTTGGCAAGGCTTTCGTCTTTCTTCAGCTCATAATACATCGGACGCTTCACGTTGCCCTCGGCGCTGATGAGCTCGGAGTAGGGAGGAACGAAGATCACGTCACCTTCCTAAAGACGGATGTTGCCAGTGTCGCGTCCTTTAAAGAGCTAGTCGTAGAAGTCTACATTGGCTATCCTCTTGCCGTTTCGGAGCACTCCAATATTACGCCTGGAGCCTATTTCGTTGATGCCTCCTGCGTTATAGAGCGCATGGAAGACATTCGAGAAGGGCGACAGCCGGAATGTGCCGGGGAGCAGCACCTCGCCCATCACGTCTACCTGAATGGAGCGAATGTTGCCGAGAGTTAGGCTTATGTCAGTCTCCGTGCCAACACCGGCATATTTCCGGGCGAAGATGTTGCGTATATGGTTGTTGGCTTCGGTCACGGTCATGCCGTTGAGATGCACCGGCCCGAGTTGGGAGATGATAATGCTGCCGTCGGGAGATATTTCCTGGCGGATATTGTCCTCGCTCGCACCCCAGNTGTCGATGATCACCTCGTCGCCGGGGCCCANGCGGTAGTTCTTCGGNGNGGNNNTGTTGGCATTAGGCNCGAAAGTGAGCTCNTGCGTGTCGAAAATGTCATGGCCGTAAATGATCTTTTCTATTTCGTCGGGCTGAAATTCATAATCCGGGTCGAAGAGCGGTGTCGTGACCAGGTCGCTGCGTCTGGTGGTGCCGGTTGTCTCGTCATATTCGGTGTCAAGCCCGAATGAGCTCATGCTCGATTGGCTCTGCTTGGCATAGCGATCGGCCACTTCTTTTTTGACCCGCATGTTCCTGTCGCGGAGTTTCTGAGTAGTGGTCGTCTGCTTTGCATTCTCTTTGGTTTTGCCGCTTTTCTCTGTTGTTGCATTTCTTGTGCGTGTGGAAGAAGACGACGAGGTGGATGTCACGGCACGTCCTTTCTCGTCGATCTGGCCTGATTCAACTTGGGCTTTCAGGCGCTTAATCTGATCAATGGGCACGCCTTTGGCAAGGAGTTCCTTTCCTATCTGGTCTTCCGATTTTCCGGCAGCCGACTGAGCCTTGATATAATCGATGATCTGGCTGTCGGTCATTGACATGGCTGGCAATGCCGCAAGAAGCATCAATGGGAGAATAAAGCGCGTAATCTTCATATTTTTATATGATTGTTGTCGTGTTGTGTATATTTCCGTGCAAAGTTACTAAAAAAAGTTGTAGTGGCCAACTGCACGTGGCTATTTTTTAAATTTTTATGATANTNGGGCNTGCCACCTCGATTTTNATTCCTTCTTTTCNGGNTATGGNGTTGGGGANNATAGTCTTCGCCNNGTTCAGAAACAGCGAGGCGTCGTGATATCGTGATGAATAGTGGCCGAGCAGGAGGCTGCCGGCTCCGGCATCGCGCGCCACCATAGCGGCCTGCGCGGCGGTGGAGTGCCCGCGCTCCCGGGCCTTGTCAATGTCCTGCTCGAGATATGTGGACTCGTGAAACAGCAGATCCACTCCCTTTAATTTCTCTGCAAGCCCGGGGATATAGGCCGTGTCGCTGATGTGGGCATAACTTCTGGCGGGGGCCGGGTCTTTGGTCAGGAATGCGTTCTGAATTATTGAGCCGTCTTCCTTCGTGAAGTCTGCTCCGGCCTTGATGGAATTGAAAGCCCATACGGGCACACCGTGGAAGTCGCACGCGGCGCGGTCGATATGGCGAAGACGTGGTTTTTCTTCAAAGATGTAGCCTACGGCGGGAATTTTGTGCTTCAGAGGCACTGTGCGTACCCTGAGGGTGGAGTTTTCAAAAACTATTGCTTCTTCAGGACGAATTACGTTGAATCTGACATCTATAGGCAGTCCCCGGTTGAAATACGCGAAGATGTCCGACAGAATCTCTTTTCCGTCTTCAAATGTGTGGATGGTGATGTCGCCCTCAATGCCGGAAAGCGCCATAGTGCCTATAAGCCCCGGAAGCCCAAAGACATGGTCGCCGTGCAGATGGGTCAGAAAAATGTTGTTGAGGCGGTTGAATTTGAGCCGCTGCCTCATCATCTCTTTCTGAGCCCCTTCGCCGCAGTCTACCATGAAGAGGTTCTCGCGGAAATTCACCACGGTGCTCGAAGGGTTATGGGCGGTGGAAGGCTTTGCGCTTCCGCATCCGAGTATGTTTATTTCAAACTTCTCCAATTCTCCTCAATCATTGATTCTCAAATTCCCGTTATTTACGTAGCATCTGCTCGTAGTCTTTTGCCAATCCGCCGGTGCCTGTTTCCTTATAGAGCGAGGGGAGGTCGTGGCCGGTCTCTTTCATCACGGTCACAAGTTTATCGTATGATACGCGGTGGCTACCGTCGGTGAACGACGCATATACGTTTGCGTCCAGAGCCCTGGCTGCTGCGTAGGCGTTACGCTCGATGCAGGGTATCTGCACCAGTCCGCACACCGGGTCGCAAGTCATGCCGAGGTGATGCTCCAGACCCATCTCTGCAGCATATTCTATCTGAGCCGGGCTGCCGCCGAAGAGTTGCGTGGCGGCTGCAGCGGCCATGGCACAGGCCACACCCACCTCGCCCTGACAGCCTACGTCGGCACCCGAGATTGAGGCGTTGTGCTTGGCTACATTCCCGAAGAGGCCGGCTGTGGCGAGTGCGTGCACCATCTGGGAGTCGGCGAAATGGCGGCTTTCCCAAAGAT
>WFLX010296809.1_pt1 | contig 12384 bp, 9 predicted proteins | sample 4967041 | NCBI WGS metagenome assembly WFLX01 (sample SAMN12857096, study PRJNA449069) | gut metagenome | isolation source: stool from male and female vole | host: Microtus ochrogaster | place: USA:Florida | collected 2017 | reverse complement strand
GCGACAGATAAGAAAAATCTGCCGCCTGTTGGCGTGTAAAAAAGAACATAGCACAAACATCAGGCTAACCGCTTCCTTGCCCTTTTCGGCGCTGAACGAGCTTATTGACCGTGTAAATGAAATTATCGATATGTCTCACGAAATCGAACGCACCGCACAGAAAAACGAAATTGATCTGAAAGAAACGATAACAAATCTTTCCCATGATATTCGTACTCCCCTAACTTCAATGGACGGCTATTTTCAGCTGCTGGTTCAAAGCGAATCGGAGCAGGAACGTAAGCACTACTGCGAGGTTATTCGGAATAGGATATCTGTTCTTAAAGAAATATTGGAGGAGCTTTTTACTTATACAAAGCTTCAGAATGAAGCCTATGTGTTGGACTTGGAAGCTCTTGACCTTGGAAAATGTGTTCGGGATACGGTTTTTGCATTTTATGACGAGCTTCAGAGAAAGGGAATAGTACCTGAAATCGCATTTTACGAAGAGCCTCTGCCAATTCTCGGAAACGAAGAAGCACTTCACAGAATTATCCAAAATATAATCAAAAACGCAGTTGAACACGGAAACAGCTTAATTTCCTTCGCTCTGATCCATGAGAAAACGGAAACGGTTTTCCGCTGCTCCAATGATGTGAAAAACCCCGATGACATTGACGTATCAAAAGTGTTTAGCAGGTTTTACAAAGCGGACTCCGCAAGAACGCACAGTTCTACGGGATTGGGCCTTTTCCTTCTCAAGTGTTTTACAGACCTATTGGCCCTCGAAATGTCCGCTGAATTGCAGGATGATACCTTTAGTGTTGAAATCAGATTTTCTCTGCTGCAAAGCCGATAATTAGTATAACAGATTTAATTTTTTACGACCTGTGGCTTGTCGAAAGACCTCCCTTCAGAATAACTTTCGACAAGCCGCCAAAAATAAAAATCAAGGCAGAACCTTGTTCTGCCTTGATTTTTATTTTTTCAGCTTTAATAAGCTACCTCATCACCCTCGCGCAATCCTGCCAGAATAACAGTATACCCTCCAACAGTATCCCCCACGGTAACAGGTGTCTGAATCCTCTGACCGTCATGATAAAGATAAACATAGCTGGTATCCTTGACGGTGACGGCATTCTGAGGAAGCACCAACACCCCCGAATACCTTTTGGTCACAACATTTACGGTAGCCCAGCCTGCCCTTACGGCGTTGGGAGTTTCTTCCAAAAGCGCCTTTAGTACATCGGGCTCAAATCTTATCATAATATTCATTCTGCTGTCCGCCGAGGTAGGTCCGCCTTGAGGATTGCCGAATATGGTATTTTGAAAATGGTAATTGTCCTGCGCTAACCCAAGCTCCTTTACGGTATAAGTCATTCTTTCGGAACCGACCGCATCAGAGGTATATTTCAGCGGGTGATCGTAAGCCCCGCTTTTCGGCATACTTACTACTGTACCTTCATACGCCTTGCCTGTAAGAGTAACATTGACCTTTGTGCCTAATTTAAAGGGAGTTGTTTGGTCTCTGGTGGGATTGTAGCCTATATAAACAAAAATATCGTCCTCGGGCGCAACAGAGCAGATATAAGTGCCCGCTTCCAGCTCCTCGCCCACAGTCATGGAAGGAACATCGGTGACAATGCAGTCGTAGGGCGCATAAATCACATACTGATCACGGCGGTACTCCACCTCGTCCAAAAGAGCCTTCTGATATTCGTATTCAAGCCTTGCCGCTTCGGTGCCAAGCCTTGCGTATTCCTCACGCGCAGCCTCGGTATAGATACTTTGCCTTTTGTATTCGTATTCCATATCGGAGCTGTCAATGGCGGCAATGACCTCGCCTTGTTTATAAAACTGATATGCGGAAGCATTGAAAGTAATAAGATTGCCCTTTACCGCTGTAGTCAGAGCGTCGGCGGTGGCGTAGCCCATTGCAGCGGCAACCTTTTCACTTTCCTCCAGATCCTTGATCTCTGCTTTTACGGTGTTGACCTTTACCGTATTTTCGTAAATAGGAAGCTGTATTTCCTTATCCACCTTGTCCTGCAGGGAACAGGCGGAAAGGCACACAGCCAGCAATCCTGCCGTTAAGGCTTTAACAAAATTCTTCATAAAAGACTCTCCGAAAATCTCAATTACCGTTCAATAAGTAAAATTCTGAATCGGGCGGCGGAGCAATATCAATCCTCAACACGCCTAATGACCTCTAAGCACATTCTGCCGTTGTGGTAGGGGCATTTCCAAGGGTCAACGGTGGCTTTCTCCTTTGTGTAACAGCCGTTTTCTTCTATCTGGGAAAACCATTCTCCGCCCTCGCGCTTGTCAACTATGTTGTTCTTAATATAGTTCCAGACCGATCGGGACATTTCAAGATACTTTTCCTCACCGTACCGCTGATAGCCGTTTAAAAAGCCTACCACGCTTTCCGCCTGTACCCACCATATACGGATCTTGTTTATTTCGGTTTTGTCACGCTCGTTGTTGAGGGAACCGTTTTCAAAGGCAATATCCGCAATGTTGGCAACTATCGCCCTATTCATGGCGGAAATTTTTTCGGTCAATTCTCTGTCTCCGATAATGCCGCAGGCTCTGTCCAAAAGCCATGTAGCCTCGATATCGTGACCGTAGGAATGAATATCGCCGATAACCTTCATTTCCCTGTCAAAGAACACAAGGAGCTTGTGACCCTCTTTGTCGTAAATTTTATCATAGGTAAGTTCAAGCTGGAATTTCAGCCTTTCCAGAACTTTTTTGTCGGGATTTACGCGGTACAGCTCGGTGTAGGCTTCTATAAGGTGCAGAACTGTGTTCATGGTCTTGTCTGCCATAAGACCGTTTTCGGACAAAGCGTCGTTTTCCACCAACTCAAATTCCTTGCTCTGGGCTTCAAGATAAGCAACCTCGTCAACACAATTTGTCTCAACAGTTTCAAACACGCTCATAGCCAGATCAAGAGCTTCTTTATCCTTGGAGGCGTCATAGTAGCTTGCCATAGCGTAAATGAAAAATGCCTGACAGTAGGTGTGCTTCATNGAATCGCTAACCGANCCGTCAGCGTTCATAAGCCAGTAAACGNCGCCTCTGTCCCTGTCAACANAGTATTTTTTCAGAAACTCAAAGCAGTGCTTTGCCTTTTCAAGGCAGTCCTCTCTTTTCAAGGTCAAATAGCAGTTGGAATAAAACCAAAGTATGCGGGAATGGAGAATAACGCCCTTTTCGGCGTTTTTGTCCAGCTCCAGATCACTGCTCATATAGCCGTAAAAGCCGCCCTTCTCATAATCGCAAAGGTTGTTCCAAAAGGGAATAATGTGGTTCTCCAGCTCGCTTTTTATTTCTTCCTTAAAACCGCTTAATTCTGTTATCATTGGTTGTTTGTCCTTCTTTATTTGTCGAAATCAGCCGAAATATATCCGATTTGCTCAGAATCAGTCAAATATCTTGTTCATAACAAGTCCTGTGGTAAGCTTAGGGTAGAAATAGGTGGATTTTTGGGGCATTTTGTCTCCCGCCGCAGCCACTTCTCTTATCTCGCTTACTCTTGTGGGATTCAGCAGGAAACAGCAGTTTGCACGCTGTCCGTCAACGGTTGAAATAGCCTCGTCCGCGCTTCTTGTGTATGTAAGGTTTATCTGCTTTGCCATATTTTCCTTGTCAATCCCGAAAATCCTTTCAAGCACAAGAGTGTGCAGAACGCTGACATCAAGCTGCCTCAAAGCCTTGCAGCCCTCGGGTATCATACTGTCCATAACATTGATATCCTTAAGTACCAACAATGTATAATTGTTGTCTCCCGTGAACATCACAAAGGCTTTTTTGCCCTCTCTGTACGCCTGATCCAAACCAATCTCGCCCTTTTCGCGGTTGAGATAGGGGGTTATCTCGAAATACTCCCTGCATTTGTCACAAACAGCGTTGTAATCAAAGCTCGGCAGATCTCTCACAATGCGGTGGGTAGGGAACACCACAAGTCCCGCATTTTCCATATTTACCAGCATCATTGTCACATAATCGCTGCTGCCCGATTCGTCCAAGTTGCCCTCAACATATTTTTGGTAGTTAAGGGCAGTTTCATAGCGGTGATGACCGTCAGCAATGTACAGCTTTTTGTCTGCCATTTTCGCTGTCAATTCTCCGATAAAGGCTTCGTCGTTCACTATCCACATTCTGTGAGTAACGTTATCCTTGTCGGTAAAGGAGCTGTCGGGCTCTCTCTGTGAAGCACCGTCAATAAGCGGAAAAACGGAATTGTCCTCGTCCATGTAAAGGGAATAGATCTGGCTGAAATTGCAGCCTGTGACCTTCATCAAATTGAAACGGTCGGTTTTCGCCTTGGACAANGTCTCNTCATGGGNCAAAATAACTCCCTTGCTGAAAGGCTCCAGCTTAACAAGGGAAACNAAACCCTTGACCTTATAGCCCTTTCCCTGCGCGGAAAAGTCCATTTCGTAAATATAAACGCTTTCCTTATCGTCACGTTTCAATATTTCCTCATTCAGCCATTGACGGAGGGTGTCTCCCGCGCTGCGGTACTGTTCAATATCCTCGCTGCCGCCTATTACGGGCAGCTCCAAGCGTATAAGGTTGTAAGGGTTTTTGTCAAGCAGCGCCTGTCTTTCCTCACCGTTTATGATGTCGTAGGGAGGGCAGGCGAGCTGTGATATGTCTCCTGCTTTTTCGGTGTAGCGCAAGCCCTTGAAGGGTTTTATTTCTGCCATATATTTATTCTCTTTCGTTTATTTTTGTATTGTGTAAAAATTACTAAAAACCGCTGAAAAAGTTTCTCGGCAGCTGCAAACAATTACTCAAAAACCGCCGAATAAACTTTTCGATATTTGCATAAAAGTCAGTTAAAAACGCTTAAAAATCACTCGTCCGCTCCACAGCACTTCTTATACTTCTTGCCGCTTCCGCAGGGGCAGGGATCGTTTCTGCCAACCTTCTTGGAAGAACCGCTCTTTACAACGGGAGTTGCGGGACCTGTGGGCAGGGGAGTGGGTGTGGCAGGCATAGCGGGCATCACAGGGGTAGGCTTGGGAGCCTGATCGGGCTGAGGGGGCGCCTCAACTCTTACCTTCACGGTAAGCAGCATTCTCACTGTGTCCTCGCGGATAGAAGCTATCATCTCGTCAAACATTGCAAAGCCTTCAAAGCGGTACTCTACAACAGGATCCTTCTGACCCATAGAGCGCAGTCCGATGCCCTTTTTCAGCTCGTCCATAGCGTCGATATGGTTCATCCACTTGTTGTCAACGTTTGTCAATAATATAACACGTTCCAGCTCGCGCATTATCTGAGGAGAAACCTCCTGTTCCTTAGCTTCATACAGCTCCATAATGCGGTTCTGGAGGAATTTCTCCAGATCTTCTTTGCGGAGATCCTCACGCTCCTGCTTGGTGTAGCGCAGATCCTCGGGTCTGGTGATATAACCCATAAGGCTCTCGCGCAGTCCCTCGATATTCCAGTCCTCGGGCAGGTCTCCCTGACAGAACTGCTCCACGTTTTCGGTTATATAATCCCTCATCATGGTCTTGATGTTTTCGCTTACATCTTCACCGTTAAGCACCTTTGCACGCTGGGAATAAATAGTCTCTCTCTGCTGTGACATAACGTCGTCAAAGTCAAGGACGCTCTTTCTTATGGAGAAGTTTCTGCCCTCGATCTTTCTCTGGCAGGATTCTATGGCATTGGAGATTATCTTATTCTCAATAGGCATATCCTCGTCGAATTTCATAGTCTCCATCATATTGTGGATCCTGTCGCCACCGAAAATACGCATAAGATCGTCCTCGGTGGAGATAAAGAAGCAGCTTTCACCGGGGTCGCCCTGACGTCCCGCGCGTCCTCTGAGCTGGTTGTCGATACGTCTTGACTCGTGGCGCTCGGTACCCAAGATAAACAGACCGCCTGCCTTGCGAACCTCCTCAGCCTCGGGGGCAATTTCTGCCTTGTACTTTTCATTAAGCTCCTTGTACAGCTCTCTTGCCTTCAGAATATCCTCGTTGTCAGTCTCGGAAAAGCCTGTTGCCTCGTTGATAAGCTCTTCGTCTATCTCCATTTTGCGCATCTGCGCCTTGGCAAGATATTCGGGGTTGCCGCCCAGCATAATATCGGTACCGCGTCCTGCCATGTTGGTGGCAATGGTAACGGCGCCCTTTTTGCCTGCCTGCGCAACTATCTCCGCTTCTCTCTGGTGGTTCTTGGCGTTCAGAACTTCATGCTTGATGCCCGTTCTTTTCAGAAGCTTGGACAGCAGTTCGGATTTTTCAATGGAAATGGTACCTACAAGCACAGGCTGTCCTTTCTCATGACAAGCCTTTATCTGCTCAATAACGGCGTTGAACTTGCCCTTTTCATTCTTGTAGACCTGATCGTGATGATCCTGTCTTATAACTGTCTTGTTGTTGTGCACTTCGATAACGTCAAGTCTGTAAATTCCCCTGAACTCATTTTCCTCGGTCATGGCGGTACCTGTCATACCCGACAGCTTGTCATACATACGGAAGTAATTCTGGAAGGTAATGGTGGCAAGGGTCTTGCTTTCATTCTTGATCTTTACGCCCTCTTTTGCCTCGATAGCCTGATGCAGGCCCTCGTTGAAGCGGCGTCCCAGCATAAGACGTCCCGTAAATTCATCAACGATAATGATCTCGTCGTCCTTGACTACATAGTCGATATCAACGTGCATGATACCGTGCGCCTTGATGGCTTGGTTGATATGGTGGAGCAGGGTAAGGTTTTCGGGATCCATAAGGTTCTCTACGCCGAAATGAGCTTCCGCCTTTTTGACGCCGCGGGGAAGCAGGGTAGCGGACTTTGCCTTTTCATCTATCAGGTAGTCGCCGTCGTAGTCGTCCTCGTTTTCCTTGGAATCGGTCTCTACCATTACATAAGCCTTTAAGCCCTTGGCAAAGACGTCTGCTTTCTCATAAAGGTCAGTGGACTTGTCGCCCTGTCCCGAAATGATAAGAGGGGTTCTGGCCTCATCTATCAGAATTGAGTCCACCTCGTCCACAATGGCGAAGTTATGCTCTCTCTGCACAAGATCCTGCTTTCTTTTCACCATGTTGTCACGGAGGTAGTCAAAGCCGAATTCATTGTTTGTGCCGTAGGTTATATCGCTGGCGTAGGCTCTTCTTCTGTCGTTGTTGTTGATGCCGTGAATTATAAGTCCCACGGTAAGTCCCAAAAAGCGGTGAACGCGTCCTATCTGCTCGCTGTCGCGCTTTGCAAGATAGTCGTTGACGGTGACAACGTGAACGCCCTTGCCCGAGAGTGCGTTGAGGTAAGAGGGAAGCGCCGCCACGAAGGTTTTACCTTCACCTGTTTTCATCTCGGCGATTCTGCCTTGGTGAAGCACGATTCCTCCCAAGATCTGAACGGGGTAGGGCTTTATGGCGATAACTCTCCACATTGCCTCGCGGCATACCGCAAAAGCATCGGGCAGCAGATCGTCAAGGGTTTCTCCCTTTGCAAGTCTTTCTTTAAGAACGGCGGTTTGTCCCTGAAGCTCCTTATCGCTCATAGCGGCATATTTGGGCTCCAGATCGAGGGTAGCCTGTTTCTTTCCCTCTATTCTCTTAAGCTCCTTTTCGGAATAGCTGCCGAATAATTTGTCAAATAAACCCATTTTAAATCCTTCCTTTTGTCTGTTTATGGATATTTGCGGGGCGGGGTTTTCTTTTTCCCGCCTTCGCATAAGCTTTACTGTTTTATTCTTTTGTATATTTTATATGGCTTTATTGCGTATTGTGCCATTATATAATTATACACTTTAATATTATACACTTTGTTTTGGGAAAAGTCAATATTTCGGAAGATTTTAAAGCTGTTTTCCGTCCCTTTATAAAACTTGATTTTTCAGCAACATTATGCTATACTGTAAAAGAGTATAAAATAAAGAACTTAAAAGGCAGCAATACAAATGAAAAACTATGATTTCGCCGCAAAAAAGCGTGTAGTAATAAAGGTAGGCACTTCCACCCTTACCTACAAAACAGGAAACATAAACGTCCGCCGCGTCAAGAAAATGGTTGAGGTCTTAAGCGACTTGAAAAACGCGGGACACGATATAGTGCTTGTCACATCGGGCGCTGTGGGTATCGGCGTCGGCTGTATCGGCTTGCAGAAGAAACCCACGGATATGCCCGTAAAGCAAGCCTGCGCCGCAGTGGGACAAAGCCAGCTTATGAGCTTTTACAGCGGCGAGTTTTCCAAGTTCAACCATACCGTTGCCCAGATACTTGCCACAAGAGACGTGTTCAGCAATGATATAAGGCGGGAAAACATCTACAACACCATGCACACCCTGCTTTCCATGGGGATAATCCCCATAGTCAACGCCAACGACAGTGTTTCCATAGAACAGTTGGATTTTGACGAAAACGACACCCTCTCCGCCCTTACGGCGGAGGTCTGCGAGGCGGATCTGCTGGTCATACTTACCGACGTTGACGGACTGTACGACAAAAACCCCTCCCTCCCCGACGCAAAGCTGATCCCGCTGGTAAACAAGGTCACCGACGAGATGATAGCCGCAGCAGGAGAAAAGGGAAGCGAGCTTGCCAGTGGAGGAATGCTGACGAAAATCGAGGCAGCGGTGCTGGCAGGAGAAAAGGGCATTCCCACCGTTATTATCAGAGGGGACAATCCCGCGGTATTGTACGACCTGTTTGACAATAAAGCCACCTGCACTTTGTTTGACTTGCAGAAATGCTGATTGAAAGGAAAAAAATAATGACCTATATAGAAGAGCTTGGCATAAAGGCAAAAAAAGCCGAGGCATCAATAAGAGGGATCACACAGCAGCAGAAAAACAACGCCCTGATAGAAATATNNACGGAGCTGCTGAACAATACCGNCANNNTAATAGCCGCCAATCAAAAAGATCTTGNAAACGCNGAAAAAAACAATATATCCCCCGCCATGCAGNACAGGCTCAGGCTGGACAAAAAGCGCATTTCCGATATGGCGTCGGGAGTGGTGAAAATTTACGGACTGCCTGACCCTGTGGGAAAGGTTCTTGGCGGAAGAGAGCTGCCCAACGGCTTAAAGATCGTCAAGAAAAGCGTTCCCCTCGGCGTGGTGGGAATTATCTTTGAATCCCGCCCTAACGTTACCGTTGATGCCGCCGCACTGTGCCTTAAATCGGGGAATGTGAGCGTGTTAAGGGGAGGAAGCGACGCCATAAACAGCAACAAGTGCCTTGTTGAAATAATGCGCTCCGCCTTAAAGAAAACAGGGATAGACGAAAACGTCATATCCTTGGTAGAGGACACCTCCCGCGAAACGGTCAGCGAGCTGATGAAACTCAATCGGTATATAGACGTACTTATTCCGAGAGGGGGACACAGCCTGATACAGAATGTTATCAACAATTCCACCATACCTGTTATACAGACAGGAGAGGGCAACTGCTCTGTGTATGTGGATTCCTCGGCAGATATTGAAATGGCAGTGAATATTATANATAACGGAAAAACANAGCGCNCCTCGGTGTGCAACGCCATAGAAAATATTCTGGTACACAGGGATATTGCGGAAAAGCTTCTGCCTGCCTTACAGCAAAAATGGTCGGGCAAGGTGAAGATCTTGGGGGACGAAAGAGCCGCCGAAATAATAAAGACAGACGGCAATGCCACAGAAGAGGACTACGGCAGAGAATTTTTGGATTATATAATAGCGGTGAAGATTGTGGACAGCCTTGAGGAAGCCATAGCTTTCATAAATCAATACGGCACTAGGCACAGCGAGTGCATTGTAACAAAGGATCTGCCCAACGNGGAACGGTTTCAGCAGGAGGNTGACGCCGCCGCAGNTTATGTCANCGCCTCAACACGTTTTACCGACGGCGGACAGTTCGGTATGGGAGCAGAGATCGGCATAAGCACACAAAAGCTCCACGCAAGGGGTCCTATGGGATTGGAAGAAATGACCGCTTATAAATATTTAATAAATGGCAGCGGACAGATAAGAGAGTAGTATATTAAGAGGAAATATAATGTTTAGATATGATCCGCGAAGACCATATATAACCTGCGAAAGTGAGCAGGAGTTATATGATTATGGAAAAAAGCGGAAAGAACCAATAAAAGATGAATTAAAATTAAATTATAACAGGGTTAAAGAATCAAATAAACATTTTGTAATAAGAGATGTGCATTATGAAAATTTTTTAACCTTTGAGGAGGTTGCAACTTGGATATGCAATGAGGCTCTACCCGCAATTGCCGGTGAAGGGGTTTATTATCTAATGAATTTTATATCATTAGGTGCTTTAGCTGTTGAATTTAATGAAAATACCGATTTTATAAAAATTGAATTAAGTTATATTTTTGAAAATAAATTATTAGAGAAAATGAAGGTACGAATTAATTGTGAAAGTTATATTGATATGGAGCAAGAATCTGAAAATATCAAACAACACTTCCTATTGTTCTTTGTCCAAAAATACAGTAAAAAGTATTACCGGCAGAGATTGGATTTTATCGTATTTTTAAATGGTTTTTGGTATGAAAAGGAGGAGTTCAAGTATGATCAAGAAGATAGTTGTCAGGTCGATTATTATTATGCTGCTGATCGCAGCAATTATTTTAATTATAGTTAATTCCCTTGCAACAAATGTTGAGGGTTATGGAAGATATTGTGTTCCTGATTATGACGAATTTTATTTGTATAAAAAAGCCAGTGGACCACCATTCCTCAACTTTGGCGAAGGATACAATGTGACATATAAAATATGGTTTTCGCCCGGGAACAAAGAGAAGATGTTAAATAAGATAAAAGAAGATGTAAATAGCGAATTGGACCAAATAAAAAATGACAATAGCGATATTATAAAAGATTATTCTGTCAGCGATGATTTTAAAACAGTAACTATTTATTATGTTGATAACAAAGATGTACACTGGGATATCGATTGGTCGCTGATCAACTCAAGGATCCAATTATATCACGAAATATTGGGTGAAAGAATTTTATATCATCAAAATCAGCACACAATTGCCGGTGAAGTTACATCGAACGTACAGTTAGGATAGTATATAAATTATTAGAGAAAATGAAGGTACGAATTAATTGTGAAAGTTATATTGATATGCAGCAAGAATCTGAAAAAATCAAACAACACTTCTATTTAAATAAGGAGAAATAAAAACTTATGAAAAAAAATAAAGACCAGCAACAGGCAATAACCCCCGCCGAAACCGAACAGCAGGAAAACGCGGGAAAAATTCTGGATTCCCTGGCAGGCAACGTTGACGAGGTAGAAAAAGAATTAGAGGGCAATCAGGAAGCGGAAAGCTCCGTATTCGACCCCTCAGCTCCCATGATAAAAAACCNCAANNCGTTCTTTGTGGTAGNTCTGATAATAATAATCCTTNCANTNNTNNGACTTGTGAACACAGTGAAATTCACTGCCAACACCGTCAGCGACATAGCCAACCAGACCGCATTGAAAAACGAGTTTGCAGACTTTATCTACCCCTTGGTGCTTATTGACGCTCCTGCCTTTGAGGGTGCGGAAAATATCCCCTCATCGGTAGTAATAAACGCCGCATTGTGGAGGATAGTAATTTACGGAAATACCGAAAAATATGAAAATGACGGAACCTACATGACCGTGTCGGAAATAGACGTGGAAAGCTCGGCGGCGGCGATTTTCGGCGCATCGGTAAAAACCGAACATCAGACCATAACCAGCGGTATTGATACCTTTGAGTATAACCCGTCATTAAAATCCTACTTAGTTCCCATAAATCTTGATAAAAAGACCTATTGGCCTAAAGTCACGGAAATTTCAAGCGTAGGCGACACCTTTACATTAACAGTGGACTATATGACCCCTATCATGGGAGTAGGCGGCGAGGAATCGGATATGATCAAGCAGATGATCTACACTGTTTCAAGAAACGCTTCCGCCAAAACAGTCAAAGCTATCCAGTATGTTACAGCTTCGGGAGATAAATAAGAACATATTCCAATAGGATTGCCGCACATCGCTCCTATCGGAACAAGTTCTGACCAAAATCAAAGCAAGTTAAAACCGAAACGGAATAATAAATGACAGAAGAATATAAAACAATAGCCGACAGGGCAATGGCTTCCTTTACAGAAAAGAAGTCGGAATTTATAGNGAATATCGCTCCCGTAAAAACCGAAGAGGAANCCGTNGCNTTTATAGAGGAGANNAGNAAACAGCANCGAANNGCCNNCCANAACTGNTACGCCTNNATTCTGAGAAATAACAATATAGGCAGACACAGCGACGACGGAGAGCCAAGCGGCACGGCGGGCGCACCCATGTTCGAGGTGCTGAAAAAAGAAGGACTTACCGATATATGCTGTGTTGTCACAAGATATTTCGGGGGTATTCTCTTAGGTGCGGGCGGACTTGTCCGCGCCTAC
>WFLX010383688.1_pt1 | contig 12387 bp, 13 predicted proteins | sample 4967041 | NCBI WGS metagenome assembly WFLX01 (sample SAMN12857096, study PRJNA449069) | gut metagenome | isolation source: stool from male and female vole | host: Microtus ochrogaster | place: USA:Florida | collected 2017 | reverse complement strand
CGGCCCGGCTATGTGGTAAGTCAGAGTAGACTGCTTACTGGAGGACGAACGCTAAGGCGTTGGGGAAGGATGTCAGCACGGAGTTGTAAATCCAGTCGAAAATCGGGCTTACAAGGCCAAGGAAGACGATGCCTAATACGCAGAGTGAGAGCGACACTTTCATGCAGCGGCTGCTCTTGAAGCTCTCTACGCGAGGCGCGTCAGCACTGATCCACATGGCTTTCACTACCAGGAGGTAGTAATATAGCGAAATGATGGTGTTGATCAGGGCGACAAGCACGAGCATGTACAGGGCCATGCTTCCGGTCGAGGTGACCGATGTGAAGATCAGTATCTTCGAGAAGAAACCGGCGAAGGGAGGTATGCCCGCCAGCGAGAACATCGCGAGGGTCATGGCAAACGAGAGCCAGGGGTTGGACACATGCAGGCCGTTGTAATCGTCCATGCTGATCTTGCCCGTCTTATCCTCAATGGTCGATATGACTGCGAAGGCTCCGAGGTTGCTGACTACATAAACGAAGATGTAAAACATCATGGAGGTCAGACCCAGTCCGTTGCCTGCCATCACGCCAAGCACGATATAACCGGCCTGAGAAACGGAGGAGAAGGCCATGAATCGCTTCATGTTCTTCTGACGCATCGCGAAGAGGTTGCCGACAGTGATGGTGGCGATAATCACGGCGTATGCCATCCATTCCCATGCATCGCTGTAGACAGCGCCGAAACACTGCACGAAGATGATGAAGAAGGCGAATGCGGCAGCTCCCTTGGAGAGGACGCTCAGATAGGCGGTGACGGATGTCGGAGCGCCTTGGTAAACATCGGCGGTCCAGAGATGGAAGGGCACCAATGAGAGCTTGAAGCCGAGGCCTGCCATCACGAAGGCCAGGGCCACGAGCAGCAGCCCGCTCATCTCGCCCTGCGTTACGGAGAGGGCGATGTCGTTGAAGTAGAGCGAGCCTCCGGAGAAGGCATACACGAAGCTGAGGCCCATCAGCAGAATGGCAGACGAGAACACAGCGGTCAGGATATACTTGATAGCGGCCTCATGGCTCTCGTATTTGTGCTTGTTGAAGGCTACGAGCGCAGCGAGGGGGAGGGAGGCGGATTCAAGTCCGATGATGAAGAGGAGGAAGTGACGGGCTGAAATCATCAGATACATGCCGAAGAGCGTCACGAGCAGCAGCTCGAGAAACTCACCCTTTCGGATGGCCATGACATCACTCTCGATCCATTCATGGGCCTGGAGGATGACAAGGAAGAAACCTACGGTGAGGATGCACTTCATGGCGCGCGTGGCGGTGTCGCTGATATACATGCCTCCGAAGGCTGTCTCGCCGCAGGAGGGCACAATCCATATAGCCACAGTCGCCAGCAGCGTCAGGACCGCTGTCATGGGGGTAAGAATCTTCTTTCCACCCTTGCCGGAGAATGTATCGACCAGGAACACGAGAAGGAAGATTCCCAGCACTATGAGTTCGGGCAGCATTGCCCCAAATTGTGAATAGTCCATTGTTGAAATCAGTTGTTTCGTTGATTCAATACATTCTTAGAAGACTGCCCCCTGGATGGCGGCGATGATAGGCGCGAAGCTGTGCTGGATGGTCTCGCTGATCCAGTTGGGGAAACAGCCGATGCCGGCGATGCACACAATCAGAGTGACAGTTGACAGACGCTCGAACCAGTTGGCATCGGTCAGCGACAGATGGTGGTCGTCATACACCGGGCCGAGGAGCAGCTTGCCCACTACGCGCAAGATGTAGACCGCGGTGGTCACGATGGCGCTGCATGCCAGGATGACGAAGATGCGGTGGAACGTGTCGGAATCCTGGAACGAACCCACGAAGATTGTCATCTCGGCTACGAATCCGGAGAGGCCCGGGAGGCCTAAGGATGCGAAACCGGCAATCATGTAGCATACGCCCAGATAGGGCATGATTTTCATGAGGCCCCCCATCTGACGGATGTCGCGGGTGTGTGTGCGTCCGTATATCATGCCGATCAGGGCGAAGAAGAGGGCTGTCATGAGGCCGTGCGAGAGCATCTGCATGATTGCGCCGGTCATCGCGGTGGTGTTGAGCATAAGGAGGGCGAAGAGCACCATGCCGCAGTGCGACACCGAAGAGTAGGCGTTGATATACTTGAGGTCGGTCTGCACGCAGGCCGAGAAGGCGCCGTAGACGATGCTTATGCCGGTGAGGATGATGAAGATCCATGCCAGCTCGTTTGCAGCCTGGGGCANGAGGTAGATNGNGATGCGGAAGCATCCGTATCCGCCGAGCTTCATGNGCACGCCGGCGTGAAGCATCGATACGGCTGTCGGCGCACACGCGTGGCCGTCAGGGCTCCAGGTATGGAAGGGGAACATGGCTCCCAGAACGCCGAAGCCTACGAAGGTGAAGCAGAACAGCAGACGCTGCCAGCTCGGGTCGATGCTGGCCTGCGAAGCGATCTCGAGGATATTCCAGGTCGGGACGCCTCCCTCGGGAGCGGAGTGCCAGTAGATGCCCAGAAGGCCGAGCATCAGGAAGGCGGAGCCTCCCATGAGCATCAGGGTGAGCTTCATGGCTGAGTATTCCTTGCGGCCTGTGCCCCAGAAACCGATGAGAAGGTACATGGGGATAAGGGCTACCTCATAGAACATGAACATGGTGAACATGTCGATGGAGATGAAGAAGCCGAACACGCCGGTCGAGAGGAGCGTGAACCACAGGAAGAAGTTCTTGGGAAGTGGTGAGATTTTCCAGGATGCGAATGTTCCGGCGAATACGATGATGGCGGAAAGCATCAGCATCAGCACCGAAATGCCGTCCACACCCACTGCGAGGTGGATATTGAGCGGGGCGTACCACATCCAGGAGCCTGTGTAGAGCATCTCGGCATCAGCGCCGCTGTGGCGCTGGCAGAGGAAGTCGACGCAGAGCCAGATGGCCAGGGCGAGCAGGAGTGTCGAACCGACAACCATGACTGCGCGGATGGCGTTCATGCTGCTGTTGCGGCACAGGCCGAGTCCGGCCATCATGAGGACCGGGATGACGACAAACCAGATTAGCAAATTGTCGAATATCATGATTTTAAGTTTTTACTGTGTTGCAACATTAGGTTAGACGAGACAGAGCCATGTGATGCCGGCCAGGGCAACGGCGCCCAGGAAGAACCATACTATGTAGGCCTGTACATTGCCGCTCTGCATACCCTTGATGGAGTTGGAGGCAACGTTGGTTACCTTGGCCATGCCGTCCATAGTGGCGTCGATGACATGGCGGTCAAACCATGCTATGCTCCGGCAGATGATTCCGAAGATGATCTTGTGGACTACAAACTGATAGATCTCGTCCCAGTAGAAGCGCTTGTAGGCGGCCTGCCACAGGGTCGGCCAGAAGTTCTTCACCTTGGTCGGGAGATCGTTCTTCACGCGATACATCCTCGTGGCGATCAGAATAGCGATAATAGCCACGCTCAAGGAAGTGGCGGCTACGGGCAGCTCGATGTGGATATGGTAAGGAGCGCCGTTCCAGGTAACCAGCTCGCCGAAGGGGATAAATCCGGCCACGCAGCTCACGGCAGCGAGGAAGATGAGCGGAAGCGACATCTGCCAGGGTGCGTCGTGGGGCTTGTGGTCTTTGTAGTGAGGATTCTCCTCCCACCAGAAGATGAGATAGTAGAGACGGAACATGTAGAAGGCGGTCAGGCCGGCCACCATTGTCATCCATGCGCCCCAGAACCAGTGGCGGGCGAACATGGCAGCGAGCATCTCGTCTTTCGAGAAGAAGCCCGAGAAGGGCCATATGCCTGCAANGGCGNGACANCCGNTAAGAAAGGTCCAGNGCGNGATGGGNATGTACTTCCGCAGGCCACCCATCGCGGTGTAGTCGTTGGAGTGGACTGCATGTATCAGGGCGCCGGCTCCAAGGAAGAGGAGGGCCTTGAACATTGCGTGAGTGAAGAGGTGGAACATGCCGGCCATGTAGCCGAGGCCTGCGTACGCCTCGTGATGTCCTTCCGGCACGAGACCGTCGCGGGCAACGCCGAGCGATACCATCATGAACGCTATCTGGGAGATGGTCGAGAAGGCGAGCACGCGCTTGATGTCAATCTGAGCGCAGGCTACCACGGCAGCGTAGAAGGCCGTGATGGCGCCCACCACGCAAATGAAGGTCATTGCTGCGTCAACCACACAGTAGACGGGGAACATGCGGGCCACCAGGTAGACACCGGCCACGACCATCGTGGCGGCGTGAATCAGGGCCGACACGGGTGTCGGGCCCTCCATTGCATCGGGGAGCCAGATGTGGAGAGGCATCATGGCTGATTTGCCCATGCCGCCTGTGAAGATGAGCACCATAGCCCATGTCAGGACGGATGCGCCCATGAAGGTCGCGCCTCCGCAGGAGGTCAGCACAGCCTCGGGGTTGGAGGTGAGGTTGATGAAGTTGAAGGTGTCGGTATAGTACGACAGAATCAGGATGCCGATCAGGAAGCCGAGGTCGGCGAAGCGGGTCACGATGAATGCCTTCTTCGAAGCCGACACTGCTGAGGGGAGCTTGTAGAAGAAGCCNATNAGCAGNTANGAGNNGACNCCCACGAGCTCCCAGAATATATACATCTGGAAGATGTTGGTGGCCACTACGAGTCCGAGCATCGAGAAAGAGAAGAGCGACAGGAAAGCGTAGTAACGCTGGAAGCCCGGCTCATGCTCCATGTATCCCCATGAGTAGAGGTGCACAAGGAAGGAGATGGTGGTGATGACCACCAGCATCATTGCAGAGATGGGGTCGAGCAGGAAACCGATGTTGACCACGAGCTTCNGCGTAAACGCNAGCCAGGNGACATCAAACACNTGGTNCTGCAGGCGCACGCCGTCGATGATGAAGTCGGGGCTGCCGCTGAAGAAGTAAGTGAATGCGACGATGTATGCGAGCGTAGCCGTCGTGCCCATGCCTAAGATGCCGAGCACACCGGCGAGCTTGCGCGACATCTTCACGCCGCCTATGCCTAAGATCAGGAACATGGCGATCGGAAGTGCCAGAATCAGGATTGGTAATGTGATGTCCATGTCTTAGTGTTTCATTTTGTTGGTTTCATTCACCTCCGTGCTGCCGATGGAGCGGTAGATATTGATGATGATGGCGATGGCCAGAGCGGTCTCGGCAGCCGCGATTGCGATTGCAAAGAGCGTGAACACCATGCCCTCCATAGAGCCGGGGAAAAGGAAACGGTTGAAAATCACGAAATTCAGGTCGGCCGAGTTGAGCATCAGCTCAAGCGAAATGAGGATGGCGACCATGTTCTTGCGGGTGATGAAGCCGTAGACGCCACAGACGAACATAAGCACGCTGGGCACAAGATACCATAAAATGCTGAGGTCCATATTCGTCATTCTTTACGGGCGATTGTGACGCCGCCGATTATACATGCGAGAAGAAGGACACTGACAGCCTCGAAGGGCAGGAGGTACTGGTAGCGCTCCGTGCCGGTGAAGGCGGTGCCTATGTCAGCCATGGTGATCATGGCCGAGCCGTTGACAGCCTCGCACAGGGAGATGCCGTTGATAAGGGGCATCTTGAAGAGTGCGAAAAGAAGGAGCACCGCGCCCAGCACGCTGCACAGTATTCCGGTGCGCTTGCGGTGCACGTTGAGCGGAGCCTCCTTCTCATTGGGCTTGTGTGTCAGAAGAATGGAGAACACGAAGAGCACCATTATGCCTCCTGCGTAGACCGCGATCTGAACCGCGCCTAAGAACTGGTAGCCGAGCTGGAAATAGAACACGGCTGTCGAGATGAGGGCGAAGAGCAGATAAGTCGCGGCGCGCAGGATCTTGGTGCTGGTGACAGCCAAGAAGGCACTCACCACCATCGTGATCGCTACGACGAAATAGAGAATGATGTTAGCTACAGAATCCATTATGACTTATTTGTTTTCATTATTGTCAGTCTTGGGAGCCTCGGGCTGCGCCTCAGCCGGCTTCTCAGCGGCGGGAGCCTCTGCCGGCTTCTGAGCAGCCTCCGCAGCCGGAGCTGCCGCTGCTGCCGCAGCTTCGCGCTCGGCCTTGATNTTGGCAGCCTTGGCCATTNCCTCGGCCTTAATCTTNGCCAGCTGCTCGGGGNCCATCTTAGGCTTAGCCGGAGCNGGAGCGTCGGGCACTTCCGGNCNGTAGTTGAGCTGCTTGACGAGCTTGTCGCGCGTGAAGACAGCCTGCTCGAAGTCGTTGGTGAACTCCAGGGCATCCTGCGGGCAGGTGGTGACGCAGAGCATGCAGAACGTGCAGCTGCCCAAGTCATACATATACTTGTCAAGCTTGCGTTTCTTCTTGCCGTCGGGCAGGTCGACCATCTTGGTGGTCAGCTGAATCGTGCCGTTCGGACAGTTCATCTGGCAGATGCCGCAGCCGATGCACTTGTGGCGTCCCTCGGCATCATACTTCAGGGTCAGTTCTGCCCGGAAGCGGTCGGAGATGTCGAGAGTCTCGCGGTTTTCGGGATACTGCTCCGTCACCTTTGGAGTCACGAACTCCTTGCCGGTCACAGCCATTCCCGTCGCGAGACTCTTCAGCCCCTTGCCGACCTGTGAAAAGTATTCTTTAAAACTACTCATAGATACAATATTGTAATTTCTTTGATTTCTCGTCTTATTACCTCTCCACCTGGCCGCCGAGGATGTCGAGCAGCTCAGTGGTGATGCCCTGCTGGCGCAGCTTGTTGTATTCGAGCTGCAGCCCTTCGAGGAGCTTCTTGGCATTGTCGTTGGCGCTCTGCATGGCCATCACGCGCGCGGCCATCTCGGAGGCGCGGTTCTCAATGGTGATCTCCTGCATCAGCGAGAGCACATACATCGGGAGCACCTCATTGAAGATGCGGTTGGCGTCCGGCTCGAAAATATAGAGTTTGTCAGCTTCGCTGCCGCTCTCCCCTGCCTCGGCCATGATAGCCTTGTGGCTCACGGGATAGAGCTGGTCGACAGTCAGACGCTGGCGGCTGATGGACTGGAACTGCATGTAGACCACCTTGACCAGGTCAAGCTCGCGGTCGATAAAGAGCTTGCGCAGCGACTGTGTGAACTCCGTCACGCGGTCGCCCTCCATCTTGGAGTTGACCCCCTCAAGGCGCACTACATCAATGCTGCCCCCTGCTATCTTGTCGACTGCCTTGGCAATCTTCTTGCCGACGGGATAGACTGTGATGGCCACATCCTCGCCATATGTCTTGCGGACCGCGTTGATCTCGGCAAGAAACTGCTTGAAGATATTGAGGTTGTATGCGCCGCAAAGACCATCGTCACTGCCATAGACCACGAGGCCGACATGATGCACTTCGCGCTCCTCAATGAGAGGGGACGTGAATGTGGTGCCGGACTGCAGTATGTGGCCCATGATGGAGCGTATCTGGTTCTTATATGGCAGCAGTCTGCGGAGAGCCTGTTCAAATTTGTGGACCTTCGCAGAAGAAATCATCTTCATGGCGCCGGTGATCTTCTCACTCGACGACACGGAGCCGATTCGTGTCTTTAGTTCCCTTAGGGTGGCCATAAGTCAGTTGGTTTCTGTGATGTTATGTTGTATTCTTTTGTTGGCGGACCGGCCGCCGGTCATGACGGACGGTCCTTTTGCCTCTCCCCCGCTCACGGATGAGCCGGGGAGAGCATATTATTATTGGCCCGAAGGCCGCTGTGTCAAGACTTAGCGTAGCGTGCTGATACCTCCTTGGCACATTCGGTCAGTTTGGCCGTGACATCGTCAGTGAGGCGGCCTGCCTTGATCTCATCGAGCACCTCTTTCTGATACTTGGCCTTGACAAGCTGCAGGAAGGTCTCGGCAAACTCGTGCANCTTGTCNAGNGNNACNNNCTCNAGAAGNCCGTTNACACCNCANTAGATNACTGCNANTTNNTTNTCNACNGGCCAGGGNTGATACTGNGGCTGNATGAGNAGCTGCTGGTTCTTNCGGCCNNNGTCNATGACNNNGGCGGTNACNGGGTCGATNTCGCCGCCGAACTTGGTGAACGACTCCAGCTCGCGGAACTGAGCCTGCGCGATTTTCAGTGTGCCGGCCACCTTCTTCATCGGCTTGATCTGTGCGTTGCCGCCTACACGCGACACGGAGATACCTACATTGACCGCAGGACGGATACCCTGGTTGAAGAGGGAGGTCTCCAGGAAGATCTGGCCGTCGGTGATTGAGATCACGTTTGTCGGGATATATGCGGACACGTCGCCGGCCTGGGTCTCGATAATCGGAAGGGCAGTCAGTGAGCCGCCACCTTTGACGATGGGCTTGAGCACCTCGGGAAGGTCATTCATTGAGGAGGCTACCTCCTGGTTGTCGATGATCTTGGCGGAACGCTCGAGCAGACGCGAGTGCAGGTAGAAGATATCGCCCGGATATGCCTCGCGGCCGGAGGGGCGCTTGAGCACGAGCGAGATCTCACGGTAAGCCACGGCCTGCTTCGAGAGGTCATCATACACGATGAGGGCGTCTCGGCCTGTGTCGCGGAAATACTCGCCGATGGCAACTCCCGCGAAGGGAGCGTAGTAGCGCATGGAGGCGGAGTCGGATGCCGTAGCGGCCACTACCACCGTGTAATCCATAGCGCCATACTTCTGAAGAGTATTGACGATAGCAGCCACCGAGGAGGCCTTCTGTCCTATTGCCACGTAGATGCAATATACAGGCTTGCCGTCAAGGAAGTTCTGCCGCTGGTTGATGATGGTATCGATAGCGATGGCGGTCTTGCCGATCTGGCGGTCGCCGATGATGAGCTCACGCTGGCCGCGTCCGATAGGAATCATCGCGTCGACAGCCTTGAGGCCCGTCTGCAGCGGCTGGTTAACCGGCTGGCGGAAGATTACGCCCGGGGCTTTGCGCTCGAGGGGCATGCGGAGCAGGTCGCCCTCGATGGGTCCCTTGCCGTCAATGGGCTCGCCGAGGATGTTGATCACTCGTCCGAGAAGGCCCTCCCCGACGGGAATGGAAGCGATCTCACCCGTGCGACGCACCGACATGTTTTCAGTAACTTTATTCACATTGTTGAGGAGCACAACACCCACATTGCTCTCCTCCAGGTTGAGGGCGACGCCCTTGACGCCGTTCTCAAACTCCACCAGCTCGTTGCTCTTGACGTTCTCCAGGCCGTAGACATGCGCCACGCCGTCGCCGACGCTCAGCACCGTGCCCACCTCCTCGAACTTTGCCTTCGAGCTGACGTTTTCAAGCTGCTGCTTGAGTATATCAGATATTTCGCTCGGGTTAAGCATTTCCTATGAGTTTAAGACGTAGTTGTTCCAGTTCGTTCCTCACCGATGCATCCAGGCGGTAACCGTCTACATCGACCACGAAACCGCCGATCAGGTCGGGGTCAGTCTTCTCCTTCCACTCGAGCTTGAGCGAAGGATAGGCTTTGGCGACGATGCTTTTGATTTTATCGGTCTCGGTCTGGCCGAGAGGAGCGGCGGTGATGAGCGTGGCTTCCGCGATGCCGTGCGCGCGGCGGTAGATGTCGCGGTATGCCAGCGCCATCAGGCGCGCGTACTCCTCCCGGTTATGATCGAGCACGAGCCTCACGAAGCTACGGTAGTCATCCTCCGCCTTGTCTCCGGCAGCGCTCTCGAGGAGCTTGGCCTTGTCATCGCGACTCACGAAGGGATTGGCGAGCACCTTGGCCAGTTCGGGATTGCGGTCGAACGCGTCGGCCACCTCCCGCATCTCATCATACACGGAGTCGGTAGTGCCCTTCTCCTCTGTCAGCTTATAAAGCGCCTTTGCATAGCGCTGGGGAATCAGACCGTTGCTCATCGGTTCAGTTCTTCTCTATTTCGTCCAACATTTTGTTGACAAGCTCCTGCTGCGATTTGTCGTCCTGAAGCTGCTTGCGCACCATCTTCTCGGCAATNTCGANNGAGAANTTGCTNACNTCNTTNNTNAACTGNAGTTCAGCNTCCTTGCGNGNCTGNTCGATNGNCANNTTGGCNGCNTCCATNNCNTTNNGNGCCTCTGCGGAAGCCTCTTTCTTGGCCTCCTCGATGATCTGGGACTTCATCTTGGCTGCATCACGCAACATCTCGGCCTGACGCTCCTGGGCTTCCTCGACATACTTCTGGGCCTGGGCGCGGGCATTGTCAAGCTGCTCCTTGGCCTCCTGGGCGTACTCTACTCCCTTGTCGATGGTGTCGGCCCTGGAGTCCATGCTCTTCAGAATCACGGGCCATCCCCACTTCGCCAGAACGAGGAAGAGGAGAATGAAGGCCACGAACATCCAGAAGACAAGGCCAAAATCGGGCGTGAATAATTCCATTTGTCAGAATTTAGTTGGTGTCGAAATCAGATGAACAGTGCGAGGGCGGATACGATCACGGCGAACAGAGCCACACCCTCGATAAGGGCGGCGATCACAATCATGTTCGAGCGGATGTCGCCTGCGGACTCCGGCTGACGGGCGATTGCCTCCATGGCGGAGGAGCCGATGCGGCCGATGCCGATGCCTGCGCCGATTGCTGCGATTGCTGCTCCGAGTGCTGCGCCGAGCGATGCGAGGGCTTCCGCGGCCAAAATCATTGATAACATAATTCTGATGTGTTTAAAGTAGTTAGTATGATTATTAGTTTTTCTCTCTTTTATCAGGGTTTCCTCCTTCCCTCCCCTTTCTTATGCCTTGGATGCCGCGGGAGCATTGGATGCTGCGGGAGCCTCCTCTTTCTTGGCCTCGTGATGCTCATGGTCAGCTACGGCCATGGAGATGAAGATGGTGGCCAGCATAGTGAACACGTATGCCTGGATGAAGCTCACCAGCACGTCCAGAGCCAGCATGAAGATCGAGAAGAGCACCGAGATTACCACCGAGCCTCCGGTAGCCGCCACGCCAAACGCAGTGAATATGAAGATCAGCAGCGTGAGGGTGATGACAATCATGTGGCCGCCCATCATGTTGGCGAAAAGACGCACGCAGAGCGCGGCCGGCTTGGTGAACATGCCGAAGATCTCGATCATCTGCATGATGGGGAGCGGACACTTGAGCCAGATGGGCACATCGGGCCAGAATATCTCTTTCCAGTATTCCTTGTTGCCGTTGATGTTGGTGACAATGAACACCAGCACGGCGNGCACCAGGGTGATGGCGATGTTGCCTGTCAGGTTGNCGCCACCGGGGAAGATGACAATAAGGCCGAGGAGGTTCNTCANGAGGATGAAGANGAANCAGGTCAGCAGGAAGNGGGCGAATTTGTTAGCCTTCGCGCCGAGGGTGTTCTTGATTACTNCCTCATAGATGNAGTTGACCAGCATCTCCATGAAGCCCATCCCCTTGCGGGGGGCCTTCATGCCTTTGCGGNGGTAGTATCTCACGAGACCCATCACCATAGCGGTCACCACGATGGCTGCGATGATAAGGGCGAGCACATTCTTGGTAATCGAAATGTCGAGCGGGCGGTATTCTTTGAAATACTTTCCGGTGGTGGCATCGTATGCGTAGCCGGAAATTTTCACGCCATGCTCGGCACCCTTGGGGTCGGCCTTGGCCTCTGCGAGGGCGCGGGCATGAAGCTCGGCCTGCTCGGCGTCTGTAAGGGGCCAGACTTGCACCACTTTGCCGGCGTTGTCGCTGACATGAGGGAGCATGAAGTGATACTGCTTGCCATCCTTCTCAACAGTGTAGATAGCCTGCGAGAGGAATTCGGATTTCTTGCCGTCCGCCTCATTCTCCTCTACGGTGACGTAGGTCAGCTTAGAGGATGAGAAGCAGAACCAGGCGCCGTCCTGGGCGCGCACAATCACCGGAAGCGGGATGCGGTAGACGTGGCTGAAAGGCACCTCCCAGCCATAGCCGTCGCCGAGGTGATGGAAGATTATCTCCTTCACATCCACACCCTCCTTCTCCTCCTCGCCATGTCCGGCGGCACGCGCCGGAACAGCGAAGCCGAGCAGGATGGCCGCCAACAGCATAAGTATTGAAAATCTCTTGTTCATCTCTTTCCGGTTAATAGATGCACACCGACACCACGTTGTTGTCAACATCGACGAGACCCCCGTTGACGTGATACTTCTGCTCCTTGCCTCCGTCGCGGAAATAGATGTCTCCCGGCACGAGCACCGAGATGATGGAGGCGTGGTTGCGAAGCACCGTGAAACGGCCCATCTCGCCGGGAAGAGTCACCAGGTCGGCCTCTCCCTTGTAGAGCACCTCATGCGAGGATATGATTTCGAGTGTCATCTGTGGTTGATTCTTGAGTGGATGAAATTAGTTGACCTCTGCGAGCATCTTCTTGCCCTTGGCGATTGCCTCGTCGATTGTGCCGACATTGAGGAAGGCCTGCTCGGGATATTCGTCCATTTCACGGCTAAGAATCATCTTGAAGCCACGGATGGTCTCGTTCGGGGGCCCCATCACGCGGGGAAGTCCG
>WFLX010265746.1_pt1 | contig 12392 bp, 9 predicted proteins | sample 4967041 | NCBI WGS metagenome assembly WFLX01 (sample SAMN12857096, study PRJNA449069) | gut metagenome | isolation source: stool from male and female vole | host: Microtus ochrogaster | place: USA:Florida | collected 2017 | reverse complement strand
TAGAGATTTTGGGATGCGGCATGGTGGATCCCCCTGTGCTCGAAGCGAACGGCATAGACAGCTACGTATATACGGGTTATGCGTTCGGTATGGGCATAGAGCGCATCACCAATCTCAAGTATCAGGTGAAGGACTTGCGCATGTTCAGCGAGAATGATGTGCGCTTCCTCGACGAATTTACCAGTGCTCGATAGACGGCGTTCCCTGTTAAGTTGCCCCGCACAGCACGGTGTGGCATCGAATGCAGCGCGGTGCATAAGCAGGAGCAGCGCAGTGTGGAATTAAGAGTTGCACGCTGTGTAATCAAGACAAGAAGAGTTGCCGCGTTAAGACAAAAGCCCCACAGTAAAGGCCTATCTCTCGAGATAGGCCTTTACTGTGGGGCTTTTGTGTGTATTTTATCCGTAGGGGCGGCCTGTCAAGGAGCCTGTACGGGAATTTTGGCGATGCGTCCTTCATGTCTGCCGCCTTCGAAAGGAGTGGCGAAGAAGGCGTCCATGATGGCATCCGCCTCAGTTTCGGTGATGAAGCGACCCGGCATGACCAATACGTTGGCATTGTTGTGCTGTCTGGCAAGTTGCGCAATTTGAGGCATCCAGCAGAGAGCACCGCGAATGTCTTGATGCTTGTTGAGCGTCATGTTGATGCCTTCGCCGCTGCCGCAGATGGCTATGCCGATTTCGCATTCGCCCGCCTCTATGCCGCGTGCAAGTGCATGTCCGAAGTCGGGATAGTCGCAACTGGCTTCACTGTAAGTGCCATAATCTTTGTATGCCATGCCTTTACCGGCAAGGTAGGCCGTGACATGCTGCTTGAGCGCGTAGCCGGCGTGGTCGCTGGCAAGTCCTATCTGCTTCATGCGAGAATCTTTTTTGCTTGTTCGTAAACGTTTTCAGGGGTGAAACCAAGTTTTTGGTCAAGGACTTTGTACGGAGCGGAGAAGCCGAAACTGCCTAAGCCCCATATGTTGCTGCTGGGGTGCGCACCAATCAGGAAGCCCTGTAAGTTGACAGGCAGACCGGCTGTCAGGCCGAACACCTTGCTGCCCACAGGGAAGAGTTCCTGCTGATACTGGATGGGTTGCTCGCGGAAGAGGCCCTCACTGGGAGCGCTTATCACGCGCACCTTGTAGCCATCCTTGCGGAGCAGACGTGCGCCGGCTATCAGTGTGCTGACCTCCGAACCGTTGCCTACGAAGATGATGTCGAAATCGGCATCGCTTTCAGCAGCAATGTAAGCCCCGCGACGGCATCCGTCATAGTTGGTGCCTTCAGGCAGATCTTCTATTGTTTGTCGGCTGAGGATAAGTGCGCTGGGCGTCGTGCTGTTCTCCATGGCCAGTTTCCAACAGCANGTGGTACTCTTGCTGTCGGCGGGGCGCAGCACCAGCATGGAGTTGCGGCCGCTGTGGTTCTTCATCTTCTCCATCAGACGTATCTGTGCTTCCTGCTCCACCGGCTCATGGGTGGGACCGTCTTCTCCAACGCGGAAGGCATCGTGCGACCAGATGAACTTGATGGGCACCTGCATGAGAGCCGCCATACGGATGGCGGGCTTCATGTAGTCGCTGAATACGAAGAATGTGCCGCAAGCCGTGATGACTCCTCCGTGGAGCATGGCACCGATGCAGACGCAGGCCATCGTGAGTTCTGCTACGCCTGCTTGCAGGAAACCACCGCCTAAGTTGTCGCGGGTAATCACCGTGGCGCCGCCCTTCAGGAAGCCTTCCGTCTTGTCGGAGTTGCAGAGGTCTGCTGAACTGACAATCATGTTGGGTACCTGCTTTGCCAACTGCGTGAGGACTGTGCTGGACGCATTGCGGGTGGCATCGTTAGGCTTCTGCTGAATGCTGTCCCAGTCGATTTCGGGCAATTTCCCTTCGAACCAGTCTTTCAGTTGGGCCGCCATGTCTGCATTGGCCGCNTCCCAAACNTTTTCTTCCTCCTGACGTGCTGCGGCAATGCTCTCCAGTTCGGCGAGGCGTGCTTCGTAGAGTGCTGCCACTTCGGGGAAGATGACGAAGGGGTCATCGGGATTGCCGCCGAGATTGGTGACGGTGTTGCGGTAGGCATCGCCGCCGAGGGGCGCTCCGTGAGTCTTGCAGCTACGTTCGTANCAACTGCCGTCAGCCTGAAGGGCGCCCTTGCCCATAACGCAATGGCCGATGATGAGTATGGGTTTCCCCTGTGTGGCTTTGGCTTTGNCGAGCGCTTGACGGATTTGANTGACATCGTTTCCATCGATGNCAATNACTTCCCNTCCGAATGCGCGGTACTTGGCGGCAGTGTCTTCGTTGGACACGAGGGAAGTCTCGGTGGAGAGCTGTATGTCGTTGGCATCGTAGAACATGACGAGATTGTCAAGCCCGAGGTTGCCGGCGATGCGTGCGGCGCCCATGCTGATTTCCTCCTGTATGCCGCCGTCGCTAATGTAGGCATAGACGGTTTCCTTCCTGAAGGTGGGATTGCCGGTCTTGGCATAAAGGAACTTGGCAGCAAGCGCTGCGCCGACGGCGTAGGTGTGTCCCTGTCCGAGGGGNCCGCTGCTGTTCTCGATGCCTCGCTCATAGCATAGCTCGGGATGACCCGGGGTGGGGGAACCCCATTGGCGAAGCATCTGCAATTCCTCAACGGTAAACTTTCCGATGAGTGCCAGCTCAGCATAGAGCATTGGCGACATGTGTCCGGGGTCGAGGAAGAAGCGGTCGCGGCCTATCCATGTGGGATGTTTGGGGTCGAACTGTAGATACTCGCTGTAGAGGACATTGATAAAGTCGGCACCGCNCATGGCACCGCCAGGATGTCCGCTCTTGGCTTTTTCCACCATCGCAGCAGCCAGAATGCGGATGTTGTCAGCTGCGCGGTTCATTACGGTCTTGCTATTCATATAAAGCCTTTCGTTATCGAAATAATAATCTTATTCTGTTCCTTTGTAGAGAGTTGACAAGGTAGGCGATAAAACTTGTCNGTGTCCGGTTTCATAACCACCTTGTCTCTCCTCCGTTTTCGAGGCACAAAGATAGGGCTTTTGCCGTAATAATCAAATCTTCTGCCTGTCTTTATTTGCCTTGTGCAACGTTTTTGGCCAATTTGCCTCAGTTCTTGAATGAATGTATGGGCGCGGGAATGCGTCCGGTGCGCTTGATGAAACGTTCGCAGCTGAAGGGGTTGACGGGCATGACCGGTGCGTAGCCCAGCAATCCGCCAAACTCCACGGTGTCACCCACGGTCTTTCCCACTACGGGAATAATGCGTACGGCTGTGGTCTTCTGGTTGACCATGCCGATGGCTGCCTCGTCGGCTATGATGCCGCTGATAGTGGTGGCAGGGGTGTCGCCGGGGATGGCTATCATGTCCAGCCCAACGGAGCAGACGCAGGTCATGGCTTCGAGTTTTTCGAGTGTAAGGGCGCCAGCCTGTACGGCGTCAATCATGCCTTGGTCTTCGCTGACGGGGATGAAGGCGCCACTCAGTCCGCCAACGTATGAGCTGGCCATCACGCCTCCCTTCTTGACTTGGTCATTGAGCAGAGCCAAAGCAGCTGTCGTTCCGGGTGCGCCGGCATGCTCCAGACCAATCTCGCACAGTATGTCGGCCACGGAGTCGCCGATGGCGGGAGTGGGTGCCAAGCTGAGGTCGATGATGCCGAACGGGATGCCCAGCCGACGGCTTGCTTCCTGCGCTACATATTGCCCGACGCGTGTTATCTTGAAAGCCGTGCGTTTGATGGTCTCACACAGCACTTCAAAGCTTGCTCCGCGAATGCCTTTCAGCACATGGTGTACAACGCCAGGACCGCTGACGCCAACATTGATGATGGCATCTGCCTCGCTAACTCCATGGAAGGCGCCGGCCATGAATGGGTTGTCGTCGGGCGCGTTGCATAGTACTACCAGTTTGCCGCAGCCCAGTGAGTCGTTGTCCTTAGTGGCTTCTGCTGTTTCTTTGATTATTTCGCCCAGCAGTCGCACTGCATCCATGTTGATGCCCGTCTTGGTGCTGCCCACGTTGACGCTGGAGCAGATGCGTTCGGTGGAGGCCATAGCTTTGGGGATGGAGCGGATGAGCAGTTCGTCGCTTCGGCTCATGCCCTTGCTGACTATGGCGCTGTAACCGCCAAGGAAATTCACTCCGACTTCCTTGGCTGCGGCATCCAGCGTTTGGGCTATGCGGACATAGTCGTTGGCGGTATGGCAACATGCACCGCCCACCAAACTGATAGGGGTGATGCTTACGCGCTTGTTGACGATGGGTATGCCAATCTCGTGGCTGATGTCTTCGCCTGTAGAGACGAGGTCGCGCGCTAAACTTGTTATCTTGTCATATATCTTCTTGCAGCAGATGTCGAGGTCACGGTCGGCGCATTCCAGCAGGTTAATGCCCATCGTAATGGTGCGGACGTCGAGAGTTTCCTCTTCGACCATCTTGTTAGTCTCGATGACTTCGTTGATGTTTATCATAGTTCAGAATAGTTCGAAAAGTTACAATTATTGTTTCGCAAGCATTGGTTTGCCACAGGCTTTGCATTCATAGGACAGAGGTCAACTCGAGGATGTGCTTCCTGACTGTAGAATGCTGCATGCTCAGTATGTGGCTGTTTGCGTGTGCCCATAGTGTTAACGAATGGGCAGTGCTGTTGAGAATGGTGTAAGGAGTGTGCGTCTAATGTTCTTTGCGAATGGTTCAGATGCGGTGCATCTTTTCAAAGATTTCTTCTCTCTGGCATTTGATTTGCACGCCCATCTCCTGGCCGACGCCTTCCATGTCTGCGATAAGGTCGGAGAAGGGCTTCTTGCATTGCTCGATGTCAACTATCATCATCATGTTGAAGAAGCCTTGGACGATAGTTTGAGAGATGTCGAGAATGTTGATTTGGTTTTCTGCCAGATAGGTGCAGACACGTGCAATGATACCTGTGGTATCCTTGCCCACTACGGTGACGATGATTCTTTCCATGTGGATTAGTTTTTAGTGTGTTAGTTTTGTATAATGTATGTACCGCCTTCCCATTGAGTGAAAGGCTCTTCGTTTTCGAGCATGTGCCAGCAGAGGAATTTCCCCTGCTCGTCCGTTTCCACTACTGCTGGCCCGTTTTGTTTTGTCCCATCGGGGAATAGAATGTCATGGTAAGCACGTTTCATGGCATGTTCTGATAGCGTCGTTTTGTCCGCTGCGGGATGCCTTTCTGCGGATGGATGGGGTTGGGATTTTCTTTTGTGACGCGTATAGTGTGCTTGCGTGGCTGACTTTCCCTCATCTGTTTTGGCGTGAGTCGCTCAGCATTGTAGTGTGCGTCATCGGGTATGGTGTCGGTTGTCACGGAGTCTGTCGGCAGTGTTACATCTGCTGGCTGAGGTAGGGGGGCTATCTTGCGTTCGCTGTGCATGCGGATGAGCGACATGTTGCTTAGCAGTAGAGGCTTGGGGCTGTTTTCTCCTTTGTTGTTGGGTAGATAGACGTGACCGGCTATGGAATGCAGCGTCAAAGAGTCCAGCTTGCCGGATGGAGAGAAACGTAACTCGTTTTTGTCTGAATTGCGTATGAGGTCGCTTACTGATACNACTGTGTCCGCATCGAAGTAGAGGTTGAGCAGAGCAATGGCCTCGTTGTTAATATTGTTCATGACAAATTGCGACTTAAAACGCCATACGAAACTATCGCCNGCTCTGAATGTTGTGTCNGCTTGCATTCGGAAAGTGTAGATGCATCCNGAAGGGGTTGNCTGNAAACAGGNATAGTTTTTGCCTATCCAGATGTTGGCAGTGTCGCCATCGCTGGTGAGGTTGGCAAACTTGTCCTGTCTTGAAGTAGCTTCCATTCCCATGCGTTCGGCTTGTACGCGTACGCGGTTCAATACCTTATTATATATATGTGTGAGTATCTCCGATTGACCACTGTAGTAAACCATTGTCGAGTCGAACTCTGCTTCCGTTATGCGATGTTTGCGGAACACGGCTTGCAGGTATGTGTAGCGTGTGGCGCTGACGTCTTCGGCGTGGGTTTCTGCCATGCCTTGGGCCAGATGGAAATCTACGAGCACGTTTTCAAGCTCCTTCTCGCCCAGTATGCCGCTTGGCGCGGAAGGCTTACATGCCCCAAAGATGATGCTGATGGTCGAGGCGAAGAGAAGGAGACGATGGCTTCTCATCGAAGTACTTTCTGGTTGTAGAAAAGGATGATGGCTATTATACCGCATGAGATGCTGGCATCGGCGAAGTTGAACACCGGACTGAAAAATATGCAATGTTCTCCTCCGTAGAAGGGTATCCAGCTTGGCCAATCCCATTCCATTAGCGGGAAGTAAAACATATCTACCACTTTTCCGAGCATGAGTTCTCCGTAGCCGGTGCCCCANGGCACGAGTTCCGCCGTCATTGGTGTAGGAGGGTTGTTGAAGATCATTCCGTAGAANACGCAGTCGAAGATGTTACCGGCCGCTCCGGCAGTTATCATTGTCAGGCAGATGAGATAGCCCCAGTTGACGCCGTTGCGTATGGTGCGGCAGATGTACCACACGAGCGCAACGACACACAGTATGCGGAACGAAGTCAGGAACCATTTGTCAAAGAGTTCCATGCCGAAAGCCATACCGTTGTTTTCCGTAAAAAGAATCTGGCACCAATTGGTGATNTGGATGCTTTGATNCAGNTACATACCGGTCTTTACCGCCACTTTGATGGCTTGGTCTATGCCGATGATGGCGAGCGCTAAGCCAGCAGCTGTCAGTGCTTGAATTTGCTTGCGAGTCATGAATTGCAATGTGTGTGACAGGTGTAGGAGTGAAGGAGATTAGCGACGTTTATCGCGGGCCTGCTTCGCTTCGATAGAGAGGGTGGCGTGAGGTACTGCGCGAAGGCGTTCTTTGGGAATTAAGTTACCCGTTTCGCGGCAGACACCATAGGTTTTGTTTTTGATGCGTACCAGTGCTGCTTGTAGTCCGGTAATGAACTTTTGTGCACGTTGGCATTCGCCCAGAAGCGACTCTTTCGAGAGGGTTTCCGACCCTTCCTCCAGTGTCTGGTAGGTGGAGTGCGAGTCTTCATCATCACCGTTACCGTTGATTTTTGCGATGAGAACCTCGTAATCGCTTTTTGCGACAGCAAGCTTTCCTTCAATAAGAAGACGGAACTCCTCCAATTCTTCGTCGGAGTATCTTGTTTTGTTGTTTTCCATATTTGTTTTGTTGTTAGGTCTTAGACTTTTGTTAGCAAGAGACTATCGCCGAGTACAATGTTGTCAGCCAGCACTTGCGATGCGATGTAGTCGGTGAACTTTTCGAGGCATGCGCGGTTGTCATCGTTGGCGGGAATGGTTACACGGATGTGGTCTGTTATCTCTAAACCGCTGTTCTTGCGGAGTGTTTGGATGCTTCGGATGATTTCGCGTGCCACGCCTTCNAGGCGTAGTTCTTCGGTGATGGTCANGTCGAGAGCTACTGTCATGGTNCCTTCNTTGGCTACGCTCCAGCCGGGAATGTCCTGACTGAATACCTCGATATCTTCAAGGTCAATGTCTACAGTCTCGCCTGTGGCGATGGTCAGGGTAAGGTGGCTCTTTGCTTCAAGTTCGGCTATCTGCTCCTGACTCATGGCCAGAACGGCTGCATTTACATCCTTCATGGCTTTACCGAATTTCTTGCCCATCGTGCGGAAATTGCATTTCACTTGTTTCACCAGCATGCCTTCTGCGGCAACGAACTCTATTTCCTTCACGTTTACCTCGTCCAGTATGAGTTGTTGCATAGCCAGTATGCGTTGTTGCTGTTCGGCTGTGCTGGCCGGGATGGCAATGCGCTGTAGCGGCTGCTTCACTACAATCTGTTCTTTTTTGCGTAAAGCGTGTATCATAGAGGTGATTTGTTGCGCCAGTGCCATGCGGAGTTCCTGCTCCCGATCTATCTTTGTCTCGTCGCAGATAGGGAAGGATGCCAAGTGCACGCTACCTTTTTGCTTACCGGACGCATCGTTCAGATCACGCCAGAGACGGTCGGCATAGTAGGGGGCGATGGGCGCCATCAGGCGTGCCACAGTCTCTAGACATGTGTATAGTGTTTGGTAGGCACTCAGCTTGTCCAGACTCATTGCAGAGCCCCAGAAGCGTTTCTTCGACAGGCGTACAAACCAGTTGCTGACGTTATCTACCACGAAGCTCTGTATCAGTCGTCCGGCGCGGGTGGGCTCGTAGTCCTCGTAGCACTGCTCCACATTGCGGATGAGGCTGTTCAGACAAGAGAGAATCCAGCGGTCCATTTCGGGGCGGTCGGACATGGGCACATCGGCTTCTTCGTAGCACCAGCCGTCCACATTGGCATACATGGTGAGGAATGCATAGGTCTGATTGAGTTTTCCGAAGAAGGTGCGCGTTACTTCTGCCACGCCTTCGGGGTCGTATTTGAGATTGTCCCAAGGCTGTGAATTTGTAATCATGTACCAGCGTACGGCGTCCGAGCCGTTCTGTTCGATGGCTTCAAACGGATTGACTGTATTGCCGAGGTGCTTTGACATCTTTATGCCGTTCTTGTCGAGAACGAGGCCATTCGAGATGACTGCTTTGTATGCAACCGAGTCGAAGACCATTGTGGCGAGAGCGTGGAGCGTGAAGAACCAGCCGCGTGTTTGGTCAACACCTTCGGCTATGAAGTCGGCGGGATATACGGTGCGGCTGTCCAGCAGCGTTTTGTTTTCGAATGGATAGTGAATTTGTGCGTAAGGCATAGCGCCCGAGTCGAACCACACATCAATGAGATCTTGTTCGCGTGTCAGCTTCGCTCCGCTCTTGCCAACGAGCCAAATCTGGTCCACATACGGGCGGTGCAGGTCTATCTTGTCGTAGTTCTCCTGACTCATGTCGCCAGGCACGAAGCCGCGTTCCTTGAGTGGGTTGTTAGGCATGATGCCGGCGGCCACAGCCTTTTCTATTTCGTTGTAGAGTTGTTCGATGCTTTCTATGCATATTTCCTCGCGCGTGTCGCGGTTGCGCCAGATGGGGAGTGGAGTTCCCCAGAAACGGCTACGGCTCAGGTTCCAATCGTTCAGGTTCTCGAGCCACTTGCCGAAACGTCCCGTGCCGGTTGATTCGGGTTTCCAGAGAATCGTTTTGTTTAGCTCCATCATGCGTTCCTTGACAGCCGTGCTGCGAATGAACCAACTGTCGAGAGGATAGTACAAGACGGGCTTGTCGGTGCGCCAGCAGTGAGGATAGTTATGGACGTGTTTCTCGATGCGCAGTGCGATGCCCTCCTTTTTCATCTCGAGGCACATGGCAATGTTTAGGTCGTCGGCCTTCTGCGCCGCCTTTTCATCGTATTTGCCGTCCACGTTGAACTCAGGAGCGTAGGCGTTCTTTACGAAATCGCCTTCGTGGCAGGCATATGCTTCGCGGTTGACGCACTTATCTATGAAGCCGGGGGCAAGTTCTTGGGTCAGGTAGTATTTGCCGGTGAGGTCAACCATCGGTCGTGTCTCTCCCAACAGGTTTATCATGTACAGGCCAGGCACGTCGGCGTCCTTTGCCACCTTGGCATCGTCGGCACCAAAGGTGGGTGCAATGTGCACGATGCCTGTGCCGTCCTCGGTGGTGACATAGTCGCCGGGGATGACGCGGAATGCTTCGTCTGCCAGTTCAACGAAGGTGTCCTGCCCGTGTTTGAAGGCCTTTTCGGGGTGTGTGGTGGCATAGTTTTTTATGAAGTCTGCGCTCAGGTCATTGACTTTTTCGCAGGGCTTCACCCATGGAATTAATTGTTTGTAGTGCATGCCAAGGAGATCTGTGCCCTTGTAGCGGCCGACGATGAGGTAGGGGAGTTTCTTTCCGTCAATGTCGTTAATGTCGAGTGCTTCGAGTTCTGCCTGTGTCTGCATTTCCTCGCCTTGCAGATATGCCTNCATGNGTGCTTCTNCCATGATGNCNGTCAGCTTTTCACCGTTNTAGGGGTTAAAGGTGCGTGCGGCGACATAGTCAATGGAGGGTCCTACGCAGAGCGCGGTGTTGGANGGCAATGTCCACGGAGTGGTGGTCCAGGCAGCAAAGGCGGGCTTGCCCCATTGCAGCATNTCNGGCTTTGCATCGGCAGGAATTATTTCGAAGAGGCCGGTCACGGTGGTGTCTTTCACATCGCGATAACAGCCGGGCTGGTTCAGTTCGTGGCTGCTCAGTCCAGTGCCNGCTCCGGGACTATATGGCTGTATGGTGTAGCNCTTATAGAGCAGACNCTTGTCGTANAGCTGNTTGAGTAACCACCAAAGNCTTTCTATGTATTTGTTGTCGTAGGTGATGTAGGGGTGCTCCATGTCGACCCNGTAGCCCATCTTATGGCNCAGGTCGGCCCNTTCGCTGGTGTACATCATCACGTTTTCCCGGCACTTCCGGTTGTATTCTTCAATGGAGATGGTCTTGCCAATTGCCTCTTTGGTGATGCCGAGTTCCTTTTCCACGCCGAGTTCAACGGGCAGTCCGTGGGTGTCCCATCCCGCCTTGCGGTTCACCTTGTAGCCCTTCATGGTCTTGAAGCGGCAGAACGTGTCTTTGATACTGCGTGCCAGCACATGGTGGATGCCGGGGTGGCCGTTGGCCGATGGAGGGCCTTCAAAGAAGATGAACGAGGGGCATCCCTCCCGTTCGGACAGGCTGCGGTGGAAAACGTCTTCCCTGTCCCAGAGCAGTAGCACTTCCTTATTCACTTCGCTCAGGTTGAGCTTTGCGCGTTCGGTGAATTTCTTATTCATATTGTAAGTCTTTGCATTGTTTTCAGTTAAAATCGCGTGCAAAGATAAGGAAAAGTCACACAAATGCCAAGAAAAAGTGTTTGGAAATTCCTCTTTATTCGTCTTTCGCCAGTTTCTGCTTGCTGTAGTTTCCGTATGCAGTGCTTTATGGAAACCTTTTATAAACAAGCAAAGGCGCTGTCCGGAGGATGCCGGACAGCGCCAAAGTGTGTATGTTTGACGGAATATGTGACGTTTTAGAGCGAGAAGTTTACGCCGATGCCGACAACATCGTTCTTTCGCTTGTAAATGTCTGTCTTGTTGCCTAAAGCAGTTTGGCTATTCACTGTGCGGTCGGCGTAGAAGGTGTGCATGTAGCCGAGGTCGAAGCTAAGGCGCTCTGTAGCGTTGACGCGTACGCCAAGGCCTATGGAGTGGCTTGACAGATTGAAGCTAAGGTCGTTCATGTAAGCATCGCTCAGGCCGTAACAGGTGCGTTGCCAAGAGCCGCTCACGGTCAGCCGCTTGTTGATGTCGTATTCCGCACCGAGGGTCAATTCCCAGGTGTTCTTGTCAATCAGGTCTTCGCCATTGTTCTCCTTGCGGGCTGTCTTGTCGAAATACATCTTGAAACCGCCGTCGATGCGCACTTTGCTGATGGGGCTGTACTCTGCGCCCATGGCGAGTATGGCGGGGATGTCTTCGCGCACCTTAGCGCCGTCCTTGAACTTTGCGAGTGGGCTGCTTGCATCGTTTGCCTGCATTTCGGCCACTTTGTTCATCGTTGTGCTGTTCTTGAGGCTCATGCGGGTATTCGCCTCATACTTGATGGCCACGTTCCACTGATTGTTTATTTTCCAGTCCAAACCGAAGATGGGGGTTACGCCAAAACCCTTCTGATCGCAGTCAAGAGAGAGATCTTGGTTCAGGTTTTGCATGGGTTGTCCGCCCATTGCTGCCTGAAAGTCTTTCACATAGCCGCTGTAGTTGCAAGTGGCATAGACGCCACGGATGCCGATGTAAGCGCTGATGTTGTTCGTAATCTTGTATGCACCGCCCAGTTGCAGTCCGAAGTAGTAGCTGCGTCCCCTCATGTAGGAATCCATGTTGTAAGCCTGAAGGTATTGTTGGGGAGCGTTGCTGAACTGCTGTATGCCGTGTTGGGCTGCATCGGCAGTCAGTTTCTCTGTTGCTTGTTCGTACGTCATGCCGCTTCCCATATAGTGGGGGATGAGTGTGGGACCGAATGCAGTGGCGTAGCCTTGTGCTATTTGCTTGATGATTCCCTGCGCCAGCTGACCGCCATAGAGCGCTTCGAAGCTGCCGAGTCCATCGTCAAACTCGCATTTGCCGCCACCGCCAGTCAGGGCGAAGTGTGCCGAGAGGCTCCAGCGATCCCAGTTGTGCGAAACGGAGAACGAAGGGACGACGGGAGCGAATGCCTTGCCCTTGTATTCATGGGTCTGCTCTCCGGGAGTCTGTTCGTTGAAGGCGAAGAGGGGGAACGTCGTGGTGATGTTGCGCTGTTGGACGGCTGTCTGGCTGTTGACATTGAAGTGCCATCCGGGAGCGAGGAACGCGTTGCCTGCGGGGTTGGCGTACAGGCTGGTCAATGAAATCTGGCCTTCCTGGGCGAAGTTGCGCAGGAAGGCGGCGATGACGGTGATGATGACCACCGAGGGGAAGACCA
>WFLX010015468.1_pt1 | contig 12392 bp, 13 predicted proteins | sample 4967041 | NCBI WGS metagenome assembly WFLX01 (sample SAMN12857096, study PRJNA449069) | gut metagenome | isolation source: stool from male and female vole | host: Microtus ochrogaster | place: USA:Florida | collected 2017 | reverse complement strand
CGCAATTTATGTAAAATTTATTTCATTGAGACACTCTTTCTGAGTGTCTTTTTTGTGTAGACATTTCGTGCAGATTTTTTATGAAAAAAGGGACTCTACAGTCCCAAATTTACAAAACAGATCTTTTAATCGGCTTGATATTCTACTTTGATCAGTCCGCTTTCATCGTAATACAAAAACATAGAAAAGGTTTTACCATTTTCTTTATAGCTCGTTTGAAGATAAGTGGTATGATCTCGAAATTGTACCATATGATTTTGGATGATTTCGGTGGTATGGGGATTTATCTCCTCCATTCCACAGCGCCGTCGCCAAGAAAGATCGCCAGCTTTTTCTTTAGCTTTTTCTAAAATCGCTAAGTCTAAGCTACTTCGTTTAGAGGCTTGAAGAAGGGCTAGGCGGGATTGAACACATAACACACTCCAAGCACTAAATAACAATACGAAGGAAAAAAGAATTAAAGCGGGTTCAAGAATGAAGCCATTAGCCCACTTGGAATCGTTTGGATTTGGCCTTTTTTGTCCAAACCAATTCGATGATTTGATTTTGTTCAAAATGTACCTCTTCAATATCTTCTAGAAAAATTTCGTATCCAGGCTTTTTGACCAAGCGGTTTTTGTCTTGTTCAAGAATTTCTTCTTTACCTTGATANNTGAGATAAAGTTTTCCATTTTGAACATGGGCNCTTTGAGAAAGCGAAACGAGTTCTCGAATTTGGAGCACACTAAATTGTTCTTGATCATCTCTNGGAAGAGCTAACGCTTGAAGCATGACTTTTCCCTGCCAAGCTAAAAAGCTTGAAATTAAAAGGCCAAGAAGCAAACTCAGTAACATTTCACTTAAGGTAAAGCCATTGGCTANCGGCTTCGATTCCCAATTTTTTTCTTGTCTTCGCAAAAATGTTTTAATTAGCCATTTCTTACTCATCACTCATTTCCATTCTAGTTTGAACACTCAACTGCAAACTTTTGGACAAAGTCGATAAGGTTGTGATTAATAAACAACCAGAGATCATACAAATTAAAAGAGCTAAGAGGGATTCGGCTAAAAGAAAACCATTGGCTCGCTTATACATGATCTATCCGCCCTTTCCCAGTGCCTAGTTGAAAGACTAAGCGGATTTGTTTGGCCCCTTGAGTACAGGTAATGCTTCCCCCTTTGGAAATGTTTCCTTTATTGGTAAAGCGTAAAATTTGCGGCGTACATGAAATGGAAGAAGGATAATTTATCTTGGCTTCTTGGGTTTCGTAATGATGTTGGTCAATGATAATTTGACGCGATTGCCGGGTTTCAAAGGCTTTGAATTGTTCACTTTGGATGGTAAGCAATAGATTTTTAGAAAAAAGAGATAAACCATCGGGTTTAACAGAAAGCTGGGTGGTGGACAAAAGAATACTTACAATCAACAGCACGACCATCATTTCAAGAATGGTAAAACCATTGGCTTTTAAAGTCCTTGCCCTTTTAGTTATGTACAGCTTGTCCATCTTGAATGCTTACTGTAGTGCCATCAGGGCACTTTTGTTGGGATTCTTTAAGATACCCTTTAGAAATCAGCTCAGAAAGGCTAGTGGGTGTACGATCTTCATCGATTTCAAAGAGCATAATTTGAGAATTGACGATTTCTAATAAGGCACTGCATCCTTTAGCGCGAATGATTTTTTCTTTTTGTTGAATATTGGGTAACGTAATGAGAAGCAATAAAGCAACGACTAACATGACCACCATCATTTCTAAAATCGTAAAGCCATTGGGTTCTTTTGACTTTGGCATATTTGTTCCTCCACTTTTTTTTAGGCCAAATTTCCAAAAAAGCGTCAATCTTCAGGGTAAAAAAAGAGAGCTGAGCTAGGCTCAGCTCCCCTATGCGGCGAGCAGGTCATGAATTTTGGTTGTTCTTATTGATGACCATTTCAAAATTGTAATTTGCTTGACTTTTCTCAAATTTCTCCCAAATGGAATTGGATTGATAAGACTTTTCTTCCTCTTTTTCCGCCTTATCTAAAAGATCTTTCCAATTTTTAGCCAAGTCTTGGTCAGCTAACTCATCGGGATCTCCGCCATGCCATAACCACGCAGATTGTTCTAAGAGATTGCCTTTAGGATTCTGAATTTTCTCACTATCTACATAGTCCATCTCGATATCCACGTCTTCGCAGTGCATTTTTCCATCTTGTCCAAGATATCTTATGGTTTTCTTTGGCCAAATCACTTTCAAATAGCCATCTTCAGCCTCTTCAACTCCTCCAGATTTAACTAAGTTGGTCATTATGATTCGAGAAAGATGACCGACGAGATGAGGATGATCATGAAGTATTCTTCGTCCAAGGATCCCACCATAAAAAATCGCGTTTTCAAGATTATCCATATGACTCGATTGACCGGTTAGAAATAAAAGATATTGGCCTGGATGGCTTGGATCGGGTAAAGTCATCAGGTTTGGCTCGTCAACAATATTGGGCATGTAAGGATATTTTTGATCCATCTCCTCAGGATGCTCTGGATCAATAGGGAAAGCTAAAAAGTCAGGAATTTCTTTAGTAATTGTTTTCATAAAAAAATAGTGGATGGGAGGAAAATCCACTCCTTCCTATAAGGGATTAACCTTTCCTCCCTCTCTGTTGCCAAAACATAAAGTTACTCAAAAANCATTNTTTATGACAGCGATCATTTTTAGAGAGTGGACAAGTCTTAAATTCGCAATTTTTAAGGTGGTTTTTCGTATCGATCCTACATTCTTATATAAGCCAAAACAATGAATCACTTTTGAAATATTTTTTCTTTTTTTCAAATCTGTAGTTCTTTTAAAACTCTACAATAAAAATAGGAAGGTGTTTTATGTCTGAACTTGAAATTTATGGCACGTTTGGTCCAACATGCCATTCCAAAGAAACGTTAAAAGCGATGTTAGAAGTAGGGATGAATGGTATTCGTCTTAACTTATCACATTCCTCTTTAATGGATCATGAAGACTGGATAGAAAATTTACATCAAGCTTGTCAAGAAATACATAAAGAATGCCATTTGGTCATGGATCTACAAGGACGCGAAAGGCGCTTAGGAGCCTTTGATTCCTTTGAAGTTCATCCAAAAGACATTCTCAAAGTGCCAAATCAATTGCCCATTCCTAAAGATGTGTTGGCTCTTTTAAAAATAAACGATGGAATTTGGATCGGAGATCAGGATTTGGAGTTACGTCTTCAAGCCATCCAAGATGAAACTTGGCTTTTTGAAGTACAAGGAGCCGGAAAACTTGAAGCTCATAAATCCATTCACTTGCGCCATCAAGAATCCGATTTACCTGTNTATTCTTTGGAAGACTGGGAAAATTTTCACTATGNTAAGGGAGTCGATGGATTGTTAGTTCCCTTTGTTCAAAATGGAGAAGACCTACGCCAATTACGAAGAATTGTTAAAGACTTTTTACCTCAATGTCGTTTGATGGCAAAAATTGAAAATATGGTTGGAGTGCGAAATATTGAAGAAATCATTCAAGAGGCCGATATGATCGTGATTGCTAGAGGCGATTTAGCCTCTTCTTGTGGGCTTTCTTGGCTTCCGGCGATCCAAAATTATTTAGAAAAAGTATGTAATGCTCATCATCAGCCCTATATGGTCGTCACTCAAATGCTTGAAAGCATGCGCCATATGCCAGTACCTACTCGAGCGGAAGTAAGCGATGTATATCAAGCTGTGTACAATGGAGCGGCTGCCATTATGTTGACGGGAGAAACGGCCAGTTCACAGTATCCTCTTGAAGCGATGTCTTGGTNTTGTACGATCGCTTACCATNCTTNGTCTTTAAAAAAGGATCCTCATTATATTGAAGATTTAATTCATACTTTATAAAAAGTTTTTGAAATTAGGAGTAGAATTTCCAATTTTTAATTTTATTTCAGATATAAACTGGTTAATTTTTATATTTTTCAATAAAAAGAAACCAAGAAGTCCACTTAACGAACAGTTTAAGCCATATTCTTTGGAAAACAAAAAAGGGCTGATATTCTACAAGTGTCAAAGGAAAGCGAAAAGCTTTCACAATTTAAGACCCCTATCATCACAAGTCATCGAAAGACTCATCAAAAACGCATGCGTAGAATTCTTTAAAAATTTGTCTAAAAGAGGATCACAAAATTCCCATTAGACCATCGGCCTTTAAAAAGTTCAAATAAAAGTAAGCTATCAAAATGAACTTAAAAAGAGAAAACATCTAGAGTAGCTTTACCAACAAGAGGCCGAAGGTCCCAAGATAAAAGCCAAAGGCTTTTTAGGACCATATCGCTAGCGCAAAAAGTGGAACTGAAAAAAAACAGACCATTTCTTTTAAAAGTCTACGCATGACAAGATGCACAAGCAGATCGAGAAGCAAGAAAAACTTGTTTTGGACAGTCTATCGCAAGGCACCGGATGAATATCATAAAAGGGGAGTTTTTAGAGGATGCAAACCAAAAAGAAAAGCATCCTCTCTTTTTTTTATGTCTTTTTCTTCCTGGCTAAGAAAAGAAAAATACGACTTAAAAAGAGTTTAAAAAATTTAAAATGAGATTTTTAGTTTTACTAAACTATTAAAAATAATAATTTTTGACCGATCTTTCCATTTAACCTTCCTATTTTTCCATACTACTTTGGATTATTCTTTTCATCGAGTATGCTGAAATCGTCAAAGGAAAGCCTAATAACTTTCCTACTTTGATTTACCAAACCTTCTTGAACGTCAAACAAAGACGAAAAAATCGATAAACTAACGATAATTGAAATGTCGAAAGTTTATTAGTTCTTGAAACTTTTCGTAAAGCTAAACGAAACAAGAAGCGAAGCGAACGATTGAAAGAAAAACAAATTTCTCAATTCTTCTAAATTCCTCCCCGTTTCCTCCGATTTTAGGATAAAAAGAAAAAAGGAAAAGAGTTCTTCTTCTTTGAAAATGGAAGCCACATTTTCAAAAGACCGCAGAAAAGTCTTCCCTCAACCAATCGTGTTCAAGAAAGGCTCTAGCCTCTGGCTTTAAGGGGAAAGAGATTCAAGAAAATAAAATCTTCATAGTCGTGATTGTTGTAAACGNAATACAAGTAAGTAGTAAGNAATTGAAAGATCATGCTTTAAACCAAAACCTACCTCCCACCTTTTACAGACTAAAGTTTTACTTGTTAAACCTTACTTTCCTTCCTTTTCCGACCGCCTCTGATTAGAGGCGGTTATTTTTTAATCCATTAAAGAAAAAATAGAGCGACATCTAAGTCTTTCCAAGTCTTTAGCCTGTTGGAGAAATCGGCTTATTTCTTGAAACTGAAGTAACCTATTTCAATACACATTTTCCTATTTTCAAAGATATTGTTTCGACTTTTTAAAGATTTTATGGTGNGAAATGGGANCATTATTTTACTTTCGATAAAATCAATCAAAGAAAGCCAATTAACTGACCGATTAAGCCATATTTCTGAATTCTTCAAAATGGTCTGTTATTCTAAAAGCGTCAAGAGAAGGACAAAACTTCTCGAACACAAAAGAGGTGAAAAGAACAAAATCAGAGATGAGAAATTAAAACTAAAAATAATAAAGTTGGATTTTCAAAATTCTAGGGTATTCCGTGTAAGCAGAAAAAACTTCAAAAGGCAAAAGCCTAAAATAAAACAGGAATCTAGATCTTGCAGACAGAGCGCTCAAGAAAAACGAAAATGATAAAAGCCTATAAAAGCGTCCCTTTGAGAAGAAAAAAGACAGGCGACACGTTAAGCGAAAGCAAGATACGTAAAATGTGACAGGATGAGTGCAACTCGAACTCTTCTAAGACGCTTAACCCTAAAAGAGGCCAAAGAACTGAAAAGTCGATAAGACTTGAGGGATCAGCTCTTTGAGACTTTGGCTAGAAACCAAAAAAGAAGATTTCTGAACTTACAAAAGGTAGGAGTCCTTCAAGTAACAGAAGTAAATCACAGGCATAATAAGCGGGATTGAAAGAGCTGTTGCAAACGAAGATTGCGCGTTTTAAAGAAAAACAATCATTTAGAGGAAAAATCCTAGAAACCCCAATAGCTTATAAAAAAATATTCCAAGATAAGGAAACGGTCTAAGAAAAGCCGAAATAAAAAGATATAAGTTGAAAGGGAAATAAAGTCTCTGATAAACGGATAGAGTTTCGTGAAAATGTTCAAGCCTCTTAAGGATGCCAAGCGAAAACCAAGCGGGCATCCTTTTTTTTCGAATCACTGCGGCAAAAGATAAACCAATTAAAATAAATTGTTGAGCCATAATAAAAGTACTTCTCAACTATAAGGAAAAATAAATATGTATAAACTCATTGCTTGCGATTTAGATGAAACACTCCTTCAAAGTGATAAACACGTCTCTGCAAAAAATATCGAAGCCATTCAAAAAGCCCGAGAATTGGGCGTTAAATTTGTTTTAGCCACTGGACGAGGGTATTTATCGGCTCAAAAGACTTTAAAAGAACTTGGTTTAGACGATCAACCCGAAGAATACATGATTACTTACAATGGTGGCTGCATTACCGAAAACAAAGACAACCAAATTCTTTCTTTTCATGGCATTACTTGGGATCAAGCTCAAGCTCTTTATGAACGAGGAAAACCCTATAACGTGTGTATTCATGTTTACACCAAAGACCATGTTTATGTGTATCGACTTTGGCCTGAGGAAGTGGAGTATTTAAATGGTCGAATGGCTGTAGAGGAAACATTTGAAGAAAATTTGGAGTTTTTAAAAGGTCAAGAGATTTCTAAAATGTTATATGTCAATACCGATCGCGATTATCTCCAACAAATCGAAAGAGATTTAAGCGATATCACCAACGATTTGGATGTAAGCTATTCCTCTAATCGCTACATTGAATTTAATCGCAAAGGAGTCAATAAAGGAGCTGGNCTTTTAGAGCTGGCTGAGCGCTTAGGCATTCAACCCGAAGAAACCATTGCGATTGGGGATAATTTTAACGACTTGTCCATGATTCAAGCTGCAGGATTAGGAGTAGGNGTGCAAAATACGGTAGAAGGAATGCGAGATCAGTGTGACTATATTACCAAAGCGAATCATAATGAAAGTGCGATTGCAGAGGTCATTGAAAAGTTCATCCTTAACCCATTAAATAAGCAAAGAGCTTAAAAGAGCTCTTNTTTGTTGTAAAAAAAAAAATCCCGCTTNGATTTCAAGCGGGAAAGGTTAAATTAGCTTTCCTTAACAGGAAGATCTACAGCTTCAATGGAATACACAATGGGTTCAATAATATTGCGTTTGCCATTGTAATAGAGGACACCAACTGGCTCGAGCGTTAAAATAAGACAATTGTCGTCATCAACCGTTACCTCAGTGACTTCAATCTCTTGAGTATCCTCATAATTAGTACGTGTAACCGTAAACATCTCTGGAGTGATTTTATCGACATCAATGGTTTCTTCTAGAGGAGCCGTATGAATTTTAGTAATCTTTTCGCCATCGTCTAAAACTTCAGCTTCAAGAGTAAACTCAATTGTTCCTTCGCCTAAATTATTGTGTGTATCGGTCACTTCGAGTACAGGCGCATTATATCCTTCGGTGGCATCCACAAGCGTAGTAAACCAATCTAAAGTGGAATGTCCATGATCATCGGTAATATCGTTGTTGTACATGCGCACCCAAGCCCAGTGGCCAGGCCATGGATCAGTAGAATCAATGATTTCGTAGTGGACTTCACCATCTAGATTGTTGGCTTCGCGATATTCTTCGATACCTTCTGCAGCCATTTCAGTCCATTTATAGTAAATAGTTGGATCGGTATAGCTGTGGACAAAATAAAGGGGAACGTTACTCTTGGCAATGGCTTCAATCCACTGTTCATAATTCTTTACATATTCATCATAGTCAGCCGGTTTTTTAAATTTAGCATAAGCCGTGCCATCTTCTGTAGTAAAACCTGTTTTTTCGTCNCCTGCATCTAACGATTTGTCATCCGCCACGCCTTCGACGCTCTTATCCGTTTCATCAGGATAGACAATGTATTCTTCTTCATAGGTTTCATAATCGCCCCCTAAAGTAGGAAGCACAGCTGAACCTTCTACATAGGTATCGTTTTTCGCAATGGCGGCACAAGAAATCAAAGCCCCCGCAAATAGATCTGGATAAGTGCCAATCATTCGTTCAGTCATTAAGCCACCTGCGGAAAGACCAGTAGCGAAAATACGATCGGGATCGATATTGTATTTTTTTACCACTTCGTCGATAACTTTCTTCACTTCTTGAGTGTGGTCATGATACCAATCATCCGGAGTTTGAAAGCTTAAAACATAAGCCCCACCAAATCCAGATTGAACCACATCGGAAATCATCGTTGCAACTTGACGGTTAGCAGCGATTTGGGAGTAGTTGTTAGAACCGTCTTCCGTTCCGCCTTCTCCATTGCCATGGAAGGTCACGATCAAGGTATCGGCCCCGTTTTCTGGAATGTAAATGCGAGAAGCAATTCCATCCTCTTCTAAAGTGGTCTCCACTTCCATTTGTTCTGTAACAAGATCGCGAAAATTTAACGTATTTGGTGTATTAGTATCTTGAACAAATGTTACCAATACGGTTTCATCACTTGCTTTACTATCTGTTTTTGCCGTAGCATCACTTGTCTTTGTAGAACTCGTTTCGCTTGTGCTTGAGCATCCAGCCAAAGACGCTACAAAAAGCACACTAGAAAGGCTTAATCCAAACCATTTTCTTGTCTTGCGCATTTTCTCTCTCCTAAAATATTTTCCAATCGCTTTCATTTCCTTACAAAATGTTTTTCATTTTCTTAAATGTAAGCGCTTTTAGATTTAATTTTATTCTAGAAGGTTCCTGAGAAATGACAAGTAAAGATTAAATAAGAATTTAATTCGGGAAAATAAGGAGATATAAATACCTATTCAAACCAAATAAGACCAAAAAAAAGACTAAAAAATTTTTATTTTCTATTTTTTAGTCTTTTTTCAATTTTCCTTTTTAATTAATTCTGTATTTGTTTTTTGAACAAATTAACTTCTTTTTATCTTTTGAAGAAAACTTTTAGGAGAATAAATTCTTAGCTAGTTTTCCTTGTTTAAAGGGCTTGATTTTTGGACAGGAGACCTAGAATGATCTTGATTTTTTAAGCTAGGAGTCTTCTTTTGGAACTTTTTGAAGTTTGGTCTTAAAAATGTTTCACTTGCATATAAGGGAATTTCTTGCATTTTTTGTTTTGTTTTATGCCATTGACCTTTCGAATAAAAGAAAAAGCGGGTTAAGGTCGAGACAAATAAAATTCCCATAGCCAACATTCCTGAAACAGTGAGTACATCGAGCAATTTGACCCATCCGCTAATCGCATGACCTTCAGAAAATTCCAACATCATTTCGTAAGCGGTTCCTCCAGGCACCAGAGGAATCAAAGCACAGGCCGTAAAGGCGGTTACGGTGTTTTTGAGCTTACGGGCAAAAAATTCAGCCAATAAACTTAAAACAGTCGCTGCCATAAAATTGGCCATGGGATTGGACCAATGTTCCACCAAACACAGTTCATAAACCAATCCGCCAATTCCTCCAATGAAAGCAGCCGCATACAGACTTTTGCCACGCACGTTGAATAAGACTCCAAATCCAGCACAAGCTAAGGCCGATCCTAAAAAGCCTTGCCAAAAAAGGGTGATGAGAAAGGTTTTAAGTGTAAACGGTTCAATCATTTTACCACCGCTAATCCCATTAAAACGCCAATCGCAATGGCACAAGCTACCAACATCGCTTGGGTTAATAAAACAAGAGAAGAAAGAGGCTCACCCATAACCGAATCTCGTAACGCATTGGTAATGGTTAGTCCAGGAACCAATAACATAATAGAAGAAATAATTAATACGGNGGTTNGAGCACNTGGAACCCAACGGTTAAACAANACCGAAAGAACCGCCGCAAAAAAAGAAAGAATCACATNCACAAAAANAGCATTGATGTGAACATGCGAACAAAGCACCGAAAAAAGGCGGATCAATAANCCGNTCACAAAAACAAAGCCTATTTCTGTAAAGCCTCCNCCAAAGAAGATCGCAAAACCAGCGGCCCCAATAGCTCCCCATAAAGCTTTAATAGAAGCCGAGTAATTGGGCAACTCATTTAAAGCCAATAATTTTTTGGTTAACACTTCAGCACTGTAGTGTTTGACTTCGGCCTCCCGAGAAAGGGCGTTGATCGCACTGACAATGGTCATATTGCGATCCATATTTTTAATACGTGCAATGCGTGTTACCGTCTGTCCAGAAACTTCTACCGAACACATAATTCCCGTTACTGTGACATAAGCCGTACAATACTTTACTCCAGGAATGGAATAACCCATTCGAGTCATCGTTTCTTCTACCCGAAATACTTCGGCGCCATTGGTCATGAGCATAGAACCCGCTTGTAAAATGCAAGCTGCTGCAGTTTCCGCTTCAAAAAGAGACTGTTCTATTTTTTTCCAAACTTTTTTTTCCATAAAGTGCCCCTTTTTCTCATTTGTTTTTAGTTTAGCTTAGTTTTATAGACTCAGTCTGTCCACATTTCTTTCTTTTTGACGAAGCGCAAATTTTTTTAGCGACTTTGGCTTATAGAAGAATGAGGAAACCCCATGAAAGAACTATGCCGTATTTTATTGGATTGTGCTTTACGCCAACAAGCCACGGATATTCATCTGGAACAAAAGGCTGAAAATTTACTCGTTTCCTTTCGCACTCCAAAAGGCTTAATTCGTTTGGATCAAGATATTTGTAAAGTGGAGTTTTTAGAGTACTTACGTTACATTTCCAAAATGGATCTTTGCGCCCCGTATAAGCCACAATCGGGAGAGTTTTCGTTGGGAAAACTCGATTGTCGTTTTTCCATGATGGCGACTGATCAATTGCGTACGGGGGTCATTCGTTTATTGCATTCCAGTCATCACTTTGCTTTAAAAGATCTTTGTTCTTCACCAGAAGCCATTGAAAAATTAGCCGCTTTTTCCACCATTGAACATGGATTATTGATCAGCTGTGGCCCCACGGGGTCTGGAAAATCCACCACCATCCATGCTTTACTCAATGACATTCTTAAAAAACAAGCCCGCAAGATCGTCACTCTAGAAGATCCCATTGAAATTCAGGAACCCCAAATGGTGCAAATTCAAGTGTGCGAAGCAAGAGGAATAACATATGAAACCGGAATTGAAGAGTTGATGCGGCATGATCCTGATATTTTGTTTTTTGGCGAATGCCGCAGTGCGCTTAGTGCCAAAATGGCTCTGCGCGCTAGCTTAACGGGACACTTTTGTTTAACGACACTGCATTGTGGCTCAGGAGCCGAGTGCATTCATCGTTTACTGGATTTAGGCATTGATAAAGAGGAATTACGGTGCGTCCTAAAAGGTATTTTTGTATGTAAGCTAGTAAATACCCCTCACGGAAAGGAATGTCTTTATGAAATTTGGCATCAAGAAGATCTTAAAGCCCTCTTCGAAATCCCTGATCAAGCGCGTCCTAGCCTTTCTTTTGCAACCTGTCGGAAGCAAGCAGGACTATCCCCGAATTGAAGAGCAGGAAATCGAAATCTTCTCCTTGCTTCACCAAAGTGGATTGCCGTTTTTAGACAATATTGAATTATCCTTTCGACAAAAAGAGGCGATTTTAGCTTTATTCAATCAAGGAGAAACCTTTGCGNAGTTAATTCAAAGCCAAAAAGCCAAGCGCATGAAACAGCTTGGGACTTTGTTAACCTATTTTGCCTTGGATGAAGCGATTGGATACGATGAAAAACTTCGTCAAGCCAAAGACCTCTTATTTAAAAAGCTCTTTCATCATTCGATGTATCCACTTTTTTTAATGGCTTTTNCGACAGGCCTGGTTTGGTTTTTTACGAAGAGCATTTTGCCNGCCTTTGGCGAATTTCAAACTTCCAATTCGTGGCTNCTTGANTTTCTTTGTTGGATTACAAGTGGATTTTGGATGGTCGTAGGAGGATTTGGAATTTTTTTAGCAAGTGTCTTTCTTTTAGATGGTTCAAAAAATCAAAGGGTGAGTCAATGGATTTTTGGTCTACCTCTAATTAAGATGATTGCTTCCATTGAATGTGCTGCTTTACTGGAATGCACTCAAAATAGCTCTTTATCGACTTTAGAAACATTGCACTTTATGCAAGCCAATAAAAGTTTTCCCTTTGGAAGTATATTGGCGAAGCGCTGGCGCAACCAACTTAAAAATGGCCAAGCTTTAGCTCAATGCATTGCCCAGGATCGACGTCTAGATCCAACCTTTCAACGTTTCTTTGCGATTGGGCTTCAAGGTTTAAATATGCCGCAAATGATGGCGGCCTATCAAAAAAGCGCTTTGTTGATCTTGGAAAAAAAGATCAAACATCTTTCCAACTGGCTTTTATATTTTGCTTATGGGTGCGTAGGG
>WFLX010017540.1_pt1 | contig 12393 bp, 9 predicted proteins | sample 4967041 | NCBI WGS metagenome assembly WFLX01 (sample SAMN12857096, study PRJNA449069) | gut metagenome | isolation source: stool from male and female vole | host: Microtus ochrogaster | place: USA:Florida | collected 2017 | reverse complement strand
TCGGCGGGCCAGGGAGTAGCCTCGATGGCATAAGTGTAGAGTTTGTCGGCAAGCTCGGGGTGATAGTAACCCGCGAGCGACACCTTGAGTTTGGGAGCATATTTTTCAACGATGCCGATGGCGCGCTGTATATCCTCAAGCCCGCGCTCGTCCATAGCCATGACGGTGCGTTCGCTCCAACCCTTTTCGTCGAGATGATTCTGGAAATTCGCAAGGAAGTTGCCCCAGAGGTCAATATATTCGGGAGTGTCAGATGTGGTCTTGAGATACGCATATTCGCCGCCATTGGCTTCATCGCGGTAACGGAAATTCATCTCCCAGGGTATCATCGAGAAACATTCGATGATCGGTCCCACACCCATCGAGTCCATAAACTCGACATACTTGTCAAAGGCCGTGTAGTCATACTCCCACGTCCCGTCTTTTTTTCTGGTGGTCTCCACCATCGGCAGGAATTTGTCGTTGCTCTGCTCTCCCCACGGCTCGTAAAACATAATGGTGGTGATGGTCTTCTGTCCGGCGCGCGCAAGGAGGGCGGCATACGGCTCAAGGAGCTTCAGATGCTCGTCGCTCCACGGCTCCACCCCATAGTAGCGACACACGGCATAAGGCTGCTGCCATAGATTGAGATGGAAATAATCGGGGCTCGACGGATCGGGAAGGGTAAATGGCTGGACAGTGATCTCGGCCGGGATCTCGGCCATGACCTTTCCGGTGCTCTCATCGACAAGCTGGAGCGCCAGCGGACCTGTTGCAGCGTCTGCTCCCACTTCCAGAGTTACCCACAGGGGGTAGTTGATACCTGACGAAACGGTCAGCGCCGTATCGAGATCTATTATATCGGCCACGGGCCAGGGCTCGAGCTCCGGAGGAATGCCACATGCACGGAAATCATTTGTGAGAGTGTAGCGCATGAAGCGTGCATCACCCTGCAAGCCTTGGCCGCTTACCACTCTCGGGCGTAGGGTCTTGCCGTTGAGCAACGCATCGGGAGTGAGCAGCGCCTGAAGACCCACACGCTGACCGTGCCACGCGGCAACGGTCGTGTCCTGACGAAGTTTGACTTTGACAGCGCCTTCTGAAGGGGTATGGGCCGACGCATCCGTCCACGCAAGTGGATTGGCCGCCGAAGCCACGGCCGCTATAGCCATAGAGGCGACGAATGTGATTGCTTTCATGATAAAAGTATTGATTTTGGATGTGCGAAGTTACGAATATTTTGCAACATTTCATTAATTTTGCCCCACCTTATGAATAAACCCGCAACTATTATTCTTGTGATCGGAGGCCAGCGGTCAGGGAAAAGTGAACTTGCCGAAAAACTCACTCTCCAGGCATCGCCATCTCCGGTCTATATAGCCACCTGCCGACCCCTCGACGAGGAGATGGAACGCCGCGTGGAGACACACCGTAAGCGCCGCGAAGGTCAGGGCTGGACAACCGTCGAGAGCGAGACACTCGCCGGAGCCGGACTTGTGTCGGGTCGGAGTGTATTGATTGACAGTGCCACGATGCTTGCATCCAATGCGTTCTTCGCCGCCAACGAGGATGATGCCGAAGCGCTCCGGACCGTCATCGACGATTTTGACCGGTTCGTTGAACAGTCTCATGATTCGCTGATAGTGGTTGTCAGCGACGAGATCGGCCTCGGAGGCGTGTCCGGCAACATCATGACGCGCCGATTTGCCGATATGATAGGACTCTTCAACCGCCACATTGCCGAAGCAGCAGTGAGTGTCTATCTTACGGTGGCGGGTATTCCCCTACAAATCAAATAATCTCACGATGGACTTCAACATAAGCCACACAACCGATCCCGACCTACAGGCAGCCCTTACCGACAAAATCAACAACCTGACCAAGCCCCTCGGAGCCCTCGGCCGCCTCGAATCGCTTGCTCTCCAGCTCGGTCTGATCCAACGTACCCTGTCGCCTCATCTACATCGCCCCGTCAATGTGCTGTTTGCAGCCGACCACGGCATTATCTCCGAAGGAGTGTCAGTGTCGCCCAAGGAGGTCACATGGCAGCAGCTCGGCCATTTCTCCCGTGGGGGTGCCGGAATCAATTTCCTCTGCAACCAACACGGCTTCCGGCTCACTCTGGTCGATTCCGGCGTNGACTATGACATCCCCTCAGACCGGGGCATCATCGACATGAAGATGGGACGCGGGACCGCCAACTTCCTCTACGGCCCGGCCATGACCACGGAGCAATGGGAGGAGTGCCTGCGCCGCGGCGCGGAGATCGTCGATCGTGAAGCAGATGCCGGCACCAATATCATCAGCTTTGGAGAGATGGGCAGCGGCAACACCTCGGCCTCATCGCTGTGGATGCACATCACCACCGGCATTCCTCTCGATGATTGTATAGGCGCCGGTGCCGGCCTCGACAATGAAGGCATACGCCACAAACGCGAAGTGCTCAAGCGAGCCCTCGACGGCTATCGGGGCGATGGGACGATGACCGACCGTCTGCGCTGGTTCGGAGGATTTGAGATGGCAATGGCTGTAGGAGGGATGCTCCGTGCCGCCGAACGCCGCATGGCTGTCATCGTCGACGGCTTTATCATGACAGCCTGTATGGCAGCTGCGGCCAGTATCAATCCCGCCGTGATGGACTATGCCATCTTCGGCCACTGCGGCGATGAGAGCGGTCATCGTAAGATCCTTGATGCAATCGGTGCGCAACCGCTTCTGCATCTGTCGCTGCGTCTTGGCGAGGGATCCGGCGCCGTATGCGCCTATCCCATCATAGAGTCGGCCGTGAGAATGATCAACGAGATGGACTCTTTCGCCGATACCGACGTCACGAAATATTTCTGATGGACAAGACGCTTGCCGCGCTATCTTTCTTTACCCGCATCCCATTCTGGCGCCTCAGGAAGATTCACTCGGATGCATACACTCGTGTCGTTGATCTATGGCCCCTCGCCGGTTGGATCACCGGCGGATCTATGTGTGTGACCTACCTGCTTGCCTGCAAAGTCTTCACTCCTTTCGTTGCCGCCGGACTGGCTTTTGCCGTCCGGCTCCTGCTGACAGGCGGATTGCATGAGGATGGTCTCGCCGACTTCTTCGACGGCTTTGGCGGAGGCAGGGACCGAGAGCGTATCCTGGCCATCATGAAAGATTCCCACATCGGTTCATACGGTGTGATGGCACTGATTGTATATTTCCTTCTTGCGGTGGCTGCGGTGGCGTCCATGCCTGCGGCCACAGGCGCCATAGCATTGCTTGTNTCCGACAGCTGGAGCAAAGCTACCGCCGCATGGATCATTAATTTTCTCCCCTACTCCCGAACTGCCGATACAGCCAAAAACAAGCTCGTCTACAACCGCATGACCCCTGCGGCCGGAGTGATCTGCATGATCCTTGGCGCTCTGCCCATGGTCTATCTGTCAGATCTTGAACTGCTCTCGGCTTTGGCTCCCGTCGTAGTCACCGCATTTCTCATTCTCTATATGCGCCACAAGATAGGCGGATATACGGGCGATTGCTGCGGAGCTACCTTCCTTCTGTGCGAGCTCTCGATGCTGCTGTCGTTGGCTGCGCTTTCAGCCTATTAGCCATCTCCCGGCCGCCGTTATCAGCACCATTATGACTTCCGCGCGCCGGTTGATTGCTGTTGCCTTGGCCATATCGGCGGTAGTCAGATGACGTTGATTGCTACCGATGTAAGGTTTTTCGACCGGGACTCCGAAATAATCATGAGTGCCGCCGAATCGGCAGTCGAGAATTCCGGCAAGGGCGGCCTCCGGATAACCGCTGTTGGGGCTGGCATGACATCTGCCGTAGCGCAACACAAATCTCATGACCGACGGGTGTCCCGACACCGCCACCATAAGCAGGGCCGTAAGNCTGGCNGGGATAAATCCTGCCACATCGTCGAGTCGCGCGGCAAAACGGCCGAAATAAAGATAGCGGTCGTTGCGATAGCCTATCATTGAATCAAGGGTATTGATCATCTTNTAACCTACCATGCCGGGGAGTCCTAATAAGAGATACCAGAACAATGGAGCCACGACTCCGTCGTTAAGATTCTCGGCAAGAGTCTCCAGAGCGGCTGTCCTCACCTCCTGATCGCTCAGGCANGCGGTGTCGCGTCCAACAATCCGTCCTACCTGACGCCTCCCCTCTTCAAGACTTCGGTCGGCGGCCTCAAAAACCATCCTGACNTCCNNTATAAGGGTAGTNCCGGCCAGACAATAGTAGACGNCAATCGCCTGCACGGCTATATCAGCCACCGGCCATGGATTGAGAAGCCNGGTCACCCCCCAGGCAGATACAGCAGCACACCCGACAAGGATTATCGCAGTCAGAGCTCCGCGGATCACTCTATGCCGACCGCGGTTCATGGCATGCTCGGCNACGGATACCAGCCGACCGAAAAGGACGATGAGATGCGGCAGCCGCTGAGGATCGCCGAAAATAAGGTCAAGCGCCCAACCTATGAGCAAGGGGGCTACAGTTTCGATTCTATCCATTTCCTTATAGCTGAAACAAGTATATCGCCCTCTGCCGGAGTCTGGGCGGCGACACGGAANTGAGACCGGCTCAATCCTTTGAAATTAGACGCATCGCGGATAAGGATGCCATGGTTACGCACCAGATATTCCTTAAGCTCCGCAGCAATCAGATCTCCGGGCAATCGACAGAGGAAGAAGTTGGCATCCGTCGGAGCGACCTCAATCCCGAGATCAGTGAGCAGCCCCGACAGCCGCATGGCTTCTGCATAGAGCGCCTCAGCGTCAATGCGGTAAAGATCCCTGCGGTCGAGAAGCCATCCGGCAGCCGCGATGGGCAATGCGCCGACCGACCATGGCATACGCATGGCTTTTACCCTGCACATCAGATCGGGATGGCCGAGCGCATAGCCTATGCGGAGACCGGGCACACCGAATTCCTTTGTGAGCGAACGCAGCAAGATATTGTTTCCCCTCTCTACAGCTTCACGCCCGCTTATCACCGGACAGAGAGTGTAGGATGAATACGCACCGTCTATGATGTTGAGACCGCGCCGCGATGAAAGGAAGTCACGCAGGGTGTCGAGTGGAATTACATGTCCCGTAGGGTTGTCGGGGCAGCAGAGCCATGCATTGTCGGAGTCAAGCAGGCCAGTCAGGGATTCCGTCGTTTCGATCGAATGGTCTGCCATGAGGCAGGCATCCTGATATTCGCGAAAAGTAGGGGTCAGGATTGCCGAACGAGTCGCCCGGCGACTGAGAGCTATCATATAAATGGCCTGTGTGGCACCAGCCGTGACCATCACGGCAGCGGGATCGACATCTTCGATCTCAGCTATCCGGGCTTCGAGCGACAAAGGCTCGGGCTCGGGATAGGAGCGGATAAGGTCATCGCGGGAGGCGAGATATGACATGAGGGCCGCATGGGAGCGGGGTGTGAGTATATTGGTGCTGAAGTTGCTTATGATCTGGCCGGGATCATACCGGTGAAGATCATCTCCGTGTCCGTCAATCATTATCGCGGGTCATTATGCTGTAGAGCCGGTCGATATCGAGATGAGCTCGAAGATGAGCGGCCAGTTTATCATATTCGTCGGTAGGATCCTTGCAGACAAGCGCCTTGGTCTTTCCATCCTGATCGCAAAGCCCGGCCATATAGTCACGCACCGCCTCATTGTCAAACAGGCCGTGGATATAGGTGCCGAACACACGCTCCGAAGCCATAGCTCCGTCGGTGGTGCCGTCGCTGAGCAGGGCCACCGGCAGGCAGTCATTATTCTCGCTCACGCCCTGATGAATCTCATAACCGTGGCAACCGTCGGTGGACGAAGGGACGAAACGGAAGATCACCTCACGGGTTGTCTTCTCCTTACCGAGGGTTGTAGACGTGTCAAGCAGGCCGAGTCCCTCAGCCTCCCGGANCTCTCCTTCCACTCCATCAGGATCNTTTATCCGAGCGCCCATCATCTGATAGCCTCCGCAGATGCCGACAACAGGNTTTCCCCCAGCGGCTGCTTCCGCAATAACTGTGTCCAGGCCTCTACTGCGCATAAAACCGAGATCTGAAATTGTGGACTTGCTGCCGGGAATGACTATCATATCGGCACAGGAAAGTGTAGAGGCATCGTCAGTGTAAAAGAGACAGAAACGACCGTCGCGCTCCAACGGTCCGAAATCAGTGAAGTTGGATATACGGGGGAGAAGCGGCACCCCGACATTTATTCTCCCGTCGGAAGTCGGCATGGAGTTTTTTGAAGCAAGAGCGACAGAATCCTCCTCATCGATATGAATATCTCCGGCCATAGGCACTAAACCGAGCACCGGGATGCCGCAGATCCGCTCGATTATCTCCACACCCTTTTCAAACAGACGTTTGTCGCCCCTGAACTTATTGACGACAATAGCCTTGATCCGTCGGCGATCCTCAGGGCTCTGAAGCATCACCGATCCGTAGGCCGATGCAAACACCCCTCCCCTGTCGATATCGGCCACAAGTATGACATCGGCCCCGGCATAGCGCGCCATCGACATATTGACGAAATCTGTGTCGGCAAGATTCATTTCGGCGATACTTCCGGCTCCTTCGAGCACGATAGGATTGTATCTCGCCTCAAGCCTGTCATAAGCCGCATGAACCTCCGACCTGATCTTCTCCCGTCCCTCGTTGCGATACCATTCGTAGGCGTCGCGGTTGCCAATCGGGCGACCGAGCAGCACTACCTGGCTCGTCCGCTCTCCCGAAGGCTTGAGAAGCAGCGGATTCATGTCGACCTCGCCGGCAATCCTGCAGGCCTCAGCCTGAACAGCCTGAGCACGCCCTATTTCCCTACCGTCGGGAGTGGCAGCAGAGTTGAGCGCCATATTCTGGGCCTTGAAAGGGGCGGGCGAATAGCCATCGTTGCGGAAAATACGACAGAGACCGGTAGCGATGAGGCTCTTGCCAACGTCGCTACCGGTTCCCGCTATCATTATGGGGCGGAGCTTTTTCTTCATCCTGCAAAATTAATGCTTTTCAGCTCCACCTGAAACTCAACCTTCCGTTNATTTGTCAGCGGTTATAAATGCTGCCGCTATTTGAGGATGATTGTGTCAGCGCCCCTACATTACAGTAGATGTCACCGCTCCCCGANGCCTGNGCGNNTCCTTTCGATGCCTTGAGCCCGGATGCCTTGAGAGTGCCGGCACTGGTGGCGGTGAAATTGACCGATCCGGCGGTGCCCTTGAGCTTTATGTCTGCCCCGCTATCCACGTTTGCCGACACATTCTTGGCCGTGATGCCAACTATATCAGCATCGGCCCCACTCGTTGAGTTTACGGTCAGAGTGGTTGTCTTGAGCCCTTCGATATCCACATCGGCTCCACTGTTTGCGTTGACTCTGACATTGACCGCCGTCACTGATTCAAGCGAGATATCCGCTCCGCTGGTTGCTTCAACAGTGAGATCACCCTTGACAGTCATAGGAGTTATCACGTCGATATCAGCTCCGCTGGTGGCCAGCATACCCTTCAGGGCCGGACCCGTCACGGTAGCTTTCACTTTCACGTTATTGAGCTTATGGCCCATCTCGCTGCGGTCTATACCGATCTCAAGACGGCCGTCCACTACCTTGACGACTATATACTTCAGAGCCTTCTCCGACACCTCAACAGTAACACCGGGCGTACCGCCGACGGTGTATTTTACATCAAAGCCACTATAAGCATAGAGCTGATCGAAAGAAGGGAGGTTATTGTAACTACGGGTAACAATAGGGGTGTTATCGTCGTTGACGAAAACCTTGTCGATCGATGCTGCGCACAGGGCAAACGCTGTCGCAACAAAACACACCGCTGCTATCAGAAAATTTCTCATGTCTATTCGGTTTATATAATTTACTGGATATCTGATTATTTATTTTTCACACTGCCGCCTGTCGACACTTTCTTGGACAGATTAAGCACACTGCACGCTATCTCACCTCCGGTAGTGGCTTGTGCGGTGCCTTTCTGGGCCTTCAGTCCAGTGGCCTTTACCTCGCCTGATGTAGATGCCGTGAACTGGGTTTCGACTGTCCGACCGCTGAGCTTGACAGTGCCGCTGGTCGATGCNACGCCCTGCACCTTATTTGAGCTGATATTGCTGATNTCGGCATCNGCNCTGCTCGANGCNGTNACATTNAGNATCGAGGTTTTGACGGCATCAACTTCAACATCGCCACTGCTGGTGGCTGAAATTGTTGCTTTCGTAGTTGTCATATCTTCAATATCTATGCCTCCGCTAGTCGATGATGCAAGGTTTATATACGAAGCCGATACGCTGCCCATCTTGATGTCTCCGCTGGTCGATGCGTTGACATTGAGATTTCCGGACACTGTGAGAGGATATTTGAAGTGGATATCTCCGCTGGTGGATGCACTGATGTTATGAGCACCGCTGACCGACATGGGCGAGAGGATATAGATATCGGCTGAGGTCTCTGCCTTTATCTCATTCAGTTGCGGGCCGGTAACCACTGCCTTGAGCGTGACGGATTTATATCTCTTCCCTTTATTTGTATTGTTCAGNCCTATCTCGAGACGCCCGTTTTTCACTCTCACNCGGACATCGTCAACAACATCCTCNGACACCTCGACAGTGACGCTCCGGGTCTTCGATACGGTGTATTCCACATCGAAACTGGTGCTGGCATGGAGGCCGGTAAAAGACGGCAGGCCGTTGTAAGTCTTTGTGACAGTAGGAGACGATTTGCTGCCGACGCTACCCTTATCCACGGCACAACACACTACGGATACTGCCGAGAGGAAGGAGATCATTACTATTAGACACTTCTTTATCATCGAATTGCAATTATTTATGGTTATTAAAAGTTATTATCTCTGGTTATGGATACTGNAAATAATGAATTGCTTTCTGTATATTAAGACNTAAGANANNCGCAAAACGTTACNCTCACGTTAAAAAAATTTTTCATTTAATTAATGAGTGAGATGCGGGTGGGATGGCTTAGATTTCGTAACTTTGCACTTGTATGAGTTTTAAAATCCATTCCGACTACAGTCCTACCGGCGACCAGCCTCAGGCAATCGATCAGCTTGCTCGGGGAGTTGAAGCCGGCTTGCCTGCCCAGACACTGCTTGGTGTCACCGGTTCGGGCAAGACATTCACCATGGCCAACCTGATCGAGCGCGTTGAGCGCCCCACCCTGATCCTCAGCCATAACAAGACTCTTGCCGCCCAACTCTACAGCGAGATGAAAGGATTCTTTCCCGACAACTCCGTGCAATATTTTGTGTCGTATTACGATTATTATCAGCCGGAAGCCTACATCCCTTCGGTCGACAAATATATCGAGAAAGATCTGATGATCAACGACGAGATCGAAAGGCTGAGGCTCGCCACCATATCGGCTCTCCTTTCCGGGCGCAAGGATGTAGTGGTGGTCAGCTCAGTGAGTTGTCTCTACGGTATGGGCAATCCTGAAGATTTCAACTCAAGCGTAATCTCACTTCATACCGGTCAGAAAATCCGCCGCAACGAGCTGCTCCGCGAACTTGTCGGCTCGCTTTACTCCCGCAATGAAGTCGAGCTTGGACGAGGCACATTCCGCGTCAAGGGCGACACCGTCGACGTATACCTCGCTTATGAAGAGATCGCNCTGCGCATCGTNTTCTGGGGCGACGAGATCGAGTCTATATCGACCTTCCGTCCGCTCGACAATCTGCCTCTGGGCAATCACGACTCATTCAACATCTATCCGGCCAACATCTTCGTGACATCGCCTCAGCGCATGGCGGCCGGACTTAACCAGATAGCTATTGACCTTGGCATCCAGGCCACCAACTTCGAGGTNCAGGGCAAACTGCTCGAAGCCCANCGGCTGCGCGAGCGCGTCACCTACGACATGGAGATGATGCGCGAGGTAGGCCACTGCCCCGGCATCGAAAACTATTCACGCTATTTCGACGGGCGCGAGAAAGGAGCNCGGCCCTTCTGCCTGCTCGACTATTTCCCGCGCGATTTCCTGACNATCATCGACGAGAGCCACGTCACNATCCCACAGATACGCGCAATGTATGGCGGCGACCTCTCGCGCAAGAACAACCTGGTCGACTACGGTTTCAGGCTNGATGCGGCTCTNGACAACCGTCCTCTCAACTTCGAGGAGTTCAACCGGCTCAAGGGGCAGACTGTCTACGTCAGCGCCACGCCGGCCGACTATGAGCTTCAGGAGAGCGAGGGTGTGGTAGTGGAACAGATCATCCGGCCGACCGGCCTGCTCGATCCGCTGATCGAAGTCCGTCCGTCGCTCAATCAGATCGACAATCTGCTCGAGGAGATCGAGACACGGCGCGAACGCGGCGAGCGCACCCTTGTCACCACGCTCACCAAAAGGATGGCCGAGGAGCTGAACGACTATCTCCAGCGCCTTCAGGTAAAAGCAGCCTACATTCATTCGGATGTTGACACCATCGACCGCATCCGTATCCTCGACGACCTGCGCGCCGGAGTCTACGATGTGCTGATCGGCGTCAATCTTCTCCGCGAAGGTCTTGACCTTCCCGAAGTGAGCCTCGTAGCCATCCTCGATGCCGACAAGGAAGGATTCCTGCGCTCCCACCGCTCGCTCACACAGACAGTTGGTCGCGCGGCCCGAAACCTCAACGGCATGGTCATCATGTATGCCGACAAGATTACCGACTCAATGCGGCTCACCATCGACGAGACAGAGCGGCGCCGTGCAATCCAGCTCGCCTACAACGAGGCTCACGGCATCACACCTCAGGCCATCATNAAGGCNCGCCAGCGCATCATCGGACTCGACGAGGAGGAGGCAGCCGAGCGCAGCGGAATGAGCCCCTCGCGCAAAGACCGGTTCCATCACGAGTCGCCCGCAGTCAAGGCCGCCGAACGCACCATCTCCAAAGCACGCAAGGAGGCCGCAGCATATCCTACATACGAGAATGAGTTCTCCACATCGGTCAACATTGCTGCCGATCCCGTAATACCGTATATGAGCGCCGCCGATCTCGAACGCTCCATCACGCGGATGAGACAGGAGATGGTGGCAGCTGCCAAACAGATGGAATTCATGGAGGCCGCCCGTCTGCGCGACGAGATTGTCAAGATGGAAAAACTCCTCAAGGAGAAACAATCGNNCTCCTAAGCCCGTACCGTNATGGATCCATCACGCGACACTACCCTCTATCTGCCNANCTCGGTCAAGGAGATGNAACTCCTCGGCTGGGAGCGCCCCGACATAATCCTGTTTTCGGGAGATGCTTACGTTGATCATCCCTCATTCGGAGCAGCAGTGATAGGCCGGACTCTTCAGGCTGCCGGTTACAAGGTGGCCATCGTGCCGCAACCTAACTGGAAAGATGACCTGCGTGACTTCAGGAAATTCGGTGCTCCGAGACTGTTTTTCGGCATATCGCCCGGAGCGATGGATTCTATGGTCAACCACTACACCGCCGCACGTCGCCGTCGGTCCGACGATGCCTACACTCCGGGTGGACGTCACGGAGCGCGCCCCGACTATCCCACCATTGTCTATTCCGGGATCCTGAAGCAGCTATATCCAGACACACCTGTCATAATCGGTGGAATAGAAGCCTCGCTCAGACGGCTTAGTCACTACGACTACTGGCAGGACAGGCTCCGCCCGTCTATCCTGGCGGATTCACGGGCCGATCTGCTTGTCTACGGCATGGGCGAAAAGACCGTCACCGAAATCGCACGGCGACTTGAAGCAGGAGAGTCGGTCGACACGCTGACCGATATCCGCCAGACAGCAGTGATCCTTCCCTCGGCCCGGATCCCCGCAGCATCGGCCACAGATATCATCCTCAACTCTTATCCCGACTGCGTTGCCGACCGCAAAAATCAGTCGGCCAATTTCAAGCACATCGAGCAGCAGAGCAACCGGCTCGACGGAGGCACTACCATCTGGCAGCAACTCGACCCGGAGCGTGTAGTTAAGGTCAATCCCATGTATCCTCCCATGACCACAGAGGAGGTCGACGCAACTTTCGACCTGCCCTACACCCGGCTGCCCCATCCGCGCTATTTCGGAAAGACCATTCCGGCCTACGAGATGATTCGCCACTCCGTCTGTCTCCACCGGGGATGCTTCGGAGGATGCGCTTTCTGCACCATTTCGGCCCATCAGGGCAAATTCATCGCCTCTCGAAGCAAAGAGAGCATCATGCGCGAAGTTGAGGCTGTGACCCGTATGCCTGACTTCAAAGGATATATCTCTGATCTCGGTGGACCTTCGGCAAACATGTACGCCCTCGGCGGCAAAGACAAGAGCGTTTGCGCCAAGTGCCTGCGCCCGTCGTGCCTCCACCCGTCGCCATGCCCTAACCTCGACACCGACCACTCCCGGTTGCTCGACATCTACCGTTCGGTCGACGCTCTGCCCGCCGTGAAGAAGTCGTTTGTCGGCAG
>WFLX010032478.1_pt1 | contig 12394 bp, 10 predicted proteins | sample 4967041 | NCBI WGS metagenome assembly WFLX01 (sample SAMN12857096, study PRJNA449069) | gut metagenome | isolation source: stool from male and female vole | host: Microtus ochrogaster | place: USA:Florida | collected 2017 | reverse complement strand
TGAGAAAGATGTAGTGTTGCTGTTTGAAGGTGTAAAATTACAAAAAAAAATGACGCAATACCCTATCTCCTTTCAAAATGTTTTTATTAACTTTGCATAAACTCTTAATTATAATACCCCANATTGTTATGACCTTATTTGAAAGGCTTACTAAAAAAGCGCAGGAACACCCNCAGAGACTCGTGCTCCCCGAATCNACAGAGCCACGNACTCTGCAAGCAGCNGANGAGATNATTNCNAANAAAGCTGCAAANATAATTTTCCTTGGNAANAAGGANGNNATCCTCGCTGAGGCTGAGAAACTCGGGCTTTCACACATNGGTGAAGCNGAATTCCACAACNCCGACGACAGTGAATTCACTGAAAAATATGCNGANCTNTTCTGCGAACTCCGNAANAAGAANGGCGTGACACTNCAAGACGCACGCTACACAGTAAAGAATCCCCTCTACTTAGGNTGCCTTATGATCAAGAACGGCGACGCCGACGCAATGGTGGCAGGTGCCCTCAGCCCCACATCAAGTGTGCTCCGCGCAGCCTTCCAGGTGCTTAAGACAAAACCCGGCATCTCCGTAGTGAGTGGTGCNTTCATCATGCTCCTCCCCGAGGGTTGCCCCTTCGGCGACAACGGAATGCTCGTATTCGCCGACTGTGCAGTAGTGCCCGACCCCACTAAGGAGGAACTCGCTCAGATTGCCATCGCNACNGCAAAGACCACCAAAGATATTGCCGGNCTCGACCCCGTNGTNGCACTCCTCAGCTTCTCTACNAAAGGCTCTGCAAGCCATGAGAGAGTTGACAAGGTGCGTGAGGCTACAGAGATTGCTCAGGCTCTCGACCCGAGCTTGAAGATTGACGGCGANCTCCAGAGCGACGCTGCCATNGTCCCCTCCGTAGGTAANCTNAAAGCTCCCGACAGCGAAGTNGCAGGNCACGCCAANACNCTNATCTTCCCCTCNCTTGANGCNGGCAACATCGGCTACAAGCTCGTGCAGCGNATCTCAGGTGCAGGTGCNGTTGGTCCNATCCTNCAGGGTCTNGCAGCTCCGGTCAACGACCTNTCTCGCGGCGCNACTGTAGAAGANATNGTTAACACNATCATCGTGACCTGCAANCAGGCCATCGGCGACAAAAACCTTTAAAATTATGAAGATACTTGTGCTNAACTGCGGAAGCAGCAGCGTAAAATATAAACTTATCGACTCCGCCGACAAGAAAGTGCTTGCCGAAGGTGGAGTGGAAAAAATCGGTCTTCCTGATTCTTTCCTCAAGTTCAAACGTCCTGACGGCACCAAGGGAGAAATCAAAGTGGAGATGCCCACTGCAAAAGAGGCAGTGAAGAATGTGCTCGAACTTCTCACCGACCCGAAAGAGGGTGTGATAAAGAGCTTCGACGAAATCGAGGCAGTAGGCCACCGAGTGGTGCATGGCATGGAATACTTCAACAAGTCAGTGGTCATCACTCCCGAAGTTGTTGAGAAGGTGAAGGAATGTTATCCTGTTGCACCTCTTCACAATCCTGCCAACGTCACAGGTATTGAGGCTATCAGCTCTATCCTCCCCGACGTTCCCCAGGTGGCAGTGTTCGACACAGCTTTCCATCAGTCTATGCCCGCAAAGGCTTATATGTATGCTCTCCCCTATGAGGCATATGAGAAATACGGGGTGCGTCGCTACGGCTTCCACGGCACGAGCCATCGCTACGTGTCACGCCGTGCCTGCGAATTCCTCGGCGTTGACTACGACAAGCAGCGCATCATCACTTGCCACATCGGCAACGGCGCAAGCATCACAGCCATCAAAGATGGAAAGAGTGTAGATACCTCTATGGGTCTTACCCCTACCGAGGGTCTTATGATGGGCACACGTGTAGGTGATGTTGATCCGGGTGCTCTNGTTTATCTTATGGAGCAGGAGGGTCTCGATGCAGCCGGAGTGAGCAAGCTCATCAATAAGCAAAGTGGTGTAGCCGGAGTGTCGGAGCTTTCAAGCGATATGCGCGATATCGAGGCAGCCATCGCAGCCGGCAACGAGAAGGCTAAGCTTGCCCTTGAGATGTATGAATACCGCATCTTGAAATACATCGGTGCATACGCAGCTGTGTTGGGCGGTGTAGATATCATCGTCTTCACCGGCGGTGTGGGTGAGAACCAAATCGCTACCCGTGAGCGCATCTGCCGTCAGCTTGCTTTCATGGGCGTGACATTCAATGCAGAAGCCAATAAAGAGAGAGGCGAGGAAGTAGAAATTTCCGGACCCGATTCAAAAGTACACGTGGTAGTCATCCCCACCGACGAGGAGATGATGATTGCCCAAGACACCGCAGCTCTCGTATAAAAGCTCCGGCAGCTCTCGCATGAGGAGCTTACTTGCAGCACACTGAAAAAGAAAGAAAAACTAATATATGCTTGATTTCATCACCTGGAATGCCGACCCCATCCTATTCAGCTTAGGGCCGATCTCCGTGAGATGGTATGGTCTCGCTTTCGCGGTAGGATTCATACTGGGCTACAACATTGTAGCCCGTATGTTCCGCCACGAAGGCGCACCCGAGAAATGGCTCGGGATTCTTCTTGCCTACATTGTGGTTGCCACCATTGTAGGCTCTCGCCTCGGACATGTNTTCTTCTATGAATGGGACTACTATTCGCAGCATCCCGGCGAGATTCTGAAAATATGGAACGGAGGCTTGGCGAGCCACGGCGGCACCATNGCCAANATNATAGCCGTGTTCCTCTTTTCATGGTTCGTAACCAAGAAACCCGCTTCCTGGACATTCGATAAGCTNGTGATAGCCATTGCCCTCGTGGGATGCCTTATCCGACTCGGCAATCTTATGAACAGCGAAATCTATGGCGGTCCAACAGACCTTCCTTGGGGATTCATTTTTGTGCGCGACGGCGAAGTTGTGCCGAAACATCCTACCCAGATATATGAAGCAGCTTGCTACTTCGTGCTATTCTGGCTCCTTATGTGGATGTATTGGAAGCGAAATGCAGAGGAAAGACCTTATCTCATCACCGGNGTNTTCTTCATAGGCATATTCCTCCCCCGATTCCTGATAGAATATATCAAGAATGTGCAGGTGCAGTCGGAATATGAGATGATAGCACGCTACGGCATGAACCTTGGCCAGATGCTCAGTATTCCCTTNATATTGTTGGGAATCGGGTTGGTGATATGGGCAATGGTGCATCCGAGGCAACACTGGACCTTCCCCAACAAGTTTGCCGAGGAGCTTCCAAAGTCACCATATAAGGCCAAACACTGAAAAAGTTAGCCTATGAGTGACACGGGCTATCATATAATAGTCTTGGCCGTGGCGGCATTCTCCGTGATCAAAGGATTCAAAAGCGGCTTTACAGGGCAAATCTCAGGAATACTGGGATTTGCCTTTGGCACAGTCTGTGCCCATGTTTTCGAAGCTGATGTGGAGACTGTGATACGAGCCATCCTTCCCGGAGTGCGTCATACGGCAGGAGGACCCTTCATCTACAGTGTGCTATCCTCAGTGATTGTCTACGGTATAGTCTATACGGCATTCAAGATGTTCACCAAGGTGCTACGCAGCGCAATGCAGGTGTTCTATGTAGGTATGCTTGATTCAATTTTAGGCGCGATGTTCAGTCTGCTGAANTATTTGCTACTCCTCTCCATAGTCTACAACCTTCTCCTCTGCATTAATCCCNNTTCGCCGCTCCTCAAATATTCCACCGCCGACGACGGCAACATCGTAGAAAGTGTCATGCTTCTTGCTCCCGGTCTTTTAGGCTGCGGCAGTGTCCACGACCTCTCTCACCTTATTCAGCTTCGCGAGGCTAAGAAAATCAGTTGCAACATAACCACGGTGCCACTTGTTATAACCTATGAGTCGCACAATATAAATATTAACGGAAATGCTTAAAGTTAAAAACCTACACGCCCAGATCAATGGGAAAGAGATATTGAAAGGAATNAATCTGGAAGTTAATCCCGGTGAGGTGCATGCCATAATGGGGCCNAACGGCTCCGGNAAATCTACCCTCTCCATGGTNCTNGCCGGCAANCCGGCTTATGAGGTCACAGGAGGTGAGGCTGAGTTTGTCGGTAAAGACCTCTTGGCTATGCCCCCTGAGATAAGGAGCCATGAGGGTGTATTTCTCGGTTTCCAGTATCCTGTGGAAATTCCGGGCGTGTCGATGGTTAATTTTATGCGTGCCGCAGTCAANGCCAAGCGTGAATACTTCGGTCAGCCCCCTATGAGCGCAACAGAATTTCTAAAGATGATGCGCGAAAAGAGGGCCATCGTAGAGCTTGACAACAAGCTTGCCTCCCGCTCAGTCAACGAAGGTTTCTCCGGTGGCGAGAAGAAACGCAACGAGATTTTCCAGATGGCGGTGCTTGAGCCGAAGCTCTCTATTCTTGACGAGACAGACTCCGGACTTGACATCGACGCTCTCCGCATCGTGGCTGAGGGTGTCAACAAACTTAAGACTGAAAAGAATGCAACAATAGTTATAACCCATTATCAGCGTCTGCTTGACTATATAAAGCCCGACTTCGTGCATATTCTCTATAAAGGACGCATCGTGATGACCGGCGGACCCGAACTCGCTCTCGAACTTGAGGAGCGCGGCTACGACTGGATTAAGCAGCAAGTTGATAATGAAGAGAACCGTTAATGCGTAAGTATTAACCACGCAGTANTCTTACCATTAATTGTGAAGTTATGAACGCATTGACCCAATATATCGATCTATATAAAGAACACGGGGAGTTGGTTGACCTCAACAGTGCCGAAGTAATCAACGGCAGACGAGGGGAAGCCCTGAAAACGCTCGAAAGGACCACGTTGCCCAAGAAGGGTAGCGAAAACTACGAGACAACAGACCTTAACGCCATTCTCGCCCCCGACTATGGTGTGAACATTGCCCGTGTCCCTATCGACGTTAATCCCTCGGCATCGTTCCATTGCGGTGTCCCTACCCTATCCTCTTCCCTGTTTCTTCTTGTAAATGACATCTACGCCGAATCCAACCGCTCCCGTGAAGGGTTGCCGGAGGGTGTCTATGTAGGAAGCCTCCGAAAGTTTGCCCAAGATTATCCCGACTTCGCGCATAAATATTACGGAAAGATTGCCGATATGGAGAATCCTATCGTAGCACTTGACTCTCTCCTTGTGCAAGATGGNATAGTCATATGGGTGAAAAGAGGTGTGAAAGTAGAGAAACCTCTACAAATTGTGAATATACTCCAAAACGGCACTCCCCTTATGGCTGTAAGGCGTTTNCTCGTGATTGTAGAGGATGACGCAGAGGTGAAGATACTTTCGTGTGACCATACGCAGAATCCCGATGTGGACTTCCTTTCGGTTAATACATCTGAAATATACGTCGGCAAGAATGCCATAGTAGATTATTATGACCTTGAGGAATCTTCTGAAAAGACATCACGTCTTTCCGCACTATATCTTAAGCAGGATGANGNGAGCAACGTGATGATTGATGGCATCACCCTCTACAACGGTACNACCCGAAACGAGTATCACACACGTTTCGANGGTCGCCACGCCTCTCTCAAACTCTTCGGCATGGGCATTGAAGACCGTCATCGCCATCTCGACACCTATTCAAAGATTGTCCACGCTACACCCGACTGCAAGACCGACGAGCTTTTCAAATACGTGGTTGACGATTCAGCAACGGGTGCTTTTGCCGGACTTATCCTTGTGAATCCCGGAGCAGAGAAGACAGAGGCTTACCAAAGCAACCGTAACATTGTGGCTACCGACGAAGCAAGGATGTTTTCAAAGCCACAACTTGAAATATACAACGATGATGTAAAATGTAGCCACGGCACAGCTACCGGTCAGCTCGACGAAATGCAGGTGTTCTATATGCGTACACGCGGTATACCCGAAGCCACTGCGAAGTTGCTTCTGAAACAGGCGTTCATGGCTGACGTGATTGACGGTGTGCGACTCGAAGCACTCAAAGACCGTCTACACATGCTTGTGGAGCGTCGTTTTGCCGGTGCCGACCCAAGTTGTGCATCCTGCCGCACCGGTTGCCAGCAGGCTCAATGAGCAACCGGTAATTTGCACTTTGCGCTAACGTAAAGTGACCTTCTAAAAACTGAATGTTATGACAAAAGATGAAGTTCTGAAAATAAGAGAGGAATTCCCAATCCTGACCCGCTCTGTAGCCGGACGTCCTATGATATATCTTGACAACACCGCCACATCGCAGACACCGCGTCGTGTGGTGGAGGAGATAGACCGTATATACACCCACGAGAAAGCCAATGTGCATCGTGGAGTGCATACCCTTTCACAGGAGATGACTGACCTCCAGGAGCAAACGCGTGAACGGATAAGACGCTATATCAACGCTGACTCGATAGAAGAGGTAATCTTTACACGGGGCACGACCGAGGGAATAAATCTTGTGGCTTCATCTTTTGGCAGCCGTTTCAAAGAGGGTGACGAGGTAATTCTTACCGTGATGGAACACCACGCCAACATCGTACCCTGGCAGCTCTTGAGAGACAGGACAGGGATTGTGCTCAGAGTGGTAGACATCAACGACCGTGGCGAGCTTGACCTCGACCAATACCGTTCGCTCTTTAATGAGCGCACGGTTATGGCATCTTTCTGCCATGTTAGCAATGTGCTCGGCACAGTCAACCCAGTAGAAGAGATGACAGCATATGCCCATTCAAAGGGTGTGCCTGTGCTTATCGACGGAGCGCAAGCATCGCCTCATATGCTGATTGACGTAAAGGCTCTGGACTGTGATTTCTATGTATTCTCCTCTCATAAGATGTATGGTCCTACGGGCATTGGTGTGCTCTACGGCAAGAAGCATCTTCTCGAAGAGATGCCTCCTTACCAAGGTGGAGGGGAGATGATTGCAAAGGTAACTTTTGAGCATACTACCTTCGCGGAGTTACCCTTCAAGTTTGAAGCCGGCACTCCTGACTTTGTGGGGATAGCTGCTTTCTCAAAAGCCATAGACTTCATCGAAGAGATCGGAATGGAGAATATAGCTGCCCATGAGCAGGAACTTCTCGACTACACTACGCGTCATCTTGTAGAGATTCCGGAATTGAGAATCTTCGGCACTGCTCCCCACAAGAGTGCCGTAATCTCCTTCCTCGTAGGCAATAGCCATCCTTACGATGTCGGAATGCTCCTTGATAAGCAGGGAGTAGAGGTTCGCACGGGGCATCATTGTGCCATGCCACTTATGGACCGACTCGACATTCCGGGCACGGTACGCGCCTCCTTCGCAGTCTACAACACAATCGAGGAGGCAGACAGCTTCATCACCGCTCTCCGCCGTGCAGCCGCCATACTGAGCTAATCATCTTTTCACATGCGCAGCGATACTGAGCTGAAAAAACATCCTGAATTAATCTTTAAATTTCCATAAATCATGCTTTTCCACAACCGCCCCAAGAGAGACATTACAGTGGCTGGCATCTTCCTGGTAGTATGCCTGCTGCTTGTATTTGCGGCGTTGTGGGCATACCATTCGTTTATCCATAACCCACCCTACGTTGACCCCGAGCGTTATCCTGTAAGGGGAATCGACATATCAGCACACAATGGCGATGTAAACCTTCAGAAAGCCGCCGACTCAGGCATAGACTTCGTGTTTATCAAAGCATCGGAAGGTGGAGACTTCAAAGACCGCAATTTCCGCGTCAACTACGACAAAGCCACAAAAGCCGGGTTAAAGAAAGGGGTTTATCATTTCTTCCGCTTTGACCGCGACGGCGTGGAGCAGGCTCTCAATTTCATGCGCACCGTAGGAGGACGCCGACCGGAGCTTGGATTCGTGATAGACGTGGAGAAAGCGGGAAATCCCGATTCCATCCCTCCTGAAGTCATTAACCGCCGTCTTGTAGAGATGGTTGATTATCTGAATCTCTTAGGCCATCGCGTAATGTTCTACACCAATCGCGAAGGTTATTATGATTATCTTGCAGAGACCTTCCCCGGTCAGCCTCTCTGGATATGTGGCTTTCAGGAAAATCCTATCCATGCTGAATGGACTTTCTGGCAATTCAACCACCGGGGACGTGTAGACGGCATCAAGGGAGACGTGGATATGAACGCCTTCTGCGGCAGTCGCCAAGAATGGGAAAGCTTTCTTCAAGGCTCACTTTGGCCCTATTCCTCACAGAGCGCACAATAACAAATAGCCTACGACTCATACGGCAGACAATAACATACCCACGATTTACGTTATGTAATATAATGATAATGGTCTCTTTCCAATAACTATCAACAAACTAAGCCTACGTGAGTCTGAAATATCTTTACATATCCCTTATTTTTATCCTCTCTTCTGTGGCGTCAGCCTTTGCCATCAGCCCCGACTTTTACACTTCTTCATCAGTATTATCGCAGGGGAAATGGGCAAAAGTGCTCGTTAAGGAGTCGGGAATGCAGTTCATAAGTAATGCCACATTGCGCGGTCTCGGTTTTTCCGACCCCGACAAGGTAAACGTGTATGGCTACGGAGGGCAAATGCTCCCCGAGCGTCTTGACACATCTGTCCCCGACGACTTGCCGGTAATACCTTCATTGCGCACCCCTGCCGGACTCATTTTTTTCGGCACCTCTTCCTTAAAATGGGAAGCACAGTCTAACGAGGATATNCCCTTCGCCCACGTCACCAATCCATATTCCGACAACTCATATTATTTCCTGAGCGATATTGACGTTCAGCGTCCTGTAGTAGCTGCACGCGAAGAGATGGCAGCGGTTGCTTCAGAACCCCTTACTGTTTTCAGTGAGCGTGTGCTACATGAGCAGGACNTNCTGGCACCTTCCACATCGGGGCGCGTAATCCTTGGTGAAGATTTCCGTACTCAGAACTCACGCAACTTCACTTTCCAGCTCCCTGACAATACCGGAACGGCAAATGCCAGGATAGCCTTCGGTGCGAAAGTCTCCAACGGCTCAGGCTCTCTCGCCGTTACCGCCAACGGTGAAGGGGCAGCTTCGGAGGGAACCCGTATTCCCGGAGTGACCAATTCGGAGACATTCCTTAACCTTGTCAATGTCTATAAGACTGTTGCCTTGAATGACGACAAGCTGATTCTTAACCTCAACTTCAGCCACACAGGNGTCATCTTTACGGCAGCCCTCGACTACATAGAGATTTTCTACAAGCGTCAGTTGCGTCTGCGTAACGACGAGCTTTATTTCTACCTCAACCCCCAAGAAGCNTCAGAGGTGCGCCTTGAAGGTTGCACGGAGTCCACAGTGCTTTGGGATGTCACTGATCCTGTTCGTCCGCAAGCAGTGGAACTGAAGCGCGAGGNNACCTCTGCATCATTTGTCACTCCAAAAGGACTTAGGGAATATGTGGCATTTAATCCTCTAAAAGTATTGCGCAACGCTACAGCAGCCGGCACAGTGCGCAATCAGGACCTTCACGCTATGGAAGCNCCGGGAATGTTGGTGGTAGCTCCCGAACAATTCCGCACACAGGCACAGAAACTTGTTGATATTCATGCCAAGACAGACGGTCTGAGCGTAGTGGTGGTTAGTCCCGAAGAGGTATATAATGAATTCTCTTCAGGCAACCCTGACGTCACCGCNTTCCGTCGCCTGCTGAAGATGTGGTATGANCGNGCTGAAGGCGACCAATCNGCCTACACCAAATTCTGCCTTCTCTTCAGCCGCCCAACCTANGACAATAAAATGACNACCCCGACCGTGAAACGTGCGGGTTATCCACGTATACCTATATGGCAGGAGAATGGTACCTTTACTGATGCAGGTTCCTATTCCACNGATGACTATATCGGTATGCTTGACGACCAGTCAGAGATGCTCAATATGGGAAATGCCCGTATCCATGTGGCTGTTGGGCGTATGCCTGTCAAAAGTGTGGCAGAGGCTGAGAGTGCAATAACCAAACTTGAAAAATATCTTCTCTCCCCCCGTCTCGGCACTTGGCGCAACAACGTGATGGTAATTGCCGACGACCAGGACAACGCCCAACACCTTGACCAGGCTGAGAAGGTAATTAGTGCCATGCGCAAAGGTGAGAACGGCAGGAACCTCATCTACGAGAAGCTCTATCTTGACGCGTGGCCTCTCGGTCATTCNGGACAGGGTGCCGTTTATCCGGAGGCNAAGCAGCGTATGATGGACAAGATTGATGAAGGTGTAAGTCTTATCGACTACATAGGTCATGCCAATCCACGTGGTTGGGGACACGAAAANTTGCTTACCTGGACNGACATCACNACCATGAGNAACACCAATCTCCCCTTCATATATGCAGCCACCTGTGAATTTATGAATTGGGATGCTGATGATGTGAGTGGAGCTGAAGAGATGTGGCTTAACCCTACGGCAGGTATAATCGGTATGATATGCCCCAGCAGAAAGGTGTATATATCTTCTAACGGTGTGCTCAACGAAAAGACCGGGACTTGGTTCTTTAAACGTGCCACCGACGGTCGCCCCCTCCCGCTCGGTGAGATAATGATAAACGGAAAGAATGACTATTCAGGCGACGCCAATAAACTCCGTTATGGATTTATGGGTGACCCCTCCATGCGTCTCCCTTATCCTGCATTCACTGCTGAGGTGGAGAAGATAAACGATTTGCCCATAGAGTCATATTCCGATCAACCGGAACTGAAAGCCCGTTCAAAGGTGAGTCTGTCGGGAATCATCACAGATTCTGAGGGCTCTCTTGCGGAGNATTTCAATGGCACGGTAGATATTCAGCTCTATGATGCAGAGAAAGTGGTCGAGACCTATGGCAACGGCAACGATGGTGCGGTCAGNACTTANAATGACCGTAAGACGCGCCTCTATATCGGACGTGCAGCTGTAAAGNACGGTGTATGGGAAACCAACTTTGTAATGCCCACCGAGATTGAGAATAATTACAGCCCCGCCCTTTTCTCCCTCTATGCAGTAAACGATGCCGGCGAAGAGGCTAACGGTTCGTTTGACCGTCTTTATGTCTACGGTTTCGAGACGGAGGTAGAGGATGATTTCGATGGTCCGTCAATCACCGATTTCTATCTTAACAACCCCTCATTTGCCAATGGTAAAGCCATCGGACCGAATCCTACTGTGTATGCTACCCTTTCCGACCCTTCCGGCATCAATCTTTCCGAAGCCGGCATAGGTCATAAGATGACCATATCGCTCGACGGCAAGAAATGGTATGACGATGTAAATCTCTACTACGATCCTGATAGCGAAACTTATGAGAGAGGTGCCATATCCTATCCCCTCTCCGGCATCGAACCGGGCGACCACTCTTTGACACTTACCGTGTGGGATTCTGCCAACAATTCCTCTTCAGCAACNCTCACTTTCTCCGTGAGAGCTGATTGGAGCCCTTCAATCTCTACGCTTACCACTGATGTGAACCCGGCATCGACTTCAGTCATGTTCACAGTAGGTGTAGATGGNTCTGCCGGTAATATGCCTTGCCTGCTTGAGGTGTTCGACCTTGGAGGTAAACGTGTATGGCATACCGAAGCTTCAGGATTCACTGAGAGCGTCAATAGCCTTAACCATCGTTGGGATCTCCGCGACACCAACGGTCACCGTGTAGCACGTGGCATCTATCTCTACCGTGCGACAATAACCACCTCGGAAGGTCACGTCATAACCAAGACCCGTAAATTGGCAGTCACCGCCTGAAATCTGTTATGGTAAACCATATCATCNTACCCGAACCTACCNTGCGTCGNCTTCCCTGGTATCTCGCATATGTTGAGATTCTGAAGGCGCGTAATGTGGAATATGTATCGTCAACCCAAATATCCCGTGCTCTCAATGTAGATGCCTCGCAAATTGCCAAAGACCTCTCGTTTCTTTCTCTCAAGGGGAAGACAAGGATTGGCTATGAGGTAGCTGCCCTTGTGGATACATTGTCGGAGTTCTTAGGTTTCACCACCACACACAAGGCATTCGTGTTCGGTGCGGGGAGTCTTGGCAAAGCACTTATGCAGGATTCGGGCTTATCCATATATGGGTTGGAGATAGTGGCAGGATTTGATATTGACACCCGAAAGACGGGCACTCGTGTAGGCGATGTGCCCATTTATCATATAGACACCTTGGCTGACGTGATGCAGCAAACCCCGGCTACCATAGGTATCCTTACCGTGCCGGCAGAATGTGCCCAAGACACAGCTGACATAGCCATAGGTGAAGGGATACGTGCTATTTGGAATTTCACCCCTTACCGGGTGAAAGTGGCAGAGGGAATCGTAATGGCAAACACCTCTATCTATGCCCACCTTGCTCTAATCTATAACCGTCTCAGCGCACCGCTATGAAAACGATAGTAATTGAATCCGCTTCTCCCCTCTCTTGGTATTTTATAGCCGACTCTGCGCTTGTCAATGCCGGTAAACCCTT
>WFLX010036196.1_pt1 | contig 12402 bp, 10 predicted proteins | sample 4967041 | NCBI WGS metagenome assembly WFLX01 (sample SAMN12857096, study PRJNA449069) | gut metagenome | isolation source: stool from male and female vole | host: Microtus ochrogaster | place: USA:Florida | collected 2017 | reverse complement strand
AGCCCGATAGGGCAAATGTGGGGTAATGAGGGTAATTAAATTTTGAGCCTCGTAGATGCGATGTAGGCATGCATCGCCTCTACGAGGCTCATGGTTTGGGAGGGCGTTTCGGACTCCACACTCGCCGCGCTGCGGCATCGTGTGGAGCTAATGTCGCTCATCGCCTCTGCGAGGCTCGTGTTATTTAGTGGGCGTTCGGACTCCACACTCGCCGCGCTGCGGCATCGTGTGGAGCTAATGTCGTTCATCGCCTCTGCGAGGCTCTTGGGGAGGGCGTTCGGACTCCACACTCGCCGCGCTGCGGCATCGTGTGGAGCTAATGTCGCTCATCGCCTCTGCGAGGCTCTCCCAACGTCGTCGGGGTGCTTTATGGAGTGCTATGAACGGACATTGTCGCTCCTCGACTCACACAAAAACAGACCAATTATCCAGACAAGTCGACTGGACTAATAAGCGATGTAGCCCGGAAGGGGCGACCCTCCGGGTTATACTTCACACAGGGTCAGAATTTCTTACATTTAAGGATCTCATCGGTCAATAGATGGATTGTCGATGACGGATTCGAGTAAGCATCTTTTGCTTTCGCCCGCTTTGCAGCATCTTCAATGGCATTGATCAATCTCTTTTGCATAGCCGAGGAAAGGGAGCCTTTCGCATATTCAGGGTCTAAGTTTTTCAATAAGGCAACGCATCGGGCCGCAGAAAGCACCTTATTCATGTCGTGGTAGTGCAATACAAACCAATATTCGATGCATGGATTTGAAAGCAGCAGAATGGTATCCTTTATCTTCTGCAAGTGTTCGAGCATGCCGGGCACATCAAGATCAAACATCAAAAATGTCTTATCATCCGTCGTTGTAAACCTGTCGCGTTTGCATCGGTCGATGTATGGTTGGGAGATATTGGAGTCGCTTACCCTCGCAATGATTTCTACCGGCACCCGGAAACTGCGACGCAACAAATCAACGTAGGCGGCCTCCGTCTTGCCTTCGCAGAAAACGAAGAAAGTCGGATTCATCTTCTTTCCACGCGGTTGTTTTGCTTTTCGAGCCATTGTCAGATGTTTTCAAATTCATTGATATAAGGCACGGCATCGAAGCGCCCCTGAAGGTAGGCTTTCTCGAGATCCATCTTCTCCCGGAAGTCCTTGTAGTCAAATAGTGAATATAGGTCGGAAGAACTGTCATCTCGCTTGTTGACAAAAAAGATCTGGTCTTTACGGAAGCGTTTCATGTCGAGAAGGTGAGTGTTGTGGGTAGTAAAAATCAGTTGAGCCGATTTGCTTGAATGGAACAGGCCTATGAGAAACTCCACCAAACGGGTGTGCAAACTGGTCTCTACTTCGTCGAGAAACATCACTTTGTTGTTGCGCACCACATCCATGACCGTCAGCATGATCTTGAACAGGATTTTTGTGCCTTCCGACTCTTCGGTGTTAAATTCAAATGGCAATGATGGATTGCGGCGGTGGAATGTGGTAAGCTCACCATCTTTAAAAGAAAACTCAACAATATCGCTGTCTGCGGCTCTCAAAGCCCGGAGAACAACATCTTTATTATCTCCCAGGAGGCGGTCGGTGGCAACCGCAGTTGTCGTGCCACGGTGACTGAAAACCAGCTGATCATTAAACCATCGGTATATCTCCTTTGCCTTATCCCTGTCCATCTGACTGGCACGAGATATATACAATGTTTTACGGGAGGTGTTTGACGCAACATCCATCGGACGCCGGATAACGTTGGCAAATTCATATTTCTCTTTTTTGCCTCCGGCTTTGCGCTCATCGCGTGCGAAAATCAATGCTCTCCTCCCTTTGGGATAGTAATAGAGGTTTTCGGTAATTATCTCGTCGCGGGTGCATGAAAAAGAATATTCATACTCGATTCCATCAATAATGAAGCGAATATAAAACTCGCTGGTCGCATCTTTATCACCGAATTTGAATGGCTTGAAACCGAAACGATCCCCTTCGTTGTAATTGTGGGAATCGAGTATCATACCGACAGCCGCCTTGATAGCCTTGATAATATTGCTCTTACCAGAAGCATTAGCGCCGTATATGGCAACGGTTTTGAGCAGTCGTTCATTCCCGATGCTAAATATATTGTCTTTGAGAGCGCGGGCTTCCTTTGTCTGGATATTGGCGGCCTGCATATCCAGAACTACCTTTTCATTTATGGAGAAGAAGTTGGTGAGTGCTATTTCTAATACCATTTTAATGGGTTAATATGTAATTATTTTGCAAATGTAGCAATTAGATCCGGATATATGTCAATTTAAACGGTAAATATGACATTTGCGTCACACAAAAAATAGAGGAGGGGAGGCTGTNGCATTGCTGCAGACAGCCTCCCCTCCGGGGCATTATTCAACGGTTTTCCTTAATCGTCAATTGTGCAGATGGAAACTCGGTTCCAGCTTTCTTCCTTGAACATGTGGCCGATGCCTTCGCCCTCGGCTTTGATGCGGCTGTCGGAGATGCCGTATTTCTTCACGAGGAGGTTCTTGACGCTCTCGGCGCGGTTCTGGGCGAGCTTGAGGTTGAAGTCGAGGTTACCGTCCTGAGAGGCATAGCCCTTGATGACAACGGTCGATGAGGGATTGTGCTTCATGTAGTCGGCGATCATCTCTACGTTGGGCATCTGGTCGGGGGTTACCTGTGAGGAGGCGAGCTTGAAGAATACGAAGCGCACGCTCTCGAGGTCGGTAGTGGTCTGGGTGATCACCTGCGGAGTCTGGCTCTGACACTCGGCGAGCTGAGCCTGATATGCGGCGGCTATTGCGGCAGCGGCCTCAGCATCGGCAGAAGCCTGAGCCACAGCGGCGCGGAGCTCGTTGACCTGAGCGTTGAGGGCGTTGACTTCGGCAGCGTCGTAGGGACGGACGCACTCGAAGCCGTCGCCGAGATTAACCTTCACGCCAGCCATGAGCGAGAAGTTGGCTTTGTTGACATTGTAGGCGGCTGAGGTCTGAGCAACATGGGCGTCGCTCATGTTCCATGTCACGGCAGGCTTGAGCTGAATAGCCACATTCTTGCTCACATTGAAGTTGAAGTTAAGACCAACTTTGGTGGCGAAATAGTTCCAGTCCTTGCCGTTGGCCGAGTTGACGAAGTTGTGGCCCCAACCGGCGCCGGCAACTGCCTCGATCTCAAACGGGCGCGTGCCACACTGGTAGCCACCGAAGAGGTTCATGAGGTTTGCGGCACCGTAAGCGCCGATATACTGTGAGTCGAAAGCGGTGGAAGAGTGGACATAGCCNGGCCATGAGGATGTATTGAAGCCCCATGCGCCTTCAACGCCAACACCGAAAGCGGGTGAAATCTGTTTCTGAAGATCGAGACCTACGGCGCCACGCATGCCGCCGAAGAAGGCTGAATTATGGAGGGGAGTGGTGACGCCACCATTGACGCCTATGCTCCAGTTGGAGCGGAGATTTGTGGGTGCAAGTGCTTGAGGTTCCTGAGCGGAAACGGAGGGTGTGAGCCAAGCGGCAGCGCCGGTCAGAAGTGCGGCGGCGAGGATTGTGGTGCTCTTTTTCATAGGAGAATAAGATTGGGTTTTGTGGTGTGGGTTTGTGTTGTTTCGTTAATTTATGATAGCGAAGCGTGAGTGTTGAAACGCTACCGGAGTTTTTTTTATCGTTAGTTATGACTATATAACATTTCGGGTGCCGCAAAAGTTAGCGACACCCGAAAGAATATTTTTGCTNTCAAGGATTATCTACGTCTTAACTCCCAGAAGGCCAGTGCTGAAGCGGCTGCAACATTGAGAGAGTCGACACCGTGGGCCATCGGTATGCGGGCGGTGAAGTCGGCTCCGGCAATCACTTCGGGCGCCAGTCCGTCGCCCTCGGTGCCGAGGATCATGGCCATGCGCGCTATCTCCTTGAGGGGAGGATAGTCGATGGGCACGGAGCGGTCGGAGAGTGCCAGCGCCACCGAAGTAAGACCGAGGTCGCGCAGCTGATCGGGCAGNAATCCCGCGGGCAGATAGGCCCACGGCACGAGAAAGACCGATCCCATCGACACGCGGACGGCGCGGCGGTTGAGCGGATCGCACGCTGTGGGGGTGAGGAGCACCGCGTCGACCCCTATGGCGGCAGCCGAGCGGAATATTGCGCCAATGTTTGTGGTGTCGGTCACACCGTCGATCACTGCCACCCGGCTTGCATCAGCACAGATTCCGGCCGGATCGGGCAGGACGGGGCGGCGCATGGCGCAGAGCACTCCTCGCGTGAGGGTGTAGCCGGTCAGGGTGGCCAGAGTCTCGCGCGAGGCGGTGTAGACGGGCATATCGGCGGGGCAGCGGGCAATGATCCCGGCGGCATCGCCGGTTATGTGGCGCGCCTCACACAGGAGGCTCACAGGCTCATATCCGGCATCAAGAGCCACTGAGATCACTTTGGGGCTCTCGGCAATAAACAGAGCGTCGGCCGGACGGAGACGCGAGCGAAGCTGCGCTTCCGTCAGGCCGGCGTATGGGGCAAGCTGGGGCAGGGAGAGATCGGAGACTTCGATGGTCATCAGTCGCCCATTGTGCGCAGGAGCTCGTCGTTGTCGCGGGTGCGCTCCATGCGGTCTTTTATGAATTCCATGGCTTCGATCGGATTGCGGTCGGACAGGAAGCGACGGAGGATCCACATNCGGCTCTGGGTCTCGGGGCGGAANAGGAGATCGTCGCGGCGGGTGGACGAAGCCATGATGTCGACAGCGGGGAAGATGCGCTTGTTGGCGAGCTTGCGGTCGAGCTGGAGCTCCATGTTGCCGGTGCCCTTAAACTCCTCGAAGATCACCTCGTCCATGCGCGAGTTGGTCTCGGTGAGGGCTGTGGCTATGATCGTGAGCGATCCGCCTCCCTCGATATTGCGTGCCGCGCCAAAGAACCGCTTTGGCTTCTGGAGGGCGTTGGCCTCGACGCCACCCGAAAGGATCTTGCCCGAGGTGGGCTGCACGGTGTTGTAGGCGCGGGCCAGACGGGTGATGGAGTCGAGCAGGATCACAACGTCGTGGCCACACTCAACCATTCTCTTGGCCTTGTCGATCACGATCTGGGCAATCCTCACATGATGCTCGGCGGGCTCGTCGAATGTCGATGCAATCACCTCGGCGTTGACGCTGCGGCTCATGTCAGTCACCTCCTCGGGGCGCTCGTCGATGAGCAGGATCATGATGTAGGTCTCGGGATGATTCTCGGCAATNGCGTTGGCTATGTCCTTGAGCAGNACGGTCTTACCGGTCTTGGGCGGGGCTACGATGAGGCCGCGNTGACCTTTGCCTATGGGGGCGAACATATCGACCACGCGGGTGGAAATGTTTGACGACGAGCCACCGGTGAGGTTAAATTTCTCGTCGGGGAAGAGGGGAGTGAGATGCTCGAAGGGCACGCGGTCGCGGATAAACTCGGGATGGCGGCCATTGACTTTGATCACACCCGTGAGGGGGAAATATTTTTCGGATGGCTTGGGAGCGCGGATGCTTGCCTCGACGAGATCGCCCGGGCGGAGACCATATTGCTTGATCTGCTGCTGAGTGACGTAGACATCGTCGGGNGATGGCATATAGTTGTAGTCGGCTGAGCGGAGGAATCCGTAGCCCTCGGGCACGATCTCGAGAACGCCCTGCGACTGGATGATGCCGTCGAAGTTGTAGCGATCCTGCGGATTCTGGCGATAGGGCTGCTGGTTGGGTTGATTCTGCTGACGGTTTTTCTTGTTTTTCTTCCCCTGACCCTGCATATTCTGCTGAGCCTGCTCCTGCTGCCAGGGCTCGGCTATGACGATGGGGGCGGTGGCCGAGGCTATTGCTGCTGCGGCGGCTGCCTCCTCTTTCTCGCGCTGCGAGCGTGGAACAAACTTCTTGCCCGGCGATGCGGGGAAGAAGGTGCCTAAGCTCGAATCCTTGCCGGGACGGAAATCGCGTCGGGGCTGCTGATTCTGCTGCTGGGGCTGTGGACGTTGTCCGGCGGTTGTGTCAGGCTCAGGCTGCTGCTCCTTGACTGCGGGGAGGGCCGGAGCCTCACCGGCAGCCTGACTGTCGGCTACAGGAGCCGACGGCTGCTGAGGCATTTCGGTCGATGCTGGAGCCGGAGCTTCGGGGGCCATCTGTTCAGATGTTACGGCATTTGTGTTGTCGGGTTTGTCTTCAGCCGGAGTAGCGTTTTTGGAGGCTCCTTTTCGGCCCCGGCGTTTGGGTGCCGCAGCNTCGCCCTGAGTCTCATCAGATGGTTGCTGCCCTTCGGGTGCGGCAGCCTGAGTCTGCTCGGATGAGGCCTGNTCCTGAGTCTGGATCTGCTCCTGAGCCGCTTTGGCAGCNGCTTCAGCCTCTTTCTGNGCCTTTGACTTGCGCCCGCGACGTTTGGGCGCCGCCGGAGCTTCTTCCACAGGGTCGGCGACGGGAGTGCTGTTGTCGCCGTCGTCGGCAGGGGCGGTTTCGGGAGCCGGTTTTTCTTCGGCGGTGGTGTCTTTGGCCTGACGCTGCTTGCGGTCGCGCTTCTGGCGCGGTTCCTTAGCGGCGCGTCCCGCCGCTTTCTCAGAGGCGGCCGATCCGGCATTTATGGCCTGCTGGTCGAGGATGAAATATATGTTGTCCATGCGCTCGGCGCTGTCGGCTTTGTCATTGCCCATCTCGCGTGCAATCTCGACAATACGCTCGTCGGGCATGGAGAGCAGATCTTCGTATCTATGCATTGGTATATATGGAAGTGGAGAAATTTTTCGTGATGTGCGGAGCCGGCTTTAAAGCATGTCGTGATCGTCACGCCGACTCGTGGAGATGCCGCTATGCGACACTTTAATCCCTTGGTTTGGGGAGGGTGGAATTACAGATAGAGGTGTAGGGGAGAGAGGGGAGGAGGAGATCCGTGATGATCGACGCTCGCCGGCGGAATACACGGAAGGATATAAATCTGGCGGTAGGGATGGGAGGAGACGCATATAATCGAAAAAAGCATCGCTCATGCGCCCTAATTTGCTGCAAAATTACTCAATTTTTCTTTTATAACAAGCAAGCGCCCCAAAAGTTTCCTTTCCGGGGCGCTTAATAACTGCTGCGNCGAGCGNATTTTATTTAGCGCGGGGTCAGCTCCTGATCGATTGCATCTCGACGAGGCGCGCATAGTGGCCTCCGAGGGCNAGCAGCTCCTCGTGGGTGCCGCGCTCCACNATCCGNCCTTCGCTGATCACGCATATCAGTGAGGCATTGCGGATGGTCGACAGGCGATGGGCTATGACGAGGGTTGTGCGTGAGGCCATCAGGCGTTCCAGTGCCTCCTGGACCAGCTTCTCGCTCTCCGAGTCGAGGGCTGAGGTGGCTTCATCGAGAATGAGCACCGGNGGATTCTTGAGAATGGCGCGGGCAATGGAGAGGCGCTGGCGCTGGCCTCCGGAGAGGCGGCATCCGCGGTCGCCGATGACGGTGTCGTAGCCATCTTCGGTGGCGAGGATAAACTCGTGGGCGTTGGCTATGCGGGCGGCTTCCTCCACGGCTTCTTTCGTGGCTCCTTCCACTCCGAAGGCTATGTTGTTGAAAATGGTGTCATTGAAGAGGATGGCCTCCTGATTGACATTGCCCATGAGCGACCGCAGATCGCGCACGCGCATATCCCTGATATCGATTCCGTCGATCGTGATCGAGCCTTTGTCAACATCATAGAACCTCGGCAGCAGATCGGCCAGCGTTGACTTGCCGCTTCCGCTCTGCCCGACCAGGGCAACCGTCTCGCCCGGCTTTATGGTCAGGTCTATACCCTCCACAACCTTGTGAGCCGGATCGTAGCCGAATGTGACGTCGCGGTAGACGATCTCGCCCCTCAGCGGCTCGGGCATCTTGGGCTCGCGTCCGGCCGGATCGGCAATGGGATTGACAGCCGACAGGATGCGGTCGATGCGGGTCATCGACGCCATACCTTTCTGGATGGAATAGACAGCTTTGGAGAGCTCTTTGGCGGGGTTNATGATGTTGTAGAAGATGATCATGTAATAGATGAACTCGGGCGCGTCGATGCTGCTTGCGCCGCCGAGGATGAGCGAGCCGCCAAACCATAGGACAATGGCTATGGTGAGGGTTCCCAGAAACTCGCTCATGGGGTGGGCCAGGGCCTGACGGCGAGCCACACGGTTTGAGATACGATAGAATCGCTGTGTCTCCTTATGAAACCGGTTTTCCATCCTTGTCTCGGCATTGAAAGCCTTGACAATGCGCAGTCCGCCCAGCGTCTCCTCGATGTTGGCCATGATCTTGCCCCACTGCTGCTGCCCCTCGAGGCTCACTCTCTTGAGGCGCTTGCCGATGCGCCCCATCGCCATGCCGGCTATCGGCAGGAGCACGAGCACAAACAGTGTCAGCTGCCATGAGAGTGCTATCATCGTNGCGAGACACACTATGATCATGACGGGATTCTTGAAGAGCATATCGAGCGAGGCCATGATCGAGGTCTCGATCTCAGTCACGTCCGAGCTCATGCGGGCCATCACGTCGCCCTTGCTTTCGTTGGTAAAGAAGCCTATGGGGAGCGTCAGGAGCTTGTCATACATTTCATTGCGTATGTCGCGCACCACGCCCGACCTGATCGGCACCATGAAATAGGAGCTCAGGAATGTGGCTCCGGTCTTGAGGCCGGTCATCACGACGAGTCCGGCGGCCAGAACGGCCAGAGTGGTGCTCGGGCCCCAGGCCCCGATGGCCTCCTGCACCCAGTAGTAGAAGTTGTTGATCATCACCTCCTTGAGCGAGGCCGATCCTATGGCCATCAGCTCGTAGTGCTCCGTCTTGACCTGAAAGAGCATCTCGAGGATAGGGATGACGATGGCAAACGAAAACAGGGTCAGAATGGCTGCCAGTATATTAAATAATATATTGAGAGCCAGATAGCGGCGGTAGGGAGGCACGAATCGCCTCAGAAGTTTCCAGAAATCTCCCATAAGCAGTAGGTCAGAGGTCGGAATAGCTCGGTGTGAAGGTGTCGCCGAGAGCCGGGTTGCCGGTCGAGAGGCCGAGATTGAGCCAGCGGCGGCGCTGCTCCGAGGTGCCGTGGTTGAAGCTCTCGGGCACGGCATATCCGCGGGCACGCTTCTGGAGATAGTCATCGCCTATCTTGCGTGCGGCATCAAGTGCCTCGTCGAGGTCGCCGGGTTCGAGCGACTTGAAGCGGCTGTTGTCGTGGTGGCCCCANACGCCGGCATAGAAGTCGGCCTGAAGCTCGAGGCGGACGCTTATTTTGTTGGCCTCGGACTCGCTGAGGCGCTGCATGCGCTCGTGGGCGTTGTCGAGTGTGCCGAGCAGATACTGCACATGGTGGCCCACCTCGTGGGCTATGACGTAGGCGTAGGCAAAGTCGCCGTCGGCACCCAATGTCTGCTTCATCTCCTTGAGAAAAGACAGATCGAGATAGATGCTCTGGTCGGCCGAGCAGTAGAAGGGGCCGATCTGTTCGGAGGCGGTGCCGCAGCCGCTCGTGGTGGTGCCGTTGTAGAGCACGAGTGTNGGGGCTTCGTATGTCATGCCGTTTTGGGCAAAGATGTCGGTCCACACATCTTCGGTGCCGGCAAGGATGCGCTTGGCAAAGAGGGCGAGCTCCTCGTCCTCGGGCGTAGCGGTGTAGGTCGATGATCCGCTCATGCCGAAGCCCTGGCCGGAGTCAGCCCCGAGCACACCGGAGAGGATCGATGAGAGGTCTCCGCCGCCGAGCAGCGCTATCACCGCGGCTATGATCACACCGGCTATNCCTCCGCCGGCAAGTTTGAGTCCGCGGCCCGGTGAGGAGNTTCCGCGGCGGTCGTCTACGTTGTTTGAGGAGCGTCGTCCGTCGAGTCTCATAATATGATTTTTTCTGCTGTTATAGGATGGTTGAGAAAGAGTCCGGCCGATTGACCGAATTTCTCGGGGTTTTCTGTTGTCAGGTATTCGCAACGCCCGTTGCGCAGACACCGGCTGTCGATCTCGGGATGACGCGACAGATAGTCGGCGAGGCTGTCGGCCACTATGCTGCCCTGGCTGACCACACGGATATGTCCCGGCACGGCGGCGCGGATCTTTGGATAAAGCAGNGGATAGTGGGTACACCCCAGAATGATCGTGTCTACCCGGTCTTCGGTGGCCCTCATCATGCGGCTCACATATTTGTCGACAAAGTAGTCGGCCCCCGGATCGGTGGCTTCGCCGTTTTCAATTAGCGGCACCCACATGGGGCAGGCCATGGAGGTGACGGTAAACGTCGGGTAGAGTTTCGCGATCTCCAGCTCGTAGCTGCGGCTCGACACTGTGCCCTGCGTGGCGAATATCCCGATATTGCCATGGCTCGACAGGGTCCCGAGAGCCTCGACCGTGGGGCGGATCACACCAAGCACCCTACGGTCGGGATCAATCCCCGGAAGGTCGACCTGCTGGATGGTGCGCAGCGCCTTGGCCGATGCCGTGTTGCAGCCGAGGATCACGAGATGACACCCGCGGGCAAAGAGCGCACGGACAGCTTCGAGGGTAAACTGATACACTATGTCGAACGACCTCGGGCCGTAGGGGGCNCGGGCGTTGTCGCCGAGATAGAGAAAGTCATAGTCGGGGAGGCGCTGGCGCATGGCGCTCAGGATGGTGAGTCCGCCATAGCCGGAGTCAAACACCCCGATCGGTCCTGGAGCCTGTGAAATCATTTGTCAGGTCTTATAAAAAGCGGAGCGCCTGAAATCGATTGTAGATTTGCAGGCGCACCGCTTTAAGAGGTCGTTTATCCGCGACAATCAGATACCGAGCTTGGTGCGCACCTGAGCGGTCACGTCGATGGCGTCGGTTCCGGTGTAGACGGGAAGGGTGTTCTCGAAAATCATTGTGAAGTTGCCCTCCTGGCCTACGGTCTGGATGGCTGTGCGCACACGCTCCATGATGGGCTGGAGCAGACGCTGCTGGGTCTGCTGAAGCTCGTTCTGGGCGTTGAGGCTAAACTGCTGGATCTTCTGATCGAGCTCCTGAACCTCCTGGGTGCGACGCTCGCGGATGGAGGTGGGGGTGTCTTCGGGCATGGCCTGAAGCTCGTTAAATTCTTTTTGGAACTTCTCGCGGAGATTGTCATACTCATCCTGAAGTTTCTTGGCTGAGGCTTCGTAGGAGGCCTGCATCTCCTTAAATTCGGGGAGGGCGCTTACTACGCTCTCGGTGTTGACAACACCGAACTTCTGGGCGAATGCCATCGAGGGGAACAGGATGAGGAAGGCAAGGATAAGTTTCTTGATCATGATTGATATTGGAGAGAGGTTGGTAAAAGGATTTGTACGTTTATGTTTTTTCTTAGGATCTGTGCGCGTGTTTTGGCGCGCGGGTGCAAAGATACGACTTTTATTTTGAATATCCTAAGCGCTCAAGCACTTCATTGGATATATCTATTCTCGGAGAGGCGAAAATGATGTCGCTCGACGAGGCACGGTCAAATATACACTGGTAGCCCCGCTGCTCGGCAACGGCCTTGACAGCGTTGTACACATCTTCCTGAATGGGCTGCATGAGCTTGATGCGCTTCTTGTAGAGCTCACCTTCGGGGCCGAAGTATTTGTTGCGGAGATCCATTGCCTCCTTCTCTTTGGCCACGATGGCCTCTTCGTGTTCTTTCTTCTGCTCCTGATTCATGAACACCATCAGNCCCTGATAGTTCTTATACATCTCNTCGGCCTCGGTGGAGAGGGCTTCGACCTCTTTCTGCCAGCGCTTTGACATCTGGTCGAGCTGCTCNTTGGCCATCTCGTAGGCCGGGAGGTTGGAGAGCACATATTCCATATCGACAAGGGCGAATTTCTGCGCCGATGCCCCTATGGNGGTGGCTATNATTACTGCCAGTGTAATAAAGATTTTTTTCATGTCGGATAGTTTTTTATTGTTGGGAGAGAATGATCTTGTGANTCAGGATCAGAATTCCTGACCAAGAATGAAGTGGAACTGGCTTCCGCCGCGCTCGCCGTAGACCTTGTCAAAGCCGTAGGCCCAGTCGATACCCATCATNCCAACCATTGGGAGGAAGATGCGCACACCGGCGCCGGCCGATCGCTTGAGATCAAACGGGTTGAACTGACTCACTGAGGTCCAGGCGTTACCGGCCTCAACAAAGCACAGTCCGTAGATCGTGGTCGAGGTCTGGAGCATGAACGGGAAGTGGAGCTCCATGCCGAAGCGGGTGTAGGCGTAGCCCTCGCGGCTCCACGGTGTGAACGCTCCGTTCTCATAGCCGCGCAGGCCGACGGTCTCGGTGGCATACTGATATGAGCCGGTCATGCCGTCGCCGCCCACATAGAATGTCTCAAACGGGCTGCGGAGCCACTTGTTGTAGCTGCCGAGCAAGCCTATGTCGGCACGGGTCATCAGCACGAGTGTATATGTGCTCTCGGCATTGATGAGCGGGGTGTAGGTGCGGGAGCGGAAGCGCA
>WFLX010022338.1_pt1 | contig 12403 bp, 7 predicted proteins | sample 4967041 | NCBI WGS metagenome assembly WFLX01 (sample SAMN12857096, study PRJNA449069) | gut metagenome | isolation source: stool from male and female vole | host: Microtus ochrogaster | place: USA:Florida | collected 2017 | reverse complement strand
CCACTGTCACGAACGAGAGGAGGTCTTTCGATTCGCGCAGATACCAGTCGAGGGCCACGGTGAGGCGGTTGTTCCACCATCCCATGTCAACACCCACGTTCCATGTTGTGGTCTCCTCCCATTTCAGGTTGGGGTTGTAGGCACCCGGATAGAGGGTTGTGGAGTTGATCTCGCCGTTTGAGTTCACATACTGGCCTGTGAGCAGGTTAGGATAGTAGGAACCCTGAGTCGATGCGTTGTAGACTGGCATGTAGGGGAAGTATCCGCCCACGCTCTGCTGGCCGGTGATACCCCATCCGAGGCGGAGCTTGAACTCGTTCATGTTGTCGGCCGCCTGCATGAAGTCCATGTTCTTGATCTTCCATGCGAGTGCGAGTGCGGGGAAGAGGCCCCAGCGGTTAGCCTTCGAGAAGCGCGATGTTCCGTCGTCGCGGAGAGTGAAGGTGAGGAGGTAGGTGTCTTTGAAAGAGTAGTTGATACGTCCGAAGAAGCTGACGAGCATCAGGTTGCCCGAGCTCCAGTAGTAGTTGGGGGCAATGTGAGTGCCCGGCTCTGCTGTGTCGGGGTTGATGGTGAGCACGCCTCCGGTGGTGGCGGGGCCGTAGAAGCCCTTGGTGGTGTAGACAGTGCCGTTGTTGCGGCCGTGTGCGTCGAAGCGCTGCCATGAGTAGCCGGCCATCACGTCGAGGTTAGACTGGATGGCCTCGAACTCCTTCTTATAGTTGAGGTAGAAGTCGAGCAGCGTGTTGCGGCGCATCTCATAGATAGTGTAGTGAGTGCCGGCGCCGTTCTTGATGTTCGAGTTCCAGGCGTTGGGTGAGTTCTGGAGCAGATCGTTGTATTCGTTCGACTTGCTCACGTCATAACCGAGGTTGAGGTTGGCATGCAGCTCGGGCAGGAAGTGGAATGCGTAGTCAATCTGCAGGTTGCCGTTTGAGCGGTACACGTTCGAAACGTTCTCGCGGTCTTTGATCGTGGCCAGCGGGTTTACGGTGCCGTTGATGTTCCAGGAGTGGAAGTTGTCGGTGGTCACCGAGGTGTATCCGTTGTAGAAATAGGGGAATTCAGCGTTGCCTGAGGGGATGTTGCTCATCACGGGCACTGTGGGGTTGAATGCCACTGCACCGCCCACAGCTCCTGAGTCGGCAAACGTGTTGCGGATATAATATCCCTTGATGTTGGCAGCGATCTTGAGCTTGCCGTCGAAAAATTCGGGAGTAAGGTTGAAGCCTGCGGTGACACGCTTCATCTGGCTGTCTTTCAGGATACCGTTCGATTCGGTGAAGGTGCCGCTCACGCGATAAGGCATGAATCCGGCCTTTCCGCCCACGCTGAGAGAATAGTCTTGCGAGATGGCTGTGCGGAGCACTTCCTTCTGCCAGTTGGTNTCGGCAGTGCCGAGCTNCNCGGCAGCCTCTGAGTCAGCACCCCAGTAGTTCTTGATGAGGCTTGAGAATTCGGAGGCATTCAGCACTTCCCATGTGNGGCGCGGAGTGTCGACGCNCACATTGGCCGAGAAGTTCACCTGCGGGCGGCCCGATTTTCCGCGTTTTGTCTGGATGATGATGACGCCGTTTGATGCACGCGAACCGTAGATGGCTGTGGCAGAGGCATCTTTCAATACTGTCATCGACTCGATATTGTCAGGCGAGATCATGGCGAGGGGGTTGGCCATACCCTGCACCCCGTCGTTTGCCAGAGGCACGCCGTCGAGCACTATCAGAGGGTCGTTGGTGGCAGAGAGCGAGGAGCCGCCGCGAATGCGGATGGTGGCGCCGCCTTCGGGGCTACCGCCGCCGCTCGTCACTACCACGCCCGGGCTCGCGCCCGTGAGAAGATCCTGAGCCGAGGTGGAGATGCCTTCGGCAATCTCGCTCGGGTTGATCACCGACACTGAGCCGGTGGCGTCAGATTTCTTTACAGAGCCGTAACCGATCACTACGGTCTCGTCCGGGAGTGTCCTGTTTTCCTGAAGGGTAACCTTGATGTCGGTCTGGTTCTTGATGGCTATTTCCTGAGGAGTGTAGCCCACGTAGCTGATGTGAAGAATGGCACCCGGATTGACCGACAGCGTAAAGTGGCCATCGATGTCGTTGGCCGTGCCGTTGGAGGGGCCTTTCTCAATGACTGTGGCGCCGATGAGTGGTTCGCCGAGAGTGTCGTCCACATAGCCGCGGACTGTCACTTTCTGCGCGAGAGCGGGGAGTGAGAGAGTGAGTAGCATAAGCATCGTCACCCATACCTTCCGGCTCATGGTAAAACATACGTTTTTCATGCAGGATGTTTTTTAGTTCTACATTGAATTGTGAATAATCTCATATTTTGGGTTCAGTTGTTCAGATTTTCAGGTACGCTGGCGGGTCAAAACTCAGTTTCTACCCCTTCACCGATTCAAAATTACTACATTTTTTAACATAATAGACCATACCCTCCCTATTTTAACATTATTTAACAATTCGGGGCATAGCCCCCGAAATCTGTGTGGGGGAGCGGCTTTTTAATCACTCCTCACTGAACTATATATGGCGCAGGCGTGTTTTTCCTGAACATTAACCCTTAATTCCACTATGCTATGAAAAAGACACTCATTCTCCTGAGCCTCCTCTTCGCCTCGGTCGGCGCGCATGCCGACATAAAGGAAAGCCTTATGACCCTGCTCCGCAATCATGCCAAAACCAACCCCACGGCTACCGTGGCGCGCGCCGCCGCTCCCGAACTGAGCCGGCATAAGCAAGACTCGATAGTGGCCTCGGTCACGGGGCAGTATGCGGCAGGCCGAATATCGGCCGACAGCGTGGTGACGCTCGCTCTCTATCATAAGGTGGCGAGTCCTGAGGTGGCAGAAAAGTGTCTGAAGGCTGCCGCCGCGCAAAACGATCTGCGCGCCGCTGCCGAACTCGGGGCGCTCTATGCCCTCAACCCCGCCTTCAGCAAAAGAACTTCCGACGGCGAGCGCCTGCTTCAGGCCGTCGCCAATGCCGGCTCACCTGAGGCCGCGGCCTATCTCGGGCTATATTACTATAACCGCAACGACTTCAGGAAGGCCAAGGAATATTTCGACAGATGCAACCCGATGCGCTTCGGTTTCGGAAACACCGCTTTGGGAGCGATGTATCTTCAGGGGCGCGGTGTGAAGACCGACGTGCCGCGTGCGAGAGAATATTTTCATCAGGCTGCACTTGAGGGCTATGCCCGGGGCGCGAGTCTCTACGGCCATAACCTGCGCGCCTCTGCCGGAGGCCCCGTAGATTATCCCGAAGCATTCTTCTGGCTTTACGTGGCCGGCGAGCTCGGCGACGACACGGCCCGCGCCACTCTCGGACGCACACTAACCGGCGAGAGTTTCGGCGAGGGCGAGGCTGCTGAAGACGGGCAGCTCGCACTGCACTGGATCTCCACTGTCAATAACCTGCAAGACATGAAGAAAGAGCCCATATATAAAGACGGATTCATGCCCGGGCTCAAGGCAAAGGAGGCTGCCGCCGTGAAGGGCGACGACTGGGCGCGCTTCTATCTCGGAAGCCTTAACTATAACGACGACTTCCTGAATCAGAACTACTCGCAGGCTGCACGCTACTACGAGCCGCTGGCGCGCGATGCGCGGTTGCCCGAGACAGTGCTTGCCATTGTCAATCTAAGGCTGGCCCACATGTATAAGGAAGGGAAAGGCGTAAAGGCCGATGCCACCAAAGCCGACCGCTATGCCAAGGCCGCGGCCCGCTACGGAAGCACCGAAGCATACGCCTACGCCGAGCACCTGAAATGACCCCTTTGAAAGCATAAATCGCCCGACCGCATCCCCACCGGGTAATCGCGCTCGCCCACCGCGTCAAGAATTCCCAATTGTGGCTTGCGTTAGCATGAGCGCAGCCAATCGTGCATCGTGCATTGTGATTTGTGAATTTCAGTACGCGGGATAAGTCCGCGAGCGATCTCCGAGCGCTCGCCCACCGTTAGAATTGTGGCTTACGTTAGCATGAACGTAGCCAATCGTGCATCGTGCATTGTGACTTGTGAATTTCAGTACATGGGATAAGGGTTCAAACAGGACGGATGGTGCACTCCCCACATCCTTCAGCAGACATCGCACGCGATGTCCCTACGTATATATCTGTGAATCAGGTTAAAGTAGGGACGTGGCGTGCCACGTCTGCAGTGAAGCCCCACCACAAGGCGCCTGACTCCGGCAGTCTACCGTAGCGGATGCACCCGGGTGCACTACTGTCCCAAGAAAAATTTAACATACGAAGATAATGAAACATTGCTGCTGAAATGTAGCAGAATGTCAAATGCCAAAGTCGAATAATGATGGTTGTTCCGTCATCTCCTCAGGAGCTTTAAGGCCCCGACCGCGAGAGATCAGATCCGATATCCAGGCCTTCTCAGTCAGGGACACGCTCATGATGTTGCTGAATTCATACAAGGATCCTTCAAATCCTACATTCTCAGCTGTGATAGCCAGCATGCAGTATGTTGTCAAGGCCGTATATATCTGGANCATCACGGCATTTGCGGAAGTTCCGTANAAATAGTCTATCCTCAGATGNTGCTTTATCCATTTNAAGAATAGCTCTATCTGCCATCTGTACCTATATAGGAGCGCCACGGTGGCTGCATCAATGCAGAAGATGTTTGTAAGGAATTCAAGCACCTCATTCCTTTCTGTGCTGTAAAAACTGACCAGCCTCAGTTCCTCCGGGTATCCTTTTGATGCCCAGCGGCCTGTGAATCTTATAGTGCGGTCTGCCAGCACGTGAGATCCATCCACCGGGGCATCTGAGACCACGCTGAAAAGAATCTTCCTCTTCATGCGAGTGACGAAATATGCTCCGCATGTGTGTATCCGAAAAAGACCGGGGGTCTTCAGGTACATCCTGTCAAGCATATATACACATCCACTCTCATAGGGATAATCTTCCATGAATGTCTGGTCCCGTTCCTCGTGACCGGTTATGAGACACATGCGTGGCACATTGCGCATCAGGTCATACATCGTGTGAAGCTTTATGCCTCCGCTTCCTTCCTGAGGTATTGACCACGGGTATCTAGATAGGGGAAGGCTTATGGTGGAGGAATCAACGGCAAAAAATCCGCCAAGGCTAAACACCTCCAGGATATTTGCCAATATCTTGTCCTTAGCTGATATTCGGGATGCCCTGCACATCATGTCTTGTGCCATATCCCTGAAGATGGCGACATCCCGGTGCGAGTTGGAGTGCGCAATGTTGTTTCTGCTCGGGCTGCTGCCGATTCCCAGACGGTAAAGCTTTTCGGCATGGGCACGCAGCGAGGCCTCGATGTCTCGGAGGCTGCGTCTTGAGGTAAGTTGAGCCCAGATCATCACCAGAAGGTGATTCCAGCATGTATAGGACTTGATATATGCATTGCCTCCGTATTTCTTGACAAGGCGGTCGAAAACATCCTTGGGCAAGTGGCATGTGAGTTGATTGAAGATGTAAGGGATCTGGGCCATATGACAGCACATTGTAATTTGCCACAAAGATAACCACAAATCTCGTTCTAAAATATACCGCGCAATATTTTTTAATTAATTTATTGATATGTTGATAATAAAGGTTAAATNTTAAGATTTTCTTGGGACAGTAGTGCACCCCGGTGCATCCGCCACTGAGAAANGATTNTTTAAGTGGGAGGCTCGGAGAGCCGGGATTATAACGAAACCCCGCGTTTCAACGCGGGGGAAATGACCAAAAGAGAAAATCGCCTCGGAGAGGCTGTTTCTTTTTTGTGCATCGTTCCTCGGGCTTCAGCCCGAGGTTATCTCACGATAAACAGCGCTCCGCGCTGGATAAGGGTGGGCGGAGGCTCGGAGAGCCGGGATTATAACGAAACCCCGCGTTTCAACGCGGGGGAAATGACGAAAAAGAGAAAATCGCCTCGGAGAGGCGCTTTCGTGAGGAGCATAAACTCCGGCAGACCTCCGTGACTGACTCAACCTGACGGATGCACCGGGGTGCATCCCTACAATTACTCAACTCAATTATTCCAAATTCTAAATTCTAAATTCAAAATTATTGAAATTCGAAATTCTAAATTAGTCTCGGATGGAAAGCGACTTTCCGATGTTGCAGAGCACGAGGCGACGAAGCGTGTAGATGATGAAATGGCACTCCCTCATGCAGTTGAGCACATAATTGAGTTTCAGACGCTCTTCAGGCGAGATCACGCTCCACCCGTCGTTAAGGATGTCGTAGATGCGCTGTGTCTCCTCCTGCGACTCCAGAAGCATGTCCTTGCAGTCATGGCGCAGCGATTTCATGCCCTCGATGTCGCCTGAATGCAGCAGTTCCGACGAGCGCCTGCATATATCCACGATCGCCTTCACAACCTTTGTGATGAGTTCGATATAATTCTTACCGATCTTGTCTGACGTGATGGTGTAATATTTCGCGCTCACCTTCGCTATCTGACGCAGACTCTGGTTTATGTCGAAACGGCAATTGATCGAGAGCCTTATCCAGAGTGCATTCTCCATATAATAGATGGAATCGATGCTCGACAGGCATTCGCGCTGCGTATAGTACTGATCCTTGAGTTCAATCTTCATATCCTCTATCGCCTTCAGCTCGGCATGGAGTCCGGGCACGTCATGATCCAGAAAGGCATCGCAGAGGCTGCGTATGCGCCGGCTCAGATACGACAGGAAGTGACGGTTGTTGGCAAACAGGTACTCCACAAAAAGCTGATAAGCCTTTTCCGGATCATTGGTATCCTTTATCGACTGACAGATTATCGCGGTCTGGTCGTTGATATACTCCCCCCGCCTGTGCTTCATGCGATATTTACGGATGTAATCGTCACCAATCAGCGAGAAAATCAGCAGAATGGCGACGGCAATCACCGCTATCACGGCCAGAAGAATTATAAACCACGTTTCCATGTTTGCAAGAATGACTTACGTCAGTAAATGAATTATCTTTTTTTTGAGTGATGCAAAATTAGAAAAAATATGTTACATCTTTATTACATTGCGGTTGCAAAGGTGTGAAATCTGAAACATCAAAAAAAATCCCGCATCCGGAAGGGATGCGGGATTCTGATTTATAGCGTGTTAAGCAAATATTAGCGGATCACTTTCTCTGCTTTCCGGCCATTAACCTTGATGTAGAGACCCTTCTCGGGGTTCATCACGCGGCGGCCTGCGAGGTCATAATACTGCTCTGCGCCTTCTGCTGCAACAACTTCCACAGCCTCGGGAATGTTGCCTGTGCCCTGACGAATAGTGAGCTCGTAAGAAGCAGCGGGGATAGAGATCTTAACGTGGCAGGTGCGCTTAACGTCGTCGGGGTTAGCAGCTGCAGTGAATTCAAGCTGGCAGATGCCGGCGAATTCCTCATCGCCATCATCGTTCACATCCATCTCGTCGTAAACGTCGGTGATTGAGAGCCAGTCGCACTCGTCCTCGCCGTCGTAGGTAACGTCAAACTCTGTGGTCTCTGAAGTAGAGAGAAGGGGAACGTAGAGCTGAAGACCCTGAACTTCGTCTGTGGTCTCGCCATCGTTAGGAAGCTGGATATCTCTTGCCTGATTCACGTAATAGTCCTGAATCCAGGGATAANTTACGTCAGCGAGNACACCGGGAGTAGTGTNGGGAAGCGAGGTGGNGANGAAGTCCTNGAGAGCAGTCAGTCCATNTTCAATAGTTCCATCTTCGGAAATATTGAAAGATCCGAGGTAGCCGAGGTTGCCATAACCTTCATCATATTCATCAAGGGAGTAGCATGAGGAGACATTCGCTTGAGGTCCGGGATATCCATCAAAACCGGTAACAATTACTACTATATCGTCATCAATCTCGAGGCTGTAGGCAGTCTCTGCGCCGGTTACGGGATTCTTTTTCTTGAACTCAAATGTGAGCATGTCAGACCAGTAATCGTCAGTCTCGGTAACCATAGGTATTACAGCCTCGGCTTCAGCGATGAGGTCACCAAGCACACAAGTCTCAATAGTGTACTGCACACCCTGGGAGTTAGTGCCGGTGACTTCCTTTGCGGGGTCAAGAGTCTTGAAGACGTAAACCTTCAAAGGAATTTCATTGGAAATAGATCCTTGAAACTGATAATACCAGTACACAGCATTGAGCAGATAAGGCTGCTCGGGCTTCTCGAAGCGGGTTGCCATAGCATTAATACCCGAAGTATTGGTTCCAAACCAAAGTCCTTCAAGTTTGTCGAATGTAGTATTATATATACCATCTTCGTATGCATCAGCGCCTAACATTGCGCCAATACCTTGCCTTTCTGAAGAATTGCGAGTGAAAAGGCTCCAGTAGTGAGAACATACGGGCTGGCCACCGACGCTCCAGTTAGCAGCAATATCTTTGTTGATACAGAGGGGCAGATATTCCATAGAGGTCTTAGCCTCCTTAGCATACTGTGAAGGATAGGGAATAGAGCCTTTGCCGACGGTGAGCACAGGGGAGTGACCCTGCTCATACTGCTGCCAGCTCCATGTCAGGTCTTCGTCTTTCACGGTCTCTTCAACATAGCCTTTATAACCTTCGGCAGTCTGGGTGAAATCGAAATATTCCACGTTCCAGCTCGGAGTGCCCTTCGATAATGTAGACTGGTTTACGAAAGTGTAGTCTACCCAGGGACGGAGCACCAGCGGAGTATAGTAGTAGCCCAGAACCTGCTGCTCAAGAGAATAGCCGGTGCCCCAGAACTGACCTGCGGGGCGCTTCCAGCTTACTGATGTATTGGCAGCTTTCTGCACGCCACGATGATTGGTGCCGTCGTTGAGCTGAGCATTTGCGATAGCGATGTCTGAACGATGCACTACAGTCCTGCTTTCATCAGGCACGTTCTGACCGGGCTTGATGGTCTGACGGGCCTCCTGTGCCGAAGCACAGAGACCGGCTGCAAGACCGGCGATAAGAAGGAATTGTCTTACCATAATTTTTAGGTTATTATTGTGAAACGAAAATTAGAGTGCTGTGATCTGCATTGAGCCGTTGCCGCTGACGAGTGTCACCGCCTTCGGGCCGCAAGCGCTGAAAGTCTCACACTTCATGGCCGAGCTTCCGAGCATCTCGAAGAGTTTGCGAAGTTCCTGATATGCATTGAGGCCGAGAGCGGAACCACTGTCTACCGGCTCGCCGAAAGTAATCTTCACGCCTCCATCAGCATCGGAGAATGTGATGAAGAATTTATTGGTCTCATAACCATTGGCGCTGATTTTCATTTTGAGTCTCAACACGTAAGATTTTGAGGTCTGGTCAACATCAAACGACATCTCGTTTACATTTGCCGACTTGTAGCCGTAGAGAGTACGCAGTTCAGTAATGAAACTGTCAAACTGAGTCTTCAATGTTCCGTCGAACGACTTTGTGTCTACCTTCCAGTTGCGCAGATTATTATAGATATACTCCTGAGGAGTGCCGGCACTGAGCACTGCACCTTCATGGCCTGCAAGAGCGAGGCTATAATCATCGTTGAAGGTGAATTCCTCAATCTCAATCTCCTCATCGGCAGCGTTCACGATCTTGAACGGATCCATGAAGCGGATGCCCTTGTCGGTGACGATGAAATTGGCCGAGCGGGTCTGATCCACTGCATCGCCGGCAGCGGGATAGATGCTCATGATGCCTGTTTCGCATCCTGACACCACATAATCCTCGCCGTTGAGATTCTTCAGCATAAGGTTGGGAATCTCCTTGCAGAAGAGGCCCTGCTCCACTGCCTTATAATCATCCATATATTTCTTGATGTCCGTATCGGCAGGGAGACGGCGCATATAGATGTGGTGCAGTTTCTTCTTTCCGAGCAGACGCATACTGTTGCCGTCTTCCGAAACCTCAAGCACCTGGAACTCATAGTCACCGTCATGGCCGTAGCCGGTCTCGTCGATGTCATATTCACCGTTGACGGGAGCATTCGGGCCGGTGATGTTGGCGGGGTCGGAGAAGATGTGGAAAAGGTTGTTGTATGAGTTGAAAGTGATTACCGGACCATTGTCGGCGATCATCTTCCAGAGCGATACCTCTTCCTTCTATGTGTTACCGATCCATTTATGATTGGCAGCGATATTGACAGAACCATTTTCGTTGAATTTCATCACGAAGAGATAGCCTGGTTCCTCACCGTTGGAGAAATACGCCCTCGTCCAGNTACCACCCTTGTCAACGAGCACGTCATGATATTGCTTCTTATACTCCTCAAGGCGCACGGCAGCGCTTTCGTCGAAGATATCATATTTGTCGTTAGAGCAGGATGCCAATGCAAGAGCGGCGAAGGCCGCGAGATATATTGATTTTTTCATCTTGTNNTTCAATTTTATCATTATTAAAGCCTTTAAAGTCTCCCGGTCAGTAAGGTCACATCTCAGATCTATGATGACCGGTGACTGCAAGGAACTTTAGTCTGAGTCTTACTGGATGGATTCAACTTCGCTGCGGAGAGCCTCGATATCGAAATCCTGCTGACGGCGCTGNACGATGTCGCGCAGGTCANCAAACGAAATCTTCCACTGGTCGGCAAACCAGTTGCGCACGATCGACTGCTTCTGGAGAATGACTTCGGCACCATTTACCTTATCCTTGTCTTCCACGGGATAAATGTCGCGTGTCTCGCGCATATCTTCGAGATATTCCTCAACTTCCTCAACGGTGGTGAGATACTCACCTCCGAGGCCTACACATCCGATCTTGTAGAGGCCGTAGGCGCTTTCGGCAGATGTGAGGAAGTAATGTTTTGACTCCGCATCGGAGGGATCGTCGAGGAAGTAATATGCGAAGTATGNAGCATCNTCGTCTTCAAGCTCGCCATCGGCGAGTTCGTTTCCGGTGGTNCAGCCGNNCTCTGCCATCCAGAGGATCAGCNCCATCTGCTCGGGAGTGCGGGTGAGATAGTTGGCTATTGTCTCGGCGAAGTCCTCACGAGCCTGCGAAGAGGCGTAGTTGGTGACGAATCCTCTCGATGCCACATATCCGGGCTGCTTCGACTGCCATGAGCTGTCGTCATAAAGACCGGTAGAGAGCAGATTGAAATCAGTGGGATATGATTTGGTCTGGTGCAGGATGTGGCCAAACTCATGGTGCATTGTGCGGAAGTAATACTCGTTGAGTGCATCCACATCATTGAGGTTGAGTTCGTTCACCTTGAAGAGCGAAACCTTCAGGCCGCCCTCGGCAAGACCGAGGATGATGGTTCCGGTGCTCGGGTTGTAGGCCGGCGATCCGATGAGGTGCAGGATGCGCGGGCCGTAGGTCTTCAGGAACACGTCGCCGGTGAGCTCCTTGTAGGAGTCAAACCAGAGGTAGCGTGTGAGCAGCGCGAGGTCGCGTGCGTTCTCATACGTGGCGGGCACGAGGTTGTATTCCATATCGGCCTCCACATCTTCCATGAGATATTTAAACTCGAGGTTGTAGACATCACGGAAGTTCTGATTGAGCCACTTGTCGAACTTATACGTATATGAATTGGGATCCGGCTCATCGCTCACCTCGGGGAAGATGGAGGGGCCGAGCTCATCGCTCGAGCAAGCCACCATCAGAGGCGCGGCAAACATTGCTATGATATATTTTGCTATTTTCATTTTATCTGCGAGTTATCATCGTTATCTGTTTGATTCTTGGCAGCAATCAGTATGCCTTCAAGTAAGCGCCCTTCGAGATGGGCTGGTTGTCGGCGTCAGAGCCACGCGGGTTGGCCTTCATACCTGCTGCAGTGATCTCGGCGGGAATCTGGACAGCTTTGCGCTCGTCGAAGATTCCGAGATGATCAAGACCGTCTTTTCCAATCTTGCGATCGAATTCGAGACCGAGGCGCTTGATGTCAAACCAACGCATGCCTGTGTGGATCATCTCGATGCGGCGGAAGTGCTGTATGCACTGGAGCATTGCTATCCCTTCGGGTGAGGTCACCTGCCATGCCGACGGGCATATATCATCAATATTGATGGTCTTGGCGATGCCGTAGCCGGGGTCGCGGTCGTAGTAGAACCTGCGGATGTTATCTACAGAGAGGTCTACGAATTTGTCCAGATCACCTTCAGCGGAGGGGCACTGACGGCGTGCGCGTTCCCAGATCTGAAGATCGGCGAGGGCGCCGTTCATGTCGCCGAGGAAGAGTTTTGCCTCGGCTCTGGTCAGAAGCACCTCCTCGGTGGTGAACTCAGAGCGGGTGACGTGAGCGTAACCGATACCGGCAATCTTGTCGGTGATCTCAAACTGCTCGGAGATGTTGCCACCAAACCATGTGCCGTATTCCGACTTGCCGTTTGAGGCACAGGAACCGTTGAAGCAAGGGTGCATGGTGAAGGTGCCTCCCTTTCCGTTGCTCGAACGCCACTTGAAGACGCTCCATGCGGGGCTCGAGCCGTGGATGGTGGAGTTGAGTGCATCGCGGATCACACCGTAGCGGCGGCCTCCCGAGAAGTGACG
>WFLX010386779.1_pt1 | contig 12406 bp, 16 predicted proteins | sample 4967041 | NCBI WGS metagenome assembly WFLX01 (sample SAMN12857096, study PRJNA449069) | gut metagenome | isolation source: stool from male and female vole | host: Microtus ochrogaster | place: USA:Florida | collected 2017 | reverse complement strand
TGAGTTGTACGAACCCTATCCTTGTTTCGATTCCTACGATTACGCAAGTGAAAGTCGCTATTACAGCAATTTCTTCTTCTCGACCAAACCCTTTACTTACCAACGGGTTGACAAGATAGGTGATTGGGCTGCACAAGTGAGATGCTGTAACTGGAAGTTGATTTCCGAAATGATGCCGGGGAGTCGTAAACGTTCACCTTTTTAATCACCGCAAAAATGAACACGGCGATAAAAATTATTGGAATTATCAGCGCCATTTTTTTACCCTTTTTTTGCCGATTTTCTGGGTGATAATATAAAGCAGCACTCCCGTAAAAGTGGAAACCGCCGTGCAGATTAAAGAGGGTAAAAATATATCCGCCGCAGAAATACTGCCGGCGCTCGCGCGCAGGGCTATTACCGTTGTCGGCAAAATCTGTACCGAAGTTGCGTTAATCACGAACAGCAGCTTTTGCGCGAATCCGTTTTTTTCCTTTTCAAGCTCGCCGATAGCTTTAACTGCGTAGGGTGTAGCGGCGCCGCCCAGCCCCAAAAGGTTGCAGGACAAATTCATTGCAAGGTTTTCGCCTGCCGAATCGCTGTTAGTCTTAAAAATGCGGCGGGTCATGGGCTTTAAAAGTTTAGCCGCGCCGCGCGACAGCCCCGACTTTTCCGCCAGGTTCGAAAGCCCCATCCACACCGCGTATATGCAGAAGAGGGTAAGCCCCATCTGCGCCGCGTTTTCCGCTCCGCCCAAAAGGGTGGGCAGTAGCTTGTCCGGCGAAATAATTGCAATAGCAATCATAGAGGCGATAAAGACGACGGTAAAAATTGCGTTCATAAACTATTTTTATGAAAGTCTTGTCCGCAAAATTCTAATCTTTATCTCTTTCGTCTAAAATAAGTTTAATTCCGTTTAAGGACGTAAGCGCTTGTTCAAGCTCTTCCAGAATGGCGGTACAATTCAGTTTACACGGTTCTGGTTTTCTTTCAAACTCGGCGCAGGTGCTGTGGCGGCTTACACGCTGTTTTTTCAGCTTGCAATCTCCGCATCCCGACATTGCAAAGTAGTTGCTTTGCTTTAAATAATATTCCGTAAAATTTATACAGCTGCTACATTTGTGATGCATAGTAGTTTTTCCTTTCTGCGTATTCGTAGATATATTATAATCTACGAATACGTAGAAGTCAAACAAATTCTACGAATAAGTAATAAAATTGTACAGGAGGAAAGTACTATGAAAAATTACGGCGAAGCTATAAAAGAACAGCGAGTAGTAAGAGGATTGACGCTGAAACAACTAGAAAAAGAAACTGGTATAACTAATGCAAGTTTAAGCCGTTGGGAAAATGGAAAAATGATACCCAGCATAGATTGCTGCGTAAAGCTTGCAGACTTTTACGGTATAACGGTGGACGAGCTTATAGGCAGAGAAAGCCGCTAAACTGTTTACAATTAAAAAGGCAAATGGTATAATTAAATTTATGGAAAGCAAAAAGTATTACATTACGACACCCATTTATTACCCCAGCGGCAACTGGCATATAGGTCACTGCTATACGACGGTTATATGCGACGCTTTGGCGCGCTTTCATAAGATGCTGGGCGAGGACGTTTATTTTCTGACAGGCACGGACGAACACGGTCAGAAAATCGAAAAGGAAGCGAAGAAACGCGGAATTACTCCCAAGCAGTTTATCGATCCGCTCGTTTCGGAACTTAAAGATATGTGGCGGCTTCTGGATATTTCCTACGACCGCTTTATCCGCACGACCGACGACGACCACGTTGAGTGCGTTAAAAAAATCTATCAGAAGCTTTATGACAGCGGCGATATTTATAAAGCCGAATACAGCGGCTATTACTGCACCCCCTGCGAGNGTATGTGGACGGAAGCGCAGCTTGTCGGCGGCAAATGCNNCGACTGCGGCAGAGAAGTTANTTTGCAGAANGAGGAAAGTTANTTTTTCCGTTTAAGCAAGTACGCGCCCAAAATTTTGCAGCTGTACNAGGNNAACCCCGAATTTTTGCAGCCCAAGTCGCGCGTGAACGAAATGGTGAACAACTTCCTTGACGCCGGCTTGCAGGATTTATGCGTTTCGCGCACCACGGTAAAATGGGGAGTACAGCTTCCGTTTGATAAAAACCATTACGCGTACGTCTGGATAGACGCGCTTTCAAACTATATTTCCGCGCTCGGCTATTTAAGCGGCAACGACGGGCTTTACAAAAAATACTGGCCGGCGGACCTGCATATGATAGGCAAGGAAATCGTGCGTTTCCACGCCATTATCTGGCCCGCGATACTTATGGCGTTGGGCGAGGAAATTCCAAAGCAGGTCTACGGTCACGGCTGGCTTCTTATCGGCGGCGACAAGCTTTCGAAGAGCAAGCAGGACGCGGTCAGATACGAGCTTACCGACCCTTACCAGCTTGTAAAGCGTTACGGCACGGACGCGGTGCGCTATTTCCTTCTCCGCGAAATTCCCTTCGGCAGCGACGGCGAATACACCAACGAGCGGTTTTTGAACAGAATTAACGCCGACCTTGCAAACGATTTGGGCAACCTCGTTTCGCGTACGCAGGCAATGATTTTGCAGAACTTTGACGGCGTTCCGGCGCGCGGCAAGGTTGAAGGGGTTGACGGCGAGCTTATCGCGGCGGTTGAGGGACTTTTTGCGAAGGTGAAGGACGCGGTCGAAAGACTGAACGCGCCCGACGCGCTGTCAGAAATTTTTGCGGTGATTTCACGCGCAAACAAATACATTGACGAAACCACCCCGTGGATACTCGCAAAGGACGAAAGCAAAAAACAGCGTTTGGGCGCGGTTTTGTACAACCTTGCCGAAACGGTGCGTATCTGCGCGGTTATACTTAAACCTTTCCTCACAAAAGCTCCGCAGCTAATATTAAAGAGCTTTTCCTGCGACGAAAACGCCGGCTTTGAAAGCCTTGAATTCGGCGGACTTAAAGAGGGCGCAAAGGTTGAAAAGCTGCCGCCCGTTTTCCCTCGCGCGGATATAAAAAAGGAACTTGCGGAGGTTGAAAAACTTGTGGCTTCACTTAAAAAGACGGAGGAAAAACCTGTGACCGAACAAGAGAAGAAAGAGCTTATAACCATAGACGACTTTGCAAAGGTCGAAATGCGCGTGGGTACGGTTATCGCGTGCGAACCTGTTAAAAAGAGCAGGCTTCTGCACGAAACCGTGTCTGTAGGCGGTAAAAACCTTTCGGTGCTGTCGGGAATTGCGGAGCATTACACCGCGGAGGAGATGGTCGGCAAACGCGTAATCGTCGTAACCAACCTGCCCCCGAGAGAGATGAAGGGAATTCTTTCAGAGGGTATGATTGTCTGCGCGGAAAGCCCCGACGGAAAACTCTCTATAATATCGCCCGAAAAGGATCTGCCCGACGGGAGCCTTTTGTCGTGAGATTTATAGACGTTCACTGTCATATCAACGATAGCGACTACGGAGACGTAGACGCGCTAATAAAAAATATTCAGGCGGCGGAGGTGCATAAAATCATCTCCGTCGGCTTTGATTTACCCTCTTCCGAATACTGTCGCGACCTTGCGGAAAAGTACGGTTGCGTTTACTTTACGGCGGGGCTTCACCCGACCGAGTTGAAAAATTACAGAGAGGGCGATATCAAAAAAATAGAAAAACTTGCGCGGCATGAAAAGTGCGTGGCGGTGGGGGAGATAGGGCTTGACTATCACTACCCAGACACCGACAAGCCCTTACAGCGCGAAGTTTTTTTAAAGCAGATTGACCTGGCGCAAAAACTGAATTTGCCGGTCCAGATTCACTCGCGCGACTGCGCCGAGGACACGCTGAATATATTAAAGGACAATGCAGACAAGTTTACGGCAGGCGGACTTTTGCACTGCTATTCGTACTCGGTTGAAATTGCCAAAGAGATTGAAAAACTGGGCTTTTGCTTTTCGTTCGGCGGAACGAGTACCTATTCGGGCAGCAAAAGAGCGCGGCGTACGATAGCCGCGCTGGATATTGACCGCATTATGACCGAAACGGACAGCCCCTACCTTGCGTCCAAATCAAAGCAGGGAGTTTTTCCTAACACGCCCGAAAGCATTCCCGAAATCGCCGCAAACGTAGCGGAGATAAGGGGCGTTCCCCTTGAAGAGATGAGCGGGCGTCTCTGGCAAAACGCCCATACCCTTTTCAAAAAGCTGCGCTGAAAAATTTATAAAATAAATAACGCCGAAAAACGCAAGGGCGGATTCATTTCGCCCGTTAAGCGTTTTTGACCGCAGCAACATCACGGAAAAGATTTTGCTTGCAAAAGATTTGCGTGAATACGTTTAAAGCCTGCGCTTTTCCGCGCAGGCTTTTTTCTCATAAGTGAGGCAAACGAACAAAATTCGTTTACAAAATTAGTATATACTGCTATAATCGGACTATACTTTTAAATTGCAGTTAAAATATGGAAACGGATGTAAAGACTATTCTTGCCGAGTGCGGTTTTTCATTTAAAAAGCAGCTCGGTCAAAACTTCATAACCGACAAAAACCTGCTATCCTCGATAGTAGCCCTTTCGGGCGCGGAAGAGGGCGATACCGTAGTGGAAATAGGCTGCGGCGCAGGAACCCTGACGCGCGCGCTTGCCGCAAAGGTGAAAAGGGTAATTTCGTTCGAGGTGGATAAAACCCTCGCGCCCGTTCTGGAGCGGACGCTTTCGGGGCTTGAAAACGTCGAAGTGGTTTTCAGAGACTTTTTAAAGGTCGACCTCGCGGAATTCGAAAGCGGACTTGAAAGTTATACCGTGGTTGCAAACCTTCCGTACTACGTTACCACGCCGCTGATTATGAAGCTTATCGAAAGCTCGCAAAAGTGCAAGGGGCTTTGCGTGATGGTGCAGGAAGAGGTTGCGGAAAGACTGTGCGCGAAAGCGGGAACGGCGGAGTACGGCGCGATAACCGCTATGGTCGCCCTCCGCGCGGATTGCCGGATAGTCAAGCGTGTGCTGCGCACTCTGTTTACGCCCCGACCCAACGTTGACAGCGCGGTGGTAAAATTCACTTTCGGCAAGGGGATTCAGGTTGCGGACGCGGCTTTATATAAAAAGGTAGTACACGCGGCTTTCGGCTCGCGCCGGAAAACGCTTGAAAACAACCTTGTAAATTCCTTCGGACTTTCAAGAACGCAGGCGCAGGAAATTCTTGAAAAATGCGGAATAGATTCAAAGGCGCGCGGCGAAACGCTGACCCCCGAACAATTTGCTTCCCTTTCCGAAATAATTTCTGAATATAACTAAACCACCGCCCGACGGAAACCCGTCGGGCGGCTTTAGGTTTGACTTGTGAAATAGCAATGTTACAGTATTGCAATTAAGATACGCGACAGACATTGTCTGATTAAACCATAGGTTTATTATATGCAAAATTTAATAAATATGTTCTAACGGCTGTTCGGGCGGCATAAATTAGGTTAGACTGAATAAATCGGAGGATAAATATGAATCAGGAATTAGACTATGCCGAAATGCNTGAAATACCCGNCAGCACGGTAANCGTNGNCAANAAGAAAAGNTTTTTTAAACNCAGACAGCCCGNGCANCCNGNGCCCCAGCCCGAAGAGCTGAAAGAAATGGTGGTGGAANGCGNGAACGAGCGCGTCGGCGCTTACGTTTACGCGGAGGATTTGTCCGACCCCGCCAAGCCCGAAAAAGTTAAAATCAAAGACAAGATTTCGGGCGCGGCCGCTTCTTTAAAGGGGAAGGGCGGCAAGGTGCTGTTTATCGAAGCGGTTGCGATAGGTTTAATCGCTATTGCGATTTTCGTAACAAATATTTTTATGCCTAACAGCGCGATAAACACCTTTTTGGGACTTTTCACCGGCACTACCAAACAGGCGGCGGAACCGACTTATTCCGAGCTTAAACTGTCCCCCGTTGTAAGCGAGCTTTCAGACGCGGAAATTACCGTATCCGACAGCGGCGTAATATCCTTCACCGCGGAAGGCAGCGTTTATCCCGTATACGGCGGCAAGATTTCCCGCGTGTACGAGGACAGCGGCTTGTACACCGTTGAAATTGCGCACACCTCCGACTTCACGAGCGTTATCACAGGTCTTACCCACGCGTACTACGGAGTTGACACCAAGGTAGCGGCAAATCTTCCCGTAGGATACAGCGACGGCGCAAACGAAGTCCGCGTTTCCCTCTATAACAACGGCGCGCTCTTGAACTGCGTAACCGTTACGGACGAAGTTCCCGTCTGGGTTTCGTGAAAATAACCGTTCATCCGCTATTCATAGCTTTGGGAATTGCCTCGGCAATTTTCGGCGGGTTTCCCGTATTTATAATATACGCGTTGACCGCGCTCCTGCACGAGTGCGGTCATATTTTTTGCGCCCAAAGGCTGGGATACGCGTGCAGTAAAATAAGCCTGATGCCATACGGCGCGGCTGCGCTCTGCGATACTGACGGAATTTCCGCCGCGGACGAGATTAAGCTCGCCCTTTCGGGACCGCTCGTAAACGCGCTTATCTGCGTGGGCTGCGCGGGGCTGTGGTGGTTTTATCCCGTAAGCTACGCCTATACCGACACGGTTTTTTCGGCGAGCGCGGTAATGTTTGTAATCAACCTTCTGCCGGCGTACCCTTTGGACGGCGGCAGGGCGGCGCGGTGTCTTTTCAGTCTGGTCCTCAAAGAAAAGACGGCGAAAATCACCCTGCGCGTATTAAGCGTGGTTTTGTCTGTTGCGTTCGTTTTCGTATTCTTTTTCGCGGTTAAAAATGCTTCGCTGCTGATTTTCGCGGCGTTCCTCTTATGTTCGGCTTTTGAAAAGGAAGTTCCGCTTTCACGTATCGCTTTCGCGGCGAAAAAGCCTAAGAGAGGCAAGGACGTAAAGCAGGTTATGTTGAATAAAAACTCTACCTACAAGGACGCGCTCCGCCACGTGGACGGCAGTAAGTACGTGATTTTCCGCTTTTACGACGACGGAAATCTGGACGAGATTACCGAGGACGAGTTGTACGAGCTTTTGCAAAAGCACACCATTTACGATAAAATACAGGACTGACTTTTGTCAGTCCTGTAAAAACTTTTTATCGAAAATTTCGGGGCGGATATCGCCGTCTAAAACGCATTTGACCGCCTCTATGCCGAGGCTCACGCTTTTATCGACGTCTTCCGAAAGCGCGGAGAAATTGAATTTACACTTGTAGTTCTGCTTTTTGAACCGGTACAGAAATTTCGAGTAGGTGAAGTGCCGCTTCAAGCACCGTTCGACCCCCGTCATGGTCACGAGCGGCTGTTCCTTTTTTATCGTGTCGTACACCGCGCTGGTGCAGGCAAGCAGTTTTTCGCGCGGAATAATTGTCCGCCGTACGCCGAACTTGCGGCTTATATAAAGCCCCAGATCGTTTTCAAACCTGACGTGGGCGAGGGGCGAGCGGTGGCTCCTTTCGTACGCGTAAATTTTGGGGTGCAGCGCGCTGTCCAAAGCGTAGTGGGTGGCAAACCCCGCAACGTAGGAGGGGTTGCCCTCAATCAGCTTTTCAAACAGCGGCATAACTTCCGCGCGGTGCATACTTCTGCCCAAATTNGANNTNGTAGGCNNTATATTGTACGCAAAAAAAACGTCGNCGCCCTNCGNTCCCAAAAGGTACAGGGTTTTATTTTTAATTTTATTCTTGTATTTACTTTCTAACTTNTCGTATATANTTTNGGCGCNTNCGCNGTGTGAAAAATAATCAGNCACNNTATAAGNTTAACCGTTTTNCGTAAAAAANATACTGNTGNATATATCCNGANTATTCTTNNANCAGTTCCACGAGGTATTTTGAAATTTTGTCGCGGTTAGTAAGCGTTCCGCCCAGGTCCTCGCGGTAAATTTTTTCTATCCAGGTATCCACGGGGAAACTGTCCGTTTTACCGAAGCCGAATAGCGATACGCAGTCGGCAACCTTGCCGCCCACGCCCTTGTACTTTAAAAGCTCGGCTTTAAGCTCCGCCGCGTTAAGATTTTCCAGTCTTTCAACGCCCTCCGCGGCAATTCGCGCGCCCGTTTCAACCAAATAAACGTCCCTGTATCCTGCGCCCGCCGCGCGGAAAAACTCCGCGCCCGCTTCCGCAATCGCCTTCGCTTTGGGGAACGCGTAATACTTGCCGTCGATATGCTCGCCCAGTCCCTCGCATATTCTGTTGATAATTCCCTTTATGCGCGGAATATTGTTGTTCTGCGAGATAATGAACGAGAATATCATTTCCTCGCGGTTCTGGTTCAGAATACGCAAACCCTTGCACTGCTCGGCGCTGCGCGAGAGAAGGGGTATATTGTACGACTTCGCCTTGTCCACAATTTCCGAGTAGTCGCGGTCCAAATCGAAATAGCGCCAGAAGTAATCTCCGTCTCCGCTTTCCACAACCGTCTTGTTGCCCTCGGTGTAAACGTAGCACGCCTTGTCCGCGGAAAGCACGGCAAAGCCCTCTTTGTAGGGGTAGAATCTGAACACCTGACCGCAGTCGAGAGTATGGAGGGGGTTAAAGTATTGCGCGTCAAAATCGAATTTCATTCGTATTACCTTTATGCTTGATTTGTGTAAAGTCAATCTTTTGCAACGGCTGTTAAGATACGCCGTTGACGTTATGTTTGATATGCGTCGGGTTAATCTATTGCAACCGTTATTAAGATACGTCGTTAACGTAAGGTTAAAAAAATAACAGCCTTTTTACGGCTGTTATTTTATCATTTATAAATTTACTTGTCAAACGCGACGTCTAACTCGCCCATATTCACGCTGACTACGATTGATTTCTCCGCGCCCGCGACCGTCTGCGAGCTGATATTGCTTGAACCCATATCGCAGTTTGCGGTTNTATTGTATTCGCTCTTCNTGCCGGCTATTNCGNCAGTTAACGAACCCATATTGACTTCGGCTTTCAGGAACTGGCAGTCGATTTTATCAACGTCTATCTCGCCCATATTCACGACGCAGGTAAACGCGGGGCAGGTAATTTGCTTTGCATAGAAAGAACCTGCGTTGACCTCTGCGTTAAGGGAGGCGCACTCTATATTCGTTATTTCTATTTCGCCGGCGTCGACCGTCAGATTAACGTCGTTGTATTTTCCGTCCGCAAGATACGCGCTGCCCGCGTTTATAACGGCGACAACGTCCATCGATACGCTTTGCGGCAGTTTTATAACCGTGTCGGGGATGCTGTAAGAAATCCAGAAGGGGATGTGTTTTAATTTAGCAGTGTAGGTCAAAACTCCCGATTCTTCTTTTATGGATACGCTGTACTGGTCTGCAACGGGGTACTCGATTATTATTTTATCGCCGTCGTAAAACTCCGTCTTTAACGTGCCTGCGTTTATATTCACGGTTAAAGCGGTATTTTCCTCGGTTGCCGTGTGACTCTCCGTAGTGAAGTGTATTCTTGAATGCAGCAGACCCTTAACCGCAAGAGTAGGCAGCGTTATCGCCAGAATTATAATTATCAGAGCGATAAATCCGCAGACCAGTCCCACGATTAAGCCCGTATTAGATTTCTTTGCGGCAGTCTTCGTCTGTCCCGCAGTCTTCGACTGTTCCGTAAGGGGGTGCGGCATTATAACCGGCGTAGGCGCAGTCTTCGGCTGTTCCGTATAGGTAGCCGCAGGCGAAGGAGTAGGAACCGGCGTAGGCGTTGCTTCGGGTTCCGGTTGAACGGGAGGGGTGGAAACGGCGCGGATTTCGTCCGCTTCCGCTTTGGCAGTCTCCGTTAAAATTCTGTGCGCCGCGTCGTAGGGCGCGCCGAATTCTTCGATAATCTCGCGCTCGGAAAAGCCCGCTTCGCGCCTGTCGGCGTACGCTTCCGCGTAATAGTCCAAAACGCGCTGCCTTTCGCTTTCGCTGCAACTTAACAGGTTGTTTTTCAGTTCGTCGCGCCACTCGTTATATTTCATACCTTGTCTCCGAATAATTTGTTGTGTATTGTTATAATTTCAAGTAAGTCCGTTTTGCTGGCGTAAAGCTTTCTTTCGCCGTCGGGCGTAATTTTATAATACCGCCGCAGCCTTCCGCCGTATTCCGCCGTTCGGGTGGTCAGATATCCTCCCGATTCCAGCCTCTTTAAAATGGGGTAGAGTGTGCTTTCGGATATTTCTATTATACCCTGCAAATCGCTTATTATTTTGTAGCCGTAGCTTTCGCTTTTACTTATCGCGTACAGCACGCATACGTCAAGTACGCCTTTTTTCAGTTGACTGTCCATACAAAATACTCCGCTTTGTCTAATACTATACATTGCATAGTATAAAAAGTCAACTATTTTTAAAGTATTTTTTTGTAATTATTACTGATAATGTTTTTATGGTAACTTTGGAAAAAAATATTAAAGGGATAAAGGACGTACTTACCTCGCAGGATATCATAGTTTTCGAGTTTCAGTCGTCCGACGGTAAAAAGTTTGCCGCCATCTATGCCGACGGTATTGCCGACAAGCAGCTTCTTGGCGAACTGGTCGTAAAACCTTTAAGAGAAGTAAAGCGTGACGCAGAACTGGACGAGGTAAAACTTTTACTTGCCTCGCCCGAGGTAAAGGACTGTAAAAAGATTAAGGACGGCATTGCGGAAGTTTCGGACGGTAACGCCGTGCTTTTCGTGGACGGGGAAAAGGACTTTTTTATTATAGGTCTTAAAAATCCCCCGGGAAGGTCGGTCGCGGAACCGCCCACGCAGGTGACGCTTAAAGGTCCTCGCGAGGGCTTTACCGAAGATATAAAGGTAAATTTAGGCCTTGTAAGAAAGAGACTTAAAAGCGAAAATCTCCACGTTAAAATGCTTAAATCGGGAACGCGTTCGGATACGGCGGTCGCAATGGTCTACCTTGACGACGTCGTTAAAAAGGGCTTGCCCGAAGAGGTGGAAAAGAAGATTGCCGACAACGAAATCGACCTTATCCCCGACTCAAGCTATATAGCGCAGTTCATTTCTAAAAAGCCGAAGTCGCTTTTTAAGCGCAACGGCACCAGTGAAAAACCCGATATTTTTTGCGCGAAGGTATGCGAAGGAAGGGTAGGACTTATAGTTGACGGCTCGCCCATAGCGCTGACCGTGCCGTATATAATTACCGAAGATTTGCAGGCGGCGGAGGACTATTACGCGAACTCTTACCGTTCTACGATAATCAGAATTCTGCGCGTGCTTGCAATGATTGTGGGAATGTTTCTGCCCGCAATGTATATTTCGGCGCAGCTTTTCAAAATTCAGCTTATACCCTTTGAGCTGCTTTTAAAAATTTCAAGCTCCATTTCGGGACTGCCTCTCTCGCCCAGCGTCGAGATGTTTTTAACGCTGTTCGTTCTGGAAGTTCTGAACGAAGCCTCTATCAGAATGCCCAAATACGTCGGACTTGCGCTGTCGGTCGTGGGCGCGCTCGTCCTCGGAGATACGGCGGTAAAAGCCGGCATAATTTCCACTCCGGCAATTATAATTATCGCCTTTTCGGCTATCTGTCTCTACACCACGCCCGATCTGGTCGAAACGACCGCGACTCTGCGGTGGATTCTCCTTATCGTCGCCGGAAGTATAGGACCCTTCGGCATAGTGGTGTTCACGGCGTTTATAATCTGCTATCTGGTAACCGAGCAGTCTTACGGCGCGCCTCTTTTAGCGCCCTTCGCGCCCATAGTCAAGAGCGATTTGTACGACAGTATGATAAAGGCAAATTTAGGCAATCTCAAAGACCGGCCGCGGTCGTTTGCAACCCGCGATAAAGTGAGGTATAAGGCAAAATGAAAATCTGTACCAGACAAATATGTTTTATAATGCTCGCCTATACGGTGGTATCTAAAATTTTAATTTATCCCACCCTTTTAAGCTCGGTATGCGGCAGGGACTTATGGTTCCCCGCGTTAATCAGCTTCGCGGTGCAGGCGGTAGTGGTGTGGGCGGTAAGCTTTTTATGCTCGCGCACGGACAAGACCCTGTTTCAGCTTATCGAAGGGACTCTGGGCAATATCTGCGCAAGGATAATTTACGGCTTGTTCGGACTGTTCTTTATCCTCGGTACGATAATGCCCCTCTGCGAACAAAAACTTTACGTCCACGCGATATTCTACGATACCGTGCCGTCCCTTTTAGTGTTTTTGCCCGTCTTTTTCTTCTCTGTATACGCGGCAAGCAAAAAGCTCGCAAACGTGGGAAGGGCGGCGGATATCTGCCTGCCGATATTCCTGATTTCGCTGGTGTTTATATTCGCAATGTCGCTGTGGGAAGTCAAGTGGGACAATATACTGCCTCTTTTGAAAGCTCCCGTTAAAAAACTTTTCGGCGGCTCGCTTGCAACGACCTATCTCTTTTTCGAGCCTTGCTGGCTTCTGATGTTTATGGGTCACTTCAAGTACAAAAAGTGGGACGCGGCAAAAATCACTTCGTCGTATATCGGCGGCGGACTTATAGTACTGTTTTTCCT
>WFLX010025757.1_pt1 | contig 12416 bp, 10 predicted proteins | sample 4967041 | NCBI WGS metagenome assembly WFLX01 (sample SAMN12857096, study PRJNA449069) | gut metagenome | isolation source: stool from male and female vole | host: Microtus ochrogaster | place: USA:Florida | collected 2017 | reverse complement strand
GCTGCCGCCGAGGTGCCGATGCCCGACACCGTGCAGGTGACGAGAATCATTATCACAGTGCCGTTGAGTATCACCTCGTCAAAGAGCCCCATGCCGTAGCCNATGGTCACCACNGCGAGAGCCACNGCGGTGTGGGCGTTGGAGAGCTGATAGAGCATCGAGCGGTCCACACTCCTCATCTTATANGTNAGCTGNGTGGCCGCGGCGGCNAGCCACTTACACCCCATGGCTATGGCCGACATCACGGCCGCGGCATANATCGTGCCCCAGCCCTTGGTCACCACGCCNACATTTATCAGCATACCCACGCCGATAAGGAAGTAGGGGATGAAGAGAGCGTTGCCCACAAACTCTATGCGCCCCATAAGCGGCGACTTGGCGGGAATATACCGGTTGAGTACCANCCCGGCGAAGAACGCGCCGAACACTCCCTCTATACCGGCCCACACAGCCAGCTGCGCGGCCAGAAACACCATGGCCAGNACATAGATNAATTGCAGGATATTATCGTTCCACCGCTTGAAAAACCATCTCGTGACCCTCGGATAGACATACGTGAGCGCGCCGCAATACACCGCCAGCATCCCCAGNAGCCTCAGCACGCCACCGATTCGAAATTCGCCCGTGCGGCATATGCCCACGATGGCCGCGAGCACCACCAGCGCACCGAGCACGGTGAAAATCGTGCCCGCGATGACTATCACCACAGCCGGCTGCCTCGTGAGCCCGAAGCGCGACACTATAGGGTAGGCTATCAGCGTGTGGGCGGCAAACATCGACGCCATCAGCACCGAGGTGAGCGCATCCAACCGCAGCAGGAAATGCGACCCCACAGCGCCGAGTATCAGCGGTATGAGAAACGTGAACGCGCCGAAAGTGATACCCTTGCGCATATTGCGCCGGAGATGATACATGTCGATCTCCACTCCGGCGAGAAACATCAGATAGAGAATACCCACCTGCCCGAACACCTCGAAACTCATGTCGCGGGCAAGGATATTCAGGCCATNNGGNCCCACCACCNCNCCTGCCACAATAAGCCCGATCACATGAGGGATCTTGAGCTTATTGAGCACGATTGGCGCTATGAGGATAATCAGNAGCACCGACAGAAATATCGGNACCGGCGAAGTGATTACCGGAGTAGCGGCATGGATGGCAGGGACCAAAGCCATGGTCGGGAGAGCGGGGGCTATCAGTTGCCGAACTTCTTGCCGTGGGCAAGCATATACTGGGCTATCTGCACGGCATTGAGCGCGGCGCCCTTCTTNATCTGGTCGCCGACCACCCAGAACGACAGTCCGCAGCCGTCGGTCAGGTCCTTACGGATACGGCCCACGAACACGGGGTCCTTGCCGGCGGTGTCGAGCGGCATGGGATACTGCTTCTCGGCGGGATTGTCTATCACCACCACACCCTCGGCCTTGGCGAACGCCTCGCGTGCCTCCTCGACCGAAACAGGGCGCTCGGTCTCCACCCATATAGCCTCGCTGTGGGCGCGCATCACCGGCACACGCACACACATAGCGCTCACGTCGAGCGAGGGGGCGTGCATGATTTTCTTGGTCTCGTTAAACATCTTCATCTCCTCCTTGGTGTAGCCNTTGTCGGTAAACACGTCGATNTGGGGGATGACGTTGTAGGCCAGCTGATAGGCAAACTTCTCCACCGTGGGCTCCTCGCCGCGGCCGAGCTGGGCATACTGCTCCACGAGCTCGTCCATGGCAGCCGCGCCGGCGCCGGAAGCGGCCTGATATGTGGCCACATGCACTCGCTTGATGGGGCTGATGTCGTTGATAGGCTTCAGGGCCACGACCATCTGTATGGTGGTGCAGTTGGGGTTGGCGATGATGCCGCGGGGAGCGTCGAATGCGTCCTGGCCGTTGACTTCAGGCACCACCAGGGGCACATCCTTGTCCATGCGAAACGCGCTCGAATTGTCGATCATCAGCGCGCCGTGGCGGGTGATGGTGTCGGCATACTCTATCGAAGTGCCGCCGCCGGCCGACACGAAGGCGATGTCTACGCCCTTGAAGTCGTCGTTGTGCTGCAGCTCGCGCACCGTTATGTCCTTGCCGCGGAAGTTATATGTGCGTCCTGCGCTCCGCTTGGAGCCGAAAAGGAGCAGTTCGTCAATCGGGAAATTCTGTTCGTCGAGCACACGGAGAAATTCCTGGCCCACAGCGCCACTGGCGCCTACTATCGCAACTCTCATAAATATGTATTCTTAATTGAGTTGCAAAGTTACGAATAAAAATCCATAGGCCTATACAAAAACCGCCCCGGAGAGAGATTTTTCTCCGGAGCGGCGATATTTCACTTCTTTGCGATGACGCCCGGCCGGGCCGTCCATTTATCCTTGACCCTGCGGAGAGGTCAGACGGAAGCGGACAGGCAGCGTGAACCATACGCTCACCTTCTTGCCGTTCATCTCGCCGGGGACAAAGCGTGGCAGGGTCTTCACCACACGCATAGCCTCGGCATTGAGGTAGGGATTCTTGCCGCGAAGCAGCTGCACGTCGCCTATGGAGCCGTCGCTCTTCACCACGAATCTCACCGACACCGTGCCCTGCACCCCCTCCATGGCAGCCTCGGGCGGGTAGACGAGATTCTTCGACAGGAAATCGTAGAGCGCACTCGTTCCACCCGGAAACTCCGGGTCGGTCTCCACCGCTTCATACACCGGCTCCTTCTTCACATTGATGTTTTCAGCCACAGAGGCATCGGCCTGATTGTAGCCTGCATCCCTCAATGCTAGGATAGAGCCTGTCTTGGCCACAACGTAAGGCGAGCACATCACCGCCACCACAACCGCCACCGCCGGAAGTATGGCGAGGGCGCGCAGACGGGCCGACTTCCGCGGCGGAGCGGCCATCATCATGAGTATGCGCTTTTTGAGCGAGCTGTGGTTCAGGCTGCTGGCCAAAGGCTGGAATCTGGAGGCAGCGCTCTTGTTGATCAGAAGCATCTGGTAATCGGTCATATCCACCCCGCTCTCTATCACGGCGCGGTCGGCCTCATATTCGTGTATCTCGCGAAGCTCGCGGCGCATCATCCATGCCACAGGCCAGTACCATGTGAGCGCACACACCACCGCCATGAGCATAAGGTCAANCCAGTGACCCAGCCTCATGTGGGCGGCTTCGTGGAGCAACACTGCCCTGCAGTCGCCGGCATAGTCGGTAGCCGAGATGGCTATGCGGCCACCCCAGCTGAACGGGGCATACTCCTCGTCGTCGACCACCACTACCCGGCCATCAGTGCCCTCGGCTTCCTCTCCGGCACGCATATAGCGGCGGAGCCTCACGGAGCCATACACGAAGTAGGCTCCCACACCGAGCGCGCCGAGAAGATATATCCATCCTCCGGCGGCCAACACGCGGTAAAGCAGCGGCGACACAGTCCNCTCGGTCTTCCCGGCCTCAAGCGGNCCCACCTCAATCACAGCCGGGCTGGGCGAGAGCTCTTCAGGAGCCTGAGGATGGGNGGCAGTGTAGGGAGAGCCCCCGAGCAGCGGCACGACCGGCAGCAGNAGCGAAATCACAGCCACGCCGAGCAGCACGACGCGCCGCAGCCTCAGGAAAGAGAGGCCGGCAAGCGACAAGCGGGCAACAAGATAGAGCACTGTGACACACACGCACACGCCAAGCGAGTAGAGCCACATCACGCCCATATCACTCCCCTTTCTCCTTGGAGGCTGACTGCACGATGGAAATCAGGTCGCGAACCTCGTCGTCCGACAGCTTTTCGTCGGCTACGAGTGCGCTCATCATGGTGCGGAGCGAGTTGCCGAAATAGCGGGTGATGACGTCGCGCAGGGTGCCGGTGTTGAACTCGTCGCGGCTCACCTTGGCATAGTAACGGTGGCTGTTGCCGATCACCTCGTGGCCCACGAAGCCTTTGCCCTCGAGGATACGCACGAAGGTAGAGATGGTGTTGAAATGGGGTTTGGGTTCGGCGAAAAGTTTGAGGATTTCGCGTACATGCATCGGGCCGTTGTCCCAAAACATGTTCATAAGCACTTCTTCTCTTTCGGTAAGATGTTTCATTTTGGAGTAGATTTTGATTTCACGTTGCAAAAATAAACTATCCTGAGTAGGTTTTGCAACTATTCAGGATAGAATTTTTCAATTTTCTTGAATTTTTTTCTTTTTAGCCTACTTTTTCGCCTCCGGGAGGATGGTTGTGTAGTCGGCAGTGGAGTTTATGAGGTCTACCGCGCGCCTGTATATCGGGTTGAGCGGGTTGGCTATCCGGTAGTAGGTAGACTGCTCGAAGAGGTCGCGCCCGATGAGCGCTTTCACGATGAGTCTGATCACAGGCTCGCTCACCTTGTACTGCTCCTCGTTGTATTCCACCCCTTCGCGGGTGCCGAGCTCGGTGAGCCCACTGAGCATGGCGTCGGTCACAGCGAATTTGTCGATAAACTGCTCCTCGGTGGGATAATCGGCCTTGAGCTGCTGACGGTGGTCGTCGATAAAGGTCATGCAGTAGCGGTTGAATATGCCGCGGGCCACGAGGTTGCGGTAGTAGTCNCTATANTAGGCGGTGTCGATAGGCACGAACGCGTCGGGCATTATACCGCCGCCACCGTAAACGGGCCTATGGAGCCNNACGGTCTCGCGGCGGAGGGAGTCGGCGAAATGCACGCTGTCGGCGCTCATAAACTCGCCGGCCTTGTAGCGCTTCATCATGTCGGCGTTATAGTCGTCCTCCTCGCCGGCGGTGTAAGGCTTCTGGATGCTGCGGCCGGAGGGGGTGTAGTAGTGGGCCGTGGTGAGGCGTATCATCGAGCCGTCGGGGAAGGGGAACGGACGCTGCACGAGCCCCTTGCCGAATGTGCGTCGACCCACCACCACGCCGCGGTCATTATCTTGCAGCGCGCCCGAGAGAATCTCGCTTGCGGAGGCCGAATACTGGTTGACGGTCACCACCACCCTGCCGTCGGGCATGATGCCCCGCTCCGGGTTACGGTAATAATAGGGCTCGGTGTGGATGCCGTCGGTGTAGACTATCAGGTCGTCCTTGTCGAGAAACATCCCGGCGAGCTCCACAGCCGCGCCGAGATAGCCGCCGCCATTGTCCTCGAGGTCGAGAATCAGCTGCTTCATCCCCTGGGAGCGCAACCGGGCCATAGCCTCGCGCACCTCGCGGGCTGTNGTCTCGCCGAAGAGGGTCACCTTTATATATCCGGTCACAGGGTCGACCATATAGGCGGAGCTGACGCTGTAGGTGGGTATGTCGTCGCGTATTATGCGGAATGTGATGGTGTCGGTCACCCCGCGGCGGAGCACCTTGATGTCCACCTCCGAGCCTTTCGGGCCGCGGAGATGACGGATGGCGTCGGCCTGCGGCAGCTTCACTCCGGAGAGCAGAGTGTCATTGGCCGACATGATGCGGTCGCCGGCGAGCACTCCCACTTTCTCCGACGGGCCTCCGGCCACTGTCTGAATCACACGGATAGTGTCGTCGAGCATATTGAACTGTATGCCTATGCCGCTGAAATTGCCCTGCAGCGGCTCGGTGAGCGCGCGGGTTGCCTCGGGGTCGGAATATGTGGAGTGGGGGTCAAGAGTGCGGAGCATCGCCACGATGGCCTCGTCGACCACATGGTTGGCATTGACGGTGTCCACATAATATTGCTCTATGATCTGCTCCACGAAGCCGAGCTTCTGGGCGGGGCTTATGCGCATGTTGTTGCCGGCTTTCTGGGCCGAGAGAGTTGCCGCGGAGATGGCGGCGAGAAGTATGATAAGTAGTTTTTTCATCAGGGTAAAAATTCTGTTACGTCGTATCCGAATGACTCCAGCTCGCGCACAGCCGACGAACTCACNGCCGACAGCTCAGGCGAAGCCACCAGCAGCACGGTGTCGATGCCCGAAATGCGGCGGTTGAGCTCGGCAAGGGAGCGCTCGTAGTCGAAATCGGCCACCGACCGCACTCCTCTCACCATCGCCACGGCGCCCACGCTGCGGGCNGCATCGACGGTCAGCCCCTCCCAGGCCATCACCTCCACTCCNCGGAGCGGAGCCACGGCGCGGCGGATAGCCTCGAGGCGGGTGTCAATCTCGGCATCGGTGGTCTTGGCGCGGTTGACCCCAACGCTCACCACCACGCGGTCAAACAGCTCCAGGCTGCGGCGCAATATGTCCATATGGCCCACGGTGAAGGGGTTAAACGAGCCGGGCATCAGTGCCGTGCGTTCAGGCGATTTCGGTGTCATCTTCTACAACGAGGTTTTCTATAATGAAGTTCTGGCGCTCTATGGTGTTGGCGCCCATATAGAACCGCAGCAGCTCAGGCACGCAGTCCTGCTTGTGAATCGCCACCGGGTCGAGCCTTATATCCTTGCCAATGAAGCCCTCGAACTCATCGGGCGAGATTTCGCCCAAGCCCTTGAATCGGGTTATCTCGGCCTTGTCGCCAAGCTTCTCGATGGCGGCTATGCGCTCATCCTCGGAGTAGCAGTAGTACACCTCCTCCTGGCCCGCATCCTTGCGCCCCGACCGCTTGGCGGTCTTCTTGTTGCGCACGCGGTAGAGAGGAGTCTGGAGGATATACACGTGGCCGGCCTTCACGAGGTCGGGNAAGAACTGCANGAAGAAGGTGAGGAGCAGCAAGCGTATGTGCATGCCGTCGACATCGGCATCCGTAGCGATAATCACCTTATTATATCTCAGCCCGTCGAGGCCGTCCTCGATATTGAGCGCGGCCTGCAGCAGATTGAGCTCTTCGTTCTCATACACGAGCTTCTTGGTCTTGCCGAAGGAGTTTTCGGGCTTGCCGCGNAGCGAGAACACCGCCTGGGTCTCCACATTGCGTATCTTGGTGATGGAGCCGGCAGCCGAATCGCCCTCGGTGAGGAATATGCTCGAGGCGAGCTTGTTCTCCTCGCTTCCGCGGGTGTCGCTCAGGTGATAGCGGCAGTCGTAGAGCTTCTTGTTGTAGACGCTGGTCTTCTTGGCCTGTTCGCGCGCCTTTTTGGTGACGCCGGCCATAGATTTGCGCTCCTTCTCGTTGGCCTGCACCTTTTTGATGATGGCCGANGCGGTGTCGAGGTTGCGGTGGAGGAAGTTGTCGAGCTCGGTGGTGATGAAGTCGCCCACAAATTTCGCCACTGTCGGGCCGTCGGGCGCCATGTCGCGCGAGGTGAGCTTTGTCTTGGCCTGCGAGGCGAAGAGCGGCTCCTCGACTCTCACGGAGATTGCGGCCACGATGCCTCCGCGTATGTCGGACGGCTCGAAATTGGTCTTGCTCGAAAAATCCTTGATGGTGCGCACCAGTGCCTCTTTCAATGCGGCCAGATGGGTGCCTCCGTGGATGGTGTTCTGTCCGTTGACAAACGAGTAGTATTCCTCGCCGTAGCGGTTGATATGCGTGAGGGCTATCTCGATATCNGNNCCCTTGAGNTGGATTATCGGATAGAGCGGCTCGTCGGTCATATTGTCCTGNAGCAGGTCGAGCAGACCGTTTTTCGACACATAGCGCTTGCCGTTGAGCACCATCCCGAGACCGGTATTGATATAGGAGTAGTTCTTGATAAGAGGCTCCACAAACTCCATCCTGAAGCGATAGCCCTCGAAGATGGTGGGGTCGGGCCGGAATTTCACCGAGGTGCCGTTGGCCTCGTCGGTNGGCTCCACCGGGCAATCCTCCACAACCTCNCCGCGCGAATAGCGCACGGTCTTTTTCTGGCCGTCTCTCACNCTGCTTATCACGAACTCATCCGACAGAGCGTTGACTGCCTTGATGCCCACGCCGTTCAGACCCACTGACTTCTTGAACGCCTGGCTGTCGCGAAATTTGGCGCCGGTGTTGATTTTCGACGACACATCGCGCACGGCCCCGAGCGGAATACCGCGGCCATAGTCGCGCACCGACACTTCGGTGTCGGTCACCTCTATCTCCACCTTCTTGCCGAAGCCCATCATGTATTCGTCGATGGAGTTGTCCACCACCTCCTTGAGCAGCACATATATGCCATCTTCAGGATTTGAGCCGTCGCCGAGCGAGCCGATATACATGCCGGGACGTTCCCGCAGGTGGGTACGCCAGTCGAGCGACTGCACATCATTCTCGGTATATTCATTCAGGGCTCCCTCTTCGGCCGAGAGGATATTGGCTTCCTCCTCGGGTAGCGGCTGGAGTGTATCGTCTTTCATCTTACGGTTCGGTGTGTCGTTTTTCGGAATCTATGCAAAGATAGTTATTTTTTCCCGGAATTGCAACTGCCTCAGCTCTCTCCGCCGGCGGAGTCGGTGTCGGACTTCGCGGATGGGAGCCCTGCGTTGGCCTGGCGGCTCAGCACCGGGAGCGAGAGATTATAGCGCAGGGTGAGCACACGCAAGCCTATGATGGTCAGCGCGCAGCATGCCTGCTGGAGCACCGGCGAACCGCCCCACTCCATCACGGCCCAGTAGACCAGCGTGCCCGCCAGACAGGCCGTGGCATATATATCCTTGCGAAACACCAGCGGCTCCTCATTGATGAGGATATCGCGGAGCACTCCGCCAAACGCGCCGGTGATNATGCCCATCACCGCGGCCACCCACATCGGATAGCCTATGGCGAGCGATTTCTGGATGCCTATCACACAGAAGAGTGCCAGGCCGAGGCTGTCGAAGATAAAGAGCATGCGGTCCTGGCTCACGAGGATGCTCCTGAACACTATCACCGTGGCGAGCGACAGCGCGGTGACGCCGAGATACCACCACGTCTGCATCCAGAACACCGGGATGTCGAGCAGCACATCGCGCATCGTGCCGCCACCTATGGCGGTGACCAGACCCACGGTGTAGGCGCCGAACCAGTCGAAATTTTTTGTCGCGGCCAGTCGGATGCCGCTTATCGCAGCGGCGACCGTGCCGATAATCTCTATTATGAGCAGAAATGTGGTATCCATCGGTAAAAAATGTGTGAATATGGGCTGCTCCGGAGGCAGCCGGCTGCAAAATTACGATATTTTTAGCTTGTGAGGGGAGCGGAGTTTCACTTTTCAACGGATTTTCGTAAATTTGTCGCCTGAATTACTTTAACAACCTCCCAAATGAAGAAAATCCAACTCTATATCGCAGCCGTGGCTGCCGCAGCCGTGGCCGCCTGCTCGGGCAGCGGCAAGTGGACAGTGAGCGGTCAGATTGACGGCGCCGAGGGTCAGACCATGGTGCTCGAAGCCTCTACCAACGGCCGCTGGTATCCGCTCGACTCGGTGAAACTCCCCTCTTCGGGCAAATTCTCCATCTCCCACCAGGCTATCGGTTACCCCGACATCTACCGCCTGCGCCTCGACGGCAAGTCGCTCTATTTCCCCATCGACAGCATCGAGACCGTCAACGTGATCTCCAAGGCCGATGCCTTCGACGTGGACTACACCATCACCGGCTCCCCTGCCGCCGATATGCTCATGGATGTTGACCGCAAGGTGATGAAAGCCGCNGCCGAACGCGGAGCAGCCACTCTCCCCACCGACACCGCCCTCAAGCGCGAGCTCGGCCAGCTGATGCTCAGCGACCCCGCCGGCATTGTGAGCTACTATATCCTCAACAAGAAGGTGGGCGGCGTGGCCCTCTACAATCCCGGCGACAAGTTCGACAACCGCGTGATCGGTGCAGTGGCCAACGCATTCTCCACCATGCGCCCCAACGACCCCCGCACACAGCTGCTCAAGTCGCTTTTCCTCACCAACCGTCCGCGCACATCGGCCCCCACCGACACTATCGCNGCCACNGAGGTNCCCCTGCTCGAAGTAAGCCTCTATGACAACACCGGCAAGCTCCAGTCGCTCCGTCAGGCAGCCGCCGACAATAAGGTGGTGATTCTCGACTTCACCGTCTATGGTGCCGAAGCNTCCCCGGCCTACAATGCCGAGCTCAACAANGCTTACGAACGCTACCACAATGCCGGCCTGGAGATATATCAGATAGGATTNGACGACAACGAGTATCAGTGGCGTCAGGCTGCCAAGAACCTCCCCTGGATTACGGTCTACAANTCCGCTACCGACGGCATGGACAATCTCCTGCGCTACAACGTAGGTTCGCTGCCCGCCGCCTTCATCATCGCCAACGGTGAGATAGCCGAGCGCGTCACCGANCTCAACACTCTCCCCGCCCGCGTAGGAAGATATTTCTAAGACGATATTTAGCGATTCGCAGTCGCGCATAAAGCTGAAACCCCGCGGTTTCAGCTTTTTTTATGCCGTAGTGGCGCGCCAAGGCCGTGCGCATGGCGAGCTCCTGCTCAAACCATCCGAGCATCGACGACACTCTGGCGGGAGTCTCCCCCTTGTGGGAGTCATAGCAGAGCATAGGCATATCCACCCTCACCGCCTCGCCNTGGCAGAGCAAAGCGAGCACAAGCGGCAGGTCCTCGCAGCCGAAAGCCCTGTTTCTCACCATCTCCCCATCCTCCTTAAGAGCCCTGAGGGCGGTCTCGCGCCTGTAGGCAGCGGCAGAGAGCGTTATTTCAGGCCGGCGCACCGAGTTGAGCTGACGCGACATGAGCCTGCGCCCTGAGCGCAGCTCCCTCTTGCCACTGCCCCTTCTGTCCTGTCGCAGCCCATAGGCTATGGTAGCCTCAGGATGCTCGTCGAGAGCATCGGCAAGAGTGTGGAGCACACGGTCATGGAGCCAGTAGTCATCCCCCGCGCAGTCGGCCACNTATTCCCCCCGGGCNGCCATGAGGCAGTCGAAATAGTTGTCGACAATCCCCTTGTTGGGAGCCGCCGGCATCAGCCTCACGCGGNCGGGGAAGCGCGCGGCGTAGCTCTCGCACACTGCGCGGGTGCGGTCGGAGGACGCATCCTCCCCTATGATTATTTCAAAATCGAAATCGGCGCGCTGCGACAGTATGCTGTCGAGCGTGCGCCCCACGGTGGCCTCCTGATTGTAGGCGAGCACTATCACACTCGCCTTCACCCCCTTCATGCGAAAGCCATGATGAGGGCCGAGCTTATCAGCATATAGATAAGCATGCCTATGATATCGTTGGTGATGGAGATAAAGGGGCCGGTGGCGAGGGCAGGGTCGATCTTGAACTTCTCGAGGGTGAGGGGCACGAAGGTGCCGAACACCGAGGCGAAGAGCACCACCGACATCAGCGACAGCGACACTGCCAGCGTGGTGGCCTGGTGGGAGCTCCCGAGCTTGAAGAAGTTGTAGACAAACACCAGTAGCGATATAATGCAGCCGTTTATCAGGCCCACACCGAGCTCCTTGAGCAGCTGTCGGCCGGAGTTGCGTAAATCCAGCGAGCCGTTGGCCAGGCCCTGCACCACGATAGCCGACGACTGGGTGCCGACATTACCGCCCGTGCCGCCTATAAGCGGGATGAAGAGCGCCAGAGTGGGGTCAACCGTCAGGCCGCTCTCGAAGTTGCCGAGTATNAGCGANTTGCCTATACCGCCGAGCATACCCACGAGCAGCCACGGCAGTCGGGCCTTGGTCTGGGTGAAAATGGTGTCGTCGGTCTCCACGTCGCTCGACAGACCTGATGCCAGCTGATAGTCGCGCTCGGTCGATTCACGCACCTGGTCCATCACGTCGTCCACAGTGATGCGGCCCACGAGCCGGCCTATGCTGTCAATCACCGGCATAGCCACGAGGTCATATTTCTCGAAGTCGAGGGCCACTTCGTCGATAGGCGTGTCGGCCTTCACCGAAGCGGGATCCTCCTCCATCACATGCTTGATTTTCGACACCGACGGATGGGTGATGAGCGTCTTCAGCGGCAGGATGCCCCGCAGGCGGTAGTCATTGTCGACCACATACACATAGTATATCTCGTCCATCTCCTCGGCCTGCATCCTCATCTGCTTGATGCACTCGGGCATGCTCCAGTTCTCGTTGACCACGATCATCTCCGTGCCCATGAGGCCGCCGGCAGTGTCCTCGTCATATTTCAGCAGGTCGATGATATCACCCGCCTGCTCCACGTCGTCGATATGCGACAGGATTTTGTCGCGGTCCTCCTCGTCGAGCTCCTGGATAATGTCTACGGCGTCGTCGGTGTCGAGGTGGTCGATAAACTGCTTCGCTATCTCCTCGGCNGGCATATTGCTCAGCAGCTTGCGGCGGTCGTCCTCGTCAAGCTCCATAAGCACATCGGCGGCNGTGTCGTCGTCGAGCAGCTTGTAGAGAAACTCGGCCTCCTCCAGGTCAAGCTCCTGATAGAGCTCCGCTATGTCGGCCGGGTGCATGTCGGCCAGCTCGGCGCGGGCGGCGTCCTCGTCGCGGCGCTCCGTTATGGCGCGGATATGTTCGAGATATTCCGGAGTGTAGTCTTTCATCAGGCGTCGTTGTCAGAGGAGGTGGAAGATGATGCGCGAGAAGCCTCCACGAGATTGGTGAGCTCCACAAACTGAGCCACACTCAGCTGCTCGGGGCGCATGGCCAGCAGCTCGGACTCAGGCATTGGAG
>WFLX010038043.1_pt1 | contig 12420 bp, 6 predicted proteins | sample 4967041 | NCBI WGS metagenome assembly WFLX01 (sample SAMN12857096, study PRJNA449069) | gut metagenome | isolation source: stool from male and female vole | host: Microtus ochrogaster | place: USA:Florida | collected 2017 | reverse complement strand
TAGAAGCCGTAAAACGCTTGGGAGTAAAAATCGAGACTGATGTGATCATAGGCCGTACCATGACAGTGGATGATCTTCTTGACAAAGAGGGTTATGATGCAGTATTTGTAGGATCCGGTGCGGGACTCCCCCGTTTCATGGGCATCGAGGGAGAGAATCTTAACGGAGTATTCTCAGCTAACGAGTTTCTAACCCGAGCCAATCTTATGCATGCCTACGACTCCCATTATGACACACCTATATATACAGGGCACAAAGCCGTAGTAGTGGGTGGTGGTAATGTGGCGATGGATGCCGTACGCACTGCACGCCGCCTTGGGGCTGAGTCCGTCATTGTCTACCGTCGTAGCGAAGCTGAACTGCCGGCCCGTGTAGAGGAGGTGCATCATGCGAAACAGGAGGGAATCGAGTTTAAGATGCTTACCAATCCCGTGAAAATCCTTTCTGACGATAAAGGCTGGGTAAAAGGTATAGAATGTGTGGAGATGGAACTCGGGGAACCGGATGAAAGCGGACGACGGTCGCCTATCGTGAAGGAAGGGAGTAACTTCACTATTGACTGCGATGTAGTGATCATGGCACTCGGCACCAGTCCCAATCCTCTCATCAAATCTACCACCGATGGTCTTGACACCAATAGAAGAGGTTGCATTGTTGCCGATGAGGAGGGACGCACCACTCGTAAAGGCGTGTTTGCCGGAGGTGATGCCGTCACAGGGGCTGCCACAGTGATACTTGCTATGGGTGCAGGACGTAAAGCAGCCAAAGCTATTCAAGAATACCTCTCTGAATAAAAATATCTATCGTGAAAACAGGAGATGTTATCAGTGACTTTCCTTGAAATTACGTAATCTCACAACCGATCTCTGCTATGAGGTCGGTTTCTTTTTTCCGATAAATGTGTAAGAGCGGTAAAAAAGTGAATCCAGATTATGATAAAACAGCGGGATATCACGTTGTAAAGATAGATATAATCCATCTATCCGGATTTACGATACGCTATACCATATTTAACTTCATCATGACACTTAAGACACTCAAAACATATTTCCGCTTCCTTGCAACCGGTGTCATCCTCATGGCAGCCGGTAACATGTTGGCCACTACTCCGAAAGTGATAGCTCATCGCGGCTATTGGACAGCTCCGGGTTCGGCACAGAATTCAATCCGGGCAATCGTGAAAGCTGACTCGATAAACTGCTATGCGTCCGAGTTTGACGTGTGGATGACTGCCGACAGTGTTTTGATTGTCAATCATGATCCCGACATCAACGGTGTGCACATCGAGTCTTCCCCGGCGGCTACAGTGTTAGCTCAAAAACTGTCAAACGGTGAGAATGTCCCTACACTTGAATCCTATCTATCTACAGCCTCACAACTTCCCTCACGCATAGTATGTGAGATGAAGCAGCATAATAGCCGCAGCCAAGAGTTAGCTGCGGTAAAATCCATAATCGCTATGGTTAAGAAGTACGGTCTTGAAGACAAGGTTGATTATATCACCTTCTCTCGCGACGGTTTCAAAAACTTCATCAAGTATGCGCCTCAAGGCACCGGGGTATACTATCTTGACGGCGATTATGTTCCGGCGCAGATAAAGGAGATGGGTGGAGCCGGTATCGACTATTCGCTCAGAGCAATCAAGAAGCATCCCGAGTGGATAAAGGAGTGTCATGACCTCGGACTCTTGGTAAATATCTGGACTGTCAATTCCGAGGAGGACATGAAATGGTGTATCGACCATAATGTCGACTTCATCACCACCAATGATCCGGAACTCCTGCAATCGCTCCTGAAACAGTAACATATATGAAATCCTACAGAGTATGTCAAAACGTATATTTACATTGGTGACAGGAATCATATTCGGAATATTAGCCGTTATGGGGGCGTCGCCTTATGTCACAGAGAGTGATATATCATATACCGCTAAAGAGGATTCGTTATCGAAGAGTCGTCTGAAACTCGACATCCATCACCATCAGGATGCCAAAGATCTTCCGGTCATCGTATGGTTTCATGGAGGTGGCCTTACAGGTGGTGAAAAGTTCATACCGGGAGAACTGATGGATCACGGATATGTGATAGTAGCCCCGAACTATCGTCTGATTCCCGATGTCACCGTAACGGAATGTATTGACGATGCGGCGGAAGCCGTGGCATGGATCATTCGCAATATCGATAAATATGGAGGTGACCCGACTAAAGTGTTCGTCTCGGGACACTCGGCCGGAGGATTTCTCACAAGTATGATCGGGCTTGATAAATCACGCTTGCAGAAATATGGTATCGATGCGGATTCTCTCGCAGGACTTATTCCTTACAGCGGACAGGTCATCACTCATTTTTCCGACCGCAAAAGTCAAGGAATCGGAGAACTGACCCCCTGGGTAGACCGTAATGCCCCACTCTTCTATGTGCGCAAGGATGCTCCTCCCTACATAATCATCACAGGAGACGCTGAGCAAGAACTGTATGGACGCTATGAAGAAAACCTGTACATGTGGCGAATGATGAACCTTGCAGGTCATCCCGATGTGAAAATCTATAAACTCGACGGTTATAATCACGGAGATATGGCCGCTCCGGCCCACCATATCCTACTACATGAGGTAAACCGACTCTTGAAATAACATTTGTGTAAACGATTATTCTGCCGGCAATCGGGTCCAGGCAGCTTCATCGGCATTGTCGGTCATCTCATAGATCAGATGTCCACCTGATTTTATGGCACTGAAAGGTATNCNGGGTTCCNACAGNTNCTGNCCGTTAAGCCATGCGTGTTTTATATAAAAATTATCTTTGGAGTTATTCTTGGCCTCGATTATAAATTCACGGCCCGGATAATAACGGTCATCAAGTGAAATCGTTATTTTATCAAATAGTGGAGATGTGAGTTCAAGTTGTGAGTCGGCANTCACACCACCATCCATTTCAAAGAGTCCCAGGGCAGACATCACAAACCAAGCCCCCATCTGACCTTCATCCTCATCACCTTCCCAGCCATGATAGGGAGAATCGCCATAATATCTGTCGAGTATTTCACGTGTATATTTCTGACACAGTCGCGGTTGTCCCAGATAATTGAATATAAAAGCGGCGCTCATATTCACCTCATTGCCCTGATTGATATAAAACTCAGCACTCTGACCCATCGTCCGATCAAAAGCGTGGGCCGCGAAATTGTGTGCGCGGGATTTTTCAAATCCCTCCGACAGACGCTCCAGTGCGGTGTCATGTCCGATGATATCGATCACACCGATGATATCATGAGGCACATACCAGGAATACTGCCAAGAATTGCCTTCTATGAAGCCCTTGTTGGAAAAAACATCAAATTCAGGATCCCAATTGCCTGACGAGTCACGGCGGCATACGTATTTATATTGCGGATGAAATACATTGCGATAATTCCGGGCCCTCTTCTCCAGCCTCTTCGCCTCAGATTTATGGTTAAGCGCCTTGGCCAACTGTGCCACACAATAATCGTCGTAGGCATAGTCAAGAGTTTTTGATACCACATTTTTTTCCATAGGCATATAGCCGAACCGATCATAATAATCCAAATCTATCTGACCGGTCTGACCGCCATAGGGAAGATTAGTACCCGGAGTGGTAACCATTTTGTAAATGGCCTTGAAAATACTGTCGCCATCCTGACGTATATTTTTCTGATAAGCGGCCACCATAAGAGCTATCTCATGCGAGCCTTCCATAATACCTGAGTATTCAATTCCCGCAGGGCCCTTGGATGTCCATCCGGTGTGACGGAACATCTCAAGTTGTGTAGTGACCCAATTGTCAATAATCTCAGGTGTCACAATCGACCACAAGCCGTTAAGATTCCAATAACTGTTCCAAAAAGCATCCCCTCCATAGACATTCTGACCGGGCTTAAGTTGCCGGATATTTTCCCTGGCATCACGATAACGCCCGTCAGAGTCGTTCCAGGTCTGTTTACCGGCAAACGCACGATATAAATTGGTATAAAACTTCTTACGATCATTCTCAGTGCCACCCTCAATCTTTATCTTCGAGAGCAAATCGTTCCATTCGTTGTAGGCATCCTTCACGCATTCATCAAAATTCCAGTCAAAACGGTCAAGTTCGGAGTGCAAATTATTTCTTGCACCGTCGATACTCACCAATGACACGGCACTCTGAGCAAGAATAACCTCATCTTGTTGAGTCTGCCACACAGCATAGACTCCCATATCTCCTTTACCTGAAACTGATGACACATCATTGAATTCACGCCCCTCATTCCACCCATTAAGCTGATCAAAGGGTTTACTGAACCTTATTACAAAATACAATGTCCAATCGTTCCAAGAACTCCAGTTGCCTGAACGGCACTGAGCATATCCTTCAATCTCCGAATCATTCACTTTGGTGATCGCAGCATCCTCTACGGTGAAACCGTAATCCCATTCGGTAGGAAAGAGCAGATCAACAAGAATCCGCGATTCCTTACATTCGGGGAAAGTATACTTTTGAAAGCCACATCTGGTGGTGGCGGTAATCTCAGCTTTAACCTTATGGTCATAGAGATAAGCTGAATAATATCCCGGCCACGCCTTCTCGCTTTCTTTGATTATGCGTGAATGATAACCGGCGTTAGCACCCTTATACGGGGCATCCGGTCCGGGATTATCCAATGCCAAATCGGCTGTGGTGGGCATCATCATAAGGCCACCCATAGTCCAGGCGTGGATGTGACTGAATCCGGAAATACTTGAAATAGCGTACTCATATCCGCCCATCCATTTATTGCCTTGATTATCGGGACCAAGTTGCACCATTCCCATAGGTCGCTGAGCATAAGGACCGAGCATCCATCGGGAGTTGGAAGTACCGAGAAAGCAATCCACGTAGTCAGCCGGCTCTTTTGCCATACTTACATTAAAGTATAGTGCCAGAGCAGCCACAAGAGACATCATAGGGATAAGGTTATTCTTGAAAATCGACATTTTAAAGCTTGACATATAGATTCAGGGTATCAGTTTCGGTAAGAAAGTTTATTAAAATTACGGCAGGTTATTTGATTCTGAAACCAAATATAATATGGAACCAAATATTAACCGACTACTAAAGTATATAAAAAAACTGAATGTACCATACATAACCAACATGAGTGTCCACTCTCTCGATTATGAAGACTACGGTATATAAAAAACTACAACTGCACTTTCTCACGAAAATGCAGTTGTAGTTACGAAATATTCTTAAGTTCGGGGAAAGTGGGCGATTACGGATTCGAACCGCAGACCCTCTGCTTGTAAGGCAGACGCTCTAAACCAGCTGAGCTAATCGCCCGATTTAATTGCCTCAGCAATTATTTTTATGTAAGCTTTCCGAAGTGGATTGCTCTCGGTGGGCGATTACGGATTCGAACCGCAGACCCTCTGCTTGTAAGGCAGACGCTCTAAACCAGCTGAGCTAATCGCCCGATTGCGAGTGCAAAGTTAGAGCATTTTTCTGAAACTACCAAATTTTTTTACTAATTTTGTAGAAAAATTTTTCTCTTTCTCTAATCTTAATTAATTAATTTTCATTTAATCAATGGTTTAAGATTGCAGAATTATTTAATTTTTCATGTTGATTTTTCATGGTAAAAGAGATAAATATTGAAGATTTCGATTATAATCTGCCGGATGAGCGCATTCCCAGACATCCCCTTACCAAACGGGATGCCTGCAAATTACTTCTGTTCCGTCCGGACGGAATGATCGCCCACCGTAACTTTTCCGAACTGCCGGACCTCCTTCCTCCGGGCACCTTGCTCGTGTGTAATGACACGCGCGTAATCAACGCCCGTATCTCATTCTATAAATCCACAGGCTCACGAATCGAGGTTTTTCTCCTCGAACCGATTGATCCTTCCGACTATGTGCTGACTTTCCAGACCCGCGGCAAATGTGTCTGGAATTGCCTCGTTGGAAATCTTAAGAGATGGAAAGGAGGCAGTCTGTCACTTGAAATCCAACCTGAAGGTTTTGAAAAGCCATTCACACTCTCAGCTACGCGCCTGTATCCGACAGAGGGCAACGGCCAGGCAATCGAGTTCACCTGGGATAATCCTGAAGCCACTTTTGCCACGGTAGTGGAAGCGGCCGGATTCATACCTATTCCACCCTATCTGAAACGGGATTCGGAAGAGAGAGACTTAGAGGATTATCAAACTATCTACGCGGATGTGAAAGGGTCAGTGGCGGCTCCCACAGCGGGGCTGCATTTCACCCCGGAAGTATTTGCCGACCTTAAGGCACATGCTATCCCCGTAGAAAAACTTACCCTGCACGTCGGAGCCGGAACTTTCCAACCCGTCAAGGCTGACCATATCGGTGATCATCCCATGCATACGGAAACCTTCTCCATAAGCCGCGACCTCCTGCAAGCCCTTATAGAGCACAAAGAAAAGGCTCTTCCATTGGCTGCTGTAGGCACCACATCCGTACGTACTCTTGAATCGCTCCCCGTTCTTGGTGCACAACTGTCGCTTGGCGATACGTCTATGCATGTGGACCAATGGACAGCCTACTCACCCGAAATCATGAGTTGTGACACCACCAACGCACTGCGGACTCTTCTTGACCATTTAGATGCTAACAATCTTGACTCTCTCACTGCCTCCACAGCCATTATGATCGCGCCGGGCTTCAATTGGAGAATAGTCGATATAATGGTTACCAACTTCCACCAGCCTCAATCCACACTACTCCTTCTTGTGTCATCCTTCATCGGTGGCACGGATTACGACTCCCTGACACCATGCTGGCGGAAGGTATATCGTGAAGCCATGGAAAATGAATATCGGTTTCTTTCATACGGTGACGCATGCCTACTGTTCCGCTCCGATAAAAACAAAAATTAATAATCAAACTGACATAAGCCCTGCCACTGTCATCATCTAAAGAACTGACGCTATGCATAACGTTATACAACTTCCCGCCTCAAAAAGTATAGGTGCACGATATCTCGTCTCATCGTTATTTGCCGGTAGTTTGACAAAATGCCGACTTTTCAACGACTGTGATGATCTTAAAGTGATTCAAAAAGCACTTCTTGACCTTTATGAAAAGGTGAATTTGAAAGAAAGCGGAGAGATTCCCACAATTGATGTCCATGCTTCCGGCACCGCCTTCCGATTTATGGCTGCCGTAATCGCCTCTACGTCAAATTCAGAGTTTATACTTACAGGTACTCCGCGTCTGTGTTCCCGACCCATGACTCCACTGCTTGACGTGTTACGTCAGGCCGGAGCCGACATCAAGGCACTCGGACAGAATGAGACAGGTCCTTACCGAATAAGTGGCCACAGACTTAAAGGCGGTAAGTTCGAGATCAGAGGTGATGTGAGCTCACAATTCATATCAGCGCTAATGCTGGCGGCTCCCACATGGGCAGGTGGTATGAACCTGCATTTCACCACCCCCCTTGTATCACGTCCATACGCAGAAATGACAGCCAGGGTGATGCGTGATTTCGGGATAGAGGTGGAGCTTTCAGAAACAGGCGTGACTGTAAAGGAGGGTAAATATATCACCCCCGCAAATTTCCGGGTGGAAGCCGACTGGAGCGCGGCAGGATTCATATATGAGGCGGCTGCATTTAAACTTAATCCGGTTTATATAGCAGANNTGGTAGCACCNNANAAANCGATGCAGGGAGACGCCGCAANTGCTCAAATATACCGNCACTTAGGGGTAAAATCAGAATTTACANACACTGATGCTGAGATTGAGCGTTATTATGATCTCCCTGATGAATTGAACCTCGACCTTACCCATAACCCCGACTTGGTACCGGCCTTGATGCTCAGCTGTGTTTTCAATGCTGTCCGCTTCCGTTTTACAGGTGTGCGCAATCTACGTCTCAAGGAATCCGACCGTCTCGCAGCTATGCAGACAGAACTGGAAAAATTCGGTTATCCTGTCAGTGTCGGTGAGGATTTTATCGAATGGCAAGGGGGCGCATGGTCACATGATGACGATTTCGTGATTGAGACCTACGATGACCACCGTATAGCCATGGCCTTCGCAATAAGCGCCCTACGCAATAGTCGTGTTAAGATTGCCAACCCTGACGTGGTTGACAAGTCTTTTGCAGATTTCTGGGAGCAGCTACCCAAACTTGGCCTTAAATGCAAGCGGGAAGGCAACATAATGATTGTAACAGAGGATAAACCAANTCNCAGAACTGTTTATNAACCNANCAATCGAAATCAAATGAGAGGAGCATTAGTGATATTCGCGGCAATGATAGTGATAGGAATAGCGCTTTATCTTATCGATATTTTCTATTACAGACGTAGACAGCCGCAAAATCAAGAATCCGGAATAAAAAACGGGGATGATAAGTTATCATCCCCGACTATTTCGGATCAAAAGGATTCTTCCGTTTCTACGCCCTCATCCGGTGGAGAAGGAGAAATATGCTGCGGAATGCATACCGTGTGTGAGAAAACCAATCTCTCCCCGGTGACNGGNGAAATNGTNTATTACGATGACGAGGAACTTGACCGTTTCCGTGGNCGTGAGCCGGAGAGCTACACNGCTGAAGANGCTGANGAGTTCCGCGACGTTCTGATGACCCTGCTTCCTGAAGATGTGGCCGGNTGGAGCCGCAGNATACAGGTAAGAGAGATAGCNCTACCATACGATGTGCGCGACGAACTGCTGTTGATTGTCAGCGAACTGCGCCACACCGGGAAATGAACCGGAAGGGAGGGTCATTTCTCAAGACTGCTACATAACTCTGTATTGGCCTTTCTGACTCTCTCCTCATCCATCTTCACCACCTTTCGGTCGTAGGTCATAAGACCGTTAACCTCCACCTCGACATCAGTGGTCTGCGTGTAGACAGCGGCAGAAAATCCGTCATCNACAAGGTCACGCACTTCATTGACATATTTCACATATTCATCGGTGACATCNTTAGAGTTCTTGAACTGAATGTAGCCCCAGTTACGGTCNGGATTCCATATATGGTCATCAANCACATAGCCTATGCCACCGAATTCTCCGAGTACGTTCACACGGTCGTCATCATACAGATACATTGCGGGACCCGGATAATTGTGGAGATCGAGTATATCCCCACACTTATAGAAATTACCGCCGCTTGCAGGATTCACAAGTCGCGACGGGTCATAAGACTTGGTCCACTCGGCTATTTCACAGGTCTTGAACTGGCCCCAGGCTTCATTGAAAGGTATCCATGTGCAGATAGAGGGATAATTGTAAAGACAATCGATTATTTCTTTCCACTCCTTGCGGTAAGTAGCCTCGCTTTCCGGAGAACGTTCCATCTCCGTGCCGTCGAAATAACGGTGGTTCTGCCATTCGGGTCCCTTGTCACCACTTGGCATATCCTGCCAGACTATGATACCGGCACGGTCACAGTAGGTATACCATGTGGCGGGCTCAACTTTTATATGTTTACGTATCATATTGAAGCCCAAATCTTTAGTCTTATCAATATCGTAAATCATAGCCTCATAACTCGGAGGAGTGTATAACCCGTCAGGCCACCAGCCCTGATCCAAAGGTCCATATTGGAAGAGATCCTTATTATTGAGTTGAATCCTCATTTTACCTTTATCATCGCGCTTGGTGGAAAACTTACGCATAGCCGCATAAGAGTTAACCTTATCGGAAAGTGCTCCATCGTAATAGAGCGAGACCTCCATATCATAGAGATTCGGCGCGTCGGGCGACCAGAGTTTCACCTCTTCAGGCATATTCACCGTCACTGTCTCCCCGTCTTCTCCTCTTCCTGAAGCCACGAGCTGGCCGTTATCAAACACCTTGATTTCAACCGTCTGATCGGGAGTGATGTAAGAGGGGGTCAGATCGATGCTTAAGGTGTTGGCATCAATATCAGGAAGGATACGTAGTGAGGATATGTGCAGAGGCGACACCGGCTCGAGCCACACCGTCTGCCAGATTCCTGTGACAGGGGTATACCAAATTCCCGAGGGTTTGCTTACCTGCTTTCCATGGGGTTGATAGCTACAGTCAGTGGGATCATACACCCGCACTGTCAATGTGTTGGTGCCACCGGAGGCCAAAGCCGGGGTGATGTTCAGACTGAAAGGCGTATAGCNACCCTCATGACCGCCGANCTTCACATCATTGACCCACANATCACACTGCCANTCAACAGCTCCGAAANTAAGCAANATGTNCTTACNCNNCCACTCAGAAGGCACTGAAAAAGTACGTTTATACCACAAGGCCTTATTCTCGCCCACCTCTTTACCGACACCGGAAAGACTCGATTCCACCGGGAAAGGCACGAGTATCTCGCCATCATATTTATCGGGAGCAGTGGCGGAAGCATCGACAATCGCATAGTCCCAAAGTCCATTGAGATTCTCCCACTCAACACGTTCCATAATAGGTCGGGGATATTGCTGCCACACACTATCGGGGTTTATATTCTCACCCCAGGAGGTAGCTATTCGGTCGCCGGCACGTGAATAGCCCAAGGTTGTCAGAGAAGATAGGCCACATATTGCGGCAAAAAGGAGTCGGTTCATGATAATAATCGGTAAAGAGGTTTAAGGAGTTATCTGTCAGAATCACTCCATGTCATGGTATTTTTAATTTCTAACGGAAGACGCGTTGAAATATTGCCGGAGGAGGTACCGATCAGAATCTCAAATTTACCCGGCTCTACTGTCCACATCCGTGTATCAGGATTATAAAAGGCGAAGGAGGATTTGTCAAGCTCAAGGTTCACTTCGTCAGTTTCTCCCGGTGCTATCTCTACCTTCTTGAACGCTTTCAGTTCCTTGTCAGGACGTGATACACTGCTCTTTATATCGCGCACGTATGCCTGCACAACTTCAGCACCTTCTCTATTGCCGGTGTTGGTCACAGGCACAGTAATCGTATAAATACCCTCTCCATTGAAAGTTCCACCTTGAGCAGAAGGTTTACCGAGAGAAAAATCAGTATAGCTGAGGCCGTGACCAAAGGGGAAATTGACTCTGTCGGATTTCAGACGGTCGGTATACCGGTAGCCCACATCCAGTCCTTCCTTGTAGACTACATCACCATTGACTCCCGGATAGACACTCGCATCGTTTGCTGCATGGGGGGCATAATCGGTCAACTCCTTGGCAAAAGTCATAGGGAGCTTTCCGGAAGGGTTCACCTCGCCAAATAATACATCAGCTATGATATGTCCGGCTTCCGAACCTCCATACCAACCCTGTACGACAGCAGGGACATCTTTCAGCCAAGGCATTGCATAGGCGTTGCCCGTAACACCAACCACAACCAGATTGGGATTGGCCTTGGCAANAGCTTCGATCANTNAGTTCTGCTGNTATGGCAGATTGTAGTCANTGNGGTCACTACCTTCGNCANCCTGNTGATCCGNCTTGTTCANACCGCCGATAAAAATCACGACATCANCTTCTTTGGCTGCTCTAACTGCATCTTCTATGAGTTGTGTCGCACTTCTGCTTTCGCTCAAATCCTGACCGGTAGTGACTCCATTGTATTCACCGGTAACATCTCCTACATAGCCACGTTCATACATAACCTCTATACCCTTATCGGCAGCATATTCCCTTATACCNTCAATAGGAAGGGTCTCACGTTGCACTTTCAACGAAGAGGATCCGCCACCTACGGTCATCATCTTTATAGCATTCTCTCCTACTACAAGAATTTTCCCGGCTTTAGAAGGGGAAAGGGGAAGAACATTGCCTTCGTTCTTGAGCAATACTACCCCCTCACCCCCGATTTTACGGGCNGCGGCATAATGCTCATCACTATTAAGAGAGCCATAAGGACGGTTNCGGTTCATCTCAGTGCGCATTATAAGTCTGAGCACCCGGGCAGCCTTATCGTCAAGTTGAGAAACGGGAAGTTTCNCCTCGTTTATAAGTTGTTCGTAGGGTTTAGCCAGAAAATAATCATCGTAAGCGTTGCTTGCACCCCAGTTAAGACCGTTGGTCCAGGAGCCGAATTCCATATCGAGACCGTTTTGAGCTACTTTCTCCGTGTTGTGTACAGCTCCCCAGTCACTTATTGCCACTCCATCGAAACCCCAGTCATTCTTGAGGATATCTATAAGAAGCGTGGGATTCTCACAAGCATGGTCACCATTATATTTATTGTAGCCGGGCATTATGCTCCATGCACCACCCTCAGTGACGGCAGCCTTGAAACCAGGGAGATATATTTCATGTAAAGTACGGTCATCTACAAGCACATTGACATGATCACGGTCAACTTCCTGATTGTTCAAAGCGAAGTGTTTCACACAGGCTGCCACCCCATTCTGCTGTACACCTGTCACGTATGGCACCACCATACGTGATGTCAGGTAGGGATCCTCGCCCATATATTCAAAGTTACGACCGTTAAGCGGCGTGCGGTAGATATTCACACCGGGACCGAG
>WFLX010124685.1_pt1 | contig 12422 bp, 8 predicted proteins | sample 4967041 | NCBI WGS metagenome assembly WFLX01 (sample SAMN12857096, study PRJNA449069) | gut metagenome | isolation source: stool from male and female vole | host: Microtus ochrogaster | place: USA:Florida | collected 2017 | reverse complement strand
GGCAGATAAAGACGCCTCCGAAGGAAATGCCTTCCCTGTCTGCGGCGTCAACAGCGGACTTTCCGGCACCCCGTTGGGATAATATTTTGCATCCGCCATCAGCGGGATCATCTGTCCCTCCGGTGACATATAATAACCAACTACGACCTGTTTTTTCGCTTCTTCCATCCTGCCTTCTCCACTTTCACAATTATTNAGGNGNNTCCGTTTCAGGCTCAGATATCGTCTACATCAGCAATACCGCCGGAACCGATATCCAGCGTATTTAACGTACGCCGTTTCATCCNCGCCGCTTCNGANGCCTGCAGNANNAAATCCNTGATNGCTCTGGCATTCTTGATATGCTCCAGCNTCAGCTTCGGATGCGTCTTATCGCCGGTATGGCAAACAANNGTNCCAAGACGGAATATCCTTTCTCCAAGGGAAGCCTCCAAGGTTGTATCAACTACCTTGTACATATAACAATCNTCTTCCACACGTTTTAAAANTCCCGAATCNATCGTTATCATTTCCTCTGTTACCGTATANNTCGTAAANGTAAAGGGAAGTCCAAAAAACACCCATCTTTTTCTCTCTTTAAATTCCATATGATCTCCTTTCATTTTGCCCTTTCGGAACTTTTATTAAAATTATCTTTAACTGCTCATACGCTATCCCATCTGTACCAAACTGTCATTGATAATCAGCGTTTTTTCTTCGATCTGACTCACAAACTCTTCCACATCTGCATTGNNNTCCGCACAGCGNCAGCCATATAAGGTATGACGGTCCATCTTCTCCCTGCGGATGATCTTNCCCTGCATCTGAATATATTTACCCAGATGATTCTTNAAGGTACATGTCACCATTACNCCNGGCATNAACTCAATATTTTTCTTACGNTCTATGATGAANCCAAAGCCGGAATTGCTGATATCCTTTAACACTGCCGTAATCTGATCCGGCAGACCCTCCATGATAAAATANGCCGTTTCCCCNACATAGCACCGATGTTCCCCTCTCCTGTTCTCGATCCCTTTGGTCATACTNCTGACGACTTTATGGAAGATCAGNCCGTCCTTTCTGACCGTCATGATCTGGCANCCCTTAAATGTATAAGTTTCTCCGGTTTTTAACTGCACANCCATATGAATATGAATATTCTTNCCNTTAAAATTCACACGTCTTCCCTTATGCACGAANGGAAGAACCAGAATTCCGGANCCTGTATTTTTGATCGCNCTGGAAATAAATTTTGCCTGCATCTCCCCATCATTGGAGATATTCATTATAATNTTCGCTCCTGCCGGTATTTCNTCAAAATCCATAATCCACCTCGTACTCTTTCATTTAATCAGTTAGCCGTTTATTTGGTACATTTTTCCACTATAGGATGGCAGAGAAATCTTTAATACGTGTTCCTTCACCTGTTTTANCGCTTTCTTTGTTTTTCCATCCTGCACCGCCGCTTCTGCTTTATCTGCCGCCTTTTTCTGCGATGCCCCATCCTCAGATCCTCCTTGTGCGTCCTCTAAGTCCTCTAACTTCTTGATACGCTCCACTGTCTTTAGCTCTTCTTTTCTTTCCGGCAATTCCCCGCCATATTTTTTCCACCCGCTGTCCAATATCAGCTTCCATGTCTGTTTTTTCTCCAGTACCAGTTCAAAGTCTTCTACCGCGTGATCTGCAAAATTCAACACCGCAACGTAGCTTTCCTTTTCCCCTGTCCTCATCATCACATAGACCGGTTCCGTTTCCTGCTTACAGTATAACCACTGAAACTGATTTGTGTCCAGCTCATGCGCAAAGAATGCATCCTTGGAAGAATATAATTTTTGTAAGGTACATAAGTAATCATACAACGCCTTATGCGCCGGTTCTTCCAGAAGTTCCCAGGAAAGTCCCCTTCCCTCATTCCATTCCACACGCTCGCCAAGCTCATTGCCCATAAAATTCAGTTTCTTTCCGGGATGGATATACATATACATATAATAAACCCTTAGCTGGGCAAATTTTTCCGCATCCCCTCCGGGAATCTTTTCAAGGATCGTCTTTGCACCATTGACCACCTCGTCATGTGACAGGGAAAGAAGATACCTTTCATTGTAAAAGTACCACATGGAAAATGTCATCTTATGATACTGCTCCACTCTCTGCTGCACCGGCAGTCCCAGAAAATACAGGGTATCATACATCCATCCCATATTCCATTTATAATCAAACCCAAGTCCGCCTTCCTTTACCGGCTTGGTAACGCCGCCCTGCCAAGGCGAGGAATCTTCCGCAAATAACATTGCCGTGGGATGAAGTTTTCTTATAATAGTATTTAAATTGCGGATGAATTCCTGACCCGCTTTATTTTCCCCCTGATCCTGTGAACCATTGACATAGATCAGATTGCTCACCGCATCAATCCGCAGACCGTCAAAATGATACTCCTCCAGCCAGTAATGCGCCGCCGAGATCAAAAAGCTGCAGACTTCCTTCCTGTTGTGGTTAAACATACAGCTCCCCCACTGGCTGTCTCCGCCCTGATAATACTCATATAATGCCGTGGAATCAAAGTTTTTCAGTCCAAAATCATCAATCGCAAAATGCACCGGAACAAAATCCATAATAACGCCGATCCCGGCTTTGTGGCATTCATTGATCAGATATTTCAGATCCTTATCCGTACCGTATCGGGACGTCGGTGCAAAAAAACCTGTCACCTGATACCCCCAGGAACCGTCATACGGATATTCTGTCAGCGGCATCACCTCAATATGGGTATAACCGCTCTTTTTCACATACGAAATCAGAGGCTTAGCCAGCTCACGATAAGAATACCAGCCATGCTCCTCCTTCGGATTCTTCTTCCATGATCCCAGATGGATCTCATAAATGGATACCGGCTGATCATAATTTAATGTTCTCGTCTCCATCCACTTCTGATCCGTATATTCAAATCCATCCAATTCCACAATGATGGAAGCGCTTCCCGGTCGAAGCTCCACCCCATATCCGTAAGGATCGCTATGTTCCATACGATAACCATTCCATCCATAGATCACATATTTATACATCATGCCCGGCTTTGCCTCTTTAGACAGGAAAGTAAATGTTCCGTCTTCCTGCCGTTCCATCGGTTCCTCCTGCCAATTATTGAATTCACCGAAGATATTCACATGATCCGCCCTTGGAGCATAGGTACGAAATACCACGCCTTTTTTCTCCACATGGGCGCCATAATAGCTATGGGCATTGTATGCCGTTCCCTGTTTAAACTGCTCCAGAAATTTTTCCGTATTCATCGTACCTGTCCACACTCCTCTTAATTTATCGTTATATGGCCGGGATGCACCTGCTCCCAGATTCGTTTATTTATGTCAATCGTATAAGATTGCTTCAGATTTTCATAATAGTCTCCGCCCACATCATAATGAAGCGTGACTGCTTCCAGAACCGAAACATCTTCCTCCTGTGATGATAATTGTACCATATATTTCTGCGTCAGTGTTACTTTTTCGATAATTAATTCTAAATCTTCCGTTACCAGCTGCGTAACCTCCCTCTGCTGCTGCGTCATCTGCGCATAATAATCCTCCGCATCCGCCCGTACACTCTCCTGTTCCTCATGGGTCAGCTCCACCCCGGCTCTTACTGCCTCCAGATAATAAATATTGTCCCTGATGCAGTAATCCAATGCCGCCGTTCTGGCAAGATCGCTGACATATCCGGAGCGTATCTCCTCATTCATATAAAGTCCCCAGTATTCTACGGGATTGTCCGGATTGTAGACTCTTGCAAACTCATCACCGGTATTCTCCACCTCCATGACATAATAGGAGATCTCCTTCAGGGTAANCACTGTTCCGTNGATGGTNACAATCGGCTCCNCNAAATCGTCTTCATAAATAAAAACTGTCTTTAAANGATGTATAATAGCTGCAGTCATAAGACTGAAAAGTACAAGGACAAAGATCAAAATACCCTTCATTTCCGGCTTTAAATACCATTTCCTTTGTTCCATCAATTCCTGGTCCCCTCCATCCTCTTTGCGTCCGTTCCATATCCATACGGTCTGTTGCACCAGCCGCCTGAAACAGGTAATCCAACCGCAGCCTTAGGCTGTCGTTTCTCAATCCGGTGCATTGCCAAATAATACCTTGCTTCCATCCCGTACCACAATATGCGATACATCCTTTGCCGAATAATCGTTAGCCGTATTTATAGCAGACCAGTCTGATGGATTGATACAGAAATCAATGGATAATGTATCTCCGCCGGATAACTTCGGTGCATTTGAGACTGAGATCGTACAGCAGGTATCCGTATCTTCTCCATCCGCATCCTGAAAGCCGCCGCTGACTCCGCTGACCGCCTGATATCCGCCGCTTCCGTTGATCGCCGCGTGATAACAGGAAAAATTCATGGAGGAAGCTCCGTCCTTCGTAAAGTAATAATCAATCTCCAGATCCGACAGATCGATGGCGCTGCTGCCTGTATTTGTCAGCGTCAGGGTTCCGGCAATACTTGACGAGCTGCCCTGGGTATTGGAATAGGAAATGCCCAGTTTGATCCCGTCGCCTTCCGCCGAACCACCCTGTACCGTCATACCGCCCTGTTGGGTATTCTGCCCTGCTGCCGCCTGCCCGTTTCCTCCCACGGTCACCGACTGCCCAGCATTTGTCCCGGATGCGGGTTCCGACCCAAAGATTAGCACACCATTCTCATATAATGCCACCGCGCTGCTCATGGTAACTCCACCGACGCTAAGTCCGGCAAAGGAAGGATCATTGGAATTATCCCATGTCCCCAAAGGATTTCTCATCCTGATCTGGATCTCTTTCTTATAATTCTCCTGTCCGCCCGGATAAATCAGAGCATCAGAAAAATCAACGGACAGGTAATAGATATGATTCTCTTCATCCCATACCTTTAGCCCTGCTGCGCTGCCCGCCTGCATATAATTGGTGGTGATCTCAATATCCGCCGCCGTGCCTCCTGCGGCATAACATTCTGACAGGTCGATGAAATAGCGGTATTCCAGATTTTCCGGAATCCTTGCCGGCCATGCCGATACATTATAGATATACGCCTTGATCTCTACAAAATCATTGCCCTCAACATTGATACCGGTCTCCGCATAAAATTCCGGCACCGTAACCTCCTCTACCGCGCCAAAATCCACCAGCGTCTCTCCATGATAAACCGAATACAGATTTGCCAGCAGTCCGGTAAAACCTGCATTATAGTCACATGCCACCTCGTTGGTGGTATAATTGGATACCTCATCGGTATAATTGTCCCCTGCATCCGGTCCGCCCACCAGCGCGCCATACAATGTATGCCTTGCTTCCACGGGTTCATTCATATTATTGCAATAGGAACCCTGTGCGGTTCTATGATGGGGATTCTGCGGGTAATTTTCCCCAAATCCGATCTGAAAAGACCTTCCTGTAGATCCCAGCGCATAATCTGCCTGTGACACAGCAAAATCCCAATAGATCTGCGATTTATTAGCAGAACAACCGTCCCACTCACTGTAAACAGATGCCAGAAACGCCGTGGTCGTGGCATATCTTAAAGATCCCCAAGTATCCAGCCATGCCAGTCCCTGCGGGGTATAGGTGATCCGCTCGCCTCCCGATGTCCCCGTAGTCCAGTAATCCAGATGTGTTTCGATCGCATCCTTATAAGTATTCTCTCCTGTAATCCTTGCAAGAAGAAGCGCCGTTCCATAATGCACGTCGTCCCAGCACTGCGCCCATACATAATCCTGGACTGCCTGCCCGTAATACTCCTTAGCTTTATCCAAATATACGGTTTCTTCCGTTGCCAGATAAAGCCAGACTGCCGCCCAGGAAAGTTCGTCATAGAAACCGCTGTTAGAAGAATAAAATCCCTGTGCCGCCGTATAACCGGCATCGCTTTTCGTCTGCTCAGCAAAATCAAATAAGGTCTTGGCGTGCGCCAGGCACTCCGCACTATATGCCGCATCCACATCCTGAAATACAATGCTGCCTGCCGCCAGCGCTGCCGCCGCCTCACCTACCACGGTTGATCCCGGCTGATCCATCGTTACCTTATAAGCAGGTCTCGCCATCTGCATAACTTCTGCCGGTCCCCACCAGGAATGATCCGCACCGCCGTCACCCACCTGATAATAATAGACATAATCCTCCGTATGGCATCGCATCAGATAATCATCTACCCATCTAAGATTATCCAGCATATACCCGATCTGTCCGCTTTCCTCATATGCGGCGCGGTCCTCATAGACTGACCATGCCAGCATCGCAGATGTATAAGCCATGGGAAGATTGAACTTCACATGATCCCCCGCATCATACCAGCCGCCTGTCAGATCCAGGGAGACGTCGCTGCCGTCTCCAAGACCGGAATCGCCGCGCCAGTTGCACCTGACTTCTTCGGGAAGGTCACCGGAACGTTGCAATTCATAAAAAAGAATGGATTTCTGTAAGGCTTCTCCATAATTATAATTACCGGTTCCCGGAATGCCTTCATAGCCATTGCCGTATTCCGTCAGATTGCCGGTGTTCAGGATAGAAGTGCCTGTAATCGCACTGCCCCCTGTTGTACCCTGCGTCCCCTCCGTACCATTCGGAAGACCAGCCACCGTATTTCCTCCGGCATCTCCTTCCGTATGCGTTCCGTCAGAAACTCCCGGATCTCCTGAGTTTGTACCCGCCTGCCTTTTGGCAAACATTCCATAAAGCAGGACGCCGCATACAAGCAGCACTACTGCTGCCGGAATGATGATCCAAAGCTTCTCTTTTAACTTCTCCTTCATATCAATACCTCCCATTATAAAAATACCTTTTTCGGCACATGATGTTTTTGGAACAACTATTTTCAAACAAAGAGTTATGTAATCCGGACTTAACCCTTTCGCAATTACCTTTAAAAATACCTTTTTAATTTTGATACGGCAAACTGCACAAATCATAATCTGTGCCTATGCCGCTGTACGGAAATAAGAAATTCTAAACATTCCTAATTTAAGTTGTAGAAGACGGACGCAAACGGGGCAATTCGCCATCCATGGCTCAGTTGCCCCTTTTCGGAACATCGTGTTCCGAAATTGCCGGGTAGTGGAAGGAATGTTAAGAATTTCTAATTTCCTTCCAATGCACATGCGCAGAGTATGATTTGTGCAGCCCGCCGTATCATTTCTTTAAAAGTACCTTCTGACAACTGAATCCTATGTTTCAAACTGGCTGTTATACAACTTCGCGTAAAAACCATCCTGCTCCAGCAGGCTTTCATGGTCACCCTGCTCTACGATATGTCCGTCGCGCATGACCAGGATAATGTCCGCCTCGCGGATCGTTGAAAGCCGGTGCGCCACGATAAAGCTGGTCCTGCCCTGCATCATTCTGGCAAATGCATTCTGAATCTTGATCTCCGTTCTGGTATCAATGGAACTTGTCGCCTCGTCTAAAATCAACATGGGCGGCAACGCAAGCATCACCCTTGTGATACAGATCAACTGTTTCTGCCCCTGTGACAAAGTGCCCTCGTTTTCCCCAATCACGGTATCATAGCCATGCTCCAAACGGCGGATAAAGCTGTGTGCGTGGGAAGCTTTAGCTGCTGCCACAACCTCCTCCTCCGTGGCGTCCGGTTTTCCCATGATGATATTGTCCCGGATGGTACCGTTCATCAGCCACGTTTCCTGTAATACCATACCAAAAGAAGTCCGAAGGCTCTTTCTGGTCATCTCACGGATATCTGTTCCATCCACCGCAATGCTTCCCTGATTCACATCATAGAAACGCATTAAAAGATTGATCAGCGTCGTCTTTCCGCATCCTGTGGGTCCAACGACCGCAATACGCTGTCCGGGCTTTACGGTAAGATTCAGGTCTTCGATCAGACTGCGTTCCGGCACATAAGAGAATCCCACATGCTCCAGCTTAAGACTGCCCCTGACATCATGAAGCGTCACCGCATTCTCTGCTTCGGGAATCTGCGGTTCTTCTTCGATCAGCTCAAAGATACGTCCCGCACAGGCGATGGCATTTTGAAGCTCCGTGATCACACCGGAGATCTCATTAAACGGCTTCGTATATTGGTTTGCATAGCTTAACAGACAGGATAACTGCCCCACTGTCAATGCCCCGCCTGTACCAATGACCGTCATGGAACCTGCCAGCGCCACTCCGGTATATACCAGTGAATTGACAAATCTGGTAGAAGGATTGGTTGTGGAGGAAAAGAAAATCGCCCGAAGGGACGCCTTCTGCAGCCGTCCGTTGATCTCATCAAACTGCTCCATGGCATCATCTTCATAGGAAANTGCCTGCAATANTTTCTCATTACCAATCATTTCATCAATTAAGGTAGTCTGCTCCGCCCTTGTTTCCGACTGCAGGCGGAACATATCATAAGTCTTTTTCGCAATAAACGCTGCAACAAATAAGGATACCGGCGTAATCAGGACGACGATCAGCGTCACCTGAACATTAATACGAAACATCAAAACCAATGTTCCGACGATGGTAAGCACACCGGTAAAAAGCTGGGTAAATCCCATCAGCAGACCGTCCGCAAATTGATCTACATCCGCAATCACGCGGCTGACGATCTCGCCTGCAGGATGTGCGTCGATATAGGAAAGAGGAAGCCTCTCTATCTTCTCAAATGCCTCCCTCCGGATATCCCTTACCACATCAAAGGTNATCTTATTGTTGCATGTATTCATGATATACTGCGCTATGATCGTCACGCCGATNACGGTCANCATCCTGTTGATNATCTTNGANAGNCCGTCAAAATCAACCTGACCNTTTGCCACGATCATGTCTATGGCNTCACCGGTCAGGATCGGCAGAACCAATGCCAGAAGNGCNGANACCGCNGCCATNANCAGNGAAAGNANGAGCAGTCCCCAATATCTGCTGATATAATGCAGGACTTTTTTGATGATATCACGNTTACGCATTTGCCACGCCTCCCTTCGCCTCTTTCTTAAACTGGGAGTCGTAGATCTCCTTATAAACCTCGCATGTCTTTAAAAGCTCCTCATGGGTTCCAAGCCCTGCCGCTTCCCCNTCCTCNANAACAAGGATCTGATCGGCATGCATCATGGAAGCTGTCCGCTGGGACACGATAAATAACGTGGGCGGATCTTCCATCTCACGGATCGCCTTACGCAGCGCCGCATCCGTTGCATAATCCAGCGCCGACGCACTGTCGTCTAAGATCAGGATCTTTGGCTGCTTTACCAGCGCTCTTGCAATCGCCAGACGCTGTCTCTGCCCGCCGGAGAAATTCTTTCCCCCCTGCGCCACTTCCGCATCCAGAACGCCATCCTTCTGCAAAACAAATTCCTTCGCCTGGGCGATCTCCAGCGCCTTCATGATCTCCTCATCCGTGGCATCTTTTCTTCCCCACTGCATATTGCTGCGGATCGTACCGGTAAAAAGCACGGACTTCTGCGGCACGATGCCGATCTTATCCCGAAGCGCCTGATAACGGTACTCTTTCACGTCCACACCGTCTACACGTACCGTCCCTTTTGTAACATCATAAAACCTGGGGATCAGATTGACAAGCGTCGTCTTACCGGAGCCGGTGCCGCCTATGATGCCAATCACGGAACCTTTTTTTACCTCCAGCGTAATCCCCTGCAAAGATTCTTCGGATGCATTGCAATACCTGACAGATACATCAGCAAATTCCACAGCGCATCTGTCATTTACCACGCGTCCATTCCCGCCGTCATATGTTCCCTCTGTCATGGAGGACTGTATCTGCAGCACCCCTGAGATTCTTCCCGCACATGCCACCGCCTTAGTCACTGTGATGATCAGGTTTGCCAGTTTGATCAGTTCGATCAGGATCTGTGACATATAATTGACAAGGGCAACCACTTCACCTTGTGTGATGATACCCTGATCCACCTGAACCGCCCCACGGTACACCAGCCAGATAATGCCGGTATTAATGATGGCAAAGGTCAGCGGATTCATCAACGCAGAGATGCTTCCCACCGCCGTCTGTATCCCCACCAGCTCCTTATTGGCTTTCTCAAAACGGCTGATCTCCTCTTCCTCCTTGGAGAATGCCCGGATCACCCTGACGCCGGTCAGATTCGCCCTCGTTCTGGACAAAACCTGATCCAGTGCATTCTGTACTTTCCGGTACATCGGTATCGTCAAAAGCATGATGCCATATACCACAACGGACAGCAGGGGAATGACTACCACAAACACGACCGCCGCCTTGACATTGATGGTAAATGCCATAATCATCGCACCAAAAACAATAAACGGAGATCTTAAAAACAAACGGAGCGTCAGATTCACACCGGACTGCAGCTGATTAATATCGCTGGTCATACGGGTGACCATTGTAGANGTNNNGATCGTATCNATCTCNGAATAANACANNCCCTGAATATGNNNGAACANCGCCTGCTTTACNCTTGNCGAAAATCCNACCGCCGCCTTCGCCGAAAAGAACTGCGCCGTCAGCGAGCATACCAGTCCGATGATGCCAAGCGCAACCATGATCAGGCACATTTTTACAATATAAGCCTTGTCCCCTTCNGCGATNCCCACATCAATGATCTGTACCACAACAAGCGGTATCAAAAGTTCAAAAGAAGCCTCCAGCAATTTAAACAGAGGCCCCAGTACACATTCTTTGCCATATCCTTTAAAATATTTGAACAATGCTTTCATTGTATAAACATGTTCCTTTCATTATCTACGACGGTCCAAACAGGAAGCAAAAATGCCGTTTCTCATATTATTTCCAAGTATCCGTATACATGACCTTCGCCGCCATTTCATCTGCACTTTTCTCATCCGTCAGGAGAGCCAGCAGCCTCAGAGCAAATGCTACGGAAGTTCCCATGCCTCTGGAGGTGATCACATGCCCATCTACAGATACTTTATCAAAGGAAACCTTCGCGCCTGTCAGCTGGTCTTCCATGCCGCCATAGCACCCTGCCTTTCTTCCCTGTAGGATGCCCCGATGACCCAGGATCGTCGGTGCAGCGCAGATTGCCGCAATATATTTCCCTTTTGCATGGAATTCGTCCACTTTCTCCATCAGGGGAATACAGTTTTCCAGATTTTCCTTTCCCTTCAATCCTCCGGGAAGGACGATCATATCCACTTCTGCAAAATCCACTTCCTCTAAAAGGATATCCGCCTTAACTTCAATATCATGGGAGCTGACCACCGCAAGCCTTCCCATGATAGAAACCATGACAGTTTCAACGCCGCCCCGGCGTAAAATATCTACGACTGTCAATCCCTCTATTTCCTCAAATCCATCCGCTAACATTACTACTGTCTTTCCCATATTAGTGTTACGCTCCTTTCTTTTTGCTTATTTATTTAGGATTTGCTTTCTCCATGTATTTAATATCGTAATACTTATTTTCCTACTCATTTATGATTCAACTAATTGTTTATTTTCGTTTATTTCATCCGGTTTACATAACTCTTTGTTTGAATCTCTATGTTCCAAAAACATCATACAATGAAATCATTTTTGGAACATAGAGATTCAAACCGCAGGTTATGTAAACCTCATAAGCAAATCTATGAAACGAATACTCTGTAATACTTTAGTCTTGCAAAGAACTATTTCCGTTTTATTAATCACATTGATTTAATCCTTGCTATTGCCTCCACCGTATTCTCATAGCTGCCAAATGCCGTCAGTCTGAAATAATGCTCTCCGCTGGGTCCGAATCCGGAACCCGGGGTACCGACCACATTGGCATGCTCCAGAAGATGGTCAAAAAATTCCCAGCTTGTCATATTGTCCGGTGTTTTTAACCAGATGTATGGTGCATTCACACCGCCTGACGCCTCATAACCGGCTTCCTTTAAGCCGTTTAAGATATAGGCCGCATTCTTCATATAATAGGCTACCTGTTCTTTTAACTGCGCTTTTCCTTCCGCGGAATAGACCGCCTCTCCGGCACGCTGGACGATATACGGCGCACCGTTATATTTCGTACCATGCCGCCTTGCCCAGAGAGAATGAAGCGCGACATCACCGCATTTCAAATCTTTGGGAATCACTGTATATCCCAGACGGACACCGGTAAATCCTGCATTCTTAGAAAAGGAATGAAGCTCAATCGCACATGTCCGTGCTCCGTCACATTCATAAATGCTGTGGGGAACATCCGCTTCTGTAATATAAGCTTCGTAAGCAGCGTCATAAATGATGACTGCGCCGTTCTTATTCGCATAATCCACCCACTCCTGAAGCTGCGGCTTTGTGATTGTGGAACCGGTAGGGTTATTAGGGAAACAAAGATAGATCAGATCCGGCGTCTCCTTAGGGAGCATGGGTGCAAATCCATTTTCCGCCGTACAAGGCATATAGATCACATTGCTCCATATCTCTGTTTTCGCATCATAAATACCTGTCCTGCCTGCCATGACATTCGTGTCCACATAAACCGG
>WFLX010020584.1_pt1 | contig 12423 bp, 5 predicted proteins | sample 4967041 | NCBI WGS metagenome assembly WFLX01 (sample SAMN12857096, study PRJNA449069) | gut metagenome | isolation source: stool from male and female vole | host: Microtus ochrogaster | place: USA:Florida | collected 2017 | reverse complement strand
TTGTCTTTATTGTTATTTACCATCATTAATCCATATGGATTCCCAGCCCCATTTTCCCAGTCACTACTTGAAGTATCATAAAATGCTCCATCTTTATCATAAACCGGCGTAAGTGGAGAGACACCAAAAGCTCCACGCAAAGAGTTATTCCACTGATTACCTACACTGATACCATGATTCTTCTTATAGATGAAGCTCACTTGCTCGCCTACTGTCACGATGCCGCCGAAGAGCTTATGGTCGGAGTTGATACGGAAGTTGTAGCGCGAATAGTCAGAGACCTTGCTGCCGCCGCCGATACCCTCCTGGTTGAGGTAGCCGACGCTCATGGCGTAGGTGCTTGTGGCGTTGCCGCCTGTCACCCCTACAGTATAGCTTTGGGTGGAGGCATTTTTCTTAAACATCTGGTCGGTCCAGTCGGTGTCGTAGACGCCGAGGCGGTTCCCTTCTGCATCTGTGCGCCAGATGGAAGACATCCCAGCCCAATCGTAAGGGTCGGAATTGTCGGCAATCTGCTGCTCGTCCATGATGGTCATGTATTCGCGGGCATTGAGCATCTTGACCTTATGGGCTACGTTCTGGATGCCGTAATATCCGTCGAATGTCACTTTTGTGCGACCTTCACGGCCTTTCTTGGTGGTGACAAGCACAACGCCGTTGGCAGCCTGTGCACCATAGATGGCTGCGGAGGCTGCGTCCTTGAGCACGTCGATGCTCTCAATGTCGGCAGGATTAAGAGTAGAGATGTCGCCTCCCACGCCATCGATAAGATAGAGAGGGCCGGCATTGCCGATAGTGCCCAGACCACGGATGCGCACTTTCATGCTTTCACCCGGTTGGCCGGAGTTGGAGCTGATGTTGACACCTGCGAGCTGGCCCTGCATGGCCTGGAGAGGGGAGTTGGTGTTCATCTTGGCGATGTCGGCGCCTTCTATCTGGGAGGTGGCGCCGGTGAGAAGTTTCTTCTTCTGGACGCCGTAGCCTATCACCACGAGGTCATCGAGCACGCTGCTGTCGTCGAGAAGCGCGACGTCGATACGCTGGGAGTCAACTTTGATTTCCCTCTGCTGCATCCCAACATATGAGAAGACGAGGGTGGAGCCCATCTGCGTCTCGATCTGGTAGTTGCCATCAAAATCGGTGGCTGTCCCGGCTTTTGAGTTTTTCACCATGACGGTGACGCCAATCAGTGGTTCGCCATCAGCGGCAGAAGTGACGGTGCCCTTGACAGTGACGGTTTGCGCATACGCGAAACCGATGCNGCCGAGCAGCCAGCAAATCAGGACCGCCATTCGCAAGAANCTTGTCTTGCACANTTTTTGGATCATCATTTAATTGATTTTTAGGTTAGAGTAATAAATAATATTATTAGTTTCAGATGTTAGGTTAGTATTGAGAATTGGACTAAATTAGGTTGTAGACTATATAGCCCAATTCTTAATATATTATAATGTGTAACCATGCGGCAAAGGTAAGACAAAAAAATCTGTAAACTAAAAGTCCCCGATAAATATTAAGAAACCATTTGTTGTCGAGAATATAAAAATTAGGCAACAAATGTTAAGCAATAGGATATTAAATGATAAATATCAAAACATAAATACCTTATTTAAAGCATATTAGACCATACAATAATTATAAATAAATACTGGATGGAGTATATTCTAAATTGTTTGGAATATAGGCAATATTTTATTTACTTTGCATCTACAAAAGTTATATTTCATTATATGATCAGGTCCCTTCTATTGATAATAGTTTCTATTTTTCTTTTCAATTCACCGTTAGATGCACAAGATGAAATTCTTACTCTTCGCCATTTAGGAGGGAGCAAGGATATGCCAAATAGTCCCATAACTAACCTTTTTCAAGACTCAAAGGGATTTTTATGGATTGGGACGACATCAGGCCTGTTTAGATTTGACGGTTATTCATCCCGTTGCATAGGAGAGACGGTCGGAACAAGCACAGGTGCACTTATGGAGCAGATTCTCAATATCCAAGAAGATGGCTATGGCAGGCTTTGGATAATAAGCGAGTCACATACTGNCATTTATGATCCGGAGACTAACACCTATACCAATAGTATTTCCGATTATCTCAAAGATTTTGGCATCTCAGGAAATATTTCATCAATTATAGCTGATAATAACGGNGATATATGGATAGCTATACCCNAAGATGGGGTNTATCAGATAAGAATCAAGGATAATAAAGCAAAAAAAGCCGATGGAGATTCTTTATCAAGAAAGACTATAACCAATATGGCCATGAGTAAGGATAAAATAGTTGGCATTACCTCGACTGGCTCAATTGTGGAAGTAAATCCTAAAACGTTGAAAGCGCGATTCTTATCTCAAGGGCCTGATGATAGTGTAATCGAATCTCCTACGATTAAAATGTATGCTGACAACACAGGGCTTTTGTGGATAACAAGCCACGAGCGTCTGATGCTTTTTGATCTTGCCTCTGATACTTGGCTAAATGATCGACTACCAAACAGTGGGCACATAGGTGTCGTGAAGAAANTATTCCAAGATTCTAAGGACAACACGTGGATAATGCGGGACAATCATGGGATAGAAAAGCTCATATCTGACGAGGGAAGATATACAGTATGCCCTGTAAAAACGGAAGGAGACTTTATCCCCGGGGCTACTATATATACAATGATTGAAGATCAAAATGGAACTCTTATCTTCGGGTCTTACAAATTCGGATTATATACATATAATGAAAGTGTTAATAAATTTCGAACACTATCTTTTACCGATATGAATAAGACCCTTGATGTCAACTGTATGATAGCTTCTCAAAACGGAAGCGTCTGGATCGGCACTGACAATGCGGGATTATGGCTATGGANTCCAGCCGACAATAAGAGTGTTTTCATCCCTGATGCTTCAGAAGAAACAATATCAGCAATTACTTGTCTCACTTCTTCACCCGACAATCGCATTTTCATAGGCAAATTTGCCAAAGGCCTATACGAATATCAGAATGGGCAAATAAGGAGACATGATACTAATAGCGATATTGAGAATTCATATGTATGGGGCATGGATTTTGACAAAAAAGGAACTCTATGGATTGGAACTCTTGGTAACGGAGTTTTTAAATATGATCCCCAACGACACACATCTGAACACTTCAACTCCACAAACAGCGGACTTGGAAGTGATTTTATAATAAGCATGNTAATTTCAAAAGATGGTAACATCTATATNGGTACTAATGCTGGTCTATNCAAGTATAATCCAATAGATAGAANGATAACTCCGGTGACAATAGCGAAGGAACAAAGTTTCAGTGACAATAAGATAATTCAAATTTTCGAAGATTCACGTGAACTCCTTTGGATTTTGACCACTTCAGGACTGNAGGTACTTGACCGAAATAAAGCGAATCTTCATCATATAAAGTCTGGTAATTCAATACATGGATCTAATGCTTTAGGAATAATTGAAGACAATAAAGGAGACATATGGGTAAGCAAAAACTCAAAATTAACAAAATATAAAGTACATTATGACGAAAAATCGGGCGCATTAGATATCTCTCAATTGGAATATGATACGTTCTCCGGGCTGCCTGAATATGATTTCAATCAAAGATCATTTTTACAACTACAAGACGGAAGGATTGCTGTTGGTCATCCTTTTGGTATAATTTATTTCAATCCAAAAGACATACGAAAGAACACGAATAAACCTACGGTCTTTTTNACAGATNTTTATGTAGGCAACCAACCTATTGCACCTGGAGAGAAAATCCACGGAAGAGTAGCTTTGNACAAGNATNTATNTTCTGGAGAACAAATTCAATTTAACCATAATCCCAAAGAATTTACTATATTTTTTGCCTCTGACAATTATGCTCTTCCAGAAAAGACTCGCTTTAAATACCGACTGGAAGGCTATTCGGATCAATGGCAGGAATGTCCGGAAGGAATAAACTATGTAACNTATACCAACTTATCCCCAGGNAATTATCAACTGCAGNTGANAGCCATAAACGAANNTGGCTATGAAAGTGAATCTCCAGNTTCTCTTGAGATAAAAATTCATCATNCCTTTTGGGGATCAATGTGGGCTTGGATTATATANGTTTTACTGATAATCTCNATAATATACTCCATAGTTTTGATAGTAAAAAAGAATGAACGTCGCATTCATGAACGACAAACTGAAAAANAGAATCAAAGGAAACAAGAAGAACTTAATCAACTTAAATTCAATTTTTTCACCAATGTCAGTCATGATCTAAGAACTCCCCTTACCTTAATTGTATCCCCATTAGATGATATGATTAAGGAATCAAATGATGAACGACTAACCAAACGGCTTAATCAGATGCGTAAAAATGCAATGCGACTATTATCCCTCGTCAACCAGTTGCTTGATTTCAGAAAATCTGAGGAAGCTAACCTTCATATAAATCTTTCTGAGGGAGATATTGTAGATTTTGTGCATAATGTCTGCAACTCATTCGTAGAACTATCCGAAAGTAAAAATATCAACCTGACTTTCTATTCCTCCGACCCACATATCGAGCTCATGTTTGATAAGGATAAGATGGAAAAGATAATCATGAATCTTCTCGGAAATTCCTTCAAATTTACACCCGCAGGAGGAAGGATCGATATAGCTATAGAACTTGATGCAGCAGACCACTCAAAGCTACGCATCCAAGTAGCGGACACAGGAATAGGAATAAAAGACAAGGAGAAGAAGCTCATTTTCAATCGTTTCTATCAAGGGGTCGATGCAGAGTCTCATACTACTGGCACCGGGATCGGGCTCAGTATGGTAAGTGAGTATGTAAGACTTCACGATGGAACTATCCGTGTGACCGACAATGTAGAGCGCGGAAGTGTATTCATCATTGAGATTCCTATACGTCATAGCACCACCAACCAATTTAATTCTCCAATAGAGGAATCAAAAACGGGAGAAAATTCCGAGACAGAAGCTACTTCATCCGTGGAAAAAATTACCAAGCCACTCTCCTATGAACGCAAAACTGTACTCATAGTTGACGACAATACAGATATGACTGACATGCTTAAAGACAGCCTGGAGAACAAATATGATGTGCTTATTGCGTCTGATGGCATAAAAGCATTGAAAATAGCAGTTGAATCAAGACCTGACATTATTCTTACTGACATTATGATGCCAAAGATGAACGGCATAGAACTATGCAGGACACTTAAGGAAAAAACCGAGACTGTAAATATTCCAATTATCATTCTGACTGCCAAGCATGACCTCGGTGTAAAACTTGAGGGTCTTACCATCGGTGCCGACGACTATATCACGAAGCCATTNAATTTAGAAGAACTTCGTCTACGAATGAACCGTTTAATTGANCTCAACTCGAAAGGAGCACGAAGAAGCTTNATCGAACCAGAGCCAGATAACATANTTATCACNCCTCTTGATGAAAAGTTGATTGAAAAAGCAATGAAATACGTATCTCAAAATATTAGCAATCCTGAATTATCGGTAGAAGAATTAAGCTCTGTGATAGGAATGAGCCGTGTAAGTCTTTACAAAAAGATTAAACAGATTACAGGTAAGAGTCCTATTGAATTCATCCGGATAATCAGACTGAAAAGAGCAGCTCAATTGCTTCGTGAAAGCCAGCTCAATGTTTCTGAGATAGCCTACAAAACTGGATTTAACAATCCAAAGATGTTTAGTAAATACTTCAAGGAGGAGTTCGGAATTTTGCCATCTCTCTACCAATCACAGCAAGAATCCACTTCACACTCAAACATCATGGACATTCTCAATCAGTAATTATTGATCAGAATGATAACATCTTATACCTTAAATGTTACTCGCAGAATTCTTATTCTTTTTTAATTTAACGCATTATCAGCATTAGAAAATAATCGAATCAAATAAGCTATTGCGTATCTGACAAAGTTTTGTTTATTTTGCAATTTGAATCCTCCGAGGTTCTTTATCGAAAAAACATAAAACATCTTTACACTAAAAACCTAAGACCATCAATGAAAATCAACCCAATAATCATATCTATAGCAGTAGCTACCTCAGCCACTAACATTTTAGCCTCTACACCAATATATCTTGACCGTACAGCTCCAATCGAGCAAAGGGTGGAAGATGCTCTTTCAAGAATGAATCTCGAAGAGAAGGTAGCACTCTGCCACGCACAAGGTAAATTCTCTTCGCCAGGAGTTGAACGCCTCGGTATTCCTGAAATATGGATGAGCGATGGGCCTCACGGTGTCCGAGCTGAGATCAACTGGAACGACTGGGGTTATTCCGGATGGCGAAACGACTCCTGCACAGCTTTCCCTGCACTGACCGCGTTGGCTGCCACTTGGAATCCGGATTTGGCTGCACTATATGGCAAAAGCATAGGGGAAGAGGCACGATACCGCGAGAAAGATGTTCTTCTGGGCCCTGGAGTAAACATTTACCGCACTCCACTCAATGGACGCAATTTTGAATACATGGGCGAAGATCCTTATCTGGCTGGTGAAATGGTGGTGCCCTACGTTCAGGAGCTCCAGAAAAACGGTGTGGCAGCAAGTGTGAAGCATTTCGCCCTCAACAATCAAGAGAAATGGCGCGGCTCTGTCAACGTTGACATCAGCGACCGCGCTCTCTATGAAATCTACCTCCCTGCTTTCAAGAAGGCTGTCCAGGAAGGGGGAGCATGGACCATCATGGGGGCTTACAATAAAATATGGGACCAGCACTGCTGCCATAATCATCGACTGCTCAAGGATATCCTGCGGGATGAATGGGGATTTGACGGAGTTGTAATCACTGACTGGGGTGGAGCGCATGATACGAAGGAAGCCGCTTTTAATGGCCTCGACATTGAGATGGGTTCCTACACCAATGGACTTACAAGCGAAAGCGCATTTGGATATGAAGATTATTATCTGGCAAACCCCTATCTTGATATGATAAAGAGTGGAGAAGTGCCAGAAAGCACAGTGGATGAGAAAGCACGCAATATTTTGCGCCTCATTTTCCGCACAGCCATGAACACTGACAAGCCCTTCGGCTCCAAATGCACGCCTGAACACTATGCCGCTGCAAAACTGATCGGCGACGAATCTGTAGTACTATTAAAAAATAGTGGCATCCTTCCCCTTGATGGCAACCAGTATAATTCTATTCTTGTAGTGGGTGATAATGCTGTCAGACGCCTTACCGATGGGGGCGGATCATCGGAACTAAAACCTAAAGATTACTCATCTCCCCTCACAGCTCTTCAGGCATTATGGGGTGATAAGGTGAAGTATGCTCCCGGCTATGCATGCGGACGCACTCTTTACGGGGCAGAAGATATCATACCTCAGGAAGAGCAGGATAAGCTGAGAGAAGAGGCTGTAGCTATGGCAAAAGAAGCCGATGTGGTAATCTATATCGGCGGCCTTAATAAGAATGCCTGGCAGGATTGCGAGAGCACAGACCGTAGGGAATACGAGTTGCCTTTCGGCCAGAACCAACTTATTGANGAACTCATCAAGGTAAATCCCAATATTATTATTGCAAACATATCAGGGAATGCTTATGAGATGCCATGGGTNAAAAAAGTGCNGGCAATACTCCACACTTCCTATCTGGGCACAATGGGNGGANCAACACTCGCCGATGTCATAGCCGGCAACGTCAATCCATCAGGGAAACTTCCTTATTCAATCCCAGTCAAGATACAAGATTGCGGGGCTAATTTCTTCGGAGAAATCTCATATCCTGGCATAGAGTCAGGTGAGTCTGATTTGGCAACTATACCAGGCTCAGTGACAGAAGAGGGCAAGAAGCCACAGCAGACTTATAAGGAAGATATCCTTGTTGGTTACCGTTGGCACGACACCAAAAAAATTACGGCTCTTTTCCCCTTCGGTTATGGACTCAGCTATACTGATTTCGAATATGGCAAACCTGTAATGTCAGTCAAAAATCTCGATGAAAACGGAAAAATTGAGATTGAGGTGCCTATCACCAATAAAGGTAACCGTGAGGGGAGCGAGATAGTGCAGCTTTACATCTCCGACCTNAAATCTTCCCTTCCACGCCCAGTAAAGGAACTGAAAGGCTTCTCCAAGGTGAAACTTGCACCCGGAGAAACCCAAAACGTCAAATTTGAGATTACACCCGATGCTCTGAAGTTTTTCGACGACCAAAAGCATGAGTGGATTGCAGAATCAGGCAAATTTAACGCCTTGATTGGTGCCTCTTCAACAGATATCCGCTATACCCTCCCCTTCGAATACAAATAACCGATTTCGCTGCTATCTGCACCTTCTGTGTGCTTCGCCAGCAGTTTTTCAAAACAAATAAAGATTATCAAGAATGGATCAAAATACATTAACCAAACATCGGAGAGTGGACGTGGCTGACGTGCTGCGGGGATTTGCTGTGATGGCAATCATCCTGCTTCATTCTATCGAACATTTCAATTTCTATTCGTTTCCGGATACGAGCGGACAACCTGCGTGGCTTAATTTTTTCGATAAAGCTATATGGAATGGACTCTTCTTTGCATTCGGAAGCAAGGCCTACGGCATCTTTGCTCTTCTTTTTGGATTCAGTTTCTTTATCCAAGATGACAACCAACGGATGAGAGGCAGTGATTTCAGGCTCCGTTTCTGTTGGCGACTCTTCCTGCTCTTCCTTATCGGGCAACTCGATGCAATGTTTTTCACAGGAGAAATCCTCGTCTTTTACTCATTGGTTGGATTCATTCTTGTGTTGACTTGCCGTCTATCAACCCGAACTCTCGTGATATTGGGAAGTATCTTCATTCTTCAACCTGTATGTATCTACCAGATGATAAGAGCTGGTCTTGATCCGAATTATGAAATCATCAATATAAATTCCGGACCTTATTGGGAAGCGACCTATGCCGCACAGATTGACGGATCTTTCCTCGAAATGGTAAAAGTAAATATGTGGGAGGGTCAACTTGCGAACTTTGCATGGGCTTGGGAGCATGGACGACTATTCCAGACTGCCGGTCTATTCATTTTCGGCATGCTCATCGGAAGATCCGGATGGTTGAAGAAAGAATATCTTCCGAATTGGGGGAAAGTNTTGGCAGCAGCTATTCTGGTCTATTTCCCACTAAGCGGCATTCTCAATATGATGGGAGATTATGTGTCTAATCCCAATTTCATGACTCCCTTCAATATATTGCTGAGTTCGCTTACCAATCTCTGCCTGATGCTAATGCTTATTTGTGGTATCATGTTTGCTTACTACCGTACGCAAAAGCTCAGCGACACGCTTTCGTTGCTGATTCCTTATGGAAGGATGAGTATGACCAACTATGTGACACAGGGCATCATTGGCTCAGCATTGTATTATCATTGGGGGTTGCATCTTCAGATGGACATTACAGGCAGTGTGCTTATCGGCATCGCCATTTTCCTCGCGCAGTGGGCATTCTGCCGATGGTGGATGAAAGCCCGGAGTCATGGGCCACTGGAATATGTATGGAAACGGGCTACTTGGCTGAGATAATTATCACAATAATATGGAAGTTGAAACTTTAACTTATAACTCCGCGTTACTAAAATATACAGGAACTACTTTTTAGGGGCTTCAATCAAAACTTAGATGTCGGAAAATAATAACGCATATAAAGTTGTGGTGCGTATTCCTTACGTAAATCGTGATTCAAAAATAGGAAGCGTATTTAACCAAATCTTCAGTATAATGTTCCAAACTGAACAGACAAATACTGAAGGAAAAGTATTATGGGATTTTTCAGATTGCAAATTTCTCCATCCATTTTTTATAGGAGNCATTTCAATACTGAGACGCCAATATGGCCAAAAGATAGATATTGCAGGTATTCCCCCCAGCGTATCCACCTATATGCATGCNATTTGTTTTAATTCCGCATTAGAAATAAAAATAAATGATAATGACGAAGCTTTTTGGAATTACTATAAAGGCAAGACGTTTCTTCCAATATGTGTATTCCACCCATATGATAATTCTTCCATCAAAGCTCAAGAACTAATTCAGAAAGCTGTCCGCGAACAATTAGGATTTGGGACAACATTAAATAGCATAATATCGTTACTATTGTCAGAATTAATTGACAATATAACTGAACATTCAAAAAGTCAAGAGGGCTTCTTATTTTGTCAAAGTCATCCGCGAGAGTCAGTACTTTATGTGATGATTTGTGATACGGGAAGATCTATATACTCATCGTATGCTGCTGATGATAGATATCGAGATTACCTCACACTGCAAGAATCTTCAGGTTTACTAATGGCCCTAAGTGGTAAATCAACAAAAGACAGACCACAAAGTGAGAATCGAGGGTACGGAATTTCAAAATCAAGGAAACTTGTTGTTGATGGACTCGGTGGTGAATTCTTTATTCTTTCAGGGTCTGCTTTTGCACGACATGACTCAAGTGGTGAAGTGGTAGTTGATCTACCTCCGGACTTTAGATGGAATGGAACAGCTATNTTATTGAAGATACCTACAGTAATACCTCATAATTTTAACCTTTATAATTATATAAGCTGATAACTATGATTAATATGATACATATTTCTTCTCACCTTGGCAGTGACCTCAGAACTCGTTCTTTTTTCCGAAGAGACATGGAACGGCTTCTAGATAAAGAACATCAGAATTCGATCTTAGATTTCTCCGGTGTTAAATTCATTTCGCGTTCAGTGGCTGATGAGATTTGCAACCTGACTGCAGACTACCCTTCACTTTCCATTTTTGGTATGTATGGCGACGTGAAGACAATGTATGAACTTGTCTTAAAAGGCAGACTTCAACCGAGAGAATATCCAAATCTCAATGCCAAGGTTTATCATTTGAATACATTTAAAGAAATGCATGATTTCTTTGAAGCAATTTAGAATATAAATTAAAGTTTAGGCTTGTNGCCGNAGCANCTTAGCGTAATANGTCGGTATTGACTTAGGGATGCAGGGCTGCGGGGCAGTCGGTGGGGTTGAAGGGGAGGGGGGTGGGGGCGAGGGAGGGGACGTTGTAGGATTTTAGGGTGTGGTCGTAGAAGGAAGGGTGCTCCTGGGGAAGGACGAAGGGTTTGGTGGGAGTGCCGTCTTCTGCGATGTGGACGAAGTAAGGTTTTCCGTAGAGACCGTCATCGCGTTTGCTGGCGAAGACAAACCATCTTCCNGTNGATGACCATGTNTGGTANGTGTCGCTCATNGGGCTGTTTACGAGCCTTAGGGGGTCTGTTTCGCCATTATTCAGATCGAGCATNCNNAGGTCAGCCTCGCGATGCCAGATTGGGAATGTGCCGAAGTCGGATACAGTGTAGAGCAATCGCTTGCCATCGGGGGATACACGCGGATGGCTTATACTTCTTCCCCATTCTCCGCTGATTATGGTATCGGTTTGGGTGCCGAATTTTCCCTGCTCCGGGTCGAAATCAATGCGGCAAAGGCTATAGAAGAGGCTGTCGAGATTAGATGGACGCGCCGGACCCTCGGCTACGCAATAATAGATGCTCTTGCCATCGGCTGAGAAAGTTGGGAATGTCTCGAGACGGGTGGAGTCTGCAAGGATGGGGGTGCGAACCACCTCTCCCCTTTTCAGATCATAGACATAGACGTCGGATTTGGTGTCGAAAACCTCCAGACGTTTGTCTGGTCGGGAATGGAATGCCGGGATTATGGAGTTAGTGGAGAAGACTATATAGCGTCCTGACGGGTCAAACTGAGCATAGACAGGGCCTGAGACCATGTCTGGGGTCTTGGCATCGAGTTTGCGCAATTTTCCCCCTTCATTCAGTATCATCCCTCCCCCTTCTCCACGGACATAGAAAAATGAGAGATCGCTGCGTCCCGGAGCATGGGTATGGCAGTTCATGCAACGGTTGCCCACTGCATTATAGTCGCATATGACTCGCTCCGAGAAGTCTTCGACGTTTCTTTCCATAATCTGCAGACGCGAAAACACTTCATAGTCCGGTTCGATAAGGCGGTAGGTGAGATAGGCGTCGAGTTTGTCGGGAGAAACAAATATCTGGAATGGGCGGTATTTTATCCACTTTCCATTCTGGAGGGCGGTGACGGTAACAATGATGGATTTGCCAGTGGCCTTTTCGGTCAGTTTTTTCCAGTCTTTAAGGCTGAATATTGCTTCATTACCTTTACGATGTGATTTTATCTCGAAATCATCAGTGGCTGCAGTGACGTAGATGGCATCGCAGGAGTCGCGGAGGAGGAAGTTTAGGGGGGCGATGTTAGACGGAATCGTCACATCTACATAATCCGGGTATATGTCGGGGAGAACATCCGAGTCAGACACGTCTTTGGGCGATGGAGTACAGCCGACCAATATGAATATCAATATAATAAAGAATATATTTTTCATAACATTTTCATTGACGGTCAAAATAGAACCAATAAGTATTTTTGAAGGT
>WFLX010038033.1_pt1 | contig 12424 bp, 9 predicted proteins | sample 4967041 | NCBI WGS metagenome assembly WFLX01 (sample SAMN12857096, study PRJNA449069) | gut metagenome | isolation source: stool from male and female vole | host: Microtus ochrogaster | place: USA:Florida | collected 2017 | reverse complement strand
AAAAGAAAACTATTGTTGTTTCTGACATGTTTGTCGCTCATGGCAGGAGTATCGATGGCACGCACGGTGCGCGGTACTGTAGTCGAGGCGGCAACAGACGACCCCGTAGCAGGGGCATCAGTGAAGTGCAAAGGTAATTCGACCATCGGTACGGCAACGAACATCGACGGTGAGTTTACGCTCGATGTGCCTGACTCGGAGAAGTATCTCGTGGTGTCGTTTATCGGCATGAAGACCCAGGAAGTGCCTATCACGGGGTCTGACCTCCTCATCAAGCTTGAGGATGCGGCCACTAACCTCGACGAGGTAGTGGTGGTGGGTTACGGTACGACTTCCAAGCGCAAGACCACCTCGTCGGTGTCTGTGATCAAGGCGAGCGCTATCGAGGCTGTGCCTGTGCCTAACGTATCGCAGGCTCTGGCCGGACGTGCTGCCGGTCTTATCGTGCAGCAGTCTTCGACTGGTCTCGATGCCGGTTCGAGCATCTCGATCCGNGGTGGTGCGACCCCTCTGTTTGTAATCGACAACATCATCAGCGAGCANCGNGAGTTTAACAACCTCAACCCTGCTGACATCGAGACGATTTCGGTGCTGAAAGATGCTTCGGCAACNGCTATCTACGGTGCTCGCGCCGCCAANGGTATCATCATCGTGACCACCAAGCGCGGTGAGGCCGGCAAGGTNAGCGTGGACTATCAGTTCAACTACACCCTGAGCAGCCCCGCCGACCTGCCTAAGAAGCTCAACGCTTATGACGCAGCCGTGTATCAGAACATGGGCTATATCTACGACGGTCTGCAGCCCACATGGAGCGACGAGGACCTGGCTCTCTTTGCCAACGGCACTGACCCGCAGGGTCACCCCGACACCAACTGGCAGAAGGTGGCTATGCGCAGCGCGGCTCCCGAAACCCGCCACCTGCTCACCATCACCGGCGGCAGCGAGCGTGTGAAGGCCTACACCGCTCTGAGCTACTATGACCAGAACTCTATCTACCGCTCGGACGCATATACCTACAAGCGCTACAATGCCCGCACCAACATTGAGGTGGACATCAAGGAGATCGGCCTGAAGGTGAACACCGGCCTGGAGGCTTATATCACCAATCTCCACGAGCCCAACTCGAGCAACTACTATGTGTGGTCGCACATCCAGAACAAGAAGCCTATGGAGGCTGCCACCAACCCGATGGGCCAGCCCTATAGCGGCACTGTGGACAATCCTCTGGTGGACATCTCCGACAAGGGTGGCTACAACCGTCAGAACAACACCAATGTGCGCGGTACGGTCAACGCCCGCTGGGCTGTGCCCGGTGTGCAGGGTCTCACCATCACCGGTATAGCCAGCTACGCCATACTCAGCGAGCGCAACAAGCGCTGGAACATGCAGGCCCATGCCTATAGCTGGGACGGCGAGCCCAACACCATACCGATGCCTTCGCTGTCGAAGAGCGCCAACTTCTACACCTATTATAACACTCAGCTCCTGGCCAACTACAACCGCGACTTCGGTCTGCACAATGTGGAGGCTACCTTCGGTATCGAGGCTTCGGGCTCGAGCTACGACAACAATTCGCTGAGCAGAAGCCAGTATGTGCTTGATGTGGACCAGATCGCAGCCGGCCCCGTGAGCACCGCCCAGAACAGCGCGGAGGACGGCATACAGTGGCGCCGCGCTTCGCTCGTGGTCCGCGCTCACTACGACTACGCCGCCCGCTACATGGTGGAGCTCTCTCTGCGTCACGACGGTACGGACAACTTGCCCAAGAAGGGTCGCTGGGGCACATTCTACTCCGGTTCGCTCGGCTGGGCTGTGTCGGAAGAGGCATTCTGGAAAGAGAGCCGTCTGTATGACTACGTAAACCAGTTCAAGATCCGCAGCTCTTACGGTGAAATCGGTCTCGACAATGTGAGCCGCTACGCCTATCTCACCTCCTATGGCCTGAGCGCTACCGGCGCATATCTCGGCGGCCAGTGGTATCAGACATTCAGCGAAGGCGCTCTGCCNAGCCCCGACCTGAAATGGTACACCCAGCACGATTTCAACATCGGTTTTGACTTCGCCGCTTTCAACAGCGCGCTCTCCGGCTCGTTTGACTACTTCTACAAGAGCACCAAGGGCTATCTCGCTTCGCCCTCCAATGTGGGCTACACNGCTCCTCTGGGNCTGTCGCTCCCGATGGTGAAATCAGATGGCGAAAGCCGTCGCCGCGGTTTCGACTTCACCCTGCAGTATAACGGCCACATCGGCGAAGTGACCTATCAGGTGGGTGGCAACTTCACCATCNACNACGACCGTTGGAACATCAACCCCAACGAATCGGAAGCTAACCTGAAGAATCCCTACACCCGCACCACCCAGGTGGCCGACTACACCCAGATAGCCTACAAGAACCTCGGTTTCTACAAGGACTACAACGATATCCTCAACACTCCGTGGCGCAACAGCTCATCGAACATCATGGCCGGTGACCTCCACTACTACGACTTCAACGGCGACGGTAAGATCGACGGCAATGACCAGACCCGTATGGGCGACGGCACTTCGCCCCGCGCCAACTACGGTATCACAGCCGATGTGCGCTGGAGAGGCTTCAATGTCAACATGCTCTGGCAGGGCGCTACCAACTATCAGAAGTATCTCGACGCTATCCTGATGGGCGGCAACTCGAACTATCTGCCNGTAATCTACGAGTTCCAGACCAATATCTGGACTCCCGACAACACCGACGCCCTCTATCCGCGCGCCCACCAGTCGGCCGGCATGACCAACAACAACAACTTCGTAAGCACCGACTTCTGGCTCGTGAACTCACGCTACATCCGCCTGAAGAACCTCACCGTGGGCTACGACTTCAAGTACAAACTGCTCAAGAACATCAAGTGGCTCTCAAAGTGCTACCTGAGCTTCACCGGCTACAACCTGCTCACCTTCAGCCCCGCCAAGAAGTGGGGTCTCGATCCTGAGACGCCTTCGGCCAACGGTTACTCCTATCCGGTGTCACGCGTCTACACTTTCAGCCTCAATCTTGGCTTCTAAACTTAACGAACTCTTAACATGAAAGCTAAATACATACTACCTCTCGCTTTAGGCGCAGGCCTATTCATGCAGAGCTGCGGCGATTTCCTCACCACCGAGCCCGCCGCCATTTACAGCGAGGATCTTGTGTGGGGCAGTGCGGCCAATGTGGAAGCATTCGTCATGGGACGCTACTCTACCGCCATGCAATGGTATCGTGAGTCTCCTACCTGGGACCGCACCTTCTCCAACAATATGATCAACTGCCGCGCGGCTTGTCCGGGCGAGGCACGCGGTCTGATGGAGAACACCTATGACATAGGTCTCAACGGCCGCTTCGGTTTCATCCGCGCATGCAACATGATCATAGAGCGCTGCGGCGAGAGCGACGTGCTCGCTCCGGCCGACAAGACTCAATATGTGGCCCTCGGCAAGCTGATGCGCGCCATGTGCTACTATGACTTCGCCCGCAAGACAGGCAAATTCATCTGGGTTGACAAGGTGCTGAGCTCTGACGACCCCGACTTCAACCTGCCTCTGACCAAGAGCCTCGAAGAGAGCTATGCTCTGGTGCTCAAGGACCTGCGCGAAGCTGTGGCCGACCTGCCCACATCGCAGCCCGCCGGCGCTCCCGACCGCAACTTCGGCTACGCCTTCCTCTCGGAGGTGTGTCTGACCGCTGCCGCCTATACCAACGACGCCGCCAGCCTGCAGAACGGCAAGAGCCTCTATCAGGAGGCCATCGACGCTGTCGACGCCATCCAGGGCGCATCGCTCGACCCCAACTACGAGGATATCTTCAATGAGAACGGCGCATACTCTTCGCCCGAAATCATACTCGCCCAGTATTGGGACAAGGACCGCACCCAGTGCCAGAACACCTATATGATCAACCTCATCGCCAACGTGGTCAACACCAACCTCGAGCTCCAGGGCTGCAGCCCTCTCTGGGTGGGAATGCCCGACATNTTCGAGTGCTGGCTCGACTACACTCCGTCGCAGAACCTGGTGGACGACTACCTGGTGATCGACGAGCAGGACGGCAAGGCCAAGCGCTGGTATGAGACCTCTCAGTTCGTGAACAACACCACCGAGATAGACCAGGAAGCNGCCTTCGANATNATCGAACACAAGGATGACGACCAGGTGTCTATAGCCTACAAGGTGACCAACCCCGACGTGAACATCAGCGACCTGATGTATAACGGCCGCGACGCCCGCTTCGACGCCTCGATACTGCGCGACGGCTCGCAGTTCTACGGCGAGACCATCGCTATGATCAACCATGGCAACATGACCCGCTGGAGCGGCGCGAACTATGGCGCNAACCACATCCCCCTGACCAACTACGCAACCCGCAAGACCATCTACACCAACATGTCGCCGCGTCCGTTCTACAACACGCAGACCGCATGGCACAGTGTAATCACCCGCTATGGTCGCGCGCTGCTCAACAAGGCTGAGGCTCTGCTGCGCCTCAACAAGGTGAGCGAGGCTGTGGCTACCTTCAACCTCACCCGCACCATCCACGGTCAGCTCCCCGCTTCGACAGCATCGACTCTCGCCGATGCATGGGCCGACTACAAGATAGAGCGCCGCGTGGAGCTCTTCTGGGAGAGCGACTGGTATTTCAGCCTGCTTCGCTGGGGTAAATATGGCTACGAGGCCAACGACGGCAAGGCTCCCTCGAGCGTGATCGACGAGCTGACCGAACCCGCCACATTTATCGAAATCAACCGCGACCGTGACGCCGCCTTCGTTGGACTGGTGCAGTTCCAGAACAACCAGCGCACATTCAACACCAGGTCTTATCTCTTCCCGATTCCGCAGAGCCTGATCAACGCCAACAGCGCGATCACCAATGCCGACCAGAATCCCGGATGGGAATAATGCGGACAAGTATTCACCCGTAAAAGCATAAACATCATGATACTCAAGAATATCAAATGGCTGCTCTGCCTCATGATTCTGCCGCTGTTCGCTTCGTGCGGCTGGGAAGAACTCCCCGCCTATGAGGAGGCCGATATCACCGGCGCGCAGTTCTACTACCGCTGGGCCAGCACAACCGACAAAGACCCCATCACAGGCGAGCCTATGGTGCGTCAGCAGCAGCTCAACGCCTCGTCGAGCATCGACGCCGCAGCCGGCACAGTCAATGTGACCATCACCGTTCCCGCTGCCAACGACAACGGCAACTTCACCACCGCCGTGCGCAACAGCGTTGAGCTCAACAATCTCGTAGGTCAGGTGAGCCTCTCCACCGCTGCCCGTATAGCTCCGGCCGACGGCAACAAGGTGCTCGGCGTGCCCGACGACTGGACCGTTCCCCACAAATTCGTGGTTACCGCCGCCGACGGCACACCCAAGGCGTGGACCATCACTGTGGTGGCTTTCAACAAGTAAACGGACAAACTCTCATTAACGTGAACCAAGGATTTAGGTTATCCAGATACTGATGACACTATTACACGTGTTAAATTCATGTTAGTGAATTTCGGAGAGTCCCGGGCCGTGGAGGTTCGGGGCTCTTTTTTATTCCGATTATAATTCGTATCTTTGGACAATCATATATTTACCGCAATGAAACATATCCTTACCGCACTCGCTCTGACAGCAGCGATGTCGGCCTCGGGGGCCGGCAATCTCGTGCTCCACTACGACCGTCCGGCCAGATTCTTCGAGGAGGCTCTGGTGATAGGCAACGGCAATCTGGGAGCCGTGGTCTACGGTTCGCCGGAGGGCGAACGACTGTCGCTCAATGACCTTACTCTATGGACCGGTGAACCGGAAACCGCCGTGACGACTCCCGACGCCTATCTGGCCATACCCGAGATACGCGCCGCCCTGGACCGCGGCGACTATCGCGCGGCCGACTCGCTGCAGCTCAAGGTGCAGGGCCATTTTACCGACAACTATCAGCCGCTGGGCACCCTCACGGTAGACTATCTCAACCGCAAGGAGGCCACCGGCTATTCGCGCAGCCTCGACATAAGCCGCGCGGTGGCTTCGGCCAACTACACCGCGGGGGGCTACCCGATAGAGACAGAGTATTTCGTGTCGGCTCCCGACTCGGTGATAGTGGTGCGCATATCCACAGCCGACCCCGCTGGCATCGACGCGGTGGTGAAGCTCGGGTCGCAGCTGCCCCACTCCACAGTGGCCAAGGGCTCGGAAATCGTATCGACGGGCTATGTGGCCTACAAGTCGTATCCCGTATACACCGGCTTCCCGCAGAAGCATTTCTACGACCCCGACCGCGGCACCCGCTTCCAGACNATCGTGAAGGCGATACCCGACGGAGGCACCGTGAAGGCTGCCGAATCGGGCGAGCTGAAGGTGACCGGCGCACGGACGCTCACCCTGCTGGTGACCAACGTGACCAGCTTCAACGGCTTCAACCGCAATCCGGCCACCGATGGGCGCGACTACAAGACTCTCGCACGCCGCCGCATCGACTCGGCTTCGGCCAAGGGCTATGACCGCCTGATGGCCGACCATGAGGCCGACTACCGCAACCTGTTTGACCGCGTGAGCATAGATTTCGGCACCACAGCCCCCGAGATAGCCGCGCTGCCCACCGATGTGCAGCTCAAGCTCTACACCGACTCGGCACAGGTGAATCCCGACCTCGAAGAGCTCTACTTCCAGTTTGGCCGCTATCTGCTCATATCGTCGTCGCGCACTCCCGGAGTGCCGGCCAACCTGCAGGGCCTCTGGAACGAGAGCATCCTGCCCCCCTGGAGCTCCAACTACACCACCAATATCAACCTCGAGGAGAACTACTGGCCCGCAGAGGTGACCAACCTCAGCGAGCTCCACACTCCCCTGCTTGAATTCATAGGCAATCTCTCGAGCGAAAATGCCGGCCAGGCCACAGCACGCCACTACTACGGAGTGGACAACGGCGGATGGTCGCTCGGCCAGAACTCCGATATCTGGGCCACTACAAACCCTGTGGGTCTGAACAACGGCCACCCCTCGTGGGCCAACTGGACCATGGGAGGCGCATGGCTCGCCACCCATATATGGGACCACTACCTCTTTACCGGCGACAAGGAGTGGCTGCGCAAGAACTACGCTCCGCTCAAGGGAGCCGCGCTCTTCTGCCTCGACTGGCTCACCGAGCGCGACGGTGAGCTCATCACATCGCCCGGCACATCGCCCGAAAACCTCTTCTATGCCCCCGACGGATATGTGGGCGCCACTTCCTATGGCGCTACCGCCGACCTCGCCATGACCCGCCAGTGTCTGGCCGACGCCCGCGACGCCGCCATAGCCCTCGGCACCGACGCCGACCTCGTGAAGCGCATCGACGCTACCCTCAAGAAGCTCCACCCCTATCAGATAGGCCACAAGGGTAACCTGCAGGAGTGGTATTACGACTGGGAGGACCCCGAGCCCACCCATCGCCACCAGTCGCACCTCTTCGGCCTCTATCCCGGCCGCCACATCACAGTGAAGGATAATCCCGACCTGGCCGCGGCCGCACACCGCACCCTCGAAATCAAGGGCGACAAGACCACCGGATGGAGCACCGGATGGCGTGTGAACCTGCTGGCCCGTCTGGCCGACGCTCCGGGCGCCTACCACATCTACCGCACGCTGCTGCGCTATGTGAGCCCCGACAACTACCGCGGCGACGACGCACGCCGAGGCGGAGGCACATATCCCAACCTGCTCGACGCCCACTCACCCTTCCAGATCGACGGTAACTTCGGCGGCACAGCCGGCGTAGCCGAGATGCTCGTGCAGTCCACTCCCACCACCATCACTCTCCTCCCCGCGCTCCCCGAGCAGTGGGCCGACGGCTCAGTGAGCGGTCTGCGTGCCCGCGGCGGCGTGGAGGTGGCCATGGACTGGAAAGACGGCAAGGTGACATCTGCCACCCTCAGCTCCGAGAAGGGCGCCAAGACCACNGTGACCTACAACGGCAAGAGCCGCAAGGTTAACATCCCCGCCGGCGGTAAAGTGACCCTCCGCTGATGAAGATATTCGTCTCGGCCGGCGAAGCCTCGGGCGACCTCCACGCCTCGGCGCTGATGGAGGCGCTNAAGGCGCAGNGGCCCGACGTGAGGTTCACCTACCTGGGTGGCGACCTCATGGAGCGGGCCGCGGGCACTCCCCCGCTCATCCACTACAGGCGCATGGCCTACATGGGATTCAGCGAGGTGCTCCGCCATCTGCCCGACATAGCGGCCAANCTACGCACAGCGCGCCGGGCGCTCCTCGAGGAGCGCCCCGACGCGGTGGTGCTCGTGGACTATCCCGGCTTCAACCTCAAGCTCGCCAAGGCGGCGTGGAAGGCGGGNATACCGGTGTACTGGTACATCTCGCCCAAGGTGTGGGCNTGGAAAGAATANCGTGTGCCCAAGCTGCGCCGCTATGTGAGGCGCATGCTCTGCATCCTGCCGTTTGAGACCGACTATTTCCGCTCCAAAGGGATGGAAGTGACCTACGTGGGCAATCCGTCGGTGGAGGAGATTGACCGCCGACTCGCCTCGGCCCCTGAGGCCGCGGAGCTGCTGCGCGCCAANGGCATCGACACCTCGAGGCCGCTGCTCGCGCTCGTGCCCGGCAGCCGCATGGGTGAGATACGCAACAATCTGCCGGTGATGGACGCCGTGGCCCGCACTCACCCCGAGCTGACGGCGGTGATAGCCGGCGCGCCGGGGATAGACCCNGCGGTCTATGCCGCTTACAGCCCGCTGCCGGTGATTTCGGGCGCCACATCGTCGCTCATGGCCGGCGCAACGGCCGCGCTCGTCACCTCGGGCACAGCCACGCTCGAATGTGCGCTCGCAGCCACCCCTCAGGTGGTGTGTTACCGCGCCAACGGCTCCCGCCTCTCCTATAATATAATGAAACGGATATTGCACATNCCGTTTGTGTCGCTCCCCAATCTGATAGCGGGCCGCGAGGTGATTCCGGAGATGCTCGTGCATCTCTGCACCCCCGAGCTCGTAGGCGCACGCCTGGCCGAGATACTCCCCGGTGCCCCCGGTCGCGAGGCCCAGCTGAGCGGATATGCCGAGATAAGGCTAAGGCTCGGCCACCGGAGCGCAGCGCAGACGGCCGCAGAAACCATACTTCAAGACTTCGCGAAATGATTATCGACAGACTTCTTCCACGCATAGAGCCGCTTGTGGGCGGCAAAGAGAGAGTGAAAGTGCTCATGGTGTGCCTCGGCAATATCTGCCGCAGCCCGGCAGCCGAAGGGATGCTTCTCGACGTGATAGCCGAGCACCATGCCGGCGATAGCTGGGAGGTGGACTCGGCCGGCACGGGCAACTACCATATCGGCCAGNTGCCCGACCCGCGCATGCGCGCCCANGCCCGAAGGAGAGGACTGAANCTGACGCACCACTGCCGCCAGGTGAGGGAGAGCGACTTCGAGGAGTTTGACCTGATTATAGGCATGGACGCTTCAAACATAGCCAATCTCCANCGCCTCGCCCCCACGGCGGAGGCNGAAGAGCGGATATTCGGCATGGCCGACTTCTTCACTCTCGCCACCCGCTATGACTATGTGCCCGACCCCTACTATGAAGGCTCNGAGGGGTTCGAACTGGTGCTCGACCTGCTGGCCGACGCCACCCTCAACCTCTACGACACCGTAACCACCGCCCGGAGTGCCGAATAAACTTTAGGAGGGACAAGAGTGTTGTAATAGTAAACAAAACCTCAATATTATGGCACACAAGAATCCCAACAAGAAGCAGCAGGAAGAGAGCGCCCAGTCGCTCTATCCGCCCAACTCCACCGGCCGCACTTGGGCCGCTATCATCATCACCCTGCTCATCATCGGAGCGGGAGTGTGGGCTTTCTCCTATCTGATAGGCTGACACCTGAAGATTGGCACGGTTTTTGCTCCTCTACAATNAGGAAAAATCAAAAAAACAAGACATAAATTATGGAACAGATCAAACCAGGTAAATATGTGGAGCTCGGCTACGACCTCTATGCCGTGACTCCGGAGGGTGAGACCCTCGTTCACCAGACCGACCTCGAAGACCCCGAAAAGATAATCTTCGGCGTGACCCGCGGCATGATCCGCCCGCTCGAAGAGGCTATCGAGGGCTTGGAGAAGGGTGGCAAGTTTGACATAGTGGTGAAGGCCGACGAAGCTTTCGGCCCCTATGATCCCGAGCAGATAGCCACTCTCGACAAGGAGATTTTCATGGTCGACGACAAATTTGACAGCGAGGTCATCAAACCGGGCGCCGTACTGCCGATGATGACAGCCGACGGCTATAAAATCAACGGCGTGGTGCTCGAAGTGACCGACAAGGATGTGAAGATGGATTTCAACCATCCTCTCGCCGGCAAGGATGTGCGCTTCAAGGGCGAGATTCTCGCCGTGCGCGACGCCACCCCCGAGGAGCTCAAGCCCGCTTCGGGCTGCGGTTGCGGCTGCGGCAGCAACGGTGGCTGCAGCGACAGCTCTTGCGGCGACGGCTGCGGTTGCAGCGAGGAGTCGTCGTGCGGATGCAAGTAATACGCGCGCAATTTACCCCATAAAATGGTCCCGTCTCGAGGAGGCGGGACTATTTTTTTGTGGATTTTTGGGTGGAATGGCCGATTTTTCCGACACTTTTGATTATCTTTGCGCAAACAACCATCATTTTGAAATCCCTAAATCAATGACCATCATGGCTACAAAACGTATCTTGGCCGCCTTTGCAGTCGCTGCGCTGGCGTCAGGCTTTGCCGCTCAGGCACAGCAGACTCACACCGAGACCTGGGCCGACGGCGTAGAGCGCTCGCTCGTGTATCGTCCCGGTGACTACGACTCGAAATTTTACCGTATCCCCGCTATTGTCACCGCCAAAGACGGCTCTCTCGTGACCGTGGCCGACAAACGCATAGAACACAACGGCGACCTGCCCGCGAAAATCGACGTGGTGTCGCGCCGAAGCACTGACGGCGGCAAGACCTGGAGCCCCTACGTGACCGTAGCTGCCCACGACGAAGTGGGAGGTTGCGGCGACGCAGCNCTCGTGGTCGACCAGAAGAGCGGCGACATCCTCGCCATATTCAGCCACGGCAACGGCCTCTGGCAGAATGAGCCGGCCCACATCAGCGTGAGCCGCAGCACCGACAANGGCCTCACATGGGGCCCGATGCTCGACATCAACCCGCAGATTCTCACCACCGANCCCANCGGCAAGCAGCCCATCAAGTGTATCAGCGCNTTTGCCACCTCGGGCCGCGCCACTCAGCTCGAGGATGGCCGCATACTCTTCCCGCTCGTGGTGCGCGAAGAGGGCAACCCGAAGTTTAAGGTCTACGCCATCTACACCGACGACGCCGGCCGCACATGGAAGGTGTCTAAAAACCCCGCCACAACCGACGGCGACGAGTCGAAAATCGTAGAACTCCCCGACGGCACCCTCATCATGAGCATCCGCAACCGCTTCGGTTCGCTCCGCAAATTCTCCTACTCCAAAGACCGCGGCGAGACATGGAGCGACCCCGTGCCTGTAGAAGGTCTGCCCGACCCGCGCTGCAACGGCGACATAATCCGCTACACCACCACCGACGGCAAGAACGTGCTGCTCCAGTCGCTCCCCGGCGACCCGAAGGGACGCAACAATGTGGCTATCTATGCCAGCTATGACAACGGCCAGACATGGCCCGTGAAGAAAACCGTTGTGACCACCCCCTCGGCCTACTCTTCCATGACCATTCTCCCCGACGGCTCCATAGGCATCCTCACCGAGGAGAGCCAGAACGGCCACTACTCGTATGACATCTGGTACACCCGCATGCCTATCGACGTAGTGCTCGCCGGAGACAAGAAATAACCTCATCCCGAGCTTTTGACCCCTCTCGGCGGGAGGCGCACCAACAGCGCCCCCGCCGAGTCTTTTTTGCGAGGAGGATATTGCGTCGGAGACGCTTTCAGCTCTGAAGCCCCATCTTAAGCGAAGCGTAGATGGGGTGAAGATAAAGCATATGCAGGTAGGTCGAAGACTTACCACGACTTAGGGGAATGGTAGGCCTCCGACCTACACACCCTGTCCGTCCTTCCACCCCATCTACGGCCTCATTTCATTCGGCCTTAAGATGGGGTTTCAGAGCTGAAAGCGTCTCCGACGCAATATTGAGTAATAACGCCAATTCATAAAAATAGTTAAACCGCGAAACGACATTTGTACGTTCAAAGAATTCGGCATAGTTTCGCAAATGAAATATTCTCCTCCAGGGAAACTTCAATCAATCAACCACTCATACCTAAAAAACGCTGCAATGAAAACTCTCCATCTCCGCTTCTCCACCGCTTTCTTCGCTCTCTTCATCCTCACAACCCTCATCTCGTTCACCGCTTGCTCAGACGATGAATTGGATAATGGGATTGCATGTGACGACCCTCCCGCTCTCTATGAATTAGAAGTTACCGGAACGT